>ENA-OWPN01000089-OWPN01000089.1-human-gut-metagenome-genome-assembly--contig:-NODE-89-length-157572-cov-7.036053_pt1 | contig 157572 bp, 136 predicted proteins | sample MGYA00248266_ERZ651850 | MGnify/ENA primary metagenome ERZ651850 (study PRJEB26924, sample SAMEA4378296) | human gut metagenome | biome: human gut; feature: human-associated habitat; material: faeces... | reverse complement strand
TTATCATAGAAGACCTTTGGCTAATACCTATTTACAGAAAAATTTTCATACACTCATCAAAACGCCCGGAAGGGGACTGCATCCATAAGCCGGATGCCCCACTTCGGGCGTTGCTTGTGCTGCCGGAGCCGGACCATACTGCCGTGACTTAACCATGCTGCCGGAGCCGTACCATGTTATTTGAGCTGAACCATATTATCCTTAATTCGGAATGTCCCAAAGCTGCGTATAAAGCTGGAGATGCGGCTGAAGCCATATTGTTTCACATCAAAGGAAGGGTATGTCTTTTTCAGCTCATCGTGTATAATGCTCAGATTATCCACATGTCCATTGTACCCCTTAATAATGCGCATGATTTCCTTTTCAATCTCAGACTTGGAAATGCTGGCGCTCTTTTCCTGGACAAAATAACCCCCATGGAGCTTGACCACCTGGAAGTCGTTGTTGTTCAGGCTCTCCAGGAAGGTGGAGAGTTTGGAATAGCCATAGTTTCTGACATCAAAGTCTGAAAAACGTTTTGTAAGGAAATTGCCCACCTTTGCAAGGATAATGGGCTGGTTCTGGCTGTTATTCTCAATGAGGAGCTTGGTGATGGCCTTCTGGATTTCATCAATGTTTGTAATGGTTTTCTGGTTTTCAATGACCGATGATTCCGGTGCATCGTCAGAGGATATGATTTCCAGCAATTTAAAGGTATCGCAGGCTGCACGGAAGGGCTTTGGGGTTTTCTGCTCCCCGATTCCCATGACAAACATCCCGGCCTCCCTCAGACGCTGGGCCAGCTTGGTGAAGTCCGAGTCGCTGGATACCAGGCAGAAGCCATCCACATTGCCGGAGTAGAGGATGTCCATGGCATCAATAATCATGGCTGAATCAGTGGCATTCTTTCCGGTGGTGTAGCTGTACTGCTGGATGGGATTTACGGACCAGTCCAGAAGCACATTTTTCCAGCTGCGTTTTTCATTATCTGTCCAGTCGCCGTAAATTCGTTTGTAGGTGGCGATTCCCACATCCGACACTTCATCCAAAATGTACTTGATATACTTGGGGGAGACATTGTCTGCATCAATCAATACTGCAAATCTGCGTTCATTTTGTTCCATAGATATGTTCACTTTCTGTTGGCATATGTTTCAAACAAGCACTAACATGAATAGTTTAACACATCTGTAAAAAGGCTTCAAGGGTCAGCTTAAATAGGATTTCATACTTTTCAGCGCATTTTTTTCAAGGCGGCTTACCTGGGCCTGGCTTATATGGATTTCCTGGGCAACCTCGGTCTGGGTTTTTCCTTCAAAGAAGCGCATGTCAATAATATGGCGCTCCCGTTCCGGCAGCCGTTTCATGGCTTCCACCAGAGAAAGGTCCTCCACCCAGTTTTCCTCCAGGTTCTTTTTGTCACTAATTTGGTCCATCACAAAAAGAGGGTCCCCGCCGTCCGTATAAACCGGCTCATACAGGCTTACAGGCGTCTGTATGGCGTCCAGTGCATAGGTGATATCTTCCTTTGAAACACCTATTTCCTGTGCGATTTCCATGAGGGTGGGTTCCTTTGAATTGGTTCTGGTAAGCTGCTCCCTGGCATAAAGGGCTTTGTAAGCGGTATCCCTCAGGGAACGGCTGACACGGATGGAATTATTGTCCCGCAGGTATCTGCGCACTTCTCCCAGTATCATAGGCACTGCATAAGTGGAAAATTTGACATTCTGAGTGATGTCAAAATTGTCGATGGCCTTGATTAGGCCGATGCATCCAATCTGGAACAGGTCGTCGATGTTTTCCTGGCTGTTTGAAAAGCGTTGGATTACGCTGAGGACCAGGCGCAGGTTTCCTTTGATGTACTGCTCCCTGGCTTCCATATCCCCATCCAGGATTCTTTGAAACAGTTCCTCTTTCTCTTCATTGCTCAGTAAAGGCAGTTTGGCGGTATTGACTCCGCATATCTCAACTTTGTAGCCCGACATAATCCTTACCTCCGTTAATAATGCCATACGCCCTGACATGGAAAAAGCAGGGCTGTACTGGATGAATCTGCTATAACGAAATGATGTACGGATTCCAGGCGTTTTATACGGTTTGGGGGGAGAAAAAGATTTCCATTTTTTTCTGGTTTGCGGGGAATGCATGGGAAATGCGGGTTCACAAATTATAATAAAATGAATAAAATATCATAAAAATAAAAAAAGTGACCAAATGAGGCGGAAAATAACGCTTTACGTAACGCTTTATCTGCTATTATGTAACCATATCAGGAAAAGGCTGTTCTGGTTACAATTTAAATTACAGTAATAATTTTATAAAAAACAGGAAAATGTAACCAAACTGTATCGGTTTATGATATGATATGGATAAGTTTAAGTGAGATATATCTGCACCTGATTGTCGGTGGAGCTTATGAAAAGGAGAACTATTATGGAAAGACGGAGATGTTCCGGTACAATAGCGAAATCCATGTATTACAGACAGAAGCGGATTCTGGCATTCTTACTGACAGCGGCCATGGTTTTCACAAATATGGGCACAAGTCTGAATGTATCCTATGCCGGTACGGCGGACCAGATTACGTTTCAGATGAAAGGGTCGGATTTGGTAGCAGCTGTGGAGGAGGCCATAGCAGGCGGTCACGGGATAACATCAGATGATTTGGGCTTTACCAACGGCAGGATGGCTGAATTTGAAAAGGTATTTTTCGGTGCGGAAGGTGCTGTGTATGAAGTGTATCCGGAGATGGAGGGAAGCAGCATGGAAGCTGAGCTGCGTGTATTTGTACGCCTTCCTGAGGATGCAGACGACATGTATATGGTAACCGGGGATGAGGAAATCATCTTGCTCTACGTGAATAACGGAGAGGATACCATAAGCTGTACCACGGAAATCACCCGGATGGATGACGGAGCGGAAAAAGTCAAGAAAACAAAACGTGTCACCATAAGGAGCTATGAGGATGCGTTTGGCGATGAAGAGATAGACCTTATATCGAAACCGGCCCAGGAGGAGAACGGAGTGTCTGAGCCTGAGACTTCAGCCGGAAACAGCACAGGGGAAACCGCCCTGCCGGACAGCAGCGCAGAGGGCAGCAGCAGCGCGGGTCAGGAAGGGACATCCCTGCCGGAGGATGGAACGTCTGACAGTGCGGACAATGGTACAGAGGGTAAAACTGAAGGCAGCGCGGACAGTAAAACTGAAGGCAGCGCGGACCACGTTACAGACAGCAGCACGGACAGCAGCCTGTCTGACACAGGAGCACTGCCGCCGGATGAGACCCTGGGAGCCGCTGAAGAAAAGGGCACTGCTGCGGATGAAAAGGCAGACATACCGGAAGGAGACAGTGGGGCTGATTCAGATAAAAAGTCTGCAGAGGATAATGGCAACGCAGCAGATGACAGAGATTCAAAAGAACAGGGTGAGAAGGAAGAAGCATCAAATCAGGGTAAGGATAAGCAGGAGGACAGTGCTGTACCGGCAGCTGCTATCTCCCGTCATGATGCGCCGGTTGTGTCTGAGAAAGAGGACGGCAACCAGGAGGCGGCCCCGGATGTAAAGGAAGAGGGCGCAAAGAAGGAAAAGGCCCGCGAAGAAAAGGAAACCACAGAGGCAGCGGACGACGGTGCAAAAGACGGAAAAAAAGAGGAAACATCAGAGCCGGCAGCTGAGAAGGATGGAGAACCGTCCGCAGAGGCCGGTACAGAACCGTCCTCAGAGGCTGATGCAGAACCGTCCTCAGAGGCTGACGCAGGACAGTCCGGTGCATCCACAGCAGAAGCGGATGTGACAAATACAGATGAAAGGCAGACCACGGACACTGCGGACCAGGGAAGCATCCCTGAAAGTATGGAAACAGCGGACAGCACGGGTGAAAGCAGTGATGCGCCTTCGGACGCATCGGACGCCTCTGCGGCGCCGTCAGCCGATGCCTCCCTTCCGGCTGAGTCAGTGCAGGGGACTGCAGAAGTGCCTGTGCCGGAGGATGATACCAGGAAGGCCGGCACCTCTGATTTGGTTGGAATGGGTTATTGTTCCACTGCAAAGGTTTATACCACAAGCCTGAATCAGTTAAAGGCATTGGAGGATTTCGACGGGTATAAGGTGACATACGCCAGCTTCCCTGAGGCCAGTGCCCGGATTCTGGAAGGCCCCAGAGGTGTTAAGGAGGGCGATAGCCTGACCTTTGGCGTCAGGACCCAGCTGGGATACACGATTGATAATGTGACAGCCAATGATGAGAAGATGGAAGCGGATTCCGTTACAGATAATTCAGACGGTTCACAGACAGCGTGGTTTACCATATCCCAGGTGTATGAGGAACAGGACATACAGGTATATACTCTGGAGACAATGGAGCATCCTGCTTTTGACAAATCAGTGGAGGTCAATGGGGTCACAATCCGGGTGACTGCATCCGAAGGAGTACTGCCGGCCGATACACAGATACAGGCTGAAGAGATAACAGAACAGGTGGAATCAGCGCTGACAGAGATGGTGGCTGCTGAATCAGATGATGGAACAACGGTCAGCACCATCATAGCTTATGACATCAATCTGATGTATGACGGCGTGAAATTAGATAACAGCTGGGCTGAGGATGGAAATCATTATGTGACGGTATCATTCAGCGGTGAGCGGATTGAGAAGGCCAGCATGGACGCGGATCAGATTGAAATCCTTCATCTGGAGACACCTACCCAGGAGGTCCAGGCAGTGTCTGCAAAGGCAGAGCTGGAGGGAAGCAAAGAGACGGACGCCATAGCCGAGGTACCTGTGCTGGATAATATTTCTGCCGGCAACATTGCTGTGGACAGCGAAGGCCGTCAGGAACTGGACGTAAGCGGAAATGCCGTCGGACAGATTGATTTTCAGACAGACCATTTCTCGGCGTTTACTGCAGTTTTTAAAACCTCCCCCTATCTGATTATTGCCAATGAACTGGCGGAAGGCAGTACGGAGGCTGAGAATATTGAATACACCTATAAAGTCAGCATCACGGACAGCCGGACAAATAAAAATGAGAAGCTCTATCTGCTGACAGGCCAGGATGGGGCAGAGGAGTATACGAAAGCTGATAAAACCAGCGAGGGCGATACCAATACCTATACGTTTAACCTGATGCCCGGCGGAAAAATGAAGATTGGGAATGTGGGACCGCTGGCTGAATACAAGGCGGTTCAGGAGATATCAGATTCCCATAATGCCTTCATGGGAGTGTATGAGTCCCGGACCAAAATAGGGTGGACCAACGGCAATGAGGGAAGCAGTGAAGAACATCCGGAGGAAGAGGATTCCTTTGAGTACCATCATGAAAAGGATGCATATGGCTCTCTGACAGAACGGGCAACTGCATTATTAACCGCATTTTCCAGATGCAGGACGCAAAATGAGCGGAGAGACTTTCTTGGCTATGGAAGACTGGGGTCATGGAATGACCAGTTAAGAAAGCGGCTGTTAGAAGACCATGGACTGGATGAGTGGCCTTTGGCAGCAGATGAAGGATTCCAGGATGTGATAGACATGGCCCAGGGTAAATTGGATGATTTAGAGATAAATGCGGACTTAAGCAGCAGCCGTTTAAACATCTACTTCCGCATCATGAAAGAGGGTACCAATGGCGGCGAGCTTAACAGCCCCGGAAAGATGGAAATTGTGCCATATCTGTCCATGAACCGGACCGACGATAACAACATAGACCACATACCGAACTGGACTGCGTATGTAGCATATAACAGTAAAGGAGCTGGCTGGTATCAGTTTTTATCTAAATCAGCAGCCAGTTTTGACCTTCACACAAAATCAGCCCAGGATGTGATAGACGCCCAGCCGGATAAGTGGATTCCTTTGATGGCAGCTGAGTTTGAACAGCCGGAAGAACCAATAAAGCAGCCGGAGATAGAAGGCTCCTTTACTAATATTGGATTTGCTTATCAGATTGAGCTTTTATTTAGAAACCAATACAAAACTGATGGAGCGTCAAACGACGACACAACAGAAATACCTGAAACACCGGAAGCGCCGGAATCATCCGAAACACCTGAAAACAATCCGGGCGGTGAAACCGGAACGGATTCCGGCAATGTACCTGGGAATAACACAGATAATACAGACACCGCAGATGCCGCAGACACATCAGCAGGAAACAGGAATGACTCTTCTTTCGGCAGTTCCGGCGGAGGCGGAGGCACCACCGCCACAACAGGCGGCAGTACAGGCAGATACCAGGGTTCTGATGACCAGAGCGGACCTGGCGTCCGGGGAAATGTGATTGAACCGCAGGAGGTACCCCTTGCATCTCTTCCGGTGGATGCATCGGCAGCAGCCAGCCAGTCAATGGCCATGATAGATGACGGGGAAATTCCTCTGGCATCCATACCAAAGACAGGCGACAGGGGGAACGGTGTGCACGAACTGTCATTCATCCTTTCGGGGATGCTGATGGCAGTGTATATGGTTCTGGGAAAGAAAAAGAAGGAATTATAGGCTATAGAGGTAAATGTACCACAAGGGCGCTGCCCTATGATGGAGCTTGCAGGAGCATGTTGGATGCCTGCGCTTACATCATAGGGCAGCGCCCTTATTTTGTCATCTATCCATGGTAACAAGTGTCCACCGGTCATTCTGCAGCATGACAAAGCATGGTTTTTTCACACGGTATCTGTAATAAGTTTCCGCCAGGGTCTGGAAGAGCCTGTATTTCATCATGGTTGCACAGATTGGATAGATAGTCATATATGTAAATGCTCCTTTCAGGGGTGATAGTATATTTTATTCAGCATGTCCATAAATATGACTGGTAATTAGTACAGTGTTTTCCCGGCCCCGTTCTGCCTGCCTAGCCTGGTATGCAAAATGAGATGCAGGTTCCCATTCCCTTTTTGCTGAGTATTTTCAGGCCTGCCTCTGCCCCGTAGCGCATGATTAAGCGGCTGTTTACATTGGTAAGGCCGATATTCTCACTGCCTGGATTGGCTATCTTTTCATATAATTCTCTGATATCTGCTTTTTCCATTCCCACTCCTGAGTCAATGACTGAAAAAATCAGCTGTCCCTTCCTCCTCACAATGCGCAGCTTGATGAAGCCTGAGCCGTCCAATGGTTTTATGCCGTGGTACAGGCTGTTTTCAATCAGGGGCTGGAGAATCAGGCGCATGATGGGGATGCTTTCCAGCTCTTTTTCATATTCATAATAAAGAATGTATTTATCTTCATAACGGTACCGCTGAATGCTGTCATACTTTTTCAGATAATCAATTTCATCCCTTAAGGTCACCATGGAATGAGGGTTCTGAAGGGAATATTTCAGGATATCAGACAATGCCTCAATCATCTGGTTTACCGCAGTGGGCTTACGGGTATATTCCATGGCCTTGAAATCCAGGGTCTGCAGGGTATTGAACAGAAAATGGGGATTAATCTGCAGCTGCAGGGCTGTCATCTCCGCCAGTTTCTGTTCCTGCTCCTTCAGGGCAAGCTTGCTGCGTAGAAAGGTCTGGTTCAGAAAGAGCTGGACAATATTATTGAGGATAATGTCGTATTCATCCTTGATGAAGGCAGGCTTTTCAGGGTTAAATACGCCCCGCTCCGCATCCGAGAACACCTTCACAAAGTAGTCAATCTGCTGGAAATTCTTTTTGGTGATGGCATAGGCAATCCACAGGGAGGTGGAAAGCACGGCTGCCAGGACCATGAGAAACTGCAGGAGCAGGGTATAAAGAGCCTGATAGTAGTTGGAGTGGCTGATACAGGCAGCGATATAAGTTCCGCAGTCCGCAGGAATGATTCGCACGTAGTATTTTCCGCGGCTTAAGTCCACCCATCCGCGGTAGGCATTGTCCTGGGACTGTTCCAGGCGGCTGACCAGCAAATCTTTGTCCTCCAGGGACAGCCGGGCAGTTTCCGCGCCTCCCTGGAGCAGGAAATTGCCGTCCTCGTCCAGGATAAAGAACCGGTCCAGCTGGGAACTGGTATTGATGAGCTGTTTTAACTGTTCCTCATATATGTTGACCATGACCACGCCCTTAAACATGCTCAGTTTCTTAAAATAGGTGAGGACAGGAACGGGCTGGGTGTAGGAGTACTGGTGCATTTCCCTGTGTTCCAGCCATTCGTCCTGTCTGGAATGGTCATAGGAATCCTTCCAGCTCAGGTCTGAAAACTGGGACAGCCGCGTGGCTCCGCCTGTGTCAGAGGTAAGGATGGAATCATAGCCGTCCAGGTAATAGTACACAGAGGCAATATAAGGGGCATTGTTGGTCAGAGAATTAAAGTTGGACAGGATGGTATTGGTCAGGATTACGTCCAGATATCCAATCTGCTTATGTGAAATGAAGTTGCGCAGGGAGATGGACAGTCTGGGAACTTATAAAAATCCGATTCTGTATGCGGATTATTCCGACCCGGATGTGGTCCGGGTGGGCGGGGATTATTATATGGTATCTTCGTCCTTTACTTATATTCCGGGGGTTCCGCTGCTGCATTCCAGGGACCTGGTTCACTGGGAGCTGATTAATCACTGTGTAAAGGAACTGCCTTTTGAGAAATACGCCCTTCCCTGCCACGGTTCCGGCACATGGGCGCCATCCATCCGTTATCATGAGGGAACATTTTTTGTGTTCATTCCTTTGGTGGATGAGGGAATCCTGGTTGCCAGGACCAGGGACCCATACGGGGAATTTGAGTGGAATATGCTGTGCCGGTCAAAGGGCTGGATTGACCCCTGTCCTTTCTGGGACCATGACGGGAAGGCCTACATGGTCTTTGCCTATGCTAAGAGCCGCACCGGGATAAAACACAGGCTGTCGCTGGTGGAAATAGACCCGCAGTGCCAGTCCCTTCTGGATACACCAAGGCTTATATTTGACGGAGAACAGGTTGCTCCTACATCGGAAGGCCCCAAAATGTATCAAAAGAACGGATACTATTATATTCTGATGCCGTCAGGAGGCGTGGAGACGGGCTGGCAGTCCTGCCTCAGGTCCCGGTCTGTCTATGGTCCTTATGAATATAAGGTGGTGATGCACCAGGGTAATTCGCCGGTTAACGGTCCGCACCAGGGGGGCTGGGTATCGTCGCCTGACGGAAGGGACTGGTTTGTCCATTTTCAGGATGTGGCGGAGCTTGGAAGAATCGTGCATCTGCAGCCCATGTGCTTTCTGGACAACTGGCCCTTCATTGGCCAGGACCAGAATGGGGACGGCATTGGCGAGCCGGTGGAAGAATGGGCCATGCCGTCGGAAGGAATGCCGGAATACGCCATTTCCCAGTCGGATGATTTTACGGGGAAGACGCTGGGGCTTCAGTGGCAGTGGCAGGCCAATCCGGATGCAGGCTTTTATTCTCTGGAGAAAAATCCGGGTTATCTGCGGCTGTATTGCTGCAGGAATCCGTCCAGGGAAAACCTGCTCTGGTATGCGCCCAATGTGCTGACCCAGATTCCGCAGAAACCAAAGCTGACCATGACCGTGAAGCTGTCCCTATCCGGCAGACAGGAAGGGGATTTCGGGGGTATCGGAATGGTGGGCCATGATTACGGATATGCCGGCCTGTACTGTACGGGAAGGGCTGTCCAGATAAGGTGTTACCGTGGAACGGTCACGGAACCCATGTTTGAGGGAGAGGCCAGTGAGAAATTGGTATTTTCACAGGAAACAGAGGAAGGCCGGGCATGGTTCAGGCTGACGCTGGGGGAAGATAAGACCTATGGCTTTTCTTATTCCGCTGACGGCAGGACCTTTACCCGGATAGAGCATTCATTTCCGCTGAAACGCGCCACATGGACCGGAGCAAAACTCTGCCTCTGGTCCTGCTCGCGGGAAAACAGGGAGTCTGAGGGATATTGTGATTATGAGTATGTGAATGTTGAATGACACCAGGAGATGTAAGGATATACGGATAGTCAGCAGTATTCAGGAAAAAGGAATGATTCATACGCCGCCGCCCGGAGTAAATCCGGGCGGTGTTGTATTTGGGGCCGCGGCAGATGCCGTACCCTGCTCTAATGGGCTTCCGTATTCTTCCGGTATAATATCAGCAGTCCCTTAAGGAGCAGCGCATCGTCCACAATTATCTTATGACGGCACAATGGCGTGATGAACTTTGCCAGTCCGCCGGTGGCTATGATAGTGGGAGACTCTCCCAGTTCCTTTTCCATGCGGTCCAGAATCCCGTCTATCATGTCCACGTTGCCGTAAATAATGCCTGAGCGCATACAGTCAATGGTATTCTTTCCAATTACATGGCTGGGAACCTCCAGGCTGATGTAGGGCAGCTGGGCTGTTTTGCTGCTCAGTGAGTTAAGGGAAACCTTGAGGCCGGGAAGGATGACGCCGCCGATATAATTTCCCTTTTTATCAACCGTACACAGTGTGGTGGCCGTGCCCATATCTATGACTACCAGGGGAAGGGGGTGTTCGTGGCTGGCAGCCACCGCGTCCACAATCTGGTCGCTTCCAACTGTTTTGGGGTTGTCCATAATGATATTCATACCGGTCTTCATGCCGGAGCCCACCAGGAGAGGCCGGATTCCCGTTACCTTTTCCACTGCGTTCAGAATGGTGGAGTTAACAGGGGGAACCACGGAGGAGAGGATGGCTCCTTCTATGCTTGAAATGTCAATCTGATGCATTTCCAGGATGTTCTTAAAGCTCACCGCGTACTCCGTGTCCGTGCGGCCCTGGTCCGTGGTGACCCGCTCTATAAAATATGTTTTCGTCTCGTCGATGCCGCCGATAACGGTATTGGTATTGCCCATGTCGATTGCTAAAATCATTGGGGGAACTCCTTTCAATCAAATAGGATGTATGTTATACTTTAACATGGATTGTAACATAGAAAAAGAGGAAAGACAACCGGAGGAATCATATGTTAAAAGGAAAGACAGTCCTTCTTGGAGTGACAGGAAGCATTGCAGCATATAAGATAGCCAGCCTGGCCAGCATGCTGGTCAAAAAGGGCGTGAAGGTCCATGTACTGATGACGGAGAACGCCACCCGCTTCATAAATCCCATAACCTTTGAGAGCCTGACAGGCAATAAATGTCTGGTGGATACCTTTGACCGGAATTTCGAATTCAGCGTGGAGCATGTGGCGCTGGCAAAACAGGCGGATGTGGTGATGGTTGCCCCTGCATCGGCAAATGTCATCGGGAAGATAGCCCATGGCATTGCAGATGATATGCTGACCACCACGGTGATGGCCTGCAGGTGCAAAAAGATACTGGCCCCGGCCATGAATACCAATATGTACGAAAATCCGGTTCTGCAGGACAACCTTGAAATCTGCAGGAAATACGGCATGGAAGTCATAACGCCGGCCTGGGGCTATCTGGCCTGCGGGGATACCGGGGCCGGAAAGATGCCGGAACCGGAGGTGCTGTACCAGTATATACTGCGGGAAGCTGGTTATTCCCGGGATTTGGCCGGCAGACGGATACTTGTGACAGCCGGGCCAACCAGGGAATCCATTGACCCGGTGCGCTACATCACGAACCATTCCACAGGCAAAATGGGGTATGCCATTGCCAGGGTGGCGGCCTGCAGGGGAGCTGCAGTTACCCTGGTAAGCGGCCCCGTGGACCTTGCCCCTCCCCTGTTTGCGGACACGGTTTTGGTGGAGAGCGCCAGGGAGATGTTTGAGGCAGTGACCGCCAGGAGCGGGGAGCAGGATATCATAGTCAAGGCAGCGGCAGTGGCTGACTACCGTCCGGCCGTGGTGGGAACGGAAAAGATGAAGAAATCGGACGGCGACCTGTCCATTGCCCTGGAGCGTACAGACGACATACTGGGATGGCTGGGACAGCACCGGCGTGACGGCCAGTTCCTCTGCGGATTTTCCATGGAAACCCAGAATATGCTGGAGAATTCCAGAGCTAAGCTGGCAAAGAAGCATATTGACATGATTGTGGCCAATAACCTGAAGGTGGAAGGCGCGGGATTTGGTACGGATACCAATGTGGTGACGCTTATTACCAGGGACAGTGAGAAGGAGCTTCCCATTATGTCCAAGGAAGAGGTGGCGGACTGCCTGCTGACTGAAATTTTGAACAGAATAGAGGGGTAGGCCGGGGGTTGTAATTATCATCCCCCCCTACTCTATAAAACGACAGGTTGATATTATCTTAACAAAGTCGTTGTGAAATATATCTAAAAAAGCAAAGTATTTCACAGGAAAACCCTGCTTCATATTGTAGATTTAGACTAAAATGGCGAAAGAAAAAATTGAATATTGACTTTGAAACTGTCAGAATATATAATTAAATCATACTTGAAACGGGTTTCAAGAATAAAACATACAAAGGGCGGAGGCGCCGGAAGGTGCATAATCCGCAGACGGGCAGGATGGTGGGCTTATGACGAGCATACGGGACGTGGCAAAACTGGCAGGCGTATCCCCCTCTACCGTATCCAGGGTAATGAACGGTACGGCCAGGGTGGATGACGAGAAGAGACAGAAGGTGGAACGGGCCATATCAGAAACCGGTTTCAAGCCAAATGAGGTGGCCAGGTCCCTTTATAAGCGCTCATCCAAAATCATCGGCATACTGGTGCCCAACATCATCAACCCGTTTTTCAATGAGCTGGCAGGAGCCGTGGAGGAGGAATGCGACCGCAGGGGATACCGCCTGACGCTCTGCAATTCCAACGATGATTTGGAAAAGGAGAAACGGAACCTGAACCTGCTGGAGCGCATGAATGCAGACGGGGCCATCCTAATGACCAACATGGATGAGATACATAAGGAAATCGGGAACTGCCGGATTCCGGTGGTTATGATTGACCGGCAGATTGAGGGCGGAAAAGAGATTGCCTGCATCCAGTCCAACCATTACCAGGGCGGAAGGATGTCCATGGAGCATCTCCTGGAATGCGGCTGCAGGCATATTGTGCAGATAAGCGGCCCGCTTCATCTGTCCAGCGCCAGAAAGCGCCACCAGGGATATCTGGATGTGTGCAGGGAACGGGGAATTGCACCTGCCTGGATAGAAGGGGATTACAGTTTTGAATCAGGAACCGAGATGGCGGCGCGGCTTTTGGAACTTCATCCGGATACGGACGGAATCATAGCAGCCAACGACATGGTGGCCATATCGGTGTATAAGGAGCTTCACAGGAGAGGCATACGGGTTCCGGAGGATATACAGCTGATTGGGTTTGACAACATTTCCCTCAGCAGCCTGTTTACGCCGGAGATTACCACCATTGCCCAGCCCATAAAGAAGATGGGGCAGGAGGCGGTGCGGATGCTGACGGAATACGTTGCCGGGGCGCAGATTAACCGGAATAAGGTATTCGATATCAAGCTGATAAAAAGGGACACAACTCTTTAGGGAATGCCTGGCGGCGTATTGGCCGGGCAGGCCCGGACATCAAAGGGATAAAATAAAATGTAAAGGAGAAAAGGAGGAATTATGAAGACAGCAGTGGTAGGCAGCATCAACATGGACATGACAGTGACAGCCGAGCGTATTCCCTTAAAGGGAGAGACGCTGAAAGGAGAGGACATCCGCTACATACCGGGAGGAAAGGGCGCAAACCAGGCAGTAGCCATGGCAAAGCTGGGAGCCGATGTGGAGATGTTTGGCTGCGTGGGCGATGATGAGGCGGGAAAAAGCCTTATTAAGAACATGGAGGACATGGGAGTGGGAACCTCCCACATCAAGGTTGCTCCCGGAGTAAACACAGGACTGGCGGTCATCACTGTGGGGGACCATGACAACACCATCGTGGTGGTGGCAGGAGCCAATGACAGGGTGGACCGGGACTATGTGGACAGCATAAAAGGAGCACTGTTTGCGTGCGACATCGTATTGCTGCAGCATGAGATTCCCCAGGACACGGTTGAGTATGTGATTGACATCTGCCATGAAAATGGAGTGAAGGTGGTACTGAATCCGGGTCCGGCCAGACCGGTGAAGCCGGAGGTTCTGGCCAAGGTGGACTACCTTACGCCGAATGAACATGAGGCAGCCATCCTGTTCGGGGACATGACGGTGGAGGAGATGCTGAAGGCGCATCCAGGCAAGCTGGTGATTACCCAGGGCTCCAGAGGCGTATCCACATGCCTTCCCACAGGAGAGATTCTTACTGTGCCGGCCAGGAAAGCCAATGTAGTGGACACCACGGGGGCCGGAGACACATTGAACGGGGCATTTACCGTGCAGATTGCAGGAGGCAGCACCATGGAGGAAGCGCTCCGGTTTGCCAATACGGCAGCCAGCCTGTCCACGGAGCGGTTCGGTGCCCAGGGCGGAATGCCTGACTGCGGCCAGGTGCTGGACGCCATGAAGCAGGCGTAATGTTGGATGGAGGAAGAAAACATGAAGAGACACGGCATACTTAACAGCAATATTTCCAGGGTACTTTCATCCATGGGGCATACGGACCGGATTGCAATTGCTGACTGCGGTCTGCCTGTACCGGAGGGAACAGAGCGCATTGATTTGGCGGTAACATTTGGAAATCCCAGGTTTATGGACGTTTTGAAAGCGGTTTCAAACGATATGAAAATAGAAGCAGTGGTTCTGGCTGAGGAAATCAAAGAACAGAATCCACAAATCCTGGAGGAAATCCAGGAGCTTTTTGCCAGCCTTGAAACCGGTTTCAAAATAGAAAAAGTAGAATTTGTCCCGCATACCCGCTTTAAGGAGATGACAAAGGAATGCAGGGCCGTTATCCGGACCGGCGAGACAACGCCCTATGCCAACATTATCCTGCAGTCCGGCTGTATCTTTTAAAGCAGAAACTATCTGGAGGGAAACAACATGAAAATTGAAATGAAAGGAATCAACAAGTCCTTTGGCCAGAACCAGGTCCTTAAGGATGCGGGCTTTGTGCTGGACGACGGGGAAGTACACGCCCTGATGGGAGAAAACGGCGCAGGCAAGTCCACCCTGATGAAAATCCTTACCGGCGTTTATACCCGGGATGGGGGTACGGTCATTGTGGACGGAAAAGAAGTGACCTACAAAAGCCCGCAGGAAGCGGAAAAGGCCGGAATCGTATTTATCCAGCAGGAGCTGAATGTACTGTTCGACCTGACGGTGGAGGAAAACCTCTTCCTGGGCAAAGAAATAAAGAAGGGCTTTGGAATATGCGACCGGAAGGCCATGAGGGCAAAGGCAGAGGAAACCTTAAACCGTCTGGGAGTCAGCATCCCCACAGACAAGGTGATGTCTGAGCTTTCCGTGGGACAGCAGCAGATGATAGAAATATGCAAGGCGCTGATGGTGGACGCAAAGGTCATTATCATGGATGAGCCCACGGCAGCCCTTACCCAGAGCGAGACAGAGGTGCTCTTCGAGGTGATGCAGTCCCTGCGGAATAAGGGAGTGTCCATTGTCTATATATCCCACCGTATGGAGGAGATTTTTGAGCTCTGCGACCGCATTTCCGTGCTGAGGGACGGCACCTACATAGGCACGAAGAAAATTCCGGAAACCAATATGAACGAAATCGTCAAAATGATGATTGGCCGGGAAATCGGCGAACGGTATCCAAAACGTGACTGCGCCATTGGAAACGAAGTGTTCCGGGTGGAGGACCTGACTAAGGAGGGCGTGTTCCACGATGTAAATTTCTCCGTAAAGGCAGGAGAGGTCCTGGGGGTATCCGGACTGATGGGGGCAGGGCGTACGGAAATCATGCAGGCTATTTTCGGTAATCTTTCTTATGAAAGCGGCAGCATTTTTATTGACGGAAAACAGGCAGTGATTAAGAATCCGATGCAGGCCATAGAGCAGGGAATCGGATTCATAACAGAGGACCGCAAAACAGAGGGCCTTCTTCTGGAGGAGAGCATTGAGAAAAATGTATCCCTGACAAACCTGGGGCGCATCTCAGGCAGGGGCAGGGTGGTAATCAGCAGGGAGAAGGAAAAAGGGCTGGTCACCAAGGCCATAGAGGAGCTTCATATCCGGTGTTTCGGACCAGGACATGAGTGTGTAAACCTAAGCGGCGGAAACCAGCAGAAGGTGGTATTCGCAAAATGGATTTACATGGAACCCAGAATCCTGATTCTGGATGAACCCACAAGAGGCGTTGACATCGGCGCCAAGAAAGAGATATACAGCATTATAAACCAGCTGGCTGAAAAGGGCGTTGCCATCATCATGGTGTCCTCTGAACTGCCGGAGGTATTGGGAATGAGCGACCGGATTATGGTGGTGCGCGAAGGCATGGTCAGGGGAATCATCAACCAGGGTGAGGCTGACCAGGAGAAGATAATGACATTGGCTACGGGAGGTACCTTATAATGAATGAAAATAAAAATAAAGTCATCAATTACGCCCAGGATTTCGGGGCACTCATTGCCCTTATCCTGCTGGTGGCGGGCATCAGCATTGCCAGCCCAAGTTTCCGCACCGGGGCCAATTTCCTGTCCCTGCTGCGTCAGTCTTCCATCAACGGGCTCATAGCCTTCGGCATGACCTTCGTCATTCTGACGGACGCCATTGACTTATCCGTTGGTTCGGTGCTGGCCCTCAGCACAGCCCTTTGCGCAGGCATGATTACAGCCGGGGTTCCGGCTGGTCTGGCCATGATTCTGGCACTGGTTTTGGGATGCGGCATGGGTGTTGTCAGCGGCATCATGGTAACAAAGGGACGTCTCCAGCCTTTTATCGCAACCCTGATTACCATGACGGTGTACCGCGGCCTGACCATGATATACACCAACGGTAAGCCAATCTCCAACCTGGGCGACAGCTTTATCCTGAAGGTGGTTGGAAAGGGAAAGTTCTACGGTATTCCGATTCCGGTCATTCTTCTGATACTGTTGTTCCTGCTTTTTTACTTCCTGTTAAATAAGACCACCTTCGGGCGCAGAATTTACGCAACCGGAAGCAACTGGAAATCTGCCAAGCTGGCAGGAGTGAACATACACAGGACAAAAATCATTGCCTATGCCATATCCGGCACCATGGCAGCCTTATCCGGCCTGATTCTGCTCTCCAGACTGGGTTCCGCGCAGCCCACCCTGGGAAGCGGCTATGAGCTGGACGCCATTGCGGCAGTAGCCCTGGGCGGCACCAGCATGAGCGGCGGCAGGGGAAAAATCTACGGAACCCTGATAGGCGTGCTGATTATTGCAGTGCTGAACAACGGCCTTAATATCCTGGGCGTATCATCCTACTATCAGGACGTCATCAAGGGCCTGGTCATCCTGATTGCAGTGCTCTCAGACCGTAAGAGATAGGAAACCGTAAAACCGTGTACATGAATCTGATATGAATATAAAAATAAATTTCGGGAGGAAAAGACCGTGAAGATTAAGAAAATACTGGCCCTTGCGGCAGCATTTACAATGCTTACGGCAGTGGGAGGCTGCAACGCCATCACCATTGACGGGGAGGAAAACGTTAAGGAGGGAAGCAGCGGAAACGTGATTGGTTTTTCTGTCTCCACCCTGAACAATCCATTTTTCGTAACGCTGACAGAAGGGGCCAGGAGTGCCGCGTCAGAGAAAGGGGTGGAGCTGGTGGTCGTGGACGCAGGGGATGACGCTGCCAAGCAGACCAGCGACATCGAGGATTTGGTGTCCAGAAACGTGGGCGTGCTGATTGTCAATCCGGTGGATTCGGACGCAGTTGCCCCGGCAGTAAAGAGCGCCATGTCCCAGGGAATCAAGGTGATTGCAGTGGACCGGGGAGTCAACGGAGTGGATGTGGACTGCCAGATTGCATCTGACAATGTGGCGGGAGCCAGGATGGCAACCGAGTATCTGATGGAGCTTGTGGGAGAGGGCGCCAAGGTGGCTGAATTACAGGGCGTGCCAGGAGCCTCAGCCACCATTGACAGAGGAGAGGGCTTCCACCAGGTGGCGGATAAATCCCTTCAGGTGGCTGCCAGCCAGACCGCTAATTTCAACCGTGCGGAGGGTATGACGGTTATGGAGAACATCCTTCAGTCCGACGGCACCATTAAAGGTGTGTTTGCCCACAATGACGAGATGGCCCTTGGGGCAGTGGAGGCAGTTGCTGCTTCCGGCAAGGACATAAAGATTGTTGGATTCGATGCAACGGACGATGCCCAGAAGGCGGTAAAAGACGGCAAGATGGCGGCCACGGTTGCCCAGAAACCGGATAAAATGGGTGAGACAGCCATTGAGACAGCCGTCAGTATCATGGCTGGTGAGACTGTGGATAAATCCATTCCGGTGGAAGTGGAGCTGATTAAATAGCAGAAATGAGATGGACCCGCCAGACCGGAACTTCCGGATGGCGGGTCCATTGCTGCCGGTTATATTACCATGTCTTTACCAGCTCTGTCTTAAAGTCCACCGTGTAAGGGCTGTCGTCCCTGGTCTTTAAATCCTCATAGACAGCCCTGCGCTCGTCGGCGCTTTCTTCGGCCCAGTATTCATAGCCCCGCATATAGCTGTCCATCAAATCATCCCAGGATTCAAACAAAGGCTGCATGGCCGTGGCGATTTCCAGGGATTTATCCAGGGCCTCCTGCTCGGTATAGTAGCCAGCCAGGTAGTAAAAGCTCATCAGGTTCATGGCGCGGCAGTAGTCCCAGCCTGCAATGGCGTCAGGGCCGTACTGCTCATAGAAGCCGAACATATCCGCGTAATTCCGGGCCTCATCCACGGTCATCTCAAACTGGTCCAGCAGGAATGCGCTTCGCTCGTCCGGGGCAATGTCCCTGATACCGGATTCATCCAGGTATGCCATGTCCTCGGCAAAGGTGGCCCGGTGTCCTTCTGTCAGAATCCAGTCCAGGGTGCTGTCCGCTGTCTCGCGGTCCGTGACGCTCCACCATTCTTCCAGTGATTTCTGCTCCATGGCCATCACCTCATCGTTGGCCGCCAGGCCGGCAAACCGGTTGTAATCCCAGCCGTTCAGGTCGGTGAGGACCGCGTAGGAGGCGTTGAACCAGCGGACCGTATCCGTCAGCTCCGCGGTGGTCCTGTCTTCCTCCTCAGGGGCATTTTCCTGGAATTTGGAACATGATGCCTTGAAGGAGGCTATCTTGCGGTCGCTCATCTTATTGGCCACATAAGCCATGGAGTAGTAAGCATAATCTGTTTCCCCGTAGACAACATAGGCATCCACCTTGGAGCCGTCCACCGACATCTTTCCGGTTATGGCGGTCAGGCTGGTCATGCCCGGCACCTCCGGCGCCTGGGCTTCGGCCTCGCCGGATATATTGTAGCTGGTTTTTATAATGTCCTGCACGTCCTCCAGACTGGAGGCCTGTCTGGCCGGACCGCTTTTAGGAAACTGAAGCAGGAACACTGCGTTGTCCTCCTTGGCGCTGGAAGCAATCAGCCATCCGTCCATGGGCGCCTCCTCTGTTTTCCAGGACTTGTCCAGATAAATGGACGCAGTGTCATCCGGGGTGGAGAATTCCTGCATCTGGGCCAGCATATCCTCCGGGGTTTTGGCCTTGCAGCCCTGCAGCGCTGCGGATGCCAGGGCTGCTGTGAGACAGAAGGTCAGGGCCAGTTTTTTTGGGGTTGTACATTTCATGGTTTTATCCTCTCTTTGTGGTCCTTTCAGGCCTGTCAGCTGGTTACGGACAGGCATGGACCGTATCTATACAGTATACTATATAACCATTCCGCACAGCAACCTGTAATTTACAGAGATTTCCATAGAATGGGGTGTCCTTAGCACCCGGCGCCTGTATTTCATACCTGTGAATACATGAGAGAGATATATGTACGGCAGGCAGGGCTGCATATGGAAAAACGGCCGGTAAAATCAAAAGCCAAAGGCCTTGACTTATGATTCCAATCATAATAGAATAAAAATTGGATGATTTTGGGCGTACTTCCAAAGTACGTCCATCTTTTACTCAATGGAAAACGGAGGACGAATAACTTGTCACAGATAGATAACCAGATGACAGAAGAGATAAAAAAGCGGAGGACATTTGCAATCATATCCCACCCCGATGCAGGTAAGACCACGCTGACAGAAAAGTTCCTGCTGTACGGCGGCGCCATCAACCTGGCCGGAACCGTCAAGGGGCGCAAGGCTGCCAAGCATGCTGTGTCCGACTGGATGGAGATTGAGAAGGAGAGGGGAATCTCGGTGACTTCTTCCGCCATGCAGTTTAATTACGACGGATTCTGTATCAATATCCTGGATACGCCGGGCCACCAGGATTTCTCAGAGGATACCTACCGTACCCTGATGGCGGCGGATTCCGCGGTCATGGTCATCGACGGTTCAAAGGGCGTGGAGGCGCAGACCATCAAGCTGTTTAAGGTATGTGTTATGCGCCATATCCCCATCTTTACCTTTATCAATAAGTTTGACCGGGAGGCCAGGGACCCTTACGAGCTTCTGGACGAGATTGAGGAGGTGCTGGGAATCCGCACCTGCCCGGTGAACTGGCCCATTGGATGCGGCAAGAGCTTTAAGGGCGTATACGACCGGTTCTCAAAGAAGATAACCACCTTTACGGCTGCCATGGGCGGCGCCAGGGAAGTGGACAGCCAGGAGTTTGCAGTGGACAGCGCGGATGTGGATTCCATAATCGGACAGGACTATCACCAGCAGCTCAGGGATGATATTGAGCTCCTTGACGGGGCCAGCGACGAGCTGGATATGGAGCGTGTCAGGATTGGGGATTTGTCGCCGGTATTCTTCGGCTCGGCCCTGACCAATTTCGGTGTTGAGACCTTTCTGGAGCATTTCCTTAAGATGACAACGCCGCCTCTTTCCAGGAAGACCCTGGACGGGGTGATTGACCCGTTCCGCCCTGATTTTTCCGCCTTTGTGTTTAAAATCCAGGCCAACATGAATAAGGCCCACAGGGACAGGATTGCTTTTATGCGCATCTGCTCCGGCAAGTTCGAGGCAGGCATGGAGGTAAACCATGTGCAGGGAGGAAAGAAAATCCGCCTGACCCAGCCCCAGCAGCTTATGGCCCAGGACCGTAAAATTGTGGAGGAGGCCTATGCCGGCGACATCATCGGCGTCTTTGACCCGGGGATTTTTGCCATCGGAGATACCCTGTGCGCTTCCAATGAGAAGTTTCAGTTTGAGGGCATACCTACCTTTGCGCCGGAGCATTTTGCCAGGGTGCGCCAGGTGGATACCATGAAGCGCAAGCAGTTCATAAAGGGAGTAAACCAGATAGCCCAGGAGGGTGCAATCCAGATATTCCAGGAGTTTAATTCCGGTATGGAGGAAATTATCGTGGGCGTGGTGGGCGTACTGCAGTTTGAGGTGCTGACCTACCGTCTGCGGAATGAATATAACGTGGAGGTTATCCTGGAGAAGCTGCCCTTTGAACACATCCGCTGGGTGGAAAATCCGGGCGAGGTGGATGTGGCCAGGATTCAGGGTACATCTGATATGAAACGCATTAAGGACTTAAAGGATAATCCGCTGCTGCTGTTCATTAACAGCTGGAGCGTGGGCATGGTATTGGACCGCAATCCGGCGCTGAAGCTGTCGGAATTCGGAAGAGCTTAGAGCAGAGCCGGGCGGCAGACGTTTTTTTCAGCGTGAATGAATGCAATCAGCTGCCAACAGAAGGAGGTAAAGTCATGAGTAAGATTGATGCTGTAAGGGCTGCCATGGTGGAGGCCATGAAGGCTAAGGACAAGGCCAGGAAGGATTCCCTTTCCATGCTGCTGTCCGCTCTCAAGAATGCGGAAATCAACAAGAGAGAGCCTTTGACGGAGGAAGAGGAGAACGCGGTCGTTAAGAAAGAAATCAAACAGACCCAGGAAACGTATGAGATGGCGCCGGCAGACCGTGAGGATATCCGGTCAGAGGCAGCGGCCAGGATGGCTGTATATAAGGAATTCGCACCCGAAGACATGAGTGTGGAGCAGATTCAGGCTGTCATAGGCGCTGTCCTGTCTGAACTGGGGATAGAGAATCCCACGGCTAAGGATAAGGGCGCCATCATGAAGGTTCTGATGCCCAGGGTCAGGGGAAAGGCCGACGGCAAGGTGGTCAATGAAACCCTGGCTTCCATGTTCCGGTAAAGACAGTTTTTGGGTTTTGAGAGCGGGCCGGTTGGAGCAGGACAATATAAGGATGCGGGGCTTAAGCTTTGCAGGAAAAGGAGACGGTAACAATGTATAGGAAAGAGATTGAAGGTTTTATTGACGCCCACAGGGAAGAGATGATAGAGGATATCTGCACGCTGTGCAGGATTAACAGTGAGAAGATGCCTTATGTGGAGGGCAAGCCTTACGGGGAAGGCCCGTTCCAGGCTCTTCAGGCAGCTCTCAGCATGGCGGAGGGGTATGGATTTTCCATCCGCAACTACGACAACTATGTGGGGACAGCCGACCTCAATGACAAGGAGAGGCAGCTGGACATTCTGGCCCATCTGGATGTGGTTCCCGCAGGCGAGGGGTGGACGGAGACAAAGCCCTTTGAGCCGGTGGTAAAGGACGGAAAGCTGTTTGGCCGCGGTACGGCTGACGACAAGGGTCCGGCTGTGGCTGCGCTCTATGCAATGAGGGCGGTGAAGGAGCTGGGAATCCCGCTTAATAAAAACGTCAGGCTGATTCTGGGCACGGATGAGGAGTGCGGAAGCTCTGATATCGTAAATTATTACGACAAGGAGGAGGAAGCCCCCATGACCTTTTCGCCGGATGCGGAATTTCCGGTTATCAATATTGAAAAAGGACGCCTGGAAGGTCATTTCCACGCATCCTTCCAGGCTTCTGAGGCAATGCCGAGGCTGGTGAAGGTGGAAGCCGGCATAAAGGCCAATGTGGTTCCGGGCAAGGCCAGGGCCGTAGTGGAGGGCGTTGACCTTAAGACGCTGGAGGCAGCGGCAGAGGAAGTGGAGAAAGAGACAGGAATCTCCTTTGTACTGGAGGGGGATTTACCGGTCATCACAGTTACCGCCCAGGGAGAAGGCGCCCATGCATCCACGCCTCAGGAGGGAAAGAATGCCCTTACCGGCCTGCTGGTGTACCTGACACGTCTGCCTCTGGCAGAGTGCTCCCAGATGGATATGCTGAAGAACCTGTTAAAGCTTTTCCCTCACGGCGACACCTGCGGAAGAGCCGCCGGCATCAGTATGGAAGATGAGCTGTCCGGCGCCCTGACCCTTGCATTCAGCATGCTGACGGTTGGGGCTGACGGCCTGGAAGGCGTATTTGACAGCCGCTGCCCAATCTGCGCAACTGAGGACACTGTGCTGGGAGTGGTAAAGAGTGCCATGGCTGACTTAGGACTTACGTTGGAGAATGACACCATGATACCGCCTCACCATGTGGACGGAGATTCCCATTTTGTAAAGACACTGCTGTCCGTATATGAGGACTACACGGGCCTTGAGGGAAGCTGCCAGGCGACAGGCGGCGGCACCTATGTCCATACCCTTAAGAACGGCGTTGCCTACGGTGCAGCCCTGCCGGGAACCGATAACCGCATGCACGGGGCAGACGAGTTTGCAGTGGTGGATGAGCTTGTTTTAAGTGCCAAGATATTTGCGCAGGTTATTGTTGAGCTGTGCGGCTGATAGTGAAAATATACCCTGTTTTTCTGTGACCTGATTGTGAATGAGGGGATGATGGAATGGTGGGATTGGAAGGCGGGCCGGAACAAGGCGGGCCAGCTGCTTATGCGGAGAATATCCGGCAAGCCCGGTCTGCAGTACCGGACCGGCCGGAAAAAACAACAATTGCAGGTAAGAATGATTTATCAGAAACAGCTGTCAGAAACAACGGCTGCTACCGCCGGGACCGGACCGTGTGGACAACGGCGGAGGACGGGGAGGACTGGCGGGAGCAGACGGTCCGTCTGCTGGAACAGCTGAAAAAGCAGTATCCGGGCATAGAGCTTCACCTGGCGGACGGGGAGGAAGCAAAGGATTTGGCTGCGCTGGCTGTCCGGGCAGGAACAGGTATGCATCTGTATCTGTCCCGGGAGTTTGTCCGCCGCATGGGCAGCAGCAGGGAGGAATTTGGCAGCTGCTATTCTGCGCTGTTATCCGCTGCCGGAACCCTCTGGGCGGAAAAGGGACAGACCATGGCTTCCGGGGCTTTTTTGGGGGAGAATGGGATTTCATACTGGTCTGTGCCGGATAGGACGGATAAGGCGGCCTCGGCTGCGGTTCCGGTTCCCGGCGGGGAGAAAAAAACATCCACCAGCAGCGGTACAGGGATGCACGTATCCCTTTCCCTCAATGTTTCCAGCCATTTTTCCCGTGTGGCCAGGGCGCGCACAAAGGGGCAGGTACAGGAAGCCATGTGGGACATATACAGGTCCATATCCAACCTGAAGACGGCAGCGGCCTATGGTGATGACCAGCAGCGGGTAAAGGCATCCAGGGCCCTTCGTTCCCTGCAAAAGCTGCTGGGCCGGGGAGGCAGGAAGATGCGCAGGCTGGAGCAGGAAAAGCTTAAGCAGCGGGCGCAGAAAAAGGCGGAAAAGGAACACCGGGACCGAAGGGCCTTCCGGCTTAAGCAGGAGCAGAAACGTATGCGTTCAGCCAGACTGGGGGCAGATGCCGGTCTTGTGAAGGAAGGTCATGGAGACGAGTACTATATTCAGGCATACAGGCGGTTTTCCGGCCCTGGGGACAAGAGGGAGTATCAAACGCCGGAAGCAATCATGGCAGGCCTCTTTGAGGCCATACCATCGGGAGATGCAGGGGTGGCCGGAGCGTCAGAGGCCGGGTTTACGGCAGCCGATGTAGTTGTCTCAGGTGATGCCCTGTAAAACAGCGGGGATAGGATATCACAGCGCTGGTTACAGAGAGTATTATAAAGGATATTACCTGGGGGACTGTCCGGACTGCCGCAAAAAATGCCGCATAAATGTCTCTTCCGGCAAAAAATGCTTGACAAATAGGTTCATGTGATGTATTTTCTTAACTAAGATAAATCCCAGCGATTTGATAGGAATCGGTATAGGAGGAACTTATGAATCAGTTAAGAGCCATGCAGATGAATATGGATATGATGAACAGCATGTACATGATGATGTGCTGTGTATCCGCATGGGCAAAAAACTGAATGTAAGTTTCATCTGTATGGATTGTGATTAATCAGGAGACATCCCGGTAGCAGGGGAAGATTCAGGGCCGCAAGTCCGTGCAGGACATGCGGCCTTTTTGCCGTGATTCTGCCATGGATGCCGCAGCCAGGCGTGAATAGGCGAGAGATGCCAACTATGTGCTGCAGGAACAAAAGAAAGGAATTAGACCTATGGAAGCAAATAAAGAGAATCCCATCATCCAGCTGGTGGGGCTGGGGAAACAGTTCCAGACCATGAACGGTCCGGTTACTGCCCTGGAAGATATCAATCTGGAAATCCGGTACGGAGAGGTGTTCGGCATCATCGGCCTCTCCGGCGCAGGTAAGAGCACCCTGGTACGGTGCATTAATTACCTGGAAGTGCCGACCTCAGGAAAGGTCATATTTGAGGGAAAGAACCTGTCCGTGATGAAGGACAGGGAGAAACGTCTGGCCAGACAGTCCATGGGCATGATTTTCCAGCAGTTCAATCTGCTGTCCCAGAGAAACGTGCTTCAGAATGTCTGCTTCCCCCTGGAGATAGCAGGGGTGTCCAGGGCAGAGGCCAAAAAGCGGGCCGAGGAGCTGCTGACGCTGGTGGGGCTGGAAGACAGGATGAAGGCTTACCCGGCACAGCTCTCAGGCGGCCAGAAACAGAGGGTTGCCATTGCCAGGGCCATGGCAACCAATCCAAAGGTCCTTCTGTGCGACGAGGCCACCAGCGCGCTGGACCCCAATACCACCAAATCCATTCTGGAGCTGCTTAAGAAGATAAACAGGGAAATGGGAATCACGGTCATTGTTATCACCCATGAGATGGCAGTTATCGAGGCCATATGCGACAGGGTGGCCATCATAGACCACAGCCATATTGCGGAAGTGGGAAATGTATCCGATATCTTCTCCGGCCCCAAATCCGATATCGGACGCCAGCTGATTCTGGGGGATGTGGCTGAACAAAATCTGAGTTTCGGCAGCTCCCGGCAGATTCGTATTATTTTTGACGGAAGGGAATCTTCTGAGCCTGTCATTGCCAATATGGTGCTGGCCTGCAAGGTGCCGGTGAATATCATGCATGCGGATACCAGGGATATTGAAGGCAAGGCCATGGGTCAGATGATTATCCAGCTTCCGGAGGATGACACGGACGCCGGCAGGATTTGTAACTACCTGAAGACAGCCAATGTAAAGTTCGAGGAGGTGCGGTGAGATGCAATTTGATTCTACGACCATAAATATGCTGGTGAAGGGAATATGGGAGACCATCTACATGGTATTCCTGTCCTCAGCCTTATCCTATGTCATCGGTATTCCGCTGGGAATCGCCCTGGTGGTGACGGACAAGGAAGGCATCAGCCCGGTGCCGCTGTTTAACAAGGCCCTGGGACTTATCATCAACCTGCTGCGTTCCGTGCCATTCATCATCCTGTTAATCATGGTGCTGCCCGTTACCAAGTTCATTGTGGGAAAGACCATTGGATCCAATGCAACGGTGGTGCCTCTGATTATTGCCGCAGCCCCCTACATAGGGCGTATGGTGGAGTCTTCCCTGAAGGAAGTGGACGCAGGCGTCATTGAAGCAGCCAAATCCATGGGTGCATCCACCTGGCAGATTATTGTCAAGGTGCTTCTGCCGGAGGCAAAGCCTTCCCTGCTGGTGGGGGCCGCCATATCCGTGACCACAATTCTTGGATATTCTGCCATGGCAGGCTTTACCGGCGGCGGGGGACTGGGCGATATCGCCATCCGCTACGGATACCACCGTTACCAGACCGACATGATGATGGTGACCGTGGTGCTTCTGGTCATCATTGTACAGCTGATACAGGAAGTTGCCATGCGCATGTCCAGGAAGAGTGATAAGAGGATTCGGTAGGTAAAACAGGCAAGAGAATTACATTGGAAAATCATGTAAGAGGAATCATGTAAAAGAAATCATGTAAAAGAATCATCTGACAAAGTCGTGCAGGAGAGTCTGCTGAGGCAGCCCGGTTTCCCCGCAATGTCCGGAAAACGTATATGACCGGCGTAAGAGAAAACGGCGCCTGGCCTTGGCTGATGATAAATGCCGTATCATTCATGGCGCAAAATAACAGGGGCATTGCCCCAAAGCGAGGAGGACACAATTATGAAGAAAAACATGTTAGGTGCAGCCGTACTGGCTGCCGTGCTGGCATCAGGAGTGCTTAGCGCTTGCTCCGGCAGTCCAAAGGAAACCACGGCAGCAGATACAACTGCGGCAGCTGCCGGGACACAGGCCGCTGATTCCAAGGCAGAAGATACCACGTCCGCGGAGGAGGAAACCACCCAGGCCGGCGGAGAGCTTAAGGAAATCGTGGTAGGCGCAAGCCCTGCACCCCATGCTGAAATTCTGAATGCAGCCAAGGAGGTTCTGGCATCCAAGGGCTATGAGTTGAAAATTGTGGAATATACAGATTATGTACAGCCCAACAATGCACTGGATTCCGGCGACCTGGATGCCAATTATTTCCAGCACAAGCCATACCTGGATTCCTTTAATGCCCAGAACGGAACAAAGCTGGCCAGTGCAGGCGCTATCCACTATGAACCCTTTGGTATTTATGCAGGCAAGACAACATCCCTGGAGGAGCTTCCTGACAAGGCAACCGTACTGGTGCCAAATGATGTGAGCAATGAGGCAAGAGCCCTTCTGTTACTGGAGGCACAGGGACTGATAAAGCTGAAAGACGGCGTGGGCCTGGAGGCAACCAAGAATGATATCGTGGAGAACACCAAGAATCTGGATATCGTAGAGTTAGAGGCAGCACAGCTTCCTCGTTCCATTTCTGACGGCGACATTGCAGTCATTAACGGCAACTATGCAATCGAAGCAGGACTGAAGGTCAGCGACGCCCTGGCTACAGAGGATTCCCAGTCCCTGGCAGCTACCACCTACGGCAATGTGGTGGCAGTGAGAGAGGGAGAAGAGTCCAGCGATGCCACCAAGGCGCTGGTGGAAGCATTGACCAGCCCTGAGGTAAAGCAGTTCATGGAGGAAACATACGAAGGCGCTGTTGTTCCGCTGTTCTAGGGTGCGCTGATGACGGGAATGAAGGTTCGAACAGGCTTCGGGAAAAGTACACTCATGTTCATAAAATTGTAAGAGGCTGTCCGCCGGGGATATACCCCGGCGGATTGTTTTATTTTACAAAATATGTTATACTTCTCCAAAAGTGCGTCCTGTTTTTTATGGACATACCGGTGCAGCCCTATGGGCTTGAGAGAGGAGATAAAATCCATGGAACATGAATACGATAACGGATGCGGAACCGGAGATGGCAAGGGTCCGGATTATCATACAGATAACAGGGAACCGGTGATAGTGGCGGAACAGCCTGCCAGGGAGGTGAAGGACGGGACCTTCGGACGGGAAAACGGCGGACGGGAAGCCGGCGGTCAGGAAGCTGGAGGTCAGAATGCCGGCGGTCAGGAAGCCGGAGGTCAGAATGCTGCGGCAAAGGGGACGCCGGGCCGGGAATGCCCGGACCAGGAAAGAACGGTTCAGGGAAGCCCAGTCCGGGAAAGCCCAGGCCAGGGTGGTTCCGATGGATGGAGCAGTCCCATAGATACGCCCCTAAGAGAGGACAGATGGAGCGATGGGGATAAGCCTTATCTGGGAAGTCCCTGGGAGCCGTCCCCATCCGGGACAGCATATGGGCCGGGAAAAGAGAACGGCGCCAGCGGAAACGACAGCCAGCCAATATATCACCCGGCGCCGGCTTCTTATGGCCAGAGGCAGCCAGGGGCCGGACAGGGTCAGCCAGGTCAGGGCCAGCCGGGTCCAGCCCAGGGCGGCAGTGCCGGAATGGGCAGTGGTTCTGTTCAGAGGGACGGAAGCGACGGAAGGGGAAACAGCCGGTATCAGAGCCAATATCAGACCCAATACCAGACCCAGTACCAGTCCGGCCAGCCTGTTTACCAGGAAAAGAATAACATGGCAACCGCATCTCTGGTCATGGGAATTCTTTCTGTGTGCAGTATCTGCTGCTGCCTGCTGTTTGGTATTGTTTTCGGCGCCCTTGGCATCATATTTGCCATCATGTCAAAGAAGGAAAACAGGATGGACGGCAAGATGGACGGCCAGGCAAAGGCAGGACTCATACTCTCTATTATTGGCATCGCTGTCACTGTGCTCATAGTTATCCTTTTTGTGGCGGTTGAAGTGCTTTACGTGATACCGGGGCTGGATTGATGGGGAATTATTATAAGAGATAATTATAAGAGGCGGAAATCAGGTTTTAATGGGACGGTATCCGGCATATAGTAGGTAGCAAGAGAGGCCGGGAGGCTGTGGACCGTGAGGATTTACGACCTTAAACAAAAAGAAGTGATTAATGTAAAGACCTGCAAGCGTCTTGGATTTGTGGGAGATGTGGATTTTGATATGGAGACGGGCTGTCTGCTGGCCCTGATTGTGCCTGGTCCGGGCTGCATATGCGGTTTTTTGGGGCGGGAGAAGGAGTATATCATTCCATTCTGCGACATCTGTCAGGTGGGAAACGATATTATACTGGTGGACATAAAAGAAAAAGATGTGACGGAAAGCATTAAATGCTGAAAGGAAACATGGCAGCGCGGATTCCAGTGGGATTCGCGCTTTATCCGTGTATGCGGGGACAGAGGAGTGGCCGCCAGGGTCTCCCCTGCCGGCCGGTTTGTGAGAAAAAGTTGTATGAAAAGCATTTGCTTTTTACAAAACTAACTATACAGATGAAATGTGAAGGTTTTATGGTGGAAATGTGAAAAAACTGTGAAGGGAACCGGAAAATGGCCGCAGCAGTCACAGGTTTTCGTGGATGATGGCCAGGATGTCTTTCAGCCTGCCTGCTTCAATCTGACCCGGAGCAGAGGCTTCCCCTACAGAGCCAAAGGTCATGCAGGAGCCGAACACTTCCCCTGACAGGCGGCTTATCAGTCCGGTGCCTTTCATGGACATGGTAATGACAGGGCAGGACAGGGACTGGCTGGCCTTATGGGTGGCTGAAAGAAGAGTAAGGACATCGCCGGCTGACTGCGGCATGACCGCAATTTTGGCTATGTCTGCCCCCAGTTCCTCCATGTGCTGCAGGCGGCGGAGCATCTCGCTTTCATCCGGTGTAGCCGTAAAATCGTGATTGGACAGGATGACGCTTACATGGTGTCTGTGGGCCAGGTCCGCCATCTCCCTTACCATATCGTCGCCGGAAAAGAGCTCTATATCCACCAGATGGATATGCCCGGAACAGATGGCGCGTTCCGCCAGGGAGCGGTAAGCCGGGAGGGAGGCGGGCAGATGGCCGCCCTCCTTATGTGTGCGGAAGGTAAAGAGAAGCGGAATGTTATCCAGAGCAGCTTCCAGGCCGGGAATAACCTGGTCCAGGGTGCCTGGTACCATAATGGACTCAAACCAGTCCGCCCGCCATTCAGCCACATCCACAGGCAGCTCCGTGAAGGAGGCTGCCTGACGAATCAGGGAGTCATAGTCCCTTTCCACCAAAGGAGCGCATAGTTTCGGCATTCCCTGACCAAGTACAGTTTGTTTTATAATAACATTTTTCATGATAAAGGGCACCTTTCCTGTAATCTTTTTGGTTCTGTATGGATTCATTATAAAGGAGGGAGGGGAATTCGTCCATACCGGAATGAAAAAAGAACAAAGTCCTTGCGATTCGTACTTTCTTCGGTTAAAATATATGAAGCGTTTAAGACGATACGTGAAAAAGAAAGGAAGGGTAACCCAGATGAAATGCCCCTATTGTAATGAAGCAGACACCAAGGTCATAGATTCCCGCCCGGCAGACGACAACAGCTCCATACGCAGGCGCCGCCAGTGTGAGCGCTGCGGTAAGCGCTTTACCACCTACGAAAAGCTGGAGACCATGCCGTTAATGGTAATAAAGAAGGATAATTCCAGGGAGACATATGACCGCTCCAAGATTGAAGCAGGAATCATTCACTCCTGCCACAAACGGCCGGTATCCCCCCAGCAGATTAATTCCATGATTGATGAGATAGAGAACCAGATTTTCAATATGGAGGAAAAGGAAGTGCCGACCTCCGCCATCGGAGAGCTGGTGATGGGAAAGCTTAAGGACCTGGACGAGGTGGCATATGTTCGTTTTGCCTCTGTATACCGTGAATTCAAGGATGTGAACACATTCATAGACGAGATTGGCAAATTGCTGAAAAAATAGATTGGAAGGAATACTTATAAGTATGCTGGAAATGTTTTATCCCCGCCGTTACGAGGTCTCCGCCTATGTGATACCCTTTGACCATTATCATGCACAGGGAATGCAGGGCGTGATTTTTGATATAGATAATACCCTGGTGCCCCACGACGCGCCGGCAGACGGACAGGCAGTGGAACTCTTCGGGCGGCTCCGGGCCATGGGAATGAAGACCTGCCTTTTATCCAACAATAAGGAACCCAGGGTAAAGCCGTTTGCGGATTTGGTGGGTTCCGGCTATATCCACAAGGCAGGCAAGCCGGGAGTCAGGGGATATGAGAAGGCCATGGAGCTTATGGGGACCGACAGGGACCATACCCTGTTTGTGGGAGACCAGCTGTTTACGGATGTGTACGGGGCCAACCGGGCCGGTATTTACAGTATCCTGGTAAGGCCCATGAACCCCAGGGAAGAAATACAGATAGTGCTGAAGCGTTACCTGGAAAAGCCGGTGCTGTATTTTTACAGGAAACATGCCAGAGACATAAAACAAGACAGGGAGTAACGTGAGACAATGGACGGAAAGACAAGAGTATGCGGACTGATTGCAAATCCGGTGGAACATTCCATGTCGCCCATGATGCATAATTTTTTTGCACAGAGAACAGGGATGAACCTGACCTATGTCCCTTTTAAGGTTGAGGAAAGCCGGGTGGGGGATGCGGTAAAGGGGGCTTATGCCCTGAATATACAGGGAATGAATGTGACGGTTCCCCATAAGCAGCGCGTCATGGAATTCCTGGATGAGCTGGATGAGGACGCCAGGGCCATTGGGGCGGTTAATACGCTGGTCAGGACAGATGCCGGGTATAAGGGGTATAATACGGATGGCGCAGGCCTGAGCCGTGCTCTTGCGGAATCCGGCATCAGGACAGAAGGCGAACACTGCATTCTGGTTGGCGCCGGAGGAGCCGCCAAGGCAGCAGCTTATGTGCTGGCAAAGGGCGGGGCCCGGCGAATCTGTATCCTCAACCGGAATGAACAACGGGCCAGGGAACTGGCCGGCTGTATCAATACACTGATTGGCCGCAGCCTGGCAGAGGCCCTGCCCCTTGACGGCTACAGGAATCTTCCTGCCAGGGAGGGCGGATATCTGGCTCTGCAGTCCACCAGCGTGGGCATGTATCCCCATGTTGAGGATGTTATCATCCATGACCCGCAGTTTTACGGAATGATTCATACCGGTGTGGACATTGTCTATACCCCCGCCAGGACAAGGTTCATGAAGATGGTACAGGAGGCAGGAGGAAGGGCTGTGAACGGCCTGGACATGCTTTTGTATCAAGGCGTTATCGCTTTTGAACTATGGAATCCCCAGGTAAAGGTGGACAGCGAAACCATAAGGATGGCAAAGCAGATGATAGAAGACTTCCTGGTAAAAAAGCAGGCCGGGGAGGACCGGGGAGAGAACCTGATTCTCATCGGCTTCATGGGGGCGGGAAAGACCAGCGTGGGAGAGCATTTTGCAGCCCGCTACCACATGCCTCTGATTGATACGGATAAGGAGATTGAGGCAGCGGCCGGTATGGCTATATCCGACATATTTGCCAACCAGGGAGAGGAAGCCTTCCGGCGCCTGGAGACAGGGGTTCTGGAGAAACTGCTGAAACAGGGAGGCAGGTCTGTGATTTCCGTGGGAGGCGGACTGCCTCTCAGGGCGGAAAACAGGGCGTTTCTGAAGCAGCTGGGCACCGTGGTATATCTGGATGTCCTGCCGGAGACTGTGATGGAACGAATCGGAGCCGATGTGTCGGACCGCCCCATGCTCCACGGCAGTGATGTGATGGGACGCATTATCAGTCTTTTGGATTCAAGAAAACCCCGCTATCTGGAAGCCTCCCACATGGTAGTGGATGTGAACGGACGGGATGTGGATGATATCGTGGAAGAGATATACCGCAGGGCAGTGGATAAAAACCGCTAAAAAGGGAGAAATTTATACTGCCAATAAAAAAGAACTTGAAAATGCTCCCTACATAGTATAGAATATAAAAGATTAAAGACTTATGGGGCGCTTAGGCAAGCGTCATGAACGAACTCAAGGAGGAATATCTTTATGATATCAGCAGGCGATTTTAGAAATGGCATTACACTGGAGATTGACGGACAGGTTGTCCAGATTATGGAATTCCAGCATGTTAAGCCAGGCAAGGGCGCAGCATTCGTGCGTACAAAATTAAAAAATGTAATCAACGGCGGCGTGGTAGAGCGCACCTTCCGTCCTACAGAGAAGTTCCCTCAGGCAAGGATTGACAGAGTGGACATGCAGTATCTGTATGCCGACGGAGAATTATATAACTTTATGAACCAGGAGACTTATGACCAGGTAGCCCTGAACCAGGATATCATCGGCGATGCCCTGAAGTTCGTGAAAGAGAATGAGGTATGTAAGGTCTGCTCTTACAATGGCAGCGTATTCTCCGTAGAGCCTCCGCTGTTTGTTGAGCTGGAGATTACAGAGACAGAGCCAGGTTTCAAGGGCGATACCGCAACCGGTGCCAACAAGCCGGCTACCGTGGAAACCGGTGCAACCGTATACGTACCGTTATTCGTAGAAATCGGCGATAAGATTAAGATTGATACCAGGACCGGCGAATATCTGTCACGTGTATAATATAACTTGTCAGACACGCTCTGGGAAGCGGTTTGTAAGAATTGCTCCGGCAGATGCCGGGGCAGTTTTTAACTTTCCGGGAAAAGGAAAGACCTATTGTCACAGTAAAGGAGAGTATACATTGTGAATAAGATTCTGGATATGATGGAGCAGGAAATAAAGCAGGCGTTTACAGCCAGCGGATATGAGGATTCCTTTGCAAAGGTGGTTTTATCCAACCGTCCCGACCTGTGTGAATATCAGTGCAACGGCGCCATGGCTGCTGCCAAAGCATACAGGAAGAAGCCTATTGATATAGCCAGCCAGGTGGTGGAACATCTGGTTTCCGGCGGCGCCCACCCTGTTTTTTCAGAGGCAGTTGCCGTGATGCCGGGATTCATTAACCTGAAACTGTCAGAGGAGTTCCTGGCAGAGTATGCAGGTTCCATGGCCCAGGCAGACAAGCTGGGACTGGAAACGCCTCATAAGCCTGAGACAGTTATAGTGGATTACGGCGGGGCCAATGTGGCAAAACCGCTTCATGTGGGCCACCTGCGGGCGGCCATTATCGGGGAGAGCATAAAGCGCATGGGCCGGTTCCTGGGCCACCATATGATTGGCGATGTGCACTTGGGAGACTGGGGACTGCAGATGGGACTTATCATCGAGGAACTCAGGGACAGGAAGCCGGAGCTGGTGTATTTTGACGAATCCTTTGAGGGACCCTTTCCGCAGGAGGCGCCCTTTACCATCAGTGAGCTGGAGGAGATATATCCTGCGGCCAGCGCCAAGTCCAAGGCTGACGAGGTGTTTAAGGAGAGGGCCCATCAGGCAACCCTGAAACTTCAGCGAGGATACGCCCCATACCGGGCAATCTGGCAGCATATCATGTCTGTCTCTGTGGCCGACCTTAAGAAAAATTATGCAAACCTGAACGTGGAATTCGATTTGTGGAAGGGCGAAAGCGATGCAGAGCCATACATTGCGGATATGATTCAGATGCTGGTGGATAAGGGGCTGGCCCATGAGAGCCAGGGCGCGCTGGTGGTGGATGTGGCACAGGATACGGATACCAAGGAGATTCCCCCCTGCCTGATTCGCAAATCCGACGGAGCTTCCCTCTATGCCACATCTGATTTGGCAACCATTGTGGAACGGGAGCAGGATTTTAAACCGGACCGGTATATATATGTGGTGGACAAGCGCCAGGGTATGCATTTTGAGCAGGTGTTCAGGGCGGCTAAGAAGGCTGGTATTGTGAAAGAAGATACCCCCATGATTTTCCTGGGCTTCGGCACCATGAACGGCAAGGACGGAAAGCCCTTCAAGACCCGTGAGGGCGGAGTCATGCGTCTGGAAACGCTTATTGAGGAAATCAATGAAGCTGTATATCAGAGAATCATGGAGAACAGGACCGTATCAGAGGACGAGGCCAGGAGCACGGCGGCCGTAGTAGGGCTGGCGGCCCTTAAGTACGGCGATTTGTCCAACCAGGCAGCCAAGGATTATGTCTTTGATATTGAGCGCTTTACATCCTTTGAGGGAAATACAGGTCCGTACATCCTCTATACCATTGTGCGGATAAAATCCATTCTTGCCAAATACAGGGAGAACGAGGGCCAGGTCAGCCCGGATGGCTCTGAAAAGAAGATTCTTGCCTGCACAGGCAGCTCCGAGAAGGCGCTGATGCTTATGCTGGCCAGATATAACGAGGTCCTGGAAAACAGTTTTGCTGAGACAGCGCCTCATAAGATATGCCAGTATATCTATGAGCTGGCCAATGCCTTCAACAGCTTTTATCATGACACCAAGATTCTGGCAGAGGAGGATGAAGCCAGGAAGGAGAGCTATATCGGTTTAATTTCCCTTACCAGGCGGGTACTGGAAACCTGTATCGGACTATTGGGAATCGAGGCTCCGGAGCGCATGTAACCGCGGGGATGTCCCGGGATATTCTGCGGCCCCCTGCCTTGGTGCAGGGGGAGCAGAGATATCCCGCTGAAAGGATGCATGAAGCAGATGAAGATTGTCAGGATGGACACCAGCAGCTTCTGGAAAGGAGAGGCTGGTGTGAAAGGCCTGGTTGAAGACCAGGGGGAAACATTTGAGGTAAATTTATATCTGGGAAACGGAAAGGTAAGGGATTATTCCTGTTCCTGCAGCAAAGGGAATTCTTACAGGGGAATGTGCGCCCATGGGGAGGCCCTTTTTGCGTATTATAAACAGCGGAGGGAGGAGGCGTCCAAACCAATGGTTCACACGTCCTCCCAGGTCCACACCATGATACGGGAGTACACGAACCGGGAGGTGGCCAGGATTCTGGCGGAGGATGTGGATGCCCAGGTTAAGCTGGAACCAGTGCTGATTCTGGACGGAAAGGACACTCATCTGGAGTTTAAGGTGGGAATTACCCGTTTTTATGCTGTGCGCGATTTGGGGGCATTTAAGGAGGCCGTTGAAAACAGCGCCCATGTGGCCTATGGAAAGGACCTGTCCTTTCATCATCACAAATCAGCTTTTACTGACAGCAGCAGGGAACTGCTGGCCCTGCTTATGGGAGCCGCGGAAAACCAGAAAGCAATCCGCAGCCTGACCTTAAACCGTATGAACCGGGACCGTTTTTTTGAAATGGTGGCCGGCCGTACCATAGAGGTCCAGCTTCCCGGAGGAAACCGGGTCATGATGGAAATGGAGGATTCGGACCCGGTGGCTTTACTTAAGGTGGAAAAGACGGGAAGGGACGGACTGAAAGCCAGCCTTATGGGCGTGGCGCCCATGAAAGGAAGCGAGGACCCAAGGCGGGTGGCTGCCTGTTTCCGTGGGGAACGGTTTCTTTACGTGGCATCAGGCCAGAGGCTGTACCGGTGCAGCGAGTCATGCACCCAGGTCATGGGTCTGTTCATGGAACAGATGTGCATGGAACGGGATGGAAGCGTGATGGTGGGGCAGAGGGATATTCCCCTGTTTTATGAGCGGGTGGTCAAGCATATTCTTCCATACTGCCGTCTTATGCTGGAGGAAGTGGATTTTAAGGATTACGAGCCGGAGCCATTAAAGGCGTCCTTCCGGTTCGGCACAGGGGAGGATGGCGCACTTGTGATGGAACCATCCCTTGCTTACGGCAGTTATGAATTCCATCCCCTGGAGGATGAGAATCTTCCCAGGACTATCTGCCGCGATGTGCCGGGCGAGTTCAGGGTTAGCCAGCTGATTCATAAATATTTTAAGTACAAGGACCCTGAGGGCAGGAAGCTGGTTATAAGGAATGATGAGGATGAGATATACCGTCTTATGACGGAGGGAATGGACGAATTCCGCTCCATGGGAGATGTATATGTGTCGGAGAACCTGCGTCAGTGGAAGGTGCTGGCGCCGCCGCGGGTTACGGTGGGGGCCTCTGCTGTCAGCGGCTGGCTGGAGCTGGACGTGGACATGGGAGATATGAACAGCCAGGAGCTGAACCGGATACTGGCAGCCTACAGCCAGAAAAAGAAGTACTACAGGCTGAAAAACGGACAGTTCCTTGGGCTGGATGAAGGCGGCCTCACGGTCATCAGCCGCATGGCATCGGAAATGGGAGTGACCAGAAAGGAGCTTCAGAGCGGCAGGGTCCGCCTGCCGGCTTACCGCGCCTTTTATCTGGATTATCTGCTCAAGGAGAGTACCGGTGTAACCTATTACAGGGACCAGATGCTGAAGGCCATGGTGAGGTCGGTCAAGTCCGTGGAAGACAGCGATTTCACGGTGCCTGAGAGGCTGCGGGGCGTACTGAGGGAGTATCAGAGAGTCGGGTATGTCTGGCTGCGGACCCTGGACAGCTACGGATTCGGGGGAATCCTGGCCGATGACATGGGACTGGGAAAGACCATACAGATTATTGCGCTTTTGGAGAATGCCTATGGTTCAGGGGAACCGTCCCCGTCTCTGATTATATGCCCTGCTTCCCTTGTGTACAACTGGGAGCATGAGATTGTTCGTTTTGCGCCGGACCTTAAGGTCCTGTCGGTTGTGGGAAGCAGTTCAGAGCGCGAGGCCCTGTTAAAAAAGGTGGGAAGTACCCCACGGGATTACCAGGCCATTGTGACCTCCTATGACTTGCTGAGAAGGGACATTGGATTCTATGAAGGCATTCATTTCCGGTACCAGGTCATAGACGAGGCCCAGTATATCAAAAATGCATCCACACAGAGTGCCAGGGCAGTGAAATCCCTGGATGTGCAGACCAGATTTGCCCTGACAGGAACGCCTGTTGAGAACCGTCTGGGGGAACTGTGGAGTATTTTTGATTATCTCATGCCGGGCTTTCTCTTTGGCAGCCAGTTTTTCAAAAAGGAATATGAAATCCCTATTGTAAGGGATGGTGACGCAGCAGCCCTAAAACGGCTGAAACGGATGATAGGTCCCTTTGTGCTGAGGCGTATAAAAAAGGATGTGTTAAAGGAGCTTCCGGACAAAATGGAGGAGGTTGTATATTCCAGCTTTGAGCCGGAACAGAAAAAATTGTATACAGCCAATGCCGCCGCCTTTAAGGAGAAACTCAGTGCAGGCGGCTTTGGCCAGGCGGGGGAAGGAAAGCTCCAGATTCTGGCGGAGCTCATGCGCCTGAGACAGATATGCTGTGACCCGCGGCTGTGTTATGACAATTACAGGGGCAGTTCCGCCAAGCTGGAGACCTGTATGGACCTGGTTCGCAGAGGCGTGGCGGGAGGACACAAGATATTGCTGTTTTCCCAGTTTACCTCTATGCTGGACATTATCCATAAGAGGTTCGAGAAGGAGGGAATCAGGTGCCATGTGCTTACGGGAGCCACTTCCAAGGAAGAACGAATCCGGCTGGTGGGGGATTTTGGGAAGGACGAGGTGCCGGTATTCCTGATTAGCCTGAAAGCAGGGGGAACCGGCCTTAACCTGACAGCAGCGGACATTGTCATACATTACGACCCTTGGTGGAACGTGGCCGCCCAGAACCAGGCCACGGACAGGACCCACCGGATTGGCCAGGATAAGCAGGTCACGGTCTATAAACTGATAACCAGAAATACCATAGAAGAGAACATCTTAAAGCTTCAGGAAGCCAAGAGCCATCTGGCGGATGCAGTGGTGCCTGAGGGCACAGTATCATTTGGAAGCCTGACAAGAGATGATATACTGAATATCATAAAGGAGGAATAAAAAATGAAAGTATTAATGTTAAACGGGAGCCCTCATGAGAAGGGATGTACCTACACCGCCCTTGCAGAGGTGGCGGGAGAGCTTAATAAGGCTGGTATTGAAACCGAAATCATGCATGTGGGCGGCGGGGCTGTCCGGGGCTGCATGGGCTGCGGTGCATGCGGTAAGCTTGGAAAATGTATCTATGGTGATGATAAGGTCAATGAGGCAGTGGAAAAGATGAGACAGAGCGATGGACTGATTATAGGTTCGCCTGTGCATTACGCTTCTGCCAGCGGCGCCGTCACCTCCTTTCTGGACCGTTTCTTCTATTCCGGAAGCAGCGCTGCTGCCCATAAGCCGGGAGCAGCCATTGCTTCCGCCAGAAGGGCCGGCACAACTGCGACCCTGGACCAGCTGAACAAATATTTTATGATTACGCAGATGCCGGTGGTGTCCTCCCAGTACTGGAATATGGTTCACGGACAATGTCCCGAGGATGTGATGAAGGATGAGGAAGGCATGCAGATTATGCGTGTCCTGGGCAGGAACATGGCCTGGATGCTCAAATCCATTGAGGCCGGAAAAGCAGCCGGAATCACGCTTCCTGAGACAGAGGAAAAAAAGAGGACGAATTTTATACGTTAGGAAAATGGCTGATTAAGGCGTGGAAATAATACGCGGAATTGGTACGCAGAAATAATACGCGGAATCAATACATAAAGCCGATGCATAAACGTAAGATATCCTGACTGTATTGCAGGGCCCGGCACAGTGATGTGCCGGGTTTTTAAATTGTCTGTATGTACCAGCTATGCCAATACGGTATGCATGGCCTGATTGTGCAGGTGCTGGTCCAGGATTAAATGGACCCGCTCCACTTCGCCGAGAATCAGGGATTCCGATTTCATGATTTGGTTTCTTAAGATGCGCTCGGTGGATTTGAGCTGGAATTCATGATTGTCCATATGGGTGTTCATGGATTTTATTTCGGACTGCATACCCTGGATTTCGGACTGTATACCCTGGATTTCGGACTGCATACCCTGGATTTCAGCCTTTATACCCTGGATATCAGCCTTCATACCCTGGATTTCGGACTTCATACCTTGGATATCAGTCTTCATACCAATAATTTCAGTTATCAAAAAGTCGAGTTTTTCAGAATCTGTCAAGCTATCACCTCCTAAAACAGTGTGCTGTGTCAGTGTGTCAGATAATGGTTTATGTTCAGCCTGGAAACAGGGTGTACTTAGTATAGCACATCGGAGCATGCAAATCTAGGATGGTATTTACATTTTAAGGTATTATTTTCATCCATAATTTTCGCTGGATTCCACCGCTGTTTTCCATGAAAAATAATTCTTGCCACCAGTCACTTATTCTGTTATACTCTGATATGGTTAACTAGCTAATAATAAACAGGCTAATGGTTTATCAGTTAAATATCCAGAAAGGAGGCGATTTACATGGATAATGCTTCGTGCTGTTGTTCCTTTCAATCTCCGGAACATCTTCTTATAGAGAAGTACATCCGTGTAGCCAGGCTGCACCGCAGTATGATGGAGCACCGCCTGGACGGCACAGGAGTGTACCGCAGCCAGCATCAGATTCTGATGTTTGTGTCGGATAACCCCAATGTGTCCCAGAAAGAGCTGGCAAGGATGTATGGGGTGTCCGGGGCCACCATAGCTGTTTCCCTTAAAAAACTGGAAAAGGGGGGCTATATAAGACGTCTGGTAGACCAGGAAGACAACCGGTGCAACCAGATATGCATTACAGACAAGGGCAGGAAAGTGGTGGAGGAAAGCGTAAAGATTTTCAGGCACATAGAGAGCTGTATGTTTGAGGGATTTTCCGAGAATGATATGAAGGTGCTGGGAGGACTTCTGGACCGGATTTACGGAAACCTGAACCGGGAGTTTGCAGACAGGGCAGAAAGAGAGGAATCATAAGTGAAACGATACGGAGCATATATAAAACCATATCTCAGCGCCTTTATCCTGGGGCCCCTTCTGATGCTGACCGAGGTGGCGGGAGAAATCATGCTGCCCAAGCTGATGTCCATGATTATCAACAACGGCGTGGCTCAGAGAAATGTGCAGTATATCCTGTCAGTGGGAGGTCTGATGATTCTGGCCACCCTGGTTATGGCCATTGGAGGAATCGGAGGAGCCTATTTCTCGGTGAAGGCGGCAGTCAGCTTTACCAGCGATTTGAGGGACGACCTTTTTTCAAAGGTGCAGGAATTTTCCTTTAAGAACATCGACACCTACAGTACCGGGTCCCTGGTTACCCGTCTGACCAATGACATCCAGCAGGTCCAGAACGTGCTTATGATGGGACTGCGGATGGCCATGCGTTCCCCCGGAATGTTCATAGGGGCCCTGATTATGGCTTTTATGATGAATGCCAGGCTGGCCGTGGTTATACTGGTGGTCATCCCTCTGCTGACGGCAGCCATTGCAGTCATACTTAAGACGGCATTTCCAAGGTTTACCGCCATGCAGAAAAAGCTGGACCAGCTGAATTCCGGCATCCAGGAGGCGCTGACCAATGTGCGGGTCATCAAGTCCTTTGTGCGGGAGGAATTTGAGGAAGATAAATTTAAGGACCTAAACCAGGATTTAAAGAACAGCAGTCTGGATGCCATGAAAATCGTCATTGTGACCATGCCTGTGATGACCCTTGCCATGAATATAACCACTCTGGCCGTGGTGTGGTACGGAGGGAATATTATCATAGCAGGGGATATGCCGGTGGGGGACCTGACTGCATTTACCACCTATATCGTACAGATACTCATGTCGCTTATGATGCTTTCCATGGTTTTTCTGCAGCTTTCCAGGGCAGTGGCATCCATCCGCAGGGTCAACGAAGTAATGGATACGGAGATTGACCTGACAGACCGGGACGCCTCCAGAAAAGACCTGGCTGTATTGAACGGCAGGGTGGAGTTTAAACATGTGAGTTTCAGCTACACGGACAAAGAGGATGAGATGGTGCTGGAGGATATAAGCTTTACGGCTGAGCCGGGGCAGATAATTGGCATCATCGGCTCCACCGGCAGCGGAAAAACCACCCTGGTGCAGATGATACCGCGGCTTTACGATGCCACAAAAGGCCAGGTGCTGGTGGACGGGGTGGATGTCAGGGATTATTCCCTGAAAAACCTGCGGGAGGGCGTGGGCATGGTGCTCCAGAAAAATGTGCTGTTTTCTGGCACCATTGAGGAGAACCTGCGCTGGGGCAAGGAGGACGCCTCCCTGGATGAAATCAGGGAAATGGCACAGAGCGCCCAGGCAGACAGCTTTGTAACTTCTTTTACCAATGGCTATGAAACGGACATGGGACAGGGAGGCGTCAATGTATCAGGCGGCCAGAAGCAGAGGCTGTGTATTGCCAGGGCCCTGCTCAAAAGGCCCAGAATCCTCATACTGGATGACAGCACCAGCGCTGTGGATACGGCTACGGAGGCCAGGATACGGCAGTGCTTCAGGACCAGCCTTAAGGATACCACCAAAATCATCATAGCACAGCGCATCGGCTCTGTGGAGGAGGCTGACCGGATTCTGGTGCTGGACGAGGGCAGACTCATTGGCCAGGGGACCCATGAGCAGCTCATGAAAGAATGTCAGGCATACCAGGAGATTTATTATTCCCAGAGGGACCGAAAGGAGACGGCTGCATCATGACGAGACAACAGAAAGCGGAAAGCCTGAAACGGCGTTATGGAAGACATGGGGCTCCTGTGCCCGGAGGTCCCATGGGAGGCAGAAGGCATGGGCCGGGGCGGAATATGGGCATGGGGCCGGGGCGGCTGCCCAGGAACGCAGGCACCACCATCAGGCGTCTCCTGCATTATTTAAATGAGGATAAGCCAAAGATGATGCTGGCATTTTTCTGCGTCATCCTCAACACCGGGGCAACCCTGGCAGGTTCCTATATGCTGCGGCCTATCATTAATACTTTTATTGCCCCGCTTACAGGCGGACCCGGGGACCCGGCGGGACTGGCAAGGTCCCTGGCTGTGCTGGCGGCTGTGTTCGCAGTGGGAGTGTTTGCCAATTATGCCCAGGCAAAGGTCATGCTGACCGTGGCCCAGAACGCTCTGCAGAAAATCCGCAATGACCTGTTTGGCAGAATGCAGAAACTGCCGGTGCGGTTTTATGACACCAATTCCAACGGTGATTTGATGAGCCGTTTTACCAATGATGTGGATACCATCGGACAGATGCTCAGCTCCACGCTGGTGCAGCTGTTTTCCGGGGCACTGAGCATTATCGGCACCCTGTTCCTCATGGTGTACACCAACCTGATACTGACCCTTGTCACTCTGGTGATGATTCCCCTGATGATGAAGGCGGGAGGAGCTGTGGCAGGGTGGAGCCAGAAATATTTCACCGCACAGCAGACATCCCTGGGAGCAGTAAACGGTTATATAGAGGAGACCATCACCGGACAGAAGGTGGTAAAGGTATTCTGCCATGAGGACATGGCCAGGGAGGAATTCGGCATACTGAACCAGGACCTGAGATACAACCAGATTCGGGCCCAGTTCTTCGGCGGAATCATGGGGCCTGTTATGAACAGCCTGAGCCAGATAAACTATTCCCTTACCGCCTGTGTGGGCGGCCTGCTCTGTGTGTTAAGGGGCTTTGACGTGGGGGGACTGACCGTATTTTTGAATTTTTCCAGACAGTTCAGCCGTCCCATCAACGAGATATCCATGCAGGTCAGCAATGTATTTTCAGCCCTGGCCGGGGCAGAACGTGTATTCGCGGTGATGGATGAGGAGCCGGAGCCGGCTGACACGGAGGACTGCACGGCGCCCAATCCCATGATTGGCCATGTGGTACTGGACCATGTCACCTTTGGCTATGACCCGGATAAAACCATTCTTAAGGACATAAGCCTCTATGCCAAGCCGGGACAGAAGATTGCGTTTGTAGGCTCCACCGGAGCGGGAAAGACCACCATAACAAACCTGCTGAACCGGTTTTACGACATCCAGTCAGGCTCCATCACCATTGACGGTGCGGATATACGCCGTATTTCAAGGGACGCCCTGCGCCGCAACATCGCCATGGTCCTTCAGGACACCCACCTGTTTACAGGCACGGTGCGGGAGAATATCCGCTACGGCAGGCTGGACGCCACGGACGACGAGGTCATACAGGCTGCAAAGACAGCCTCAGCCCATTCCTTTATCATGCGCCTTCCCCATGGATACGATACCATGCTGGAGGGGGACGGAGCCAATCTGAGCCAGGGACAGAGGCAGCTGCTCAATATTGCCAGGGCCGCCATATCCAAGGCCCCTGTGCTGATTCTGGACGAGGCCACCAGCTCTGTGGACACCAGGACGGAGAAACACATTGAGCACGGCATGGACCGGCTGATGGCGGACCGCACCACCTTCATCATTGCCCACAGGCTGTCCACGGTGCGAAACGCCAATGCAATCATGGTCCTGGAGCACGGTGAAATCATTGAACGGGGGACCCATGAGGAGCTTTTGGAGCTGAAAGGACGGTACTACGAACTGTATACAGGCATGAAAGAACTGGATTGATTGCCAATAAATTAACAGTTATTTAACATATAATTAAAAAAATAACGTATAAAATCTGTATTGTATACAATCTTTATTTATGCTATACTAAGTTGGTGTATTCCGGTGGGGGCAGGCAGCCCCGCCGGTCATACCGGACGCCAGTACTGGTCCGGCTGCACAAAGGAATAAAAAGAAAGAAAAGAGGGAGAGAATCCATGGGTTTGGCGACTTTTATAGGCGGCATCCATCCATATGAGGGGAAAGAGCTGTCAGAGAACAAACCGGTACAGGTCCTGATGCCAAAAGGCGACCTGGTGTATCCGATGTCACAGCACATTGGGGCACCTGCGAAGCCGCTGGTAGCCAAGGGTGACCATGTACTGGCAGGCCAGAAGATTGGAGAAGCAGGCGGTTTCATCTCTGCCAATGTAATTGCTTCTGTGTCAGGTACGGTGAAGGCCATTGAACCAAGGCGTATGGCCAACGGAGCAATGGTGCCCTCCATTATCGTTGAAAATGATGGAGAATATAAGACAGTTGAGGGCGTGGGAGAGGACAGGGACCCATCCGGCCTGTCAAAAGAGGAAATCCGCAACATTGTGAAGGAAGCCGGTATCGTCGGCCTTGGAGGGGCGGGATTCCCCACTCATGTAAAGCTGACTCCGAAGGATGAAAATGCCATCGAGTACATATTGGTCAACGGCGCAGAGTGTGAGCCGTATCTTACCAGCGACTACCGCATGATGCTGGAGGAGCCGGAGAAAATCGTAGGCGGTTTAAAGGTCATCCTGCAGCTTTTTGACAATGCAAAGGGTGTCATAGGCATTGAGAACAACAAGCCTGAGGCCATCAAAAAGCTGACCGAGATGGTGAAGGACGAGCCCCGCATCACGGTTTGCCCGCTTATGACAAAATATCCTCAGGGAGGTGAGCGTTCCCTGATTTATGCCGTCACAGGCAGGAAGGTCAACTCATCCATGCTTCCAGCGGATGCAGGATGTATTGTGGACAATGTTGACACTGTGATTTCCATCTACATGGCCGTGTGCAAGAGCACGCCCCTGATGAGGAAAATCATTACGGTCACCGGAGACGCGGTGGCAGACCCCAGGAATTTCAGCGTAAAGCTTGGAACCAATTACCAGGAACTGCTGGATGCAGCAGGCGGTTTTAAGACTGAGCCCGAGAAAATCCTGTCAGGCGGCCCCATGATGGGCCAGGCCATATTTGACCTGAATATTCCGGTAAGCAAGACTTCATCCGCCCTGACCTGCTTCACAAAGGACCAGGTGGCAGAGATGGAGCCTTCCGCATGCATACGGTGCGGAAAGTGCGTCAGCGTATGTCCAAGCCACATCATCCCTGTGATGATGATGCAGGCCGCCCTCAGGGACGACTGCGAGACATTTGAGAAGCTGAACGGTATGGAATGCATGGAGTGCGGAAGCTGTACCTATGTATGTCCGGCCAAGAGGCCTCTGACTCAGGCATTTAAGGAAATGCGCAAGACAGTTGCGGCTAACCGCAGGAAAAAAGGGTAGGAGGGGACATAAGTCATGAGTAAATTATTAAACGTATCATCATCCCCGCATGTGAGAAGCCATGAGACCACCCACAGCATCATGCTGGATGTGGCCATTGCCATGTTGCCTGCAACTGCTTTCGGTGTGTATCATTTCGGCATGCATGCGCTGCTGGTGCTTATAGTTACGGTTGCAGCCTGTGTTTTAAGTGAGTATGTATATGAGAAGCTGATGAAGAAGCCAAGTACCATCAGCGACTGCAGCGCCCTGGTCACAGGCATGATACTGGCGTTAAACATGCCTCCGGAGATTCCGGTGTGGATACCGGCTCTGGGAGGAATCTTTGCCATCATCGTGGTGAAGCAGCTCTACGGCGGTCTGGGACAGAATTTTATGAACCCGGCCCTGGCAGCCAGATGCTTTCTGCTGATTTCCTTTGCGGGAAAAATGACCAATTTCAGCTACAGCGGATTCGACGGCGTGTCCGGTGCAACTCCTCTGGCAGTGCTTAAGAGCGGCGGCGCAGTGGATGTTCCGGCCATGTTTGTGGGAAACATTCCAGGCACCATCGGAGAGGTTTCCGTGATTGCGCTTTTAGTGGGCGCTGCCTATCTTCTGGCGAAGAAGGTAATCTCCATCCGGATTCCAGGCACTTACATACTGACGGTTGTGGTATTTGCCGTCCTGTTCGGGGGCCATGGATTTGATTTGAACTATATAGCAGCCCATCTGTGCGGCGGCGGCCTGATTTTCGGAGCCTTCTTCATGGCAACCGACTATGTGACAAGCCCCATTACGCCAAAGGGCCAGATTATGTTCGGCATCCTGTTAGGCGTGCTTACAGGACTGTTCCGTATTTTCGGCGGCTCCGCAGAGGGCGTGTCCTACGCAATCATCATCAGCAATATCCTTGTTCCGCTGATTGAGAAAGTAACCCTTCCCAAAGCATTTGGAAAGGAGGGCAAGTAAACATGAGCAAATCAGGATTTATGAAAGACGCAGTGATTCTCTTTGTAATCACCCTGGTGTCCGGATGCCTTTTAGGCGGTGTATACCAGCTGACCAAGAAGCCAATTGAGCTGGCAACCATAGCTGCCAACAACAAGGCGTATAAGGCAGTATTTGCAGAGGCGGAAACCTTTGATTCCGACGAAGCCCTCACAGCTGCCATCCCGGCCTGCAACGAGGCCCTGTCCGGTATGGACTTTGGCGGCGTGGAAGTGGAGAATGTACTGAAGGCAGTGGATGCAGGCGGAAACCAGTTAGGCTATGTCATCACCTCCCTGTCCAACGACAGCTACGGCGGCGTGGTAAAGCTGTCGGTGGGACTGAAGGATGACGGAACCATCACAGGCATTGAGTTCCTGGAAATCAGTGATACTCCCGGTCTGGGATTAAAGGCAAAGGAACCGGCGTTCAAGGACCAGTATGTGGGAAAGAACGCACCTGAGCTTTCCGTCACCAAATCAGGCAGCGCAGACGATACCCAGATTAATGCCATCAGCGGCGCTACCATCACTTCAAATGCAACAACCAATGCAGTCAATGCAGCTTTATACTATCTGCATAACTGCATCCAATAAATAGGAGGTGGGAACATGAATAAATGTACAGAACGTTTATATAACGGTATTGTGAAAGAAAACCCTACCTTCGTCCTGATGCTTGGTATGTGTCCGACACTGGCTGTCACCACATCCGCCATCAACGGTCTGGGTATGGGACTTTCCACAACCGTGGTTTTACTGTTTTCCAATATGATTATTTCTGCCCTGCGCAAGATTATACCTGACAGGGTGCGTATCCCGGCATACATCGTTATCGTGGCATCCCTGGTTACCATGGTGCAGCTGCTGCTCCAGGCATATGTTGACAGCCTGTATTCAGCTCTGGGCATCTATATCCCGCTGATTGTGGTTAACTGTATCATCCTTGGACGCGCAGAGTCCTATGCATCCAAGAATGGTCCCCTGGCATCCACCTTTGACGGCCTGGGCATGGGCCTTGGCTTTACACTGGCCCTGACCTGTATCGGTCTGGTCCGTGAGATTCTTGGTTCCGGCGCCGTATTCGGGAAAGTGCTGATTCCGGAGGATTACCATGTTGCCATCTTCGTGCTGGCTCCGGGCGCATTCTTCGTGCTGGCTATCCTGACAGCCCTTCAGAACAAGTTCAAGGCTCCTTCCGCAACCAATGGTTCAGCTGCGCAGTCCAGGCTGGCCTGCGGCGGCAACTGTATGTCCTGTACCGGTTCAGCCTGCATGGCGAACCATGAGGTACTGGAGACAAGGATGCGTCAGGCTGAGGAAAAGGCGCTGGCGGCAAAGAAGGCAGCTGTAGCAAAGAAGGAAGCAGAGCTTAAATCAGCTACTTCCAAAAAAGAAAATTAGGAGGGTGGATAGATGAAAGAGTTATTGTTAATTGCCATTGGTTCCGCTCTGGTTAATAACGTTGTTTTAAGCCAGTTCTTAGGACTCTGTCCATTCCTCGGTGTTTCAAAGAAGGTTGAGACCTCAGCCGGCATGGGTGCGGCCGTTATCTTCGTTATAACCATAGCATCGGCAGTGACCAGCCTGGTTTACACCGGAATCCTTGTGAACATGCACCTGGAATACCTGCAGACCATTGTGTTCATTCTGGTCATCGCAGCCCTGGTTCAGTTCGTGGAAATGTTCCTCAAGAAATCCATGCCCTCACTGTATGAGGCACTGGGCGTGTACCTGCCCCTGATTACCACCAACTGTGCGGTGCTGGGTGTTGCCCTTACCAATGTACAGAAGTCATACAGCTTTATCCAGAGCGTTGTGAACGGCATTGGTATTTCCGTAGGTTTTACCATCGCCATCATCATGCTGGCCGGTATCCGTGAGAAGATTGAGCACAATGATGTACCGTATTCATTCCAGGGGTCACCTATTGTTTTAATTACCTCAGGTCTCATGGCAATCGCATTTTTCGGATTTTCCGGATTAATTTAGAAGGAGGAGAAGGAAAATGGTTACAGGTATTATATTAGCGGCAGCAGTTGTAGGTATCCTTGGTATTCTTATAGGAATCTTCCTTGGCGTTGCCAGCGAGAAGTTTAAAGTACAGGTAGATGAAAAAGAGATTCTGGTCCGCAATGAGCTTCCCGGCAACAACTGCGGCGGCTGCGGTTATGCGGGCTGTGACGCACTGGCAAAGGCCATTGCGGCCGGTCAGGCAGATGTGGGGGCCTGCCCTGTGGGCGGTGCTCCTGTGGCTGAGAAAATCGGTGAAATCATGGGCGTGGCCGGCGGAGCTGCTGAAAAGAAGGTGGCTTTCGTCAAGTGTACGGGAACCTGTGATAAGACAAAGGTGCAGTACAACTATTACGGCGTGGACGACTGCAAAAAGGTGTCGGTGGTTCCCGGTGCAGGAGAAAAGGCATGTGCCTACGGATGTATGGGCTACGGCTCCTGTGTGAAGGCCTGCGCCTTTGACGCCATCCATGTGGTGGACGGCGTGGCAGTGGTGGATAAGGAAAAATGTGTGGCCTGCGGCATGTGCGTGGCCTCCTGTCCCAACCATCTGATTGAGCTGGTTCCCTACAAGGCAGAGCATCTGGTGCAGTGCAGTTCCCATGACAAGGGCAAGGATGTAAAGGCTGTCTGTGCAGCCGGATGTATCGGATGTACCCTGTGTACAAAGCAGTGCGAGTTTGATGCCATCCATATGGAGAATAACCTGGCTGTCATTGATTATGAGAAATGCACCAACTGCGGCAAGTGCGCAGAGAAGTGTCCTGTGAAGGTTATACTTTAGATAAGATGAAAATGTCTGCATAGAATAAATGCATTCTCATGAAATAAAAAGCTGTCCTTTCCCGTATACCATGGGAAAGGACAGCTTTTCGCTGTTTTCATATGCTACTTTTTCTTCCTCTTTTTAAATGCCGGAGAGTCAAAGGACTGGTCGTCAGGCAGCACCTTTCTGGTGGTTGCCTCCACCAGATTATCATAACAGGAGAAGATTGAATTTATATCCTGGCTGTCCATCCTGGGTGTCAGGAAGGATACCAGAGGCACGATGATAAGCCCCACAATCATGGACACAGCTCCTGCATTGATGGGAGAAGCAATATAATGCAGGAACATATTTGAGACAGTGATGCCGATGCCTGTTGCAAAGCTGGCCCACACAGCAGCCGGTGTGGTCCTCTTCCAGTACAGGCCGTAGAGGAAGGGGGCCAGGAAGGCTCCGGCCAGGGCGCCCCAGGAGATGCCCATGAGCTGGGCAATGAAGTCCGGAGGGTCCAGGGCAAGGACAACGCTGATGACAATGAATACCACAATCAGGCACTGCATCAGTATCAGCTGAGTCCTGTCCTTCATATTTTTCACCAGACTGCCCTTGATAAAATCCAGGGTCAGGGTGGAGCTGGAGGTCAGCACCAGGGAGGAAAGGGTGGACATGGACGCGGACAGAACCAGCATGACCACAATTCCAATCAGCAGGTCGGGAAGGCCGGACAGCATGGCAGGGATGATGGTGTCGTAAGCCACGGCCCCATTTCCATTATAAATGGCAGGGCTGTCAAAGAGCCGGCCGAAGCCGCCCAGGAAATAGCTTCCCCCGGAGATAACAATGGCGAACAGGGTGGATATCACCGTGCCTGTGGCAATGGCTTTTTCGCTGCGGATGGTATAAAATTTGTGAATCATCTGCGGCAGGCCCCAGGTTCCGAGGGAGGTGAGAATCACCACTCCCAGAAGATTCAGGGGGTCCGGTCCAAAGAAGGAGGTATAGGCGCCGGGCTGTCCCAGGGTTACCGGAACTTCACTGGGAATCAGGGCAAGTCTGCCGACAGCAGCTGTAAAGCCTCCCTGGCCGTTCAGAACGCTTAAGATGACAGCAACAATTCCGGCCAGCATGATAATACCCTGAATAAAATCATTGATGGCTGTGGCCATATAACCGCCCAGAATCACATATACGGCTGTCAGGATGGCCATGCCCATGACGCAGACACTGTAGGGAATGTCAAAGGCCATGCCGAATAACCGGGACAGTCCGTTGTAGACAGAGGCTGTGTAGGGGATGAGGAAGACAAATATAATCAGGGAGGCAACAATCTTCATGCCCTGGCTGTGAAACCGGCTGCCGAAGAATTCAGGCATGGTAGCCGAGGAGAGATGCTTGCTCATGACCCTGGTGCGCCTTCCCAGGATGACCCAGGCCAGCAGGCTTCCAATCAGGGCATTTCCAATTCCAATCCAGGTGGATGCCAGGCCGTATTTCCATCCGAACTGGCCGGCGTAGCCAATGAACACAACCGCGGAAAAGTAGGAGGTGCCGTAAGCAAAGGCGGTGAGCCAGGGACCCACGCCCCTTCCTCCCAGTACAAAGTCGTTGACATTGGTGGCATGGCGCCGGGAATAGAATCCCACGCCCAGCATGATGGCAAAAAAGATAATCAACATCAGCAGTTTTACAGTCATTTGAATAACCTCCGCATACACTTTAATAATTAAAACTTCTGAACTTTAATGTATCAAAGTAAAGGGGGAATGTCAAAGGGAATTTCTTGTTTTTCCTTACTTTGGCTATTTTGACGGAAACATATGGAAGGAATGGGGGAGCTAAATGCCATTTATTCGGTAAAGTGGGGGATGAGTGTCAATTTTCGACATAAAATGTAAAATCCAGAGATGGATATAAAATGTAAAAAATGAATTATTATGGTATAAAATGATTAACATAATTAAAATTACAAAAATAGGAAATCAGATAACATGTTTAAAAGTTAATAATAATGTAATATAAATGTAAAAGTAAAGCTGGCAAGATGTACAATTTATAAAGCTTATTTACTGGAAAACTGTAGTAAATATATAAAAAATATTACAAATGTTTCAAAAGTGAGAAAAAATGTAACAAAATTGTTAAATCTCCATTGACGCGAAAAGTCAAATCCCATATAATTAGCCATACATCCCGGAAAAACATGCACAAAGTGGGAGATACCCACTGCATAAAATTTTGAGAATGGTATCCGTGCAGAACTGCGCGGAACCAGGAAAGAGGAGTATGTATGCTTACATTACATTCATTCCTTCGTTCGGTACTGCTCTTTGTTAAGTCATTGACTGTGAAAGTAACAAAGCAGATGTACCGTTCCTCATCCGTGGTAATGGCTGGTATGATGGTAGTGGCTGTTATTGCATTTTCAGCCAATGGGTTTGGCGGAGGGGGTAGGAACGCCCTTGCAGCGCCCATGGTAAATGAAAGTGAAGCCGTGGACACGGAGGCAGAGGAAGAAGAAGGAAGCGGTCTGGTTACTGAAGCAAAAATACAATCCGGACTTTTAAATACAGACAGTGAAGGCCAGCATCTGGCCGGTGCGCTGCTGGAAGCGGATGTCCGAGAGAAACAGAGAAAGCAGGCAGCGGCACAGACCCAGATTGAGACACTTCAGAAACAGATATTAAAAGAAAAACAGGAAGAGGAAGCCAGGAAAAAGGCGGAGGAAGAACGCCGGGCAGCCAGACGGATTAAATATACGGACGAAGACTACCAGGTGCTCCTGCGCATTGTCCAGGCAGAAGCAGGCATCTGCGACCCCAAGGGAAAGATTCTGGTCGCGGATGTAATCATAAACCGTGTGCTGTCAGGGAAATTCCCGGACAGTGTAAAGGCAGTTGTATACCAGCCATCCCAGTTTCAGCCTGTATCCAACGGCACCATCAACACGGTAAAGGTCACTGCAGAAACCATTGAATGTGTGGACCGGGCCCTGTCCGGCGAGGATTATTCCAATGGAGCCCTGTATTTCATGAACAGAAGGGCATCGGGCAGCGCGGCTTCCTGGTTTGACAGGCGCCTGACCTACCTTTTTGCCCATGACGGCCATGAGTTCTTCAGATAATTACCCGGAAACAATCTGCGGGACATGGCATTATGAAAAAAAGGATTGAGTTTCCTGTGGCTTTAGGTGTATACTAGGGTATGCTTGAAAATCGAAACGCCACAAAGGAGAATGGAATATGATTTTTGATGAGAAGAAGAACTTGGATTTTTACAGAAATTTAGGGATTGAAGGCAGATATGCCAAGGCCGTGGATTTCCTTAAGAATACGGACCTTGAGGCATTGGAGCCGGGAAAGTATGAGATTGACGGCAAGAACGTATACGCCAATGTCACGGCCTATACCACCATTCCGTGGGACGAGGCCAAATATGAAGCCCATGAGCACTATACCGATATCCAGTATGTGATTGAGGGAAGCGAAATCATGAGCTATGCGCCGGTACATGAGATGACGGTTAAGGTTCCCTATAATCCGGATAAGGATGTGGTATTCTTTGAAAACACCACCCCCGGACTTCAGGTTGTGACCGGAGCCGGACAGTATCTGATTTTCAATCCATGGGATGCCCATAAGCCAAAGGCTGCCAACGGAGAGCCTGCGCCTATTAAAAAGGTGATTGTAAAAATCAAAGAGGACTAAAGCGCATCATAAGGCGTATTATAAAAAGATAATTAAAGGCATCACCACAAAGGCCGGCCTGCTGTATCTGGAATCAGCAGACCGGCGCTTTTTTATGCCTGCTTGTGCCCCTTTTATGTTTGCTAATATTTTGTTAATTGAAATATTGACTTTTAATTCACAAAATGAGATAATGAAAAAGATTTCGATAAAATGAAAGAGAGGTAAATGAATGATGGCAAATGTAGATTTGAGTCAGTATGGTATTACCGGAACCACAGAAATTGTTTATAATCCTTCCTATGAGATGTTATTCGAAGAAGAGACAAAGCCAACTCTGGAGGGTTATGAAAAAGGCCAGGTAAGCGAGCTTGGCGCAGTGAACGTCATGACTGGCATTTACACAGGTCGTTCCCCTAAGGACAAGTTCATTGTTATGGATGAGAACTCAAAGGACACTGTATGGTGGACAACGGATGAGTACAAGAATGATAACCATCCAGCCAGCCAGGAAGCATGGGATACGGTAAAGAAGATTGCCCTGGAAGAACTTTCCAATAAGAGACTGTTTGTCGTAGATGCATTCTGTGGAGCAAACAAAGACACCCGCATGGCAATCCGCTTCATTGTTGAGGTTGCATGGCAGGCTCATTTCGTAAAAAACATGTTTATCCAGCCAAGCGCAGAGGAACTGGAAAACTTCACGCCTGATTTCGTTGTATATAATGCTTCCAAAGCAAAAGTAGAGAATTACAAGGAGTTGGGCCTGAATTCCGAGACAGCTGCAATGTTCAACATCACCAGCCGCGAGCAGGTTATTGTGAACACATGGTACGGCGGAGAGATGAAGAAGGGTATGTTCTCAATGATGAACTACTATCTGCCTCTGAAGGGCATTGCTTCCATGCACTGTTCTGCCAACACAGATATGAACGGTGAGAATACCGCTATCTTCTTCGGACTTTCCGGAACAGGCAAGACCACTCTTTCAACAGACCCCAAGCGTCTTCTTATCGGTGATGACGAGCATGGCTGGGATGACAACGGCGTATTTAACTTCGAGGGCGGATGCTATGCAAAGGTAATCAACCTGGATAAGGATTCCGAGCCTGACATCTATAATGCAATCAAGCGTGATGCCCTTTTGGAAAATGTTACACTTGACGCTGACGGCAAGATTGACTTTGATGACAAGAGCGTGACTGAGAATACACGTGTATCCTATCCGATTGACCATATTGAGAAGATTGTTCGTCCGGTATCAGCTGCTCCGGCTGCAAAGGATGTTATCTTCCTGTCAGCAGATGCGTTCGGCGTACTGCCTCCCGTATCCATTCTGACTCCTGAGCAGACACAGTATTATTTCCTGTCCGGATTTACAGCAAAGCTTGCCGGTACAGAGCGTGGAATTACAGAGCCAACACCTACATTCTCAGCATGCTTCGGACAGGCTTTCCTGGAACTGCATCCAACCAAGTATGCAGAGGAGCTTGTTAAGAGAATGGAGAAGAGCGGTGCAAAGGCATACCTTGTTAACACCGGCTGGAATGGAACAGGCAAGCGTATCTCCATTCGCGACACCCGCGGCATCATTGATGCGATTCTTGACGGCTCCATTGCAAAGGCTCCAACCAAGCAGCTTCCATTCTTTAACTTTGAGATTCCTACCGAGCTTCCAGGGGTAGACCCGAAGATTCTTGACCCGCGTGATACATACGCAGAGGTTTCCCAGTGGGAGGAAAAAGCAAAAGACCTGGCACAGCGTTTTGTAAAGAACTTTGCAAAATATGAGGGCAATGAAGCAGGAAAGGCACTGGTTGTTGCTGGTCCCCAGTTATAATTCCAATCAAACCGTCACTCTGCCCTGGGGCGGAGGGATAGCGCCATAGAATGGGAACCGGACAGCTGACCCCAAAGGTCGGCTGCCCGGTTCCTTTTGCGTGGCGAAGATGGTTCTGGAAGCCCGCGGGCCGGTATTTCTTAATATTTCCTACTGTTTCTTAAGTCTCATTTACGTCCATTGAAAGGCTGATTTTTTCATGGTAACATGAAGCCATAAAGGAGGATGGGTTATGAAAAAATGGAACATGGGACATTCAGGAAGACTGGGGGCGGCCGTTGTCCTGATGGCGGTCATCTCACTGCTTTCACTGTCAGGCTGTGCAAGCAAGTCGGCCAACACATCTGCCAGGGCGGAGACTGCGGCGGCTGCAAGATATGTGGAGACTGCGGGGGCAGGGCAGTACATGGAGGCTCTGCCGGAAGAAGACGCCGGCACAGAAATGCAGGAGAGCGGAAGCGGGATTTCGTCCACAGCGGATATGGGCAGTCTGGCGGACGCAGGCAGGAAGCTGATACGGGATGTGAGCATGAACGTGGAGGCCAGGGATTTTGACGGTGTCCTCTCACAGATTACCGGCAAAGTAAGGGAGCTGGGCGGTTACGTGGAATCATCTGATGTGTCGGGAATCAGCGTCAGCTCTTACGGCGGCAGCCAGCAGCGTTATGCAGACATCAAGGCCAGGATTCCGGCTGACAAACTGGACCGCTTTGTGGAGATTGTGGAGGGCGCCGGAAATGTGACCAGCAAGCAGGAACAGGTGACGGATGTGACCCTTCAGTATTCAGATGTACAGAGCCGCAAGAAGTCACTGGAGATTGAACAGGAACGGCTTTGGGCCCTGCTGGAGAAGGCGGACACGCTGGATGCCGTGGTGGCGCTGGAAGCACGGCTGTCGGAAATACGCTATGAGCTGGAGTCCTACACATCACAGCTGCGTCTCTATGACAACCAGGTGGACTACAGTACGGTGTCCATCTATATGATGGAGGTAAAGGACCTTACCCCCACTGCGCCTGACAGCATTGGAACTAGGATTCAGAAAGGCTTTAACCGGAGTCTGAACAACCTGACGGAGGCCGCGGTTGACCTGATTGTGTGGCTGGCTTCCAACAGTCCCGTCCTGCTGGTGCTGGCTGTCATAATTGCGGCGGCTGTTCTCATCGCCAAAAGGGCGGGCCGTAGGAGCGGAGGCAGGAACCGTCCGGGAAGCAGTGTCTTTATTTTCCGCGGTGATAATACAGGGAAGAAAAAAGAAAAAGACAGCAGGGAAAAGCAGGCTGGGGAAGAACGGACAGAGAAAGAAGGGACAGAGAAAGAACAGGCGGAGAAGTAGCATGTAAACAAAAAGGCCGGAAAACAAAATAAAAGGCAGGGCGCACCCGGTAAAAACGGGCTTGTGCCCTGCCTTTTAATGACGTATACTCATAGTAACAATACACACCCGGAGAAAGGAGGCTCCCATGCAGCTCACCTATCTGCATATACATAATTTTAAATCCATCCGAAGCATGGAAATCCGTGATATTGACAGGGCGCTGATTTTCGTTGGAAAAAATAATACAGGAAAGACCTCGGTGCTGGATGCAGTCTGCGCAGTGTGCGGCTGCTATGAGATTCAGGACAGGGATTTTAACGAGAACCGCCAGGCTATACGGATTGACGCCTGTTTTTCCATAGAGGAGGAGGACCTGCATCTGTTTCACCATATGGGTGTTGTCAGCCAGTACAGGCGCTATGATGTGTGGCGCAGGGTGTTTTCTGAGCGGCTGCCCTCCTTTCAGAATGGGGAATTGTCCTTTACCTTCCACGTGAACCAGGACGGCAGGGTGCGTTACGAGGATTTGTACCGGAAGAATAACCCCTACATCCATATGGTAATGCCGCGCATCTACCGTATCAATGCGGAGCGGGAGCTGAACCAGCTGCAGAACGACCTGCTGATGTTCCAGGAGGACGAGGAACTGCGGAGACTGCGCTCCGGCAGCTGCATGTTTGAGCGGGCAAAGAAATGCAACCATTGTTTCCAATGCATTGGCCTGGTTAATCAGAAAAAGCCGGAAGAGCTTACTGCCTTTGAGACGGCCCGCCTGCTGGAGTTTAAGATATATCAGCTGAACCTGAGCGGGTTTTCCAGGAAGGTCAATGAGAATTTCTTTAAAAACGGCGGATATGAGGAGATACAGTATACCCTGAATTGTGATGCGGACCAGCTTTTCACCGTGGAGGTAACGGCACACAACCGCCAGAGGGGCAGCGTAAAGCCGGTGGAGCTGATGGGAAAGGGTATGCGCAGCATTTATATGCTGTCCCTGCTGGAAACCTATATCAGTGAACCGGGCAGGATTCCAAGCATTATTGTGGTGGAGGACCCGGAGATTTTCCTCCATCCCCAGCTTCAGAAGACCTGCAGTGAGATTCTGTACCGTCTGTCCAAGAAAAACCAGGTGATTTTTAAGACCCACAGCCCGGACCTGCTGTTTAATTTCAGTATACGCCAGATACGGCAGGTGGTGCTGGATGAGGAGCGGTATTCAGTGGTACGCCCCAAGACTAATATGAGCGGGATACTGGACGACCTGGGATACGGGGCCAATGACCTTTTAAATGTCAGTTTTGTGTTTATCGTGGAGGGAAAACAGGATAAGAGCCGCCTGCCGCTGCTTCTGGAGAAGTATTATTCCGAGATATACAATGAGGAGGGGAATCTGTACCGTATTTCCATCATCACTACGAACAGCTGCACCAACATAAAGACCTATGCCAATTTAAAGTATATGAACCAGGTCTACCTGCGCGACCAGTTTCTGATGATACGGGATGGGGACGGCAGGGACCCGGAGGAGCTGGCATCGCAGCTGTGCAGGTATTATGACGAGCGCAATAGGGAGGATGTGGACCGCCTGCCCAAGGTGACCCGGAGGAATGTGCTGATTTTAAAGTATTATTCCTTTGAGAATTATTTCTTTAATCCGGCTGTTATGGTCCGTCTGGGAATCGTGGAAAGCGAGGATGCCTTTTATGGGACACTCTACGGCAAATGGCGGGAATATCTGTACCGCATTCGCAGCGGGCAGCAGCTGATGGAAGTGCTGGGACGGGATTTCTCATCCCCGGAGGATATGAAGGACCACATGGAAGAGGTGCGCACCTATCTCAGGGGCCATAATCTCTATGATATATTTTATGGTCCCTTTAAGGAACGGGAGAAGGAGATACTGAGGGCCTACATTGACCTGGCTCCCAGGGAGGATTTTAAGGATATTCTGGATGCCATTGACCGGTTTGTGTATTTTGACAGCCGGAAGAGGCCCGGAGATAAATAGAAAGCAGGGAAGAATATAACAGAAAAAGGGCGCCGCCCATGGCCGGACAGAACCGGCCGTGGACAGCGCCTCTTTTATATGAATCAAGGTATACTGGTTCTCTTAAACTGCATAGGGCTCTTCAACAGCAGGGCTGTCTGCGTTCTTTCCTTTTTTCATCACGCAGGTGTACACAAAGGTTCCCAGGCATACGGCGGCAAAGAGGATGCCGGCTGGATAGGCAATGGCGGTAGAGAGCTGGAAGCCTTCCTTTGCCATGAGGATATAGGTGCAGGAAACAGCCGACATGAAGGTGGCCGGAAGGGCGGTGAGCCAGTAAAAACGTTTTCTGCGGAACAGATACACGCTGGCAGCCCACAGGGCAATCATGGCCAGTGTCTGGTTGCTCCAGGAGAAATATCTCCACACCACCTGTACATCCACCTGGGTCAGGACAGCGCCAACGGCCAGCAGCGGAACGGTTAAGGCGAGACGGTTCTTAATGGGCTTCTGGTCAATCTTAAACCAGTCCGCCAGGGTCAGCCTTGCACTGCGGTAAGCAGTATCTGCTGAAGAGATAGGGCAGGCGATAACGCCAATCATGGCGATGACAGCGCCTACAGGTCCCAGGAGCTTGAAGCAGATTTCATATACAACGCTGGACTGTCCGTTGCCAAGTGCCTCTAACAGACCGCCGGTGCCGTTATAGAATGCAACTCCTGCAGCGGCCCAGATAAGGGCGATGACACCTTCCGCTACCATGGCTCCGTAGAACACCTTGCGGCCGTCCTTTTCATTGGTAAGACACCGCGCCATCAGTGGGGACTGGGTTGCATGGAAACCGGAGATGGCGCCGCAGGCAACAGAGATGAACATGGTGGGCCATATAGGGGTGCCTGCAGGATGCAGGTTGGACAGGGTAATCTCAGGAATGTGATAGCCGCCGAGTATGATGGCTCCTCCCACGCCCAGCGCCATGACAATAAGGCAGACTCCAAACACAGGATAAATCTTTCCGATAACCTTATCAATGGGAACAAAGGTTGCTATGAAGTAATAAATCAATACCACTGCCAGCCAGAATTTGGCATCCAGCACATTGGGGGTCAGCATGGCAAGCAGGTTGGCGGGGCCGGTGGAAAAGCTTACGCCTACCAGTACCAGAAGGACCACGGAAAATACACGCATAACCTGTTTCATGGCGTTGCCCAGATATGTACCTGTCAGCTCAGACACGCTGGCTCCCTTGTGGCGCATGGACATCATGCCTACCATATAGTCATGGACGCCTCCGCCTAATAGTGTACCGAAGGTAATCCACAGAAATACGCTGGGGCCCCAGCAGGCGCCGGCCAGTGCTCCGAAGATGGGCCCCAGACCAGCAATGTTCAGCAGCTGAATCAGGAATATACGGGGGGTTCCCATGGGCACATAGTCACTTCCGTCTGTCATGGACAATGCCGGCGGCTTTCTGTCATCCGGGCCAAATACCTTTTCAGCCACCTTGCTGTAGAACATGAATCCGATAATTAAAATTGCCAGACATACAAAAAAACTAATCATATACCTACCTCCTATGTATTTCTTGTATTTGTCATAATTATACAATAATAGGAGGAAAAGTGAATATTTTTTGTACCAACTGTATGGAGGGGTGCGCAAACAGTAGAAAAAGGTTCATAAACGGATGGCGGTTTGCCCGGGATTGCGTGTAGAGGAATCAGAATCCAATGAGCTGGCGCAGCATTTTTGATTTTTCCCTGCTCACAGGAAGAATGTTCTTCTCATACCCCTGCATCTTCACGGCCAGGCTGTTGTTGGCCCAGGGGAACAGTTCGGTGATATAGTTAAGGTTTACCAGATAGCTCTTGTGTATACGGCAGAAACCATGGGAGGCCAGACGCTTCTCATATTCTCCCAAAAGCAGATTTTCCGTGTAGTCCCGTTCGGTGGTGTGGATGATGCAGCTCCTTCCCGCGGTTTCTATGTATACAATCTGCTGTATATCCACCAGTATAATGGTCCTGTTTATGTTAATGGCCATGCGGCCGGAGGGAAAGGCAGCTGCAGCGGGTTCTCCTGTTTCCTGTGAGACAGCATATGAGGCCTGCCTGTACGGTTCGATGCAGGACTGGATATCAGAAGCAGTAAGGGTCTGGTTTTTCCGAAGGTCCTTTTGGCATTTTTCCAAAACGCGGCGCACACGGTCCGGGTCAAAGGGCTTTAGGATATAGTTGTTCACGCCCAGCTCAAAGGCCCTGACTCCATACTGGGAGTAAGCGGTGGCAAACACAATCTGGGCGTCGGGAAGAATGCGTCTGGCAGCTGCCGCCAGAGTGGTGCCTTCCATGTCCCCCAGATTGATATCCACGAACAGCAGGTCAAATGTCTGCCGGCTGATGAGTTCAATGGCAGAGGCGCCGCTGTCGGCTTCCTCAATCCGGCTGTCCGGCATGGCGTCCAGAATCTGATGGACCAGTTCCTTTCGTGCGGGACGTTCGTCATCAATCACAGCTATCTTCATTGCATGAAACCTCCTGTTTGATTTTCCTGGATGGGTCAGGGCTTTCCTCCGGTTCCAGAGGTATCCTGAACCAGACCCTGGAACCGGACTCCGAAGTCTCTATCTTCAGGCCGTTATCTTCTCCGTATATGCTTTTCAGGCGCTTATGTACATTGGACAGGCCCACGCCCTTTCCAAGGCCCGTGTAAAGACTTAAGACCACTTCCCGGGGGATGCCCTGTCCGCGGTCGGACACAGCAATTTCTGCCATGCCGTCCACACTGTGGGCGCTGATGGAGACATGGCGGGCGCCGGTCCTGTCCCCGCCGTGGCGCACTGCATTTTCCACCAGGGGCTGCAGGATGAAGGAAGGGACCTTGCAGTTAAGGTCGTCCTCCACATCCAGCTCCACAGCCAGCTTTTCTTCAAACCGCGCCTGTTCCAGTTCCAGATAGCTGGCCACATGGTACAGCTCCGTGTGGAGACTGAGCATGTACTGGTCATTTTCCAGGGCCTGGCGGTAGTAGGAGGAAAGGGTGAGAATCAGCTCCCTGGCCCGGTCCGGATTTTCCCGGCACACACATGAAATGGTGTTCAGCGCATTATAGAGGAAGTGGGGATTTACCTGGGACTGGAGCGCCTTAAACTCCGCTTTGCGGCGAAGCTGCTTCTGATAATCCAGGTCTGACAGCTCCAGCTGGGTGGAAAACAGGCGGGCCAGTTCCGAGGCAAAATCCAGGTTGGACTGGGAGGTGTGCCAATGCTTCTTCACCATCATGGTCAGGCTTCCCACTGGTTTGTCCATCTCAATGAGAGGGGCGGCAACAATGATATGGTTTTTCAGAATATGGTACAGAGGGTCTGACTTTTCCGCATAGGAGAAGGTGGTGGGCTTTCTGTCATGGATGGAGCTTAGAATAGGCGCCAGCACAGCCTCATCCCGGAGGACATCGTACCATGCTTCCCCCTTCATGGCCAGAATTTTCTGGGTATCTGTAATCATCACGGCTGCACAGGCAGTGGACCGGTATATGATGTCCGCAGTGGCATCCATATCAGCGGTGCTGTAGAGGCCCTTTCTCAGGTGGGGCAGGCTCTGGTCCACAATGCCCATGGCCAGCCGTATCTTTTCTGCAAACTGGCTGTCCTCCTCCATGAATACCATATTAAAGGTGCCAAGAAACACAACCATGCCCAGGGCGTTCATGATAATCATGGGAAAGGCTATGAGGCGCACCAGGTCCAGGGCAGCCGGGAAGGGGCGGGAGATGAGAAGGATGATAACCATCTGGCCAATCTCCGCCAGGGCCGTAATAAGGAATACCCCGGCCCCGTCAATCTTGCCGGCCTTAAAACGCCTGGAAAAGGCGGAACCGATAAGGCCCTCCACAAAGGTGGAGACAGCACAGCTCACCGCGGTAAAACCTCCGATGTCGAAAAGGTACCGGTGAAGCCCTCCTATGACGGCGGCTCCGATTCCCACATAGGGACCGCCTAAAAGCCCTGCCGCCAGCACGCCGATGACTCTGGTGTTGACAATGGCGCCCTGGGCGCGTACTCCGGTGTAGGTGGAAAAAATGCTGACCAGACCGAAGATGACTGCCAGGGCTGCTCTGCTGCCCATGGCGTGGCTGTCCTCCAGGAGCATGGAGCGCACCATGGGAAGCTTGGTGAGCATGGTGGCTATGAGTACCAGAAGACCTATGTTTAAAAGCAGGTTGAAAAACATGGTGTTGGACATGGCTGACCTCCTTGAGTGGTTCTTACACCAGTATACCAAAAAATGAATCTTAAGAAAATCTTTAATTGTAAATCTTGGAAGACTATGGTAATCTAATGGGGAAGATAACTGTATTAATATACTTAATACAGATAGAACACCAGGAAAAACAGGAAACCCGGCCCGCGGCCTGACGCAAGAGCCATACAGGCTGCGGGCGGGAATCCCGGCATCAAAAAAGGGAGAGGGGGAAGGACGGGATGATTGTACTGGATTACAGGGACAGCAGGCCGCTGTATGAGCAGGTGGCGGAACGGCTCCGGGAACTGATGTTTAAGGGCGCCCTGCCGCAGGATGCACAGCTTCCATCTGTGCGCAGCCTGGCCACAGAGCTGTCCATCAATCCCAATACCATCCAGAGAGCGTATACGGAGCTGGAGCGCCAGGGATATATTTATTCCATCAAAGGCAAGGGCAGCTTTGTGGCGGATAACAGCCGGATGAAGGCTGGAATCCTGAGGGAATGGAAGGGACATTTTAACTCCGCTGTGGAGGAAGGCATAAAGGTAGGCGTCACAGCAGGAGAGATGAAGGAAATGATTGATACGGCCTGCCGGAATCATGCCATGGAAAGGGGAGAGAGTAATGATTGAAGCAGTGAACCTGACAAAGCGGTTTGACGATATCGTGGCAGTGGACCACATAAGTGCCACCATACGGGATGGCAGCGTGTTCGGGCTCATCGGTACCAACGGGGCCGGAAAGTCCACCTTTTTGAGGCTGGCCAGCGGCGTGTTAAAGCCAGACGAGGGATGCATAACCATTGACGGGCATGAGGTATTTGAGAATATCCCGGCAAAGAAGCGTTTTTTCTATATATCGGATGAGCAGTATTTCTTTAATAATACCACTCCTGCGGAGATGATGCGCTATTACCAGAAGGTGTACCAGGGATTTGACGAGGCCCGTTTCCACAAGCTGATGGGAAATTTCGGCCTGGATGAAAAGCGGAAGATTCACACATTTTCCAAGGGCATGAAAAAGCAGGTTTCTGTCATCTGCGGCGTGTGCGCCGGCACGGATTACCTGTTCTGCGATGAAACCTTTGACGGGCTGGACCCGGTGATGCGCCAGGCGGTGAAGAGCATTTTTGCAGCGGATATGGAGGACAGGAACCTGACCCCCATCATTGCATCCCATAACCTGAGGGAGCTGGAGGACATTTGCGACCATGTGGGTCTGCTCCACAAGGGAGGCATCCTTCTGTCAAAGGATTTGGATGACATGAAGCTTAACATCCACAAGGTCCAGTGCGTCCTTAAACCGGATATGAAGCCAGAGGACCTGACGGCCCTTGATATGGTAAATGTGGAACAGAGAGGAAGTCTCTGCACCATCACGGTGCGGGGGAGCAGGGGCGAGGTGGAGGCTGTCATGGCTTCCTATGAGCCGGTATTTTTTGAGTGCATCCCACTGTCCCTGGAAGAAATATTCATCAGTGAAACGGAGGTGGCTGGTTATGACATCAGGAAGCTTATACTTTAAGCTGCTAAAGGAGGATTTCAGAAGAAGGCTGTGGGCCATTGCGCTGGTGTTTCTGGCATTTTTCTTCACCCTTCCCATTGGGCTGGCCCTGAACATGGAGAACGCAGCCAATACCAATTACTACAGGTACAATGATTACATGCCATTTGTCCAGGACGGCACCATGTCTGACCTTCAGTACAAGGAAAGGCTTCTGGAACTGAAGACAGAGGTTGTGTTAAGCGGTGTGGAGTATGGAAACGGGATGATTGCCTTTTTGATGATAACCGCGGCAGTGGTTATGGGCGTGTCCGGCTTTGCCTATCTGCATAACAAGAAAAAAGTGGACTTTTACCACAGCATCCCGGTGAGACGTGAGGCCCTGTTCGGGGCTCAGTTTTCAGGAGGCATATTCATTGTGGGCGCTGCCTATGGGCTTAATCTGCTGCTGCTCCTGGGCGTGGCCTTATCCTACGGCGTGCCTGCGGGCGGGATACTGGGAGCCATGGCCGGTGGATGGGCACTTAATATGCTGTATTACGCCCTGATGTACGCCACAGCCGTGGCAGCCATGATGATGACCGGAAATATAGTGGTAGGCGTTTTGGGAACAGGCGTATTCTATTTCCTGCTGCCGGGAGTCATGCTGCTCCTGTGCTGGTACTGCGGAACATTTTTCGTCACCACGGCCAGATACCTGTGGAGTTCAGAACAGTCGCCCTTTATGTGGGGTGTCAAGTATCTGTCCCCGTTCAGCGTGTATATCAATTCCTTTGGCTGGAAGATGAACGAACTGACAAAACATGTTCCGGAGCTCATCTGTACGGTCCTGGCATTTCTGGCTGTCACCACGCTGGATTTGGGGCTGTACCGCAAACGTCCGTCAGAGGCTGCAGGCAAAGCAATGGCATTTAAGAAGTCCATGCCGCCCATCCGTATACTGCTGGTACTGGGAATCGGATTGGCCGGAGGCATGTTCTTCTGGTCGCTGCAGAGCAGGCTGCGCTGGGGATTATTCGGAACCATGGTGTCGGTGGTGCTGACCCACTGTATTGTGGAAATCATCTATCACTTTGATTTTAAGAAGATGTTCTGCCATAAAATGCAGCTGGGGCTGTGCCTGGCTGCGGGAGTTCTGGTATTCCTGAGCTTCCGGTATGACTGGTATGGCTACGATTCCTATATACCGTCCGGAGAAAAAATCCTGTCCGCCAGCCTGGACATCGGCGTGGACACCAACTGGCTCTCAGATAAGACCTTTGAAACAGACAGTGAGGGAAAGCTGCAGATAAGATATGCGGACCCCTATGAATATATAGAAGAAACCATGGTGCTTACCGACAAAGAGGCTGTGTTATCCATGGTGGGAGAGGGCAGGAAACGCGCCCTGGAGCAAAGAGATGAGCGGCTGGGCATACGCAGGGCAGCGGTGGGGGCCGGCGGCTATTATCCCGGTGCAGCCGGCTCCGTCAGCTATATCGGCGGGGCGGACGGTCCCACCTCCATCTTTGTGGCCATGAAGAACGGCAAAGGAGATGATTCAGAGCAGGAAAAATTCGACACCAGTATGACGGTGTGCTACCGCCTGGCAAACGGCCGTGAGGTGAGACGCTCCTACTCCCTGCCCTTGTCAGCTGTGCTGGATGCCTATGCGGCCCTGTACAGACAGGACGCCTACAAGGAGGGCGTGTACAGGATTTTAAACCAGGAGCCCGGACATGTAAGCCAGGTTATGTACAGGGAGGCTGACTGTGTCACGGAGGTGAGCCAGGACAGCCGGGTACAGGAGGCTGTGCTTGCGGCTTACCAGGAGGACATGAGGGAGCTGACCGTGGAGGAACGGCTGGTGGAGATGCCTGTGGGCAGCCTTGCATTTATGACGGACCAGGAAAACAGCTATCTCCTGCAGCAGCGCCAGAAAGCCAGGTCGGCATTTGGCAATATAGCACAGTATCAGGTGGAAGATGTATGCCAGTACTGGCCGGTATACCCATCCTTTAAGCGGACCATTGGACTTCTGAAGGAACAGGGCATGGAGCCTGGCTCTTACCTGGCGCCTGAAAAGGTGGAGCGGATTGCATTTGAGGTGCAGAATTATTTCTATGACCGGAAGGGAGAACTGCCGGAGGGAGAGGAGTTGGAGGAACTTCAGAAAATCAACCCTAACTACCGGGAAGACGGTACCCTTGTATTTGAGGACTCCCAATCCATCCGCCTGCTGATGGGAGCCATTGCAGAGGATGACAGCTGCCGCATGAATTATCTTTGCGAGACAGTTGAGGGAGGCCCCTATTGTACCATAAGGACAGAGAACCAAGTGGGAGTGGGCGGATTGCTTATTAAGAACAGGGTCACGCCTGAGATAGCAGAGCTCTTTAACGGAATTCCTGTAAACAGCGGGAAATAGGGCGGACAGGGCTGGAAACAGAAGCTGAGCCGGAAATAAAAGAAGGATAAAAAAAGCAGGGAACAGACCCCAGTCATTTCATTGGTCTGTTCCCTGTTTTTGCAGCAGAAATCATCCGCTTCAGGAGGAACATCCTCCGCATCCGCTGCATCCGCTTCCGGCCTCGCGGGCAGTGCCGAAGACCTGTTCATGAAGCCGCCTTCCCGTAGGGGTGGCAGCCAGGCCGCCTTCCGCTGTTTCCTTTAAGGAGGAGGACATGGCATCGCCTACCTTTTTCATGGTCCAGATGACTTCGTCGGCAGGAATGGCGCTCTCAATACCGGCCAGGGCCAGTTCGGCTGCCACAAAGGCGCCTGCCACGCCGGAGGCATTGCGCTTGATACAGGGAATCTCAACCAGACCCGCTACGGGGTCGCATACAAGTCCCAGTATGTTTTTGATGGCAATGGCAATGGCCTGCTCCACCATCTTCGGGGTACCGCCTGCCAGTTCCACGATGGCAGCAGCAGCCATGGCTGCCGCAGAACCGCACTCGGCCTGGCATCCGCCCTGGGCGCCTGCCAGGGAGGCATTGTTGGCAATAACCATGCCTACGGCAGATGCAGTGAACAGGGACATGACGCAGTCTCTTTCCGGAATCTGTTTTTCTTCCTGCATGGTCAAAAGGGCAGCAGGCAGGATGCCGCAGCTGCCTGCTGTGGGTGCGGCCACAATCCGACCCATGGCAGCATTGAGTTCCGATACAGCCAGGGCGCGGTACAGGGCGCCGGAGAGAAAGGAGCCGGTCAGGCTTTTCCCGCTTTCGGATATCCTGCGCATCTTATAAGCGCTGCCTCCGGTCAGACCGCTGGTGCTGCGAAGGTCCTTATTGCAGCCGGGTTCAATGCACTGGGCCATGACCTGGTAATTGTTCCGCATATGTTCATATATGGATTCCTCTGTCTGCTCCATCTGCTCTGCCTGCTGCTTCAGTACAATGGCAGAGATGGGAAGGCCGCTTTTTTCGGCGGCAGCCACAATGGATGCCACAGAGGAGTAATTGAATTCAGGTTCCATAAATATAAATCCTCCTGTTATTGTGGTTTTTTATCAGCTATATGGGCTGAAGCATGGTGCTGGAGAAAATATTGGGAAGCACTTTGATTTTCTCGTTCAGCTCCGGTCCGAAACTGCCGTCAATCTCAATGGTCATCACGGCCTCGCCGCCCCGGCTCTGTCTGGACAGCCGGAAGTTGCAGATATTCACCCCTGCGTCGGCCATGACTTCGGTGACAGACGCAATGGTGCCGGGTGCATCTCGGTGGAGCACAATCAGGGTTGTGTGCTGTCCTGTGATGGACACCTCCATGCCGTTTACTTCCGTTACCAGTATGTTGCCGCCGCCGATACTGCTTCCCAAAAGGGAGACTGTGTTGCCCGCGCCATCGGTCAGGGTAACCCTGGCCGTATTGGGATGGGCTCCGTCAATATCGCCTGTGGCAATATTGACCTCCAGGCCCTGTTCCTTAGCCAGCTCCGGCGCCCTGCGTATGCGGCTGTCGTCCGTGGCCATTCCCATGATGCCTGCAATCAATGCCTTGTCCGTGCCATGGCCCTTATATGTCTTTGCAAAGGAGCCGTGGAGGAAAATGTCCGCCTTTACGGCAGGTGCGCCCAGCAGGGCCAGGGTTATCCTGCCGATTCTGGCAGCTCCGGCCGTGTGGGAACTGGAAGGGCCAATCATCACCGGCCCCAGGATATCAAATACATTCATGATGTTCCGCCTTTCTGTCATTGGTTTGTTTGTACATTTTTGTGCTGTTCATCCATACTGCTTGTGCTGTTCTGTCCCGGTATACCCACTGTCATGCAATGATTAGCTTGACCCCGGTCCCGCGAATCCTGCTTTCCATCTGCGGCGAGATGCCTGAGTCTGTCACAATGGTATCAACCTCGTCAAAGGGACAAATTTTAAGCAGGCTGGCTTTTCCGAACTTAGTGGAGTCAGACAGCACAATGGTACGGCTGGCAGAACGGTGCATCTGGTTCTGAATCCGTATCTCGCTCAGCCTCTGGTCCGTGCATCCGATAACAGGGTCAATGCCTGTTACGGTCATGAACATGATGTCGATGTGGATGCTTTCCAGGGTAGAGGAGAATTCATTGACCAGGGTATACTCATCCCGGTTCAGAATACCGCCTGTGAGGATGATGGTAATTCCCGGATTTTCAGCCAGCATCAGAGCGTTCTGAATGGAGTTTGTCACAACGGTCAGGCTGCGGAACCGTTCCTTTAATACAAGCGCCATCATCTGGCTGGTGCTTCCGTAATCCAGGGCAATGACCTGGCCTTCATTTACCATGCCCGCTGCCTTTGAGGTGATGGCTGCCTTTTGCTCCAGGTTCTGGGAATTACGGATTTGCAGGGAAATGTATCCCCCCGGAATATCTGCTGATTTTCCTGTATCCATAGGGACAGCGCCTCCGTGTACCCTGGACAGGCGTCCCTGGCTGTCCAGATACTCCAGGTCCTTGCGGATGGTTTCCGAGGAAACGCCCATCAGCTTTACCAGTTCGGCTGTATGTACGATTCCGTCTTTATCTAAAAGCTCCAGAATCTTAGTGTATCGCTGTTTTGCCAGCATATGTTTTAGCCCTCCCTTCTGATGCTTTTCTTAATTAGTCAATCATAACTTATTATATCCCAAAATCCCAAAATGGAAAAGTAAAAAATGCAATGATTCCCAAGTTAATCCCAAAATCGCCTCTTTGCCCCTGCAAAAAAACATTGGGAAAAACTTGTGTTTAAAAGGACCGATTTCATTATAACCAACATATTCGCAATTTTATAGATGCGAAATGCACAAAAAGCCAACAAAAAATTTAGTATAATTGCGAAAAAATTTGATATTATTGCGAATTAACTTGAAAACCCAATTAAAAACAGATATACTATGTCTGTAGCAGGGCGAAGCGGTCCTGCAGGGAATGACAGGTACCGTTTAGGGAGTGGGTACCGGATACACACAACGAAAGGAGATTTAATAGATATGAGTAATGAAACAAGAGCGAAAATCGTAAAAGCAGCACCCAACCGCTGGCTGGTGTTCTGTATCCTCACATTATCAGGAGGTATTGCATTCAAGCTTTCGTCCATGAAGGACATGTTCTATGTACCCATGCAGCAGTTTATGGGCCTGACCAATACCCAAATCGGCGGCGCCTTAAGTGCTTACGGCATTGTGCAGACCATTGGTCTGATAGCAGGTATTTACATCTGCGATATGTTCAGCAAGAAATATATGATTGGCGGTTCCCTGATTGGCCTTGGAATCGTAGGCGTATATCTTTCCACCTTCCCCGGGTACTGGGGCTTTCTGGCTGCCTTCGGCGTAATGGCTATCTTGGGAGAGGTTACATACTGGCCCGTACTGTTAAAGGCCATCAGGCTTTTAGGCGATGAGAAGACACAGGGACGTATGTTCGGTTTTCTGGAAATGGGGCGCGGTATTGTGGACGTCATCATTGCATCCACTGCCCTGGCTATCTTCAAGGCCATGGGAGAGGGTGCGGCAGCACTGAGGGGCGGCCTCTTGTTCTTATCAGCAGTCACGGCTGCAGCCGGCGTACTCTGCCTGATTTTTGTTCCCAATGACGAAAAACGCGTGGATGAAACGGGTAAGGAAGTCAATAAGGCGCAGGCTGCTTTCGGCGGTATGATGCAGGCGGTCAGGAGTATTGACATTTGGGCTGTTTCTTTGAACGGTTTTACGGTATACTGTATTTATTGCGGACTTACATATTTTATTCCTTTCCTGAACCAGATTTATTTCCTTCCGGCAACAGCCGTGGGTATGTACGGAATCATCAACCAGTACGGCCTTAAGATGGTAGGCGGACCCATCGGAGGTTTCATGTCCGATAAGGTGCACAAATCCTCTGCAAAGCATATCCGCGCTGGCTTCGTGGTATGCATCATTGCCATGGCGCTGTTCCTGATGGTGCCTCATGAGACGCTTGGACAGGGCGGGAACTGGGTAATTGGAGCAGCATGCACACTGGCTTTCGGAGCCATCGTATTCACCATGAGGGCTGTGTTCTTTGCACCTATGGATGAAGTAAAGGTTCCAAAGGAGATTACAGGAGCAGCCATGAGCCTTGCCTCCCTGGTTATCTACCTTCCCAATGCATTTGCATATGTAATGTACGGCAATTTCCTTGACAGGTATCCGGGTATGGCTGGCTTCCGGATTGTATTCAGCGTCATGATTGGATGGGCGGTCATTGGTGTGGGAGTGTCCACATTCCTGATTCACCGTATCAAGAAGTGCCAGGCAGCATCCAAGGCAGAGTAAGCCGGCACATTGATTTTGAAAGAAGGGCGGTATGAATATATGAAGGAATATCATGGTTTTAAAAATTGCGGAAACTGGTATAAAGGCAATATCCACAGCCATACCACGGTGTCGGACGGCATGCTCACCCCGGAGCAGTCCGTGAAGCTTTACAGGGACAACGGATACCATTTTATGTGCTTTTCCGAGCATGACATATTTACAGACTACCGGGAGCTGTTCAACACGGAACAGTTCATCATAGTGCCGGCGGTGGAGAGCAGTGTGGTGCTGTACCGGGCAAAGGGCACAGGGGAGCGCTATAAGATACATCACCTCCACGGTATCCTGGGTACGCAGGCCATGCAGGACGCAGCTCCCCTGGGGACCTACGGGCACATGCAGTACATCCCCCCTATGAAATTTTTCGGTGAGTGGACCGGTCCAAAGGCTGCCCAGGAGGTGGCCGACATGCTGAGGGACCATGGCTGCGTCACCACCTACAATCACCCCATCTGGAGCCGGGTGACAGAGGATGAGTTTATCTACACAGAGGGAATCAGCTCCCTGGAGATTTTTAACTTCAATACGGTGCAGGAGTCCAATACGGGTTACGATGTGACGTACTGGGACAGGATGCTGCGCATGGGAAAGAAAATCAATGCATTTGCCAGTGATGACAATCACAACGAGGGGCTGTTTGAGGATTCCTGCGGCGGCTGGATTTGCGTCCAGTCCCCTGACTTAAGCCATGACGGCATTGTGCAGAACTTTATGGACGGCAATTATTATTCCTCATCCGGCCCTGAGATATATGACTGGGGTGTGCGGGACGGCAAGGTATGGATTGACACATCCAATGTGAATCATGTAAACTTTGTATGCGGAAATATCATCAATGACGGGACCACGGTTCTGGGGGAGAGGTTTAAGGATACCCTGAACCATGCGGAATACGCCTTAAAGGGCCATGAGACCTATATACGGGTGGAGGCAGTGGACAAATACGGCCGCACCGCGTGGACGAATCCCATCTATCTGGAATGGTAATCAGGTACTAAAGGAGGAAAGGAAGAATGAAAGAGCTTCAGCAGATTCTTACGGCTTTTGACGACTGGCTGTGGGGCAACTGGCTGTTGTTTGTGCTTCTTGGAGTGGGGCTTTTATATACAATCATAACAGGAGGCATACAGATACGGCGTTTTGGATACATCATAAAAAAGACAATCTGGGAGCCCATTCTCTCAAAGAACAAGGAGTCCAAAGAAGCAGGAACCATATCTTCCTTCCAGGCCTTGTGTACGGCAGTGGCGTCCTGCGTGGGAAGCGGCAACATTGTGGGCGTGTCCACGGCCGTGCTGGCAGGCGGCATGGGAGCCATCTTTTGGATGTGGGTGGCTGCCTTTGTGGGAATGGCTACCAAGTACGGTGAAATCATTCTTGGTATGCTGTACCGCGAGAAGAATGAAGAGGGAAATTATGTGGGCGGTCCCATGTACTATATCAAAAAGGGACTGCACGCGCCCTGGCTGGCTGTACTGTGCGCCTTCTTTATGGTGACCCAGATTATCGGAGGCAACTTTATCCAGTCCAACACCATAAGCGGTGTCATGAAGGAGAATTTCGGCGTTCCCTATCTGACCACGGGAGTTGCCCTTGTATTCATTATTTTTGTTATTACACTGGGCGGACTTAAACGTCTGGCCCATGTGGCCCAGAAGCTGGTTCCTACTATGGCGCTCATCTATGTGGTGGGCGGGCTTCTCATCATTGCTGCCAATATAACCAGGGTGCCGGGCGTATTCGCAGACATCTTTGCCGGAGCCTTCGGCCTCAGGGCCATGGCGGGCGGCGCCATGGGCTCCATGCTGATTGCCATGCAAAAGGGTGTTGCCAGGGGCCTGTATTCCAATGAAGCCGGCGAGGGTTCGGCGCCGGTTATCCATTCCGCCGCCCAGGTAGACCACCCGGTGCAGCAGGGCATTACAGGCGTGGCGGAGGTTTTCTTAGACACCTTTGTCATCTGTACCATTACCGGACTGGTGCTGGGAGTTACCGGCGTGCTGGATTCGGGAGCGCCGGGAAATGTGCTGGCCATCAATGCATTTGCCAGCGTGTGGGAACCCCTGCGCTATGTGGTGGCTGTCTGTCTCCTGCTGTTTTCCTCCACAACCCTGATGAGCCAGTGGTATTTCGGTTTCGTGGGTCTGAACTACATATTCGGGACAAAGGTGGCCGACAAATTTAAATACGTATTCCCCTGCTTTTGCATTATCGGCGCATTGGCGGAGATTGAGCTGGTCTGGGTCATCCAGGATGTGGCTCTGGGGCTTCTCACCATCCCTAACCTGATTGCCATGGTAGCGCTGGCACCCCAGGTCAGGAAGGCTACAAAGGAATATTTTTCACGGGAGGAGTTTCAGCGGTAACCGTTGGGACGGCAGGCCGTCCCAAAGGGGCAGAAGATAATTCTGCCTCTTCTTTTTATTGACAATCCTTTGCCGTAAAGCTACAATCATATCAACAGATGGACCAGCCAGTATATGTAAAATAATGTGAGGTCCGCCATCAGGGAGAAAGAGAGGACATAAGTATGATATCAGAGAAAATGAAACCATTAGTCAACAACAATTCCGCCATCCGCGCCATGTTTGAGGAGGGCAAGCGTCTGGCTGCCATCCACGGAGCGGAGAATGTGTACGATTTCAGTCTGGGCAACCCCAATGTGCCGGCCCCGGCAGAGGTGAACCAGGCAATCTGTGATATCCTGAAGGAAGAAGAGTCCACCTTTGTCCATGGTTATATGAGCAATGCTGGCTACGAGGACGTGAGACAGGCCGTGGCCGAATCACTGAATAAACGTTTCGGCACCAGCTTTTGCCGGAATAACATCCTGATGACCGTGGGGGCTGCCAGCGGCCTGAATGTGATTTTGAAGACATTGCTGAATCCGGGGGATGAAGTCATTGCCTTTGCACCTTATTTTGTGGAGTATGGAAATTATGTCCGCAATTACGATGGAAACCTGGTGGTCATTTCACCGGATACAAGGGATTTTGAGCCTAATCTGGCAGAATTTGAGCAGAAGATAAACGCAAGGACCAAGGCTGTCATCATCAATACCCCCAACAACCCTACCGGCGTGGTGTATTCCCTGGAAACCCTTACAAAGATGGCCGATATCATGCGGGCCAAGGAAAAGGAATTTGGCACAGACATCGTGCTGCTGTCCGACGAGCCCTACAGGGAACTGGCCTACGACGGCGTGGAAGTGCCCTACGTGACCAATGTCTATGACAACACCGTTATCTGCTACTCCTACAGCAAGTCCCTGTCCCTGCCGGGAGAGCGTATCGGTTATCTGGTGATTCCCAATGCCTTAAAGGACAGTGAGGAAGTGTTCAATGCAGCCACCATTGCAAACCGGGTGCTGGGCTGCGTCAACGCCCCGTCCCTGATGCAGAGGGTTGTCATGCGCTGCCTGGACGCCCAGGTAAACCTGGAGGCATATGACAGGAACAGGAACCTGCTCTACAACGGGCTTAAGGACCTGGGATTCCAGTGCATCAAGCCCCAGGGCGCTTTTTACCTTTTTGTCAAGTCTCCGGAGGCCGATGAAAAGAAATTCTGTGAGAACTGTAAGAAGTACAATGTACTGGTTGTTCCGGGCACCTCCTTTGCATGCCCCGGCTATGTGCGCATTTCCTACTGCGTGTCCTATGAGCAGATTGAGCGTTCCCTTCCCGCCTTTGCAAAGGTGGCCGCAGATTACGGACTCGGGAAGCAGGCATAGGGACCTGGGCCGTGAAGCGGCAGTGAGTCAGAATTCAGGAGGAAAGCAGACATGAAACCATGGGAAATGAACATACGCCAGGTGGTTCCCTATGTACCCGGGGACCAGCCGGCAGGCGATAAACTGATAAAACTGAATACCAATGAAAATCCATACCCGCCTGCACCGGGCGTGGAAAAGGCTTTAAAGGAGATGGATGCGGACCGGCTGCGCAAATATCCCGACCCGTCCTCGGCAGAGCTTGTGAAAGCCCTGGCGGAATTTTACGGAGTGGGGCAGGACCAGGTGTTTGTGGGGGTTGGCTCTGACGATGTCATAGCCATGTCCTTCCTGACCTTTTTTAACTCCAAAAAGCCGGTGCTGTTTCCGGATATCACCTACTCCTTTTACAAGGTATGGGCTGACCTGTACCGGATTCCTTATGAGACACCGGCGTTAGACGGGAACCTGGCCATCCTTCCTGAGGATTATAAAGGGGAAAATGGGGGAATCATATTCCCAAACCCCAATGCGCCTACCGGCATCTACATGCCCCTGGACCAGGTGGAGGAAATCGTAAAGGCCAACCAGGATGTGATTGTTATGGTGGATGAGGCATACATCGACTTTGCAGGCCCCTCCGCCAGAGAGCTTCTGCCCAGGTATGATAACCTGCTGGTGGTCCAGACCTTCAGCAAGTCCCGTTCCATGGCAGGGGTGCGCATCGGCTTTGCCCTGGGAAACCCTGTATTGATTAAAGCGCTGAATGATGTAAAATATTCCTATAACTCCTATACCATGAACCTGCCGTCCCAGATTGCAGGTGTCCAGGCCGTAAAAGACAGGGCATATTTTGAGGCGGCAAAGGCAAAAATCATAGCTACCAGGGAGCGCTCCAAGAAACGGTTTGCAGAGCTTGGATTCACCTTCCCGGATTCCATGACGAATTTCATCCTGGTTACCCATGCGCGTGTTCCGGCCAGGGCCATGTTCGACGCGCTGAAAAGGGAGAGGATTTACGTGCGCTATTTCAATGCGCCCAGGCTGGACAACAGCCTGCGCGTCAGCATTGGCACGGACCAGGAGATGGATGCCCTGTTTCGGTTCCTGGAGCAGTATCTGAGGGAGTGGAAGGAAACAGAGGATTCTGAATAAAGGCTGTGTGCAGGCAGGAGAGATGGATATGATGGAAGAAACAGGCTGGAAGCATTATCTTCGTCTTATACTTAATATAGTAATCCCGTTGACGGGCTGGCTTTTAATCTGCCTGCTGGGACCAAGGCTTTTGAAGTTTTTCATGCCATTTGTCATAGGCTGGGTGATAGCAATGATAGCCAATCCCCTGGTTCGTTTCCTGGAGCGCCGGATGAGGCTGGTGCGCAGGCACAGCTCCATTGTCATTGTGGCGGCGGCCCTGGCCCTTGTCATCGGACTTTTATATCTTCTGGTGTCAAGAACCTTTGTCCTGCTGCGCCAGTTCATAATGGACCTTCCCGGGCTCTATGCCGGTATTGAAGGGGATGTGGCCCGCAGCATGGAACAGCTGGAGCACCTGTTTGATTTTATGCCTGACAGCATACAGCAGAGCTGGGCCCAGTTCGGTAATAATCTGGGAAGCTATATGGGAACGGTTGTGGAGAAGATTGCATCCCCCACCGTGGAGGCGGCCGGGACTGTGGCGAAAAGCCTTCCGGCTATCCTGGTCTATACCGTGGTCACCATCCTGTCTGCGTACTTCTTTATCGTGGACAGGGACCGCATCCTGGCAGTTATAAAAGCCCATACGCCCCAATGGGCAGGCCACTACGGGCTGTATCTGAAGGGTGAGGTGCGCCATCTTATAGGGAGCTATTTTATGGCCCAGTTTAAAATCATGGCAGTGGTGTGGCTGATTCTCACGGTTGGATTTTTAGTTTTGGGAGTGGGATACGGTCCCTTGTGGGCTTTTCTCATTGCTTTCCTGGATTTCCTGCCTGTGTTTGGAACAGGAACAGCCCTTCTTCCGTGGGGGCTTATCAAGCTTCTGGGAGGCGAGTACGCCTTTGCGGCAGGGCTGCTGCTTATATACGTATTAACCCAGGTAACCAGACAGATTGTACAGCCGAAGCTGGTGGGAGACAGTATGGGCCTGCCCCCCCTTATCACGCTGTTTTTGCTGTATCTGGGATTTAAGGCGGACGGAATCGCGGGAATGATTCTGGCCGTGCCCATAGGCCTGCTGTTTGTGAACCTGTACCATTACGGTGCATTTATGGGTATCACGGACAGCGTGTGTATCCTTGTCAAGGATATCGAACGATTCCGGCATAAAGAGGTATGACAGCCGGCTGTTGAGGTAAATAAGGAATAAAATGTAATCAGGAGAAGACGGAGTTGAAAGTGGAGAATAATCTGGATACAGATAAAGTCAGAGGGCTGGTGTGGAGGCTGGCATTTCCTTCCATGCTGGCTCAATTTGTGAATGTGATGTACAGCATTGTGGACCGTATGTACATTGGAAATATTCCGGAGGTGGGCGCCCTGGCCCTGGCCGGCGTGGGAATATGCGGTCCTGTGGTCACCCTTATATCATCCTTTGCCAGCTGGATTGGAGTGGGAGGAGCGCCTCTCATGAGTATTCGTCTGGGACAGAAGAATGAGAGGGCTGCCACCCAGATGGTGGCCAACTGCTTTGCCCTTTTGACAGGCATGGCCCTTATCATCATGACAGTGTCCTATTTGTTCAAGGACCAGCTTCTGGTGTTTTTCGGCGCAGGTCCTGCCATATTTCCCTATGCAAACCAGTATATGAGCTGGTATCTGACAGGCACTGCATTTGCCCTCATTTCCGCGGGCATGAACCAGTTTATCATATGCCAGGGATTTGCTACGGTGGGTATGAAATCCGTGGTGCTGGGAGCTGTCAGCAATATTGTTCTGGACCCGGTGTTTATCTTTGTGATGAATATGGGGGTCCGGGGAGCAGCCATTGCAACCGTGCTGTCACAGATGGCGTCCTGCATTTATGTGCTGCTGTTCCTGTTTGGTAAGCGGCCTTTGGTGCGGATTACCTTTGGGGGATACCGGTGGAAGACCATGAAGCAGGTGCTGTTAGTTGGCCTGTCCCCATTCCTGATTATTGCCTCGGACAGCCTGCTCATCATTGTCATGAACATGATAATAAGCAGCTATGGGGGACCTGAGAGAAGCGACATGCTTCTCACCTGCAATACCATTGTGCAGAGCTTCATGCTGATTATTACTATGCCGCTGGGAGGAATTACCGGTGGAACACAGACGGTCATGGGTTATAATTATGGTGCAGGCCGCCCTGACCGTATACGGAAGGCAGAGAAGCATGTGCTGCTATTGTCCATTGCATTTACAACGGTCATGTTCATCATTGCCCAGGCAGGCCCCGGGTATTTTGTCAGGATATTTACAAGGGAAATGTCCTATGTCCAGGTTACGGAATGGGCAATCCGGATTTTTACCCTGTGTATCATTCCGCTGGCAGTGGAATATACGGTGGTGGACGGTTTTACAGGCATGGGAATCGCAAAGGTGGCCATCAGCCTGTCCATGTTCAGAAAGTCGGTCTATTTCCTGGGCATGCTTTTGCTGCCCCGTTATTTTGGTGTGGAGGCTGTGTTCTATGCTGAGCCCATATCGGACATCATGGCCTGTGCAGCCGCATCCACAACATTTATCCTGCTGAGCGGGAAGGTGCTGAAGGACAACCGGAGACTGTTTTAACAGGACGGTTTGCGGGCTGTCAGACAGAAACATACATAAATGGAAGGATGAAGAATATGAATATACTGGTAAGCGCCTGTTTGCTGGGAGTGGAATGCAGATATGACGGCCGCGGCGTACTGATTTCCCAGGCAGAGGAGCTGTTAAGCAGACACCATCTGATACCAGTCTGTCCGGAAATCATGGGCGGTCTGGCCACGCCCAGGACACCGGCGGAGCGGGTGGGAGACGGAGTCATCACAAGGGATGGAGCGGATGTCACGGCAGCGTATGAAAAAGGCGCCGGGGAAGTACTTAAGCTGGCCCGGCTGTACGGCTGTCAGGCAGCCATTTTAAAGGAGAGAAGTCCTTCCTGCGGAAGCGGGCAGGTTTATGACGGCACATTTACCGGCACGCTTAAGGGCGGAGACGGTGTCTGCGCCGCATGTCTGAAGGAACATGGGATTGAAGTATATGGGGAGAGCCAGGTGATGAGACTGTTAGAAGACATAGAAAGGTAAAGGTGCATGAGGGAAGATAAAAACAAGGTGGAATCCATACCTGCCCGCAGCGGGGAAAGCCGTCCCCGCCGCAGCCGCAGCAGGGAGGCTTTCAGGCAGCGCCAGAAGGAGCTGGCAGAGAGCAGGGCACAGGAACGCAGGCAGCAGGAGGGTAAGGCCCAGGCAGACCGGGAGAAGGATAACAAGGCACAGACGGACCAGGAGAAGGATAACAAGGCACAGGAAGGATGGGAAGCCGGGGACCGGGAAACAAGAAACCCGGATGTACAGGGGAACAGCCCCCTTCCTAAAATCCTGAGCTGGAAGGCAGGGGCCATGGTTCTGTTAATGGCCGGTATTGTGCTGATGGGAGTCTATGTATACAAAGCCCTGGGATACCGGAATACATACTTTCCCCATACAGTCATCAACGGAATGGACGTATCAGGGAAGACCGTGGAGGATGTGAAGGGACTTATGGCCTCCGGTGTAAACGGGTACGGGCTTGTGCTCAGGCTCCGGGGGGAGGAACATGAGATTATAACCGGGGATGAAATCGGCCTTCATACTGTGTTTGACGGAAGCCTGGAGGAAATCATACGCCAGCAGAATCCCTTCCGCTGGCCCAGATACCTGCTTAAGGGACCATCCTATGATATACGGACCATGATTGCCTACGATGACGATGCACTGGGGCAGACACTGGAGGGACTGTCCTGTTTTGACAGCAGCCGGGCTGTCCCGCCCTCGGACGCTTACCTGTCCGACTATGTCAGGGGACAGGGGTATTCCATTGTGCCGGAGACAGAGGGAACCACCCTGGATATGGGGAAAGTCAGGGAACAGGCGGAGCAGGCCATATCCAGTCTTGCCCCGGAATTGGACCTGGATGCCCTGGGGTGTTACAAGGCCCCGTCCATCCGCAGTGATAATTCCTCCCTGGCAGCTGCCAGAGATGCCAGGAACCGCTATGTAAATATGACTGTGACCTATACCTTCGGCAGCAAGACAGAAGTGCTGGACGGGGATGAGATACATCAATGGCTGGTGGCTGACGGGGAACAGGTATCCATTGACCCGGACCAGGCGGCAGCCTATGTAAAGAGCCTGGGCACCAGGTATAACACAGCATACACAAAGCGCTCCTTTGCCACCAGCTACGGACAGAGCGTGGAGGTGTCCGGTTTTTACGGGTGGAGAATCAACCAGTCCCAGGAGACAAAGGAGTTGCTTGGGATTCTGGAAACAGGGGAAAATGTTACCAGGGAGCCGGTCTATTTGCAGACAGCCGCAAGCCACGACGGGCCGGATTATGGCGGCACCTATGCGGAGGTGAACCTGACGGCCCAGCATCTGATTTTTTACAAGGATGGTGAGAAGGTGCTGGAGTCAGATTTTGTCTCCGGCAATGTTTCCAGAGGACATACCACGCCTCCGGGAATTTTCTCCATTACATACAAACAAAGGGACGCTGTGCTGAAAGGGGAGGGATATGCCAGCCCGGTTAAATTCTGGATGCCCTTTAACGGAGGTATTGGTTTCCATGACGCCAGCTGGAGGTCCAGCTTTGGCGGTTCCATTTATAAGAGCGGCGGGTCCCATGGCTGTGTGAACATGCCCTACGACAAGGCCAAAGAGCTTTTTGATAATGTGTATGCGGGGATGCCCGTTATCTGCTATGACCTTCCGGGTACAGAGAGCAGGAAATCCAGCCAGTCTTCAGGTAGGGCGCCTCAGGAGACTGCGGCTGCGCAGCCGGTACCGGCACAGACAGCGCCGGCGCCCACCCAGGCACCGCCGGTCCAAAATCCGGATATTCCGGAGGGGACACTGCCATCCCAGGCAGTACCGCCGGAGACAGCGCCGCAGCCATCACAGCCTCAGGTTATCATACAGCCTGCAGACCAGACAACCGCAGCGCCGGCAGAGCCGCAGCCGTCACCCGGAACCACAGAAGGGTACGGACCGGCCTTTCAGACACCACAGTCCGGCTCATCAGCCGGGCCGGGCGTCAGCTGACGGAACGCATTAAGAATGGGTCAAGCTGTGAGGTTTTTTGCAGGAGACAGTCGATTTTTCAAGTGAATTTATTGACAAATGGAAAAAACCATTTTATAATGCCCTTAATGCATCTAGGGATTACTCGTACAGCCATTATTCAAAATTAGGGAGGATATGGACTATGGTAGAAAAGAAAGATGTTAAGGCAAATGTAAAGGCGGCAGCGGAGGCAGTTAAGCCGGCAGAGGCCAAGACAGAAGCAAAACCAGCAGTTCCGGAGAAAGTAGAAGCAAAGGCAGAGGCAGCAGTTCCGGTGAAGGCAGAAGCAGCTCCTGTTGAGAAGGAAGTAAAAGCTCCGGCTAAAAAGACAGCAGCTAAGAAGACAACAACCGCTAAGACAGCAGTCAAGAAGGCGGCTGCTCCCAAGGAGACGGCCAAGAAAGAGACAGCTCCCAAAGCAGCAGCTAAAAAAGAGACTGTAAAAAAGACATCCGCTAAAAAGGCAGCAGAGCCAAAGGCAGCCGTACATTTCCAGTTTGACGGCAAGGACCTTGTGGCAAAGGATGTGCTGGACCAGGCTGTGAAGGCATTTAAGAAATCACACAGGGGTGTTGAGATTAAGACCATTGATTTGTACATTGTTGCAAATGAGGGCGCAGCCTACTATGTGGTGAACGGTGAGGGCGGAGACGATTACAAGATAATACTGTAATTCAGAATAAAGGATTGAAGGATGAAGTGGGTTGCTGTATCATGGATGCAGCAGCTCATTTATTTTATGTGCCGTGGGCAGGCATAATATTGATAAAGAATAGGAAACAGGAAAGTATGGCAGATTTACCGATACGGTTTGAAGAACGGATGAGAGAATTATTAGGAGATGAATACCCTGCCTTTGCGGCCAGCTATGACAAGGAGCGGGTCCAGGGACTGCGGTTCAACCGTCTTAAGTTTCCGGATGGGATTCAGGGCGCAGGGGAAAACTGGGAAGAGGCCGGAGCAGCTGAATTGGCACAGCGGGTCAGTCAGGAAACAGGGTTCACCCTTCAGCGGATTCCATGGGTGAAGGAAGGATATTATTATTCCGGGGACAACAGGCCCGGAAAGCATCCTTACCATGAGGCGGGGCTCTACTATATCCAGGAGCCCAGCGCCATGGCCGTGGTGGAGCTATTGGACCCCAGACCGGGAGAACGCGTACTGGATTTGTGCGCGGCGCCGGGAGGAAAGTCCAGCCACATTGCCTCCAGACTGAGAGGCAGGGGATTCCTGCTGTCCAATGAGATTCACCCGGCCAGGGCCAGGATACTCTCCCAGAACATGGAACGGATGGGAGTGCGCAATGCGGTGGTGTCCAATGAGGATGCATCCGGCCTGGCCAGGGTATTTAACCATTATTTCCATAAAATTGTGGTGGATGCCCCCTGTTCAGGGGAAGGAATGTTCCGCAAGGATGAAGAGGCCAGAGCCCAGTGGAGTGAGGAGCATGTAAAGATGTGCGCTGCCCGCCAGGGGGAAATACTGGACCACGGGGCATCCATGCTGGCTTTTGGAGGCAGGATGGTGTATTCCACCTGTACCTTTGCCCCGGAGGAGAATGAGGGAACGGTTCTGGCCTTCCTGAAACGCCACCCCGAATTCCGCGTGGAACAGGTGTCTGCTTATCCCGGCTTTACCGGGGGAAAGCCCTGGTGGGCAGGACCGGAGGCAGATGGCTGGGGGCTGGAGAAGACCATGCGCATTATGCCCCACATTCTGGAGGGAGAGGGCCATTTTATGGCTGTCTTAAAAAAGGATGGGGAGGCGGACCATGGAGCAATAGCAGGAAACCGGGACAGGATGTATCTGGACAGCAGAAAGAGAAAGGAGGTGTTCAGGGATTATGGGCCATTCATACGAAGCACACTGACAGAGCCGGAAATGTTCCTGGAAAGAAAAGAATACGTTCTGTTCGGTGAGCAGCTGTATCTTCTGCCGGCCGACATGCCGGATATAAAAGGGCTTAAGATTCTCCGCCCGGGCCTTCATCTGGGCACACTTAAAAAGAACCGCTTTGAGCCCTCCCATGCACTGGCGCTGGCGCTGAGAAAAGAGGAGGTACTATCCTCCTGGGAGCTGCCCCCCTGCGGAGACAGTGTAATCCGGTATCTGAAAGGCGAAACCCTCAGTGAGGACGCAGGAGCGCCGGAGGGTTGCCTGAAAGGCTGGACGCTGGTCTGTACCGGCGGTTTCAGCCTGGGCTGGGCCAAGAGTGCAGGCGGAATGATGAAAAACCACTATCCCAAGGGGCTCCGGTGGAATTAAGAACCGCATCACATGTTACGGACACATGCCGGGCGGCAGGAGACATTCCATATCCTCAGGCAGCCCGGCCGTAAAATCCATGGATTCTCCTGTAATGGGATGTTCAAACATCAGACGATAAGAGTGGAGTGGCTGCCGGCTGATATAGCGGTAATCCGGACAATATAGGAAGTCTCCGGGAAGGGGATGTCCAATGGACCTCATATGGACCCGTATCTGGTGTGTCCTGCCTGTTTCCAGGCTGAGACTCACCAGGGACAGGTCCCTTTCTTTGTTATAAAGAAGGGTACGGTAATGGGTGACAGCCCTTTCTCCTGTCTCCGGGTCCACCCTGCGCTCAATGGTAGAACCCTCCACCCTGGCGATGGGGCTGTCAATGGTACCTTCCTCCGGGGCATGACCAAGGACAATGGCCCTGTACTCACGTCTGATTCGCCTTCCAATCATCTGTTCTGATAAGATGCAGGCACTGAGCATGTGTCTGGCCAGGACCAGCAGGCCGGTGGTATCCCTGTCCAGGCGGTTGATGACCCTGTAAGTAAATGGCTCCCCTCTTTCATGGAAATACCAGGAAACAGCATTGGCCAGGGTATTGTCGCGGTGGCCCTGGGAAGGATGGATGGGCACGCCCGCATCCTTATTGATGACCAGTATGTCCTCATCCTCATACACAATGGAGAGAGGAAGCTTTACCGGCACAATGTTCTCCGAATCCTCCTCTTCAGGCAGCGTCACCTCCAATGTCTCCCCGGTCTTAAGCCGGTAACCTGCGTACACCGGGGTTCCCTCCACGTAAAGCCCCCGACCTGCCTTAATGCGCACCAACAGCCGGCGGGAAAATCCTCTTGCCCTTAAAAACCGTCCGATATCAACTCCATTCTGCCCTTCTCCAATGGTATAACATATAACTCTCCGTCTCATGTCCATTCCTCAACTCTGTTTTTCTGATATACTCCCATCACCTTTTGCGCAGGATATTAATTCAAATGCTTCTTCTTGCTGGCAGCATGGTCCACAATAGCATCCTTTCGCAGGAAGCTGGCCCGCTTTACGCTGTCAATTCCATATTTGCTGCGTATGGCATCCACAGCTTTTTCAAAATCCTTTTTCTTCTGGAGACTTGGGTCGTCAAAGAGGCTCATCTGTGAGAACCCGTCATCGGAAATCTTGCCGGCACGCACCCCCATAAGCCGCAGAGGCGTCATGTTCCAGGATTCTTTAAGCAGGCGGCAGGAATACTCATAAATAACAGAGGTGGAGTCCGTTGGTTCCGGTATGGCCATCTGGTGGGACTGATTCCTGAACTCCCAGTCCCGCAGCTCCACGCAGACATTATTGCACAGCACATGGTCCGCCCTCAGCCTGGCGCCCACAGTCTCACAGAGGGAGAGCAGGACCTGGCAGGCGCTTTCATAGTCGGATATATCCCTGGAAAGGGTGATGCTGTTTCCATATGCTTTATTTACCGGCTCTTTTTCAGCCACAGGGTCCCGGTCAATTCCATTGGCATACTGGTGGATGAGGACTGCATATTTTTCTCCCAAATGGGACTTAAGCACCTCCAGGTTGCAGCCGGCCAGCTGCCCGATGGTATGTAATCCCAGGTTTTCCATCTTCCGCTGGGCAGCGCCTCCCACAAAAAACAATTCCCGTATAGGCAGGGGCCACATCTTATCAGGCACCTCCTGGGGAAACAGGGTATGGCATTTATCCGGTTTCTCAAAGTCGGAGGCCATCTTGGCCAGAAGCTTGTTGGTGGAGATTCCGATATTTACCGTGAATCCCAGTTCCTTTTTGATGCGTTCCCGAATTTCATTGGCCACCTTCAGGGGGCTGCCAAAGAGATGGATGGTGCCGGTCATATCCAGGAAAATCTCATCAATGCTGAACCTTTCATGGTCCGGTGTGTATTGTTCCAGAAGCTCCATCATGCGCCGGGAGCACTTAATATAAAAATCAAACCGGGAGGGAACAACCACCAGTTCCGGGCACTTGCGCATGGCCTGGACCAGGGGTTCCCCGGTGGTGACCCCATACTTCCTGGCCAAAGGAGACTTGGCCAGAACAATTCCATGACGCGACTTGGCATCCCCGCCAACCGCAGAAGCAATGGTCCTCAAATCCAGGGCCTCCGGGTCCTGGGATAGCCGGTACACACATTCCCAGCTCAAAAATGCTGAATTCACATCAATATGAAAAATAAGACGCTCTCCCTGTCCCATCATAAAACACCGGCCTTTCAGGTTTTAGTTTGTTTATAGATATCATAGCAGAATATGTGTTCGGGGGCAAGAGGGATATGGGGCGGGAGAGGGGACGGGGATGGGGATGGGAGGAGGATTGGCGTTTGGTTGCACCCCACAACCATACCCTTTCAATCCATTTTCTCAGTAATATTCATTTTCCATCAGGAATACTATTAAAATAAAGCCAACTAGGCGGCGTCGCTTATGAAGCATTGGATTTTTTCGGTAATTTTGATTATTTCACTGGCCTGTACGCAGATATATGCGGCGGCAGACAGTTGGGCAGCGGTACCTGTGCGGGAAGAAGTGCAGGAGGGTCAGGAATGGGAGGCCCGGGAACAGCAGGTGCAGACGCTGGGAGCCCAGGTGCGGGAGGTCCGGGTGCAGGGGGACGGACTGAAGGAGGCTGCGGCGGTGAAGGGAACAGCGGGCGCCGCAGGGGCCGGGGAGACGGCGGGGGAAGGGGATTTCCTGAAGCTGTATGCCCAGTCGGCTGTGCTTATGGATGGAGATACCGGCAGGATACTGTATGGGAAGGGACGGGATATCATCCGGCCCATGGCCAGCACCACGAAAATTATGACCTGCATCCTGGCGCTGGAGGCAGGGAAGGGGGAGGAGACGGTGAAGGCGTCTTCCAATGCGGCTTCCCAGCCCAAGGTGCATCTGGGGGTGCGGGAAGGGGAGGAGTACAGGCTGGAGGACCTTTTGTATGCCCTGATGCTGGAATCCTACAATGATGCGGCTGTGATGATAGCGGAGCACATAGGGGGCAGCGTGGAGGGATTTGCTTCCATGATGAATGAGAAGGCGGCCGGGCTGGAATGCCGGGATACGTATTTTATTACGCCCAACGGGCTGGACGGGGTGAAGACGGATGAGCAGGGGAAGGAGCACATCCATTCGACCACTGCCTCTGATTTGGCGAGGATTATGCGGTATTGTGTGACGGAGTCGCCTGCCAAGGATGAATTTTTAAAGATAACACAGACGCAGAACCACTATTTTACGGATGCAGCGGGGAAGCGCTCCTTTAACTGCAATAATCATAATGCGTTTTTGACTATGATGGAGGGAGTGCTGTCAGGAAAGACTGGATTTACCGGAGGCGCCGGTTATTCCTATGTGGGGGCCATGGAAAATCAGGGAAGGACTTATGTCATTGCTCTTCTGGGCTGCGGTTGGCCGCCTCATAAGACATACAAATGGTCGGATGCAAGAAAGCTCTATAATTACGGATTGGAGCATTTTAAGATGAAGGATGTGTTCCGGGAGGAAACCTTTGCAGGAGTTCCAGTGGCAGGAGGACTGTGCTGGAAGGAAGGAGAAGGCGCCACGGACCAGGTGGAGCTTTCCATGATGCTTAAGCCGGATGATATGCATCTGACACTGCTGATGGGAGAGGGGGAACAGGTTCAGGTAAAAAAGAAGGTTCCTTCTATATTAATGGCTCCGGTCAGGGAGGGGCAGCAGGTGGGCAGCGTGGATTATTACCTGGGAGATGTGCTGGTAAGAAAGTACCCTGTCTATGCATTGCAGGGCGTGGAGAAGCTGAATCTGAGGCGTGCCGCGGACCGCGTGCTGGATTTGTTTCTATGCAGATGACGGGAATGAATTTTCAAACAGCCCCTGGTACGGCAGAAAGGGGAAACAGACCTTTGGATAAGAGGATGGGAAGGGTGTTTTAAGGGGCTTTGGGCAGAATATGCCAGGATTTGCCACATTATTTAATCTTTTCTTACAAATTTTTGTATTATGTGAAGTTTCCGCCGTTCTTGTTGACATATGAACGCTTTTGTCATTATAATAGGGTTAATGTCATAAAATAGAAATTCATACGAATTCTGGATATGAATGAAGATACAGGAGATTTTTACATAATGAAGGGAAAAAAGTTAAAAAGGGGCCTGGCGATTGTGCTGGGACTGATGCTGGCAGTTGAGCTTCCGGCATCTGTGGCAGCGCCTTTTAAAATGTTTGATTCCTATGCATATACAGGGGCGGCCACGGTTAAGGCCACCTCTTTGAATGTACGCAGCGGGGCCGGCACCGGTTATTCCTCGGTGGGCAGGCTTGCGGCGGGAGCAGCGGTTACCGTTATCGGAGAGCAGCGCGGAACAGACGGCAATACATGGTATCAGATTCAATACACAGGCACAGGCGGTGCCGTGAACACCGGCTATGTCTCGTCACTTTACATCAGGCTTCCGGTGGCCTATACCACGGATTCTAATTTTGAAGCATATCTCACCTCACAGGGATTTCCGGAGAGTTATAAGAACGGGCTCAGGCAGCTTCACGCCCAGTACCCTAATTGGGTATTCAAGGCCAAGAACACAGGCCTGGACTGGAACACGGTCATTGAAAATGAGTCTGTGCTGGGGCGCAACCTTGTGGCCACAGGCAGTGTTTCTTCCTGGAAATCGGTTGCCAACGGAGCCTATAACTGGGACAACAGCACCTGGACAGGATTTGACGGCAGCAACTGGGTGGCTGCTTCCGAGGATATTATAAGGTATTACATGGACCCCAGGAACTTTCTGGATGAGACCTATGTGTTCCAGTTCCTCAACCATGAATATGATGCAAATACCCAGACAAAGGAAGGACTGAACAGTCTTATATCCGGCTCCTTCCTGTCAGGGACAACGAATTCCACGGGAACAGGGGGAAGTGATTTTTCCAGCGGACCAGGGGCTTCCTCGGAAGGACCCGGGTCAGGCAGTTCCGGTTCATCGGGCGGCTCCTCAGGTTCCTCCAAAGGGCCTGGCCGCAGCAGTACCTATGAGGATACACAGCATGGACCGGGAGTCTCCGGTTCCTCCGGCGGCTCAGGGGCGGCAGCCGTCTCTCCGGGAGGAAGCGGTTCCTCCGAAAGCAGTTCCTCAGGGGGAAGCAGTCCTTCGGGGAGCGGCGGTGAAGTGAGCCTGGAGCCGCCTCACGCATCCATTGAGCGCAGGGAGCGCAATGTGGTGGCTACCAGCGTAAGCCTGGTGGCTCCGGGACAGGACAGCTCCGGCAGCACCAATGGTCCCTCGCCCTCCGGACAGAGCGGCGGCAGCTCTTCCAGCGGCCCTGTGGCCTCGCCGGGGTCCGATAATGTGGTGGACCAGACCGGCACATCGCCGGGAGGCGGCTCCACAGGTGCGGCAGCTCCCTATGCAGACATCATCATGGGGGCGGCCGGTCAGTCAGGGGTAAGCCCTTATGTGCTGGCGGCCATGATTCTTCAGGAGCAGGGCAATAATGGTACAAGCCCTCTTATCTCCGGTTCCTATTCCGGTTATGAGGGATACTATAACTTCTTTAATGTGGAGGCATACCAGTCCGGCGCAGTGTCCGCCATTGAGATGGGACTCAGGTTTGCGTCCCAGTCCGGTTCCTACGGACGGCCCTGGAACACGGTGGAAAAGGCCATCCGGGGCGGCGCCCAGAACTATGGGGATAATTATGTGAAAGCTGGGCAGAATACATTTTATCTGAAGAAATTCAATGTCCAGGGGTCAAACCTTTATAAGCACCAGTATATGAGCAATATCCAGGGAGCTGCCTCGGAGGCGGCCAAGCTGTCCCAGGCTTATACGTCTGATTTGAAAAAGACGGCTCTGGAGTTCCATATACCTGTATTCAACAACATGCCTGAGCAGCCCTGCGTGGCGCCAACCGGAGACGGCAGCCCCAACAACAAGCTGTCCGGACTTGGAGTGGACGGCTTCAATCTGACGCCAAGCTTTAACAGGGATACCCAGGAATATAATCTGATTGTGGATTCTTCTGTGTCCAATATTACAGTCAGCGCATATGCATCGGATTCCAATGCACGTGTGGACGGCGCAGGCAATGTCTCCCTGCAGAATGGCGGAAATGACATTTCCATTGCTGTGACGGCCCAGAACGGAAGCGTAAGGACCTATACCATCCATGTGGTGAAGCAGGACGGCGGACCCACCCAGGGAAGCGCAGGCTCGCCCGTATATGGCGGCGGCAGTTCCGGCGGTACGGTCAGTCCGGACGGCAGCTCAGGCAGCGGCAGTTCCGGCAGCGGAGGCGGACCAGGCGGTTCGGGCGGACCGGGCAGTTCTTCCGGAAGCGGCAGCGGACCAGGTGGAAGCAATGTTACCATTGTAGAAGTGCAGTCCTGATAAAGGGAAGACATTATAATCAGAAAGTGGGAAATAATAATGATTAGACGGATGAGACATGCGGCTGCTGTTCTGGCAATGGCGTGCTTGATGACAGTCATGATGCCGGCACAGATGATGACGGCCTTTGCAGCAAATGCGAGAATCGCCTTTTCCGACCCCTCGGCAACAGTTGGGGGCAAGGTAAAGGTGAATATGAAGATAACCAGCAGCGATAACCTGGCCAATGCGGATGTGATGCTTTCCTATGATTCCAACATACTGGAATTTGTGGACGGCACCAATGCGGACGGAGGCGCGGGAGCTGTCCGGGTTCACGGTGATGCAGGTACGCCCAATACGGGTACCCTTGCATTTACCCTTAATTTCAATGCCATAGCAGCCGGGACCAGCAAGATTGAGGTTACCAGCCAGGAGATTTATGATACCAGCTCGCAGATAGTGACGGTAAACCAGCAGGGGAGCTCCACTGTGACAATCAGCGCCCTCCAGTCAGCTTCCAAGGATGCAACCCTTAAATCCCTCCAGATTTCACCCGGAAGCCTGACACCGGCATTTTCGCCGGATGTGGACACCTATGCGGTGACCGTTGGCACGGATGTGGATAAGGTTATTGTCAGCGCGGACTGTACCGACGACAACGCTACCAAGGTGGTCAGCGGAAACGAAGGCCTGCAGATGGGCGAGAACCGCGTGACCTGCCGTGTGACGGCCCAGGATGGGGAGACCATCAAGGAATACGTCATTGTGGTGACCAAGGCAGAGGGCGGCGCCAGTGCAGCGGACGGCGATGCTTCTTCCCAGGTACGGATGCGGATTGCTGAACGCGTCATCACCATTCTTCCTCCCGACCCGGAGGTGAAGGTTCCGGAAGGCTTCAAGGAGAGCACCATCAACATCGACGGCCACAAGGTTCAGGGCTGGGTATGGGGTTCTGAGGCAGAGCACCAGTACTGTGTTGTGTACGGCATGAACGAGGCCGGAGAAAAGGGCTTCTACCGTTATGACATGAAGGATGATGAGAGGACCATCCAGCGTTACTTTGAGGACCCGGCCATCAGCGGTTCCGTGACCAAGGAAGTGTATGATGAGCTGGCCCTTACATACGACAAGATTTATGATGATTACAGTCTCCTTAAGATACTGCTGATTGTGACCATTGTCATTGCTGTCATTCTGCTGGTCATCCTTCTGGTGGTTGTATTTACCAAGGGTTCCGGCAAAAAGGGCGGCAGCCGGGAAGAGACTGGCGGCAAGAAGGACGGACCGCGGGGCAGCCGGGGCAGAAACAGCAGGAAGGAACATGCGGAGGAGCCTGAACTTCCGGAGGATTCAGAGGCATATGAGGATTATGCCGGGGAGGAATACCAGGACTCTGGCGAGTACGATGAATCCCGGGAATATGAGGATGATTCTGTCTACGATGACGATGAGGATTACAGGGACCTTCCTGAGGACGATTACCTGCCTGAGGACGGGGACCAGGACATCTATGATGAGGATGAAGATGCATACGAGCCTGAAGAAGAGCCTCAGCTGGAGATTCCGGTGAAGAAGCCGGTAAGGCCGGCACAGGCAGCCTTTGCACCGGTCCAGACACCAGCCCAGGCGCCGGCTCATACGCCGTCCCAGGCGCCGGCATCCAGGCAGAAGCCCCCTGTGAAGCAGGAACGGCCGGCTGTCAGAAGGGAAGCAGAGCAGCAGTCTGCAGAACCGGAAGGACAGGATGATGATTTTGAGATTTTTGACTTGTAATATGCGATAAGAGAACAGACTGACAGAACGTAAAGGCAGCAGCCATCGGGGATGATTCCCATGGCTGCTGTTTGCCTGTACACCCAATGGCAGGAATATGCCTTAATGATAAAATTTTATTATTAGACCATCACAATATATAATTATACTTTATTTTTGGGGGTTGTTATAATAATAACATGAGCCTTTTAATATAGAGTATATATAAGGGATAAAAGAATAAAGGAGGAGGCATTTCATGGGATACAGAATGGATTTGAAGGATGCCGACAGGATGTTTGCAAAGCTTCAGGAAGAGTATGAGATATGGGCGCCAAAACGTTTTGTGGGTAAGGGCAGGTATTCCGACACAGACCTGATTAAGTACGCCAGGGTGGACCGGGCAGAGGAAATTGAGTACAGGGAAAAATCGGATTTTCCGGCCAAGGAGGTTTTAAGCCCCATTACCCAGTCCCTGTTCTATTTCACAGAGGATGAATTCATTGAAAGCAAGGCGACTTCCAAGAAGCTGCTTATTTTTATGCGGCCCTGCGACATCCATGCACAGCACCATCAGGAGAAGATTTATCTGACCAACGGCGGTTACGAGGATATATATTATAAGCGTATGAACGAAAAGGTCAAGATTGTGATGATGGAGTGCGGCGAAGGCTGGGATACCTGTTTCTGCGTCAGCATGGGAACCAACAGGACCGATGATTATTCCATGGCAGTCCGCTTTGGGGAAGACGGACTGGAATTCCAGGTAAAGGATGATGCATTTGCCTCTTATTTTGAGGGCATGGAAGAATGTCCTTATGAACCCCGGTTTGTGGAAAAAAATGAGCTGACCCTTACCGTGCCGGAGATTCCGGATAAGGAGGTATTGACAAAGCTTAAGGAACATTCCATGTGGAGGCAGTTTGACGGCCGCTGCATCTCCTGCGGCGCCTGCACCGTTGCCTGCAGTACCTGCACCTGTTTCACCACAACGGATATCATATACAATGAGAACCACAATGTAGGGGAGCGCAAGAGAACTTCCGCCTCCTGCCAGGTAAAGGATTTTACCGACATGGCCGGCGGCATGAGCTTCAGGAACAGGGCCGGGGACAGGATGCGCTATAAGGTGCTCCACAAATTCCACGATTACAAGGCCAGGTTCAAGGACTACCATATGTGCGTGGGATGCGGACGGTGTATGGACCGGTGTCCGGAGTACATATCCATCGTGGCCACAGTGAACAAGATGGCGGATGCCATTGAGGAAATAAAAGCTGGAAAGCAGGCATAGGAGAGGGGATGCAGTCATGAATAATATAGTGAAGCCAGTGGCATGTAAGATACGCGAGGTAAGGCGGGAGAGCCTTCATGAATATACATTCAGGGTGGAAACGGATATCCGGCCTTCCCATGGACAGTTCCTGCAGCTTTCCATTCCAAAGGTAGGGGAAGCGCCCATATCCGTCAGCTCCTTTGGAGACGGCTGGATGGATTTTACCATCCGTTCCGTGGGTAAGGTGACGGACGAGATATTTGAGAAGCAGCCGGGAGACATTCTTTTCTTAAGAGGAGCCTACGGCAAGGGATGGCCGGTGGAACAGTTCCAGGGCAAGCATATGGTTGTCATTACCGGCGGCACCGGACTGGCGCCTGTAAAGAGCATGTTAAACATGTTCTGGGACCAGGAGGATTTTGTGAAGAGCGTGCACCTTATCAGCGGATTCAAGAACGAGGACGGAATCATTTTCAAGAATGATTTGGACCGCTGGAAAGAGAAGTTCACCACCACCTATGCTCTGGATACAGACCACAAGGATGGATGGGAGACAGGTTTTGTCACAGAGTTTGTGTCAGGGATTCCCTTCCGGGATTTTGGAGAGGACTACAGCGTTGTGGTGGTAGGACCGCCGCCCATGATGAAGTTTACCGGCCTGGAAGTACTTAAACAGGGCGTTCCGGAGGAAAAGATATGGATGTCCTTTGAGCGCAAGATGTCATGCGCCGTGGGCAAATGCGGACACTGCCGCATTGATGAGGTGTATGTCTGTCTGGACGGACCTGTGTTCAATTATACCCAGGCCAAGTATCTGGTTGACTAAGAGAGGGGTGGCGAAGGAATGAATCATGATATTGATATAAAAAAGGTAAGAATCAACTGTTTCAGACAGTCCAAGGTGGCAGGAGAGTTCATGCTGCAGATGCGTGTGCCGGGAGCCATGATAGAGGCAAAGCACTTAAAGCTGGTGCAGGACCTGTGCGAGCGCTTTGGAAACGGCACCTTCCACCTGGGTACCAGACAGACATTTGACATACCGGGCGTGAAATATGAAAACATTGAGGAAGTAAATAAATACATTAAGGGATATATCCATGATGTGGATGTGGAAATGTGCGGCGTGGACATGGATGTGACGGATTACGGTTATCCCACCATCGGGGCCAGGAATGTTATGTCCTGTATCGGAAACGCCCACTGCATCAAGGGCAATGCAAATACATACGAGCTGGCCAGGAAGATTGAGCGTCTGGTATTCCCTTCCCATTACCACATCAAGGTGGCAGTGGCAGGATGTCCCAATGACTGTGTCAAGGCCAACTTTAATGATTTCGGCATCATGGGCATCAACAAGCAGGTCTATGACATTGACCGGTGCATTGGCTGCGGTTCCTGCGTGGATGCCTGCAAGCACCATGCCACAGGCGTGCTGAGCCTGAATCAGAACGGAAAGATTGACAAGGATACCTGTTGCTGTGTGGGCTGCGGCGAATGTTCCCTGATTTGTCCTACCGGAGCCTGGACCAGAGGAGATAAAAAACTGTACCGTGTAACCCTGGGAGGACGTACGGGCAAGCAGAACCCAAGGGCAGGCAAGCTGTTCCTTAACTGGGTTACAGAGGATGTGATTCTGGGCATGTTTGCCAACTGGCAGAAGTTTTCCGCCTGGGCCCTGGATTACAAGCCGGAGTATCTCCACGGCGGCCACCTCATTGACCGTGTGGGCTACAAGGAATTCGTAAAGCATATCTTTGAGGGCGTGGAGTTCAATCCTGAGGCAAAGATGGCGGATGACATTTTCTGGGCTGAGAATGAGCAGAGAGGAAACATGCATGTGATGCCCCTGTCCGAGCATAAGCACGCAGGTCCTCAGGAGCCGGCAAAAAAGTAGAAATCCTGGAATATAATCAGATAGCAGCAAAAGATTACAAACAGCGGGGATGCCGGGGCATACCCTGCTGTTTTTCTGCATTTTTTTTACCTTCTTGCCAAAGGATACGGTCAGCGTGATATTTTGCGGACAGACAGGGATACTATATATGATAAGTACAGACAGCGGGAACGAAAATAGGGATGGCGGAGAAGGCAATACAGACAGCGGGGAAGGCAATGCGGATAATAGGAAATTATTAGTGTACACTAATTTATACAGTGACATTTTGGGGAAAATGTAGTATACTTCTAAGCGAAATAAATTGACGGATATTTAACATATTATGGACGAAAGGAAGAATGAATATGTACTGTGTAAAGCGCATCAATGATGATTTGTTCTGGGTTGGCGGTACAGACCGGAGGCTGGCCTTATTTGAGAACGCGTATCCTATTCCGCGTGGCGTATCCTATAATGCATATCTGATGCTGGATGAGAAGACGGTTCTGTTTGACACGGTGGACAGGGCAATCACGGAGCAGTTTTTTGAAAATATAGACGCACTGTTAAAGGGACGCGCCTTAGATTATGTGGTGGTGAACCACATGGAGCCGGACCACTGCGCCACCCTTGGAGAGATTGTGCTGCGCTATCCGGGGGTACAGGTGGTGTGCAATCCCAAGACCATTCCAATCATCAAACAGTTCTATAATTTTGACATTGACTCCAGGGCCATTGTGGTCAAGGAAAATGACACCTTCTGCACGGGACGTCATACATTTACCTTCCTCATGGCGCCCATGGTGCACTGGCCTGAGGTCATGGTGACCTACGATACAACAGACAAGACCCTTTTCTCCGCAGATGCCTTCGGCACCTTCGGGGCCATGAACGGCAATCTGTTTGCAGATGAGGTCAACTTTGAGAGAGACTGGCTGGATGATGCCAGACGCTATTATACCAATATTGTGGGCAAGTACGGTCCTTCCGTCCAGACCCTGTTAAAGAAGGCGTCGGGCCTGGACATCCGTACCCTGTGTCCTCTTCACGGACCGGTATGGCGCAGGGATATAAGCTGGTATGTGGACAAGTATCTGACCTGGAGCAGCTATGAGCCGGAGGAAAAGGCTGTGATGATTGCCTATGGTTCCATCTATGGCAACACGGAGAACGCAGCCAATATCCTGGCCTGCAAGCTGGCAGAGAGAGGGCTCAGGAACATCGCCATGTACGATGCCTCCTCCACCCATCCGTCCACCATTATCTCGGAGGCATTCCGCTGCAGCCATCTGGTATTTGCGTCAGCCACCTATAACGGAGGCATTTTCAGCAGCATGGAGCATGTGCTTATGGACCTGAAGGCCCATAACCTGCAGAACAGGACTGTGGCCCTGATGGAAAATGGTTCCTGGGGTGTGCTGTCAGGCAAGCAGATGAAGGAAATCATTGGCTCCATGAAGAATATGACTATTCTGGAACAGATGGTGACTGTAAAATCATCCCTGAAGGAATCACAGATGGAAGAACTGGACGCCATGGCGGATGCCATTGTGGACTCAATGTAACAGCGGTACTGAATCAGGTACAACCGTATTTAATCATGATTTGCCGGACAGCTTGTTGGGAGTTGTCCGGTATTTTATTGCGTTTTTTGTACTTTTTGTGTATTTTTGGTCGGAAATGTTGCATTATTTTGTGAAATTTAGTAGTATAGAAAATGCGTTCCCATATTTCAGGTGCTGAAAATTGGGAGGCGGAGGAAAATACAAATGATGTGAGAGGATATGATAACATGGGAATTATGAGACTGATTGAGGGGATAAGGGCGCAGAAGACAGTCAGCGTGTTTTCCGGCAGGCATGAATATTTATTTGCTGCCGGGAAATACAGTCCTGCCTGTCCGGACGGTTTTTGGGGAATCCGCGTCAGACGCAGGCCGGAGGCAGTTCCTGACCGAACCGGGCCGGATAATGGCCCCTTTTTATTTTTCGACAGCAGGACCAACCGGTTTCTGGATTTTACCGGGGGGCTGCTGGAGACATTATTTCCCATGTCCGCTGAACATTCCTACGATATGGCTGCCCTGGAACAGGAAGTGAACCTGCGGGTGAACCGGTATATTGCTCACAATCTGATATACAGAATACAGGAAGGCGCGGCAACGTATGGGCGGGAGGAATTTGACGAAGGAGAGATACGGGAGCAGGCGTATGTATGCTATATGACAGGGGGCGGCAGCAGCCTGCGCGTTCCGGCCCTGGTATTTGACATGAGCCAGTTCTGCCGTATGGACAGGCGGCAGGCAAGGGCAGGAGAGGGACCGTTTCTGGAGGCATATGCCCGTCTCATGATGCTCCATTTAAGCGAACAGTTTCCGTCCGGAGAGGTGGCAGGAAGCTTTCTGGAGGACATATGCAGGAGGGACACGGGCTGCCGTCGCAATTACGATATTATCTGCAGGGAATATGCAAAGGACTGCTATGTGGAGCAGGAGCTGGAACATCTGATGTTGGAGGCAACCGACAGCATGAAGCGGGCCAAGAGCCTGTGCCAGCTCCTAAAGGCCAAGGGCAGCGTGAAGCCCCATGTGGAGCTGGACCAGGAGATGTTAAGCGTCTCCCTGGCCCCGGACTGCACCAGCCCGGTTATTGGCAGGAAGCGGGAGCTGTATTATTCATGAAGGTATGTGCAAAATTCTTCCGCATGGGCCATCCTTAAAGGCCATTCCCCGAAAGGCCATTACCCAAAAAGCCATTACCCAAAAGGCCATTACCCGTAATGCCATCCTCAAATGCAGCCTCCGGACGTTGACGGACCCTGAGCAGGATGGTACAATGATGAATAGCCATATGGAATCACAGGAGGACAGGAATCATGATTAGAAGAAAAGACGAAATGGAAGCCTCGGTCAAGCATGAGGTGCAGAAGGGGATGGGGGATGTGACCTTCCATACCTTTATGACAAAGGAGGAGGCTTACGGCTCAGGAAGGACCTTTGCCAGGGTTGTGTTTGAACCGGGTACATCCATTGGGATACATGAGCATCATGGAGAGTTTGAAGGATATTATGTGCTGAAGGGCCGGGCCCTGGTTACGGATAACGGCGTGGAATCCGTGCTGAATCCGGGAGACTACCACATGTGCAAGGACGGGGACAGCCACGGCATTGCCTGTTACGGGGATGAAACCATGGAAATAATTGCCCTTATCATCAATGTACCGGCGTAGGCGGCATCAGTAGAGGCGTGTTTGTTCCGGACATGGGACAGGGCTGCCTGCTTTGGAAGGGTTGTTGGAATCCGGTTCCTGGCAGACAGCTCTGTGTTTTTGTCTGAAACATGCACTGCAATACGTAAAATTTCTGTAATGCAATGAATATTATATTGTATTTTTAGAATCCCTGTAGTAAAATAATATCTGATTATGGGGACTCAGACCCATGTTTCCGGACCATATCAGCCAGGCAGCGTATGACGGGAAGCAGCTCCAGGGCTTCCTTCTCGCTGAGGCTGTGTAGTTCCCAGAACAGCTGCTGTTTGCCGTCCTCCATGGATTCGGTTCCTGGGTAAAAAATACGGTCGGCGGGGATTCTCAAAGTGGTCACCAAGGGATAAAGCACCTCAAATTTGGGGTTCCCACGGAAATTTTCTATATTGATAATGGTACGGACATCTATGCCCAGCTTCTCCGCCAGGGAAGCCTGGGACAACCCCTGTTCTTCGCGGGCTTTTCGGATGACCGTACCTAAAGTTTTAACGTAATCATGCATTGCGATTCACCTCAATACTAGTGTACACTACACTTCTTATATTATGAATTACTATGCAATACATATAAACAATGAATTGAAATACACCAAACTCCTGGATGGATTGCCGGGAGGGGGAAAGGATTTTTGCATGGGTGAACGGACAGAAGACAGAATGCAGGCGTGCATGAAACGTGTGGTGCTGGAACCGGTGCATGAACAGGAATATGCACAGCCGCTTCTGACATTATTTGACGAACTGGTGGCCTGGGACCTGGCATCAGGGAACATCCGCACGATATTTTACACAGAGGGCAGGGAACGGCTGCGGGAAAACCGGACAGCGCAGGAATTGCAGGCATTTGCCTGGAACCATGTACATCCCCGGGAGTGCAGGCAGTTCCGGGCGTTTTTCAGCTCCGCCCACATGGGAGAACTGTCCGGAAGCAAAACCCCTGATAAGCTTGTATTCAGGCAAAGGACTGCAGAGGGAGGGTATGTGTGGGTGCAGGCAGTGGCCATACCGGCCGGCAGCGGGAGTAATACCATTTTGTGCTATGTCCGTGACCTTGGAAAGGAGGAGCAGGAACGGTACATGCAGGAACAGATTATTGACCGGTACGTGTACAGGAAATGTGATTTCTTCCTGTGCCTGGACGGAGACACGGGCTACTATGAAATTCTTAAGAAGAATGACAGCCGGATTCAGGGACAGATGCCTTCTTCCGGAAATTATAAACAGGAGCTGGAAGCCTGCATCAGGAAGTACGTGGCGCCGGAGGACCGGGACATGCTTCTGGAGAAAGCATCCATGGGCAATGTGCTGGATGTCCTGGAACGGGAAGGCGAGCTGATGGTATCCTACGGGGAAACGGGTCAGGACGGTCAGTATGTCCGCAAATTGCTGCGCTATGTATATTTTGACAGGCAGGAACGCAAGGTCCTCCTTATGCGCCAGGATATCACGGCGGAGTACCTGGAGCAGAGCAGGCAGAAGAAGCGCCTAAACGATGCGCTTCTTCATGCAAGGATTGATTCGCTTACAGGGCTTTACAACCGCCAGGCCGTGAACGCCAAAATCAATGGAATCCTGGGGGATTGGGCTGTGATGCCTGCTTCGGTCCTGCTCTTTATTGACTTGGATAATTTTAAGACAGTAAATGATACCCTTGGTCACCGGTACGGGGACAAGGTGCTGTGCTCCGTGGCGGACTGCTTCCGCCAGGTCCTCCGCACCTCCGATATAATAGGAAGGGTGGGAGGGGATGAGTTTGTGGCCTTCCTTCCGGGTGTGGCTTCCGAAGAGGAGGCTGGCGAGTGCGCAGGACGCCTGTGCCAGGCCGTAAGCCGTATACCGGGTTTGAAACTGAAAGACCGCGGGCTGTCCTGCAGCATTGGAGGGGCCGTGTGTCCAAGGGACGGAAGGGATTACGATTCACTTCTCATGAAAGCGGATATGGCTGTCTATGAGGCCAAGCGCCGGGGCAAGAACCAGTTTGCATTTTACCAGCCCGGGATGAAACCCCATTCCGCGCCCTGATAAGGGTAAATGGGTTCTAATCCACCACCTCAATGTGATAGGTTTTCAGCCAGAAGTTGACCTGCAGGATGTAGGCCAGCATCTGGGGGCCGGCCATGAGCTGTCCGTACCAGGGCTTTCCATAATCAGAGGGGCTGGTGAGGAAACGTTCCAGCTTTTTACGGTCCAGGAAATCCATGACCGGGGAGTGGCTGTCGTCCATCATTTCTTTTACACGGCCCACAAGCAGCTTTTCATAGGCAGTGTCATAGGTTTTAGGATAAGGGGACTTTCTGCGGAACAGTATTTCATCCGGAAGAAGTCCCTTTCCTGACTGGCGGAGCAGGTTCTTTACCAGTCCGTCCCGGGTCTTTATATCCCAGGGCACGTTCCAGACATATTCTATAATCCGATGGTCGGCAAAGGGTACCCTTGCCTCCAGACCTGAGTACATGCTGGTGCGGTCCATACGGTTGAGAAGGGTCTGCATGAACCAGCGCAGGTTCAGCCAGGCAATTTCACGGCGTCTGGCTTCCTCCGGGGAATCCTCAGCCAGTGCAGGTGTCTCCGCCACGGAGCGCTCATAGGTGTCCTGTACGTATTGGTCCATGTCCAGATATTCTAAGAAGCTGTCGTCCAGCAGAACCTTTCTGGGAGCCAGGTCCATGGTCCATGGGAAGGTGCGGGCTTCGAAGCACTCCTTTTTATGGAACCAGGGATAACCGCCGAATATCTCGTCGGCGCATTCGCCGGTCAGGGCCACCTTATTGTGCTCCTTGACCATGGAACAGAACTGGAGCATGGAGGAATCAATATCTCCCATGGCAGGCAGGTCATGGGCCAGGACGGAATCCAGCAGGCGGTCGGCCTGGGTCAGGTTGCTGCATTCCAGGTAGTGGTGGTCGGAATCCAGGAATTTTACCATCTGGTCCACATAGGGGCGGTCCTGGGAGGGCTGGAAGGAGTTGGCCCGGAAGAATTTATCGTTGTCCACAAAGTCAAAGGAGAAGGTGGTGAGCCGCTTTCCTTGTTTTTTCAGCTCCTTTGCGCAGACAGCGGATACAAGGCTGGAATCCACGCCGCCGGAGAGAAAGGTGCAGATAGGCACATCGGACACCATCTGCCGGCGTATGGAGTCCTCCACCAGAAAGGACGTTTTCTCAATGGTTCTTTCATAGCTGTCCTCATGGGGACGGCTGACCAGCTTCCAATAGCTTTGCTGGCGGATGCCCCCGGGGCTGCATATGAGGTAATGCCCCGGAAGCAGTTCTTCCATGTCCTTGAGGACGCCGCAGCCACAGGTCCTGGCAGGCCCGATGGAGAACACTTCATTCAGTCCCTTCCGGTCCAGCCGGGCCTTGACGCCAGGGCAGGCCAGGATTCCTTTGAGCTCAGAGGAGAAAATCAGTTCTTCGTCCCTGATGGTATAGAACAGCGGTTTTACACCGGCCCGGTCCCGGAACAGACACAGCCTGTTATGGGCTGTGTCCATGATGGCAAAGGCAAAAATGCCGTTCAGGCGCTTTACAAAGTCAGGGCCGTATTCCATGTAGCCTGCCAGTATGACCTCCGTGTCGCTGGAGGTCTGGAAGGTGCAGCCGGCGGCCATAAGCTCCTGGCGCAGTTCATCGGTGTTGTACAGTTCTCCGTTGTAGACAATGGCAAAGGTCTGTCCGGAGCCGGATTTTACCATGGGCTGGTGGCCTCCGGACAGGTCGATGATGGACAGGCGGGCATGGGACAGTCCGCCGTGTTCCCACAGCCATGTTCCGGCGTCGTCAGGCCCCCGGTGCCGCAGCTGCTCTGCCATGGCTTCCAGCACCGATTCATAGTGTTCTTTTTCTTTCAGGTAATGGTCATGAGGGTTATAAAAACCGGCAATTCCGCACATAATTCATTCCTCCTGTCATGATGTGGAAAGGTGATTGGTATTAAAGCATGAAGCATGCCAGGGCAAAGGTGCAGGCAAAGCCAAGACAAACCGGTATCAGGTTCTTCCTGGCCAGCTCCAGCGGGCTTACATTGCAGATGGCAGCAACGGGGATAAGTCCCCATGGCACGATGGTGCCGCCGCCCACGAAGATTGCTGTAATCTGGCCCAGGGCAGCCATAACCGGAACAGAGGAACCGGTGGCAGTTGCGAAGGTCCTGGCCAGAGCTCCGGTAAGGGGAAGGCCCGAAAAACCGGAACCGTCCAGCCCGGTCAGCCCGCCCACCACCATTTGGATGAAGGCAGCCATATATTTGTTTAGAGGGGCATTCTGCGCCAGCCACAGGGCCCAGTCGTTCATGATGCCGTGGGTGAAACGTTCTCCCATGATGGAGGTGATTCCGTCCCCGCCCAAAAAGAAAAAGGCGCCGATTATAATAACCGGAGCAAAGATGCGGATGGCAAAGAGAAACCCTTCGGTGACATAGCCGGTGACCTTTTCCAGGGACTGTTTTCCAAATCCCGCCAGGGCGCCCAGGCAGGTGAGAAGGAGGGCGGTGCCGGAAACCATGCTGGTGGCATCCCCTCCTTTAAGGCCGCACAGCAGCATGAGCACAACATCCCCTGCAAAGGCCAGAGGCGTAAATACCGCCAGGAACAGGGCTGCCTTCCTGTGTCCCTGGGGCCTGGAGGGTTCTGCCTGGATGGAGAGCCTGGGGCCTCTGGCATCCAGCCGGCTCCTGTTTAACACATATGCGCTGAGGACAGTGACAATGCCCATCATCCAGAATAAAGGCCATGCCTGCTGGAGAATGTCCGGGGTGTCAAGGCCTGCCGCGCCTGCTGAGATGGCAGGGGCTCCCTGAATCACCACATCGTAGCTCAGCGCAAAGCCATGTCCGAACAGGTTCATGGCCATGGCCGCGGCCAGGGGATTCAGGCCTGCCTTCACTGCAAAGGGAAGCATGATGGCACCCACCAGTGCCACTGAGGGACTGGGCCACAGGAACAGGGAAAACAGGAACATGGTGAGTCCAAGAATCCACCAGGTCAGGGACGGGGTCTTCATGATGCGGGCCATGGGAACCATCATCAGATAGTCGCTTCCCAGGTCCTTCAGGCATTTGGACAGGGAGGTGACCAGGGCAATGGTGGCCAGCACTTCCATGAATTCCCTGCCCGCGTAGAGGACGGCGGAGAATACGGTGATAATGCCTCCTGTAAGGGATTTAAGGCCGATGAGGCCCAGGATGAACAGGAAGGCAATGCAGACAGCAGGGGTATCCTTCTTGAGGACCATCACTGCCAGGATAACGATAACGCCTATGAGATAAGCGTAGTGGAGCGGAGTCAGCACTACTGCGGATTCTATCATGATAAGTCACTCCTGTATTTATGGAATATAATCTATGATATGGGGAAATGCTCTCTGCCGTGAAAAGGAAAGCAGGAAATTGGGGGTTGATTTTATAGCCGGGTGCTGGTATGCTAGATAAGGACTTAAATTTAAAAATGAAAGGAAGTGAACCGGAGTGGAAGGTCGAAGTCATACGTTGGAAGCAGACAATTATCATAAGCGTGTGGTAGTGGGAGCTGGGCCAGGGGCTTTGATTCCGCTTTGCTTTCACTGCCGTTGATGATAGGATACAGATACGTTTATGATGATAGCCATGGATTACAGGAGGAGTCTGTAATTATGGCTATTTTGTAGTTGCAGTCCGGCTGTTCGCGGCAGGGCTGCGGCATTTTGCGCGCTGCTTTCATGATGTCACCATTCATGGAAGGAATAAGATGCAGGAGAATTTTGATTTAAAAGAGCTGTTGGAGCTGCTGGACACCATGCAGCTCAGATTATTGAAGGAAAAGCTGATTGAGATGAATGAGGTGGATATTGCCGCGTTCATCGAGGAGCTGGATTCGGAAAAGACCGTGGTGGTCTACCGTATGCTCCCAAAGGAGCTGGCCAGCGATGTGTTTGCCTGCCTGCCGGTGGAGAAGCAGGAGCACATCATTAACAGCATTACGGATTACGAGCTCAGCACCATTGTAAATGATTTGTTCGTGGACGACGCCGTGGATATGCTGGAAGAACTGCCGGCCAATGTGGTCAAGCGCGTGCTGAAAAACTCCACGCCAGACACCAGGAAGCTGATTAACCAGTTTTTAAAGTACCCGGAGGGCAGCGCAGGAAGCATTATGACCGCCGAGTATGTGGGACTTAAGAAACGCATGACCGTGGAGGAGGCATTTGCCTATATCCGCAGGCACGGCGTGGACAAGGAAACCATTTACACCTGTTACGTCATGGATGCCAAGAGGGCCCTGGAGGGTGTGGTGACGGTCAAGGACCTGCTGATGCATCCCTATGAGGAAGTCATCGGCAATATCATGGATACCCATGTAATCAAGGCCGTGACCACAGACGACCAGGAGGAGGTGGCTGAGAGCTTCCGCAAGTACGACCTTCTGAGCCTTCCTGTGGTGGACCATGAAAACCGTCTGGTGGGCATAGTCACCGTGGACGACGTGGTGGATGTGATGGAACAGGAGGCCACCGAGGATTTTGAGAAGATGGCAGCCATGCTTCCCAGCGAGAAGCCCTATCTTAAGACAGGGGTCTTTGCCCTGGCCAAGAACCGTTTGGCCTGGCTTCTGATTCTCATGGTCAGCAGCATGATTACCGGAAGCATTCTGGCAAAGTACGAGGCGGCCTTTGCGGTTATACCGCTGCTGGTGACCTTCATTCCCATGCTGACGGATACCGGCGGAAACGCAGGCAGCCAGAGCAGCACCATGATTATCCGCGGCATGGCGGTGGGAGAGATTGAAGCAGGGGATATACTGAGGGTTATCTGGAAGGAACTCCGGGTTGGAGTGATTGTGGGCGTACTGCTGGGACTGGTGAACTATATACAGCTGTTAATCCGCTTTCCGGGCCAGGAAATGCTCTGCCTTACAGTCGTACTGAGCCTTTTGGCCACGGTTATGCTGGCCAAGACCATTGGCTGTGTCCTGCCTATCGTGGCACAGGTCCTTCATCTGGACCCTGCCATTATGGCTGCGCCCCTAATCACTACCATTGTGGACGCTGTGAGTCTGATAATTTATTTTCAGCTGGCATGCAGCCTGCTTAAGATTTAAGACATATTCAGGGGGCCGGAAGCCTGTTTTCATGCAGGATTCCGACCCCCTGTTCCGGTGACGGTCCCACAATTTGTAAATCCTGAGAACCCTCTATTGACAATGGGGAACTGATTTTACTATAATAGAAGTAAGTTTAATAACATGTTTCAAGTCTTTGATTTCTGTCCCCGCGTCCAGTTTCAGCAGAACTTATAGTATGGAGGTATCCCCTTTCCCTGGGGTGCTTCCGGTCTTTACCATATATTCCATCAAGAAAGAGAGGTAGTTTTATGAACCAGGAACAGCTAAGAATCATGAGCGGGAAAAAAGGGTTTATTGCAGCGTTAGACCAGAGCGGCGGCAGTACACCGAAGGCGTTGAAGAATTACGGAATTGAGGAGGACCAGTACAGCAATGACGAGGAGATGTTTCAGCTGGTCCATGAGATGCGTACCAGAATCATAACCAGTCCCTCCTTTACCTCAGACCATATCCTGGCAGCCATTCTCTTTGAGAATACGATGGAGCGGAAGATAGGGGATAAGCTGACTGCGGATTATCTGTGGGAGGAGAAGGGTATCATCCCCATTCTGAAGGTGGATAAGGGTCTGGCAGAGGAAGCGGACGGAGTCAGGCTGATGAAGCCCATACCGGGACTGGATGAGCTCCTTGCCCGCGCAGTGGAGCGCCATATTTTCGGCACCAAGATGCGTTCCGTGATTAAGCAGGCAAATCCAGCGGGAATCAAGCAGATAGTGGACCAGCAGTTTGAAATCGGGCTTCGCATTGCAGCCGCAGGACTGGTTCCTATTCTGGAGCCTGAGATTGATATTTACAGCCCGGATAAGGCTGAGTCCGAGCAGATTATGAAGGATGAAATCAAGAAGCACCTGGCGGAGCTTCCAGGGGATACAAAGCTGATGTTTAAATTGTCCATTCCGGATAAGCATGGATTTTACAGCGACCTTATGGAGGATTCCCATGTGGTGCGCGTGGTGGCTTTGTCCGGCGGCTATTCCCGCCAGGAGGCCAATGAGCGCTTGAGCCGCAGCCCGGGACTGATTGCCAGCTTTTCCAGGGCATTGTCAGAAGGCCTGAATGCTAAACAGACCCAGGGTGAGTTTGACCGGATGCTGGCCCAGTCCATTCAGGAGATTTACGATGCATCCATAACCTAGAAACAGTAACCATACTATAAGGATGGAAGGCTCCGCTGCTGCGGAGCCTTTTTAAGGATGGTAAGGACTGGAAACAGATGGCAGGGGGGTGGGCCTAATTGGCGGCCTGCCTTGTGTTTACAAGGACTGTCATAAATGATATCATATAAATTGATATCATGTGAAAGTGTCTTTATAAAAGATACAAAGGCATTTAGTTATGACAAGAGGAAGCTATGAAGCATAGGTTTATCGGAAAATGGCATGTCGCTGTTTTTTTAGCGGTCTGCTTTGTGTTTGCACTGACGGCCGGCGGCGTTTTTTATAACCAGCGCGGGAAACTGGCCGGAGAATTCGGGGATATGGTGGCAGCTAACCTGACCTCTTATACCCAGGCCCAGAAACGTTACCTGAACAGTTCCATTACAGATGCCTGGAATACCCTGAAAGGGATATCAGGACTGGCTGAACAGATTGTCCCGGAGTCTACGGAGGATACCCTGAACGGGTATCTGGAACAGCTTAATCTGCAGAACAGGGATTACATGATAGAATACCTGTCCCTGGAAGAGCTGGAGAAAAGGCTGAGGGACCAGCAGGTATCGGAGCGTGACTGGAATCTGTTCCATGAGATTGAACAGGGGAAGGGCGTTGTATCCGATATTTGGGACTGGCAGAAGGAGGGAAGCCGGTCTGTTTTCACGGTTGCGGAGCCGGTCCGGATAAGGGGGCGCGTGGGTGGGGTGCTGCAGACCAGGCTGGAGCCCCTGGCCATCACGGAACAGGTGCCGGAGGCCAGCGCATTTAAGCGCAGCAGCACCCTTATTGTGAGAAGGGACGGGACCATCCTTGCCAGTGAGAACCATAACCGGGGCGATATATCCACAGGGAACCTGTTTACCTCTGTAAGGGCAGCCGGTATTACGGATAAGGTAGCGGGACAGATGGAAGAACGTTTTTACAGGGATGGGTCCGACAGCTTCATGTTTGAGGGGAAGGGGGATTCCTACTATTTTTCCTGGGATTCCCTGGGGTACAATGAGTGGTACATTGTGAACTTTGTACGCTCTCCGGATGTGGCCATTCATTACGACAATATTCTGAAAGAGCTTATCTATGCCAGTCTGCTCCTGATTGGCCTTACGGCTGTGCTGGGCGGTGCGATCGTTGTACTGTTCCTGCGTTACAGGAGCAGTATGGATTTGGAGGTTAAGAAGTACGGACTGCTGGCGGAGTTTTCCGACACAGCCCTGTTTGAATATGACAGGAGAAAGGATACCCTGGAATTTACCAACAATGCCAGACGCATCCTGAAGCTGGAGGAGCTGGTAATCAGCCATGTCACGGGAAAGAAGGTCCGGACCGACCTGTTTCTTAAGGAGGACAGGAAGGTGATGGAGGATATGCTGAGAGGCAGGCCCGGCAGAGGGGAAGACAGGGTCCAGTATACAGAACTGCGTCTTAAGAGCATCTCCGGTGAATATCACTGGTTTGGCTGCCATTATAAGGCTATACCATCGGACACAGGTGCAGTGGTAAAGGTGGTGGGAAAGCTGGCGGATATTTCACGGCAGAGAAGCCGGGAGCAGGCACTCCGGGAGCAGGCCATGCGGGACGTGCTCACGGGAATCTACAACAAGGCCGGTGAAAGACTGATAGACAGGATGCTGAAGGAAAAGGGCCAGGGCCTGTTCCTGATGCTGGATTTAAATCATTTTAAGAACATCAACGATACCATGGGCCATGCGGCAGGGGACGCCATACTCACCGAGGTGGGAAAGGTCCTGAAAAGGACATGCAGGGAGAATGATATCGTGGCCCGCATTGGCGGGGATGAATTTGTCATGTTCCTTCCGGGGGCATTTAACCGGCAGACAGGAGAACGCAAGGCAGGGGAGATACAGGAAAGCCTTCTGGCAGTCCGTATATCCACCTGGGGAATCAGGGGAATCAGGGCCAGCATCGGCACTGCCCTGTGCCCGGAGGACGGAACAGACTACGGGACGCTGTTTAAGGCCGCGGACGGGGCCATGTATCAGGCCAAGGAGCAGTCCAGGAACCAGAAGAAGAGCGGAGCGGCAGAAGAAGGAAAACAGGACAGGACAATATCATGACGGCAGGAGGAAGGACATGAGGCATGGATGGGGAAGCGTGATTCTGTCAGGAGGACAGGGACGCCGCATGGGCGGCATTGACAAGGGAGGGCTGGACTATAAGGGGGAATCCTTCCGGGGGCATATACAGAGACAGCTGCAGGCCCTGGATATCCCATGCTATCTGTCCCGGGCCTGCTATGGGGGGAACGGGGACAGGGAGGACGGACTGGAGGTCATTGAAGACACGGTAAAGGGGGCTGAGGGTGAGTGGATTGGCCCTATGGGAGGCATCTGGTCCTGCTTTCAGAGAACAGGCTATGAGGGGCTGTTCTTTATATCCTGCGATATGCCGTTATTCAGAACAGAGATGGCGCGGATTCTCATGGAGCGCTGGGAACCGGGCACGGATGCGGTGCTGTGGAGGACCAGGAACGGCCGGATACAGCCCATGTGCGGCTTTTATGCAGATACCTGCCTGGAGGCGCTGGAGGATACAATCCGCCGGGGGAATTACCGTCTGATGAAGTTCCTGGACGCTATCCGCTGTGTTGTGGTGGACACCGCTGAGGCCCATATACCGGATATCTGGTTTGCCAATGTGAATTCACTGTCCGCTTACAGGAGTCTCTACAAGCTGCGGACGCCTGTCCTGGCCGTAAGCGGCAGAAAGGACACAGGCAAGACAGCCCTTCTGGAAATGCTGGTCAGGGAGCTGGCCCGGTCCGGAATCCGGTCTGCGGTCATCAAGCACGACGGCCATGAGTTTGAGGCCGATGTGCCGGGAACCGACAGCCGCAGAATTAAGGATGCAGGGGCATACGGCACCGTAGTGTACTCCGGCTCCAAATTTTCCGTGATTAAGGAGCAGCCCTTCATGAAAGCAGAGGATTTTTTTTGTTTTTTTCCGGAGGCGGACATCATTTTCCTGGAAGGGCAGAAATATTCGGACTATCCCAAACTGGAGGTGCTGAGAAAGGAAATTTCTGAGATTCCGGTGTGCAGGCCGGAGACAGTGCTGGCCTATGTATGGAGCGGGGAGGAGGGCTGGAGCCGGGAAAACAGCTGTGCCGGAGACAACCGGCGGAATATAAAATGTCCCGTGCTCACAGCCGGCCGGAAGGACCTTATCCTGGAAATCGTGATTGAGTACATGGACAGGTACAGCCGGGGAGACGGAGGGCAGGAGCTATAAGCAGAATACCCGCCACATCCTTTTTGCCCCTGGCCGAAATATGTCATTTTTTCTCCCTTACAGCGGACCGTTATCCTGCCTTGTCTTACTGATATAAAATGACTGCAGTGATTTCTCTATGTTCAGTTTTTCATAAAAACCCTCTGCCTCAGGCTGGGCTCCAAAAAACAGGGAGGTGGGGGAAATATCAATGGCCCGCCTCATCAGCTCCCTGCCGATACCCTGTTTTTGGTATTCCTTCAGCACAAGTATTTCTGATATGGTGCCAAACAGATAGCCGTCGCTTAAGATGCGGATACAGCCAACCAATTTATCATTATCCCAGGCAGTGATGTTGATTGTTTTACTTATGGCCTTTCGCATCAATTCCGTATCATAGGAACCGGGCCAGACCTGACTTGCCATCCCAATAAATATGTCTGGCTGCAGGTTTTTATCATCGTTGATATAATGAATCATGACAGCCTCCTTTTGTGAATGAATCCAAATATATGCAGACGCGCAGCATTTTTATTTATAGTATCATATCAGCCTGGTCCTCTCAAGACAATTCAGTGGGTTTCCCGGAGTTTTTACCATATGAAGATATCCGGGACAGGGATAAAAAAGCTTTTTTAACCTTTTTATTACAATTGGGATTTAGCATGCTATAATGTAAAGAAAGGCGGCAGCACCATAGCAATCAGTCAGGAGGATATATGTATAAAATGTATTTAATCACTTTTTTTGCCAGCACATTTCAGATTTTGAGGTTTATTGCCCTGATACTTATTATAGCATGCTGCATCAAATATTTAAAAAGCAGATAGGATGTGTTTATCTGGTATGCAAAAGGTAAAGGGGATGGGAAAAGTATGAATAGAAGAGCAAAAAAAGCAATTTTAACTTCCCTTATGGTATCTGCTGTTACAGCTGCCCTGACTGTAACCGGGTGTAATGCATCATCAGGAGAAGTCCCGCAGCCAGCAGTGCAGGAAACGGAAAGCCAGGGTACGGGTGTATCTGCTGTTCCGCCGGAAATCACTGCTCCGCCGGAAATCACCGCCCTGCCGGAAATCACCGCCTTGCCGGAAATCACCGCCCTGCCGGAACTTATGTTTCCCTCAACCGCTGACTTCCCTATGGAATACGATGAAAAAGGGGATATAATCTTTTTCGCAGATGTGGACCATGACGGTGAAGGTGAGCGCATTGAACTTAACATGAACGAATATAAAGACCGGGGAGGTGCAGGAAGCGTTCTGAAGGTTCGGCTGGATAATGGAGCAGATTCGCCTGTCATTTGGGAAAGGGAATATGCTGCGCCTCACGCGGGACAGACCATGCTGTACCTTTACAGGGAGGCGGGACAAGATTATCTGATGGAATATTATCCGGGGATGTACCAGGGGTACGCCTCCTACTTTTTACATCTGTTTTCCTTGGACAGTGACGGCAATCCTCTGTATCTCCATGAATATGAGGCTGGCTTTGCCTTACATGAGAACCGGGAGGATGGCTTTTATACGGGCTTTTACGGGGATGCAGAGGCATTTGTCTCATTTTTGGAGCAGGTACAGCACTATATAGAAGGCGCCCTTCTTTTGGTGAGTACAGACAATGGTAATTTGTCCTACAGCACTCCGGAGAACCCGATTACTATCTTTCATGATGACAGTTTCTGGACAGATGAATGGAATGTGGCGGGGAATATGAATTCCCTGGATTGCATGAAGCTTGTGGTCCGGAAAAACTGGATGAACACCGAGGGCATAAGCAGGCTGAAGGAGCGGGGGAACAGCTGTCTTGAAACCTGGGCTGATATAAAGGGAAACGAACGCTCTTTCCTTACTTCGGATGTGGTGGCAGCCGGATTATTTACGGATTTAAGCGGTGACAACTGGCTGTATCTTCCCGACCGGGAACCGCCTGCAGGAGATGCGGATTTTGTGTTTGGCATTCCAGCCCAGGACCTCAGTGATTTGTATGTATCCTGTTTTATGGAGGATGAAGTGGCAGTTATATGGACCGACCCCTATGTATGGGATAATGATAACCATACGAGGATTACCCGGGAGTGCTATCACCTCTCAGCAGATACCATGAAAGGTTTTTTAACATGGGCATATACCAGATAATCCATATTTTTTCCAATGTTTCAGGGCTTCTGCCATAGAGAGCGGAAGCCTGTTTTTAATTTTACTTAATTATTATAGGACCGGCCAAAAAACGCTGCTGCTGGTGAGCAGGATATAAACGGCGGAAATCAGAACAAATGTTCGGTTTGCATATTGCGGTTTGTAAACAGCTGCAGTATAATAGATTCATAAATGGGAATAGCATACAATGACAGATACTAATAAGAAAGTGGAGAAGAAAGGCAAGCAGGGTTATCCGGCAGGAAGGGAGGCATGACAGTGGAGCAGCGGACCTACATTGTGATAGATTTAAAATCCTTTTATGCATCTGTGGAGTGTGCAAAACGGGGGCTGGATTCCATGACAGCCAGGCTGGTGGTGGCGGACCCGGAACGGACGGAGAAGACCATCTGCCTGTCCATCTCCCCGGCCATGAAGGAGCTGGGAATCCGCAACCGCTGCCGTGTCTTTGAGATTCCGAAGAGTGTGGATTACATCATGGCCCCGCCCCGCATGCAGCTGTATATTGATTATGCGGCTGGGATTTACGGTATTTATCTGAAATATATTTCCAAGGAAGATATCCATGTCTATTCCATTGACGAGTGTTTCATGGATGTGACCAATTATCTGCCCCTTTACCATAAGACGGCCAGGGAACTGGGCCAGATTATGATGGCTGATATTCTGCGGGAATATGGAATCCGGGCTACCTGCGGTATTGGCACCAATCTCTATCTGGCCAAAATTGCCCTGGACATCACGGCAAAGCATTCGCCGGACTTTATCGGGGAGCTGGACGAGGAAACCTTCCGGAGGACACTCTGGAACCATAAGCCGCTGACGGATTTCTGGCGAATTGGGAAAGGAACTGCGGCCAGACTGGAGAAGTATGGGATTCACACCATGGGAGACATTGCAGAAATGGATGAAGACTTTTTGTACAAGCTGTTTGGGGTAGATGCAGAACTTCTGATTGACCATGCATGGGGAAGGGAGACTGCCACCATTGCTGCCATTAAGTCATATAAGGCCAAAACAAATTGCCTTACCAGCGGGCAGGTGCTGGGATGCGATTACAGCTTTGAGGATGCGAAGCTGATTGTGAAGGAAATGATGGATTTACTGTGTCTGGAGATGGTGGAAAAGAACCTTGTCTCCAATTCCGTGACCTTACAGGTGGGGTATTCCGGGAAAACGGCAGCCGAGCCGTCCAGAGGGACAGCTTCTCTGGATGCAGAGACAAATGCGGATATCATCCTGGTTCCGGCAGTGTCTGCCCTGTTTGAACGCATTGCCAATCCCGGCCTGCCCATACACCGCATTAACATTTCAGTAAACCACGTGATTGAGGAGGAGTACAGGCAGTACAGCATGTTTACCGATGCCTGGGAACTGGAACGAAACCGTAAACTGCAGTCAGCTATGCTGGATATAAAGAAAAAGTTTGGGAAAAATGCTATCCTTAAAGGGATGAACCTGCAGGACGCCTCCACCATGCAGGAACGGAACCAGCAGATTGGCGGGCATAAAAGCGGTATTTACAATAGCGGCAGGGACAAAAACGGCAGGGACAAAAACGGCGGAGACAAGAACAGCGGAGACAGGAACAGCGGAGGCAAGAACAGCGGAGACAAGAACGGCGGAGGCAGGGAGTATAAAGGCAGAGAAAACAGAACCGGAGGAAACAGAGATGGCAGGTAGGCCAAGGGCAAAGATGTCCGCCCAGGACCGGGCAAAGCAATTCCTTCCATTTGCAGCCCTGAAGGGGCTGCCGGAGGCCCTGGCGGTAAAAGAGCGGGTAGTGGTGCCGAAAATCATACTGACAGAGGATATGGCTGAAGAGTTGAACCGGAAGATGCAGCAGATTGAGCCCGGAATGATAATCAGTGTGGTGTATTTTCACAAGGATGAATACCTGAAGGTTACCGGGATGGTTGCCCGGTTCAATATCAGCAGCCGGGTCCTCCAGGTGGTAAATACCAAAATCAGTTTTGACGATGTGCTGGATATTGGTTTCTGCCAATGATTTTATGGTTTTATGTCCGCTGGGTACGGCCTCCGGATTCACGGCCCCTGGCTTGACACGGCGTTCCATATTGTATAACATTACTATAAAAGAACACGCGGGTCACGGACAGGAGAGGTGCTAATGGATATCAGAATTCTATTGGAAGTGCTGGATGCCGGCAAAAATCAGTACAAATATGCCGGACCGGCAGAGGGGCAGGTATACGGGGTACAGGTTCAGAATGGTTCCTATCCATATATGGAGGGGATGTTGTATGTCCAGCCGTCCCTGACACATCCTCACCCGCCTAATAATATGTGCGTCATTGCAGGGGGAAATGAGCTGTATGAGACTTTGCAGAAGATACTGCTGGATTATAACCGCAAGGAGTCCCTGCTCATCAGGATGCAGGATAAGTTAAATGCATTCCGCTCATCGGAAACAGATATGATTTCAGGAGTCATGGATAATCCGTGCATCCTGCTGCGGGAGGATTATAAGCCCCTTGTCTGGAATGGATTTGAGAGGGAAGAGGAGTTTTGGTGGGTTTCCAGGATTGACTTTAAGACCGTGGCTAAAAAAGGGCAGAACCTGAATATATGTTATCAGGAGATTACCGAAGAAATTCCTTATCCGCTGATGATTGTACAATATACCAATCCAAGAGGGAAAAAGCGGTATTGCGTGCTGGCGGGGAGGGATACCAGGTTCGACCGTGTGGCGGACCCGGTTTTTCTGAAGAAAATCTGCAATATCCTCCAGTGCTATACATTTACCAACAACGGCATTGTACAGCCAATTTCACGGCTGGACGAGCTGTTGGAGAGTATGGTCCATGAGATTCCCTCCCAGCCGGAACTGATGCAGAATGAGCTGCTAAAGGCGGGATGGGTGGAGAAAGAAAAATATTATGTGCTGCTGATTGATGTGAGCCTGGGAAAGACGAAGGCCGATGATGCAGAGGAATTGTCCCAGAAGCTAAATGCCAGGGTGTTCAGTCATGATAATTATTATGTATGCCTTTTGACAGGAACCTGCGCAGAGGAGTATGATTCCAGGACCCATCTGGGAATCGAGGAGTTTCTGGCAGAACGCAATTTTTATGCGGGGCTGAGTTACGGCTTTTTTAATATCGTGAATCTTTCCATTGGATATAAGCAGGCGGCGGAGGCAGTCAAGGTATTGCTCAACACCCTGAACGGAATACACTATTATGCATTTGCAGACAGTATTGTGACTTATCTTGTGAACACCAGCGTGAACTGCGGGGAATTTACCATGGAAAGCCTGTGCCATCCCAGCGTTTATAAGATTTTTGAGTATGATAAGAAGTATGGAAGCGATTACATGAATTTTCTGCGTATTTATATCTATTCCGGCGGAAGTGTGAAGAGAACAGCAGAGGCGCTTTACATGCATAAGAATACGGTCTACCAGAAGATTGAAAAATTAAAGGAATCTTTCCATGTGGACGTCAATGATTTGTATGCCTATGTCAAGCTATACGTGTCGTTGGTTATCCTCGAACAGATGCCCATATATAATTCAAATGACTTCCTGAAGTGGATGTGAAAGCGAATGTAAAAAAGCCTTTTTTGGCGCTGTTTTAATGTGTTTTTTTCCATATATATAAAATAATAATCATTGTAAAATATCTATAGATAAATTCGATAACACAATTTGTCTATAGATATTTTTTATTTACATGGAAAGGAGGAAGACTATGGGACCGTTGGGACTGCCTTGGGGGACATTTCTGATGTTTGCATCAGCTGTAATCGGATGCCCGCTCATAACGGAATTGATTCTCCACTCTAAATGGTGGAAGAAGAAGTCGGATTACTACTGGTCATTTAATCAGACAGATGACGAGGAGGAATGACAGAAAAAGGCACAGGATATTGTTTTGGTTGAGAGGAGGATTTCATGCAAATAGGTTGGGTTCAGATTATTATGGCCGTCGTGTATATGGGGATATTGATTTGCGTTGGTCTTTATATGAGCCGGAAAGTAAAATCATCAGATGATTTCTGGATTGGGGGAAGACAGGTGGGGCCTGTGGCAACCGCGCTTTCCTATGGGGCGGCCTATGTCAGTACGGTTGCCATCATCGGGGACCCGCCCATGTATTACAATTACGGACTTGGATATGCAGCATTTGAAATTATGGTCAGCGTTTTTTTCTGCTGCATTCTTATTTTCATTGTATTTGCCCCAAAGATGCGGGCGCTTTCAGAACGGTTGAATGTTGTATCGCTCTCCGGTTTTCTGGCTATCCGGTACAAGTCCAATGGTTTCAGGCTGTTGTGCGGAACCCTTGTATCGGTCATGATGGTTCCCTATGCAATCTCGGCCATGAAAGGCATTGCCGATGCCATGCATGCCATTGTAGGGATTCCGTACGTCATGGGCGTGGTGGTTATCGCCCTGGTGTCATTCTGCTACCTGGTAACTGCCGGTTACTGGGGTGTTTCCACCACGGATATCATCCAGGGAATCACGATTGCAGTATCCTGTCTGCTGGTTGCAGTCATTGTTATCACAAAAAGCGGCGGGGTGACGGAGGCAGTCACATACATGGGTTCCGTGTCGCCCTCCCACATCCGCCCGTCTTCCGGCCTGACATTTGCACAGCTGTTCAGCTGGGCAGGGGTATGGGCGCTGATTGCCTTTGGACAGCCCCAGCTTGTGACAAAGTTCATGGGACTTAAGGATTCCAGAACCGTTGGAACTGTAATGAGGGTTGCAGTTATATGGGAAATCGTGTTCATGGTTTCCATTGCCATGATTGGCGCAGCGGCGTTCAAGCTTTTTGGGGCAGTGCCCTTTGACAATGTGGACGCCATTGTACCCACCCTGGTGGCGGAGCATACCAATGCGGTTGTATCCGGAATATTCCTCTGTGGGATACTGGCAGCCGGACTTTCCACCACGGTTGCCCTGGTACTGACATCCTCCGGCGCAGTGACAAAGGACATATACGAAGATTACTACTGCATCAGGAGCCATGCAAAACAGGATTCCGGGAAATCGGTCAGGATATCCAGGGCTGCCACAGGCATTATTCTTGTGGTGGTGGTAATCGGAGCCATTTATCCGCCGGATTTTATCTGGTCATTGTCAACCATGTCAGCAGGCGTCATGGGAGCGGCCTTTACAGCTCCGCTGGTCCTGGGGCTTTACTGGAAGAGGGCCACAAGGCAGGGATGCATGGCAGGTATTATCGGGGGGTCAGCCATCTCCATCATCTGGTATTTTGCAGGTCTTACCAGTGTGGTGCATTCCTTTGTTCCGGGCACCGCAGTATCCTTCCTGCTGATGGTTATGGTGTCCTTTTGTACGCCGGAAATGGAGAAGGAACATCTGGACGTGTTCTTTGAACCGGGGTGCAGTAAGGATAAAATACAGGCGGCCATTGCCGCCGGCAACAAATAATCAATGAAGCTGAGATAAGAGAGGTGTAAAATTGTGAAAAAACTGGAAATCGGAAATTTTCATATCAGGGATATTGTCTTCGGCGGTAAAACAGCCTTTGAAGACGGGGTCCTGACTGTGAACCGGGATGAGGCAAAGGAGGTTATCAATCCCCAGGGAAAGCTTAAGAACATTGAACTGCATATCGTCCATCCCGGAGACAGTGTGAGAATCTGCCCGGTCAAGGCAGCGGTGGAGCCAAGGTTCAGGCCGGATGGCAGGACTCTGTTTCCGGGGTATACAGGACCTGTCACGCGCTGTGGGGAAGGGCAGCTTTATGCCATGAAGGGAATCGCCGTGCTGGTCAGCGGTCATTACAGCAGCATGGGAGACGGCATTCTGGACATGAGCGGACCAGGGGCGGAATACAGCTATCATTCCACCACCACCAACCTTGTGATTTGTGCGGAAAGGACCAATGAAAAGGACCTGGATTATACCCTGAGGGAGGAGGATGAATTCCGCATATCCGCCCATTATATGGCGGAATATCTGGGGAAGACACTGGCCGGCAGGGAGCCGGAACAGTGGGAGTGTTATGACTGGGAGGAAGGAGAACGGCAGGCCGGAGAAAGACAGCTTCCCAGGGTGGGGTATGTGATGACCGTAATCAGCCAGCTGGCAAAAGGAATCAATGATTTGTTCCTTGGCCAGGACTGCAATAACATGATGCCCCTGCTGGTCCATCCCCAGGAGATTCTGGACGGATTCCTGCTGGGAGGCATGGGACTGGCAGGGCAGGCGCTTACCACATATGACTGCCAGAATCTGCCCATGATTAAACGGCTCTACCAGGAACATGGAAAGACCATTGATTTTGCGGGAGTCATTCTGTCCCCTGCCGATGTGTCGGACAGCATGAAGCTCCGCAATTCCATCAGTACGGCTGAGATAGCAGAGCTTCTGAAACTGGATGGCGCCTTTGTGCATGAGTGGGGAGGAGGAAGCAATGTAGATGTGGACACCTTTTACCTGTTAAGCCGTCTGGAAGACAAGGGAATTAAAACAGTGGGCATTATGGATGAGCATATCGGGAAGGTATATACGGATTCAAAAGCCGATGCAATCGTGTCTGTGGGGGAAACCTCTACCATCATTGAGCTTCCGCCCATGGATAAGGTCATAGGCGATGATGAATCCCTGGTCAGGGATTATTACTATGGCGCCTGGTCTACCCATACCACCCTGGGGCCCAGCCTGAGACCGGACCATTCCGTCATCATCAATACATATGCGCTGGCATGCGGCGGCAATCCGGCAGCGTGGCTGAAGCGGGCCGTAAAAGAATATTAATAGGAGGAATGGACTGTGAAACGAATTGTCATGTATATAAACCAGTTTTTCGGCGGCATAGGAGGCGAAGACAAGGCTGACTATGCGCCCTCCATCCAGGAGGGACCGGTGGGACCGGGCAGCGTGATTCTGGCAGGTTTAAAGGATGCAGAAATAACCCATACCATTATATGCGGCGATAACTTCATGACCAGCCGCAGGGATGAGGCAATCGGAATCATTGATAAGCTTCTGGAGGGAGTTGAATTTGACCTGTTCCTGGCCGGTCCGGCGTTCCAGTCAGGGCGCTATGGCATGAGCTGCGGCGAAATCTGCAGGTACGTCACGGAAAAGTACCATGTGACCGCAATTACCAGTATGAATGAGGAAAATCCGGGCGTGGCCGCCTATGCAAAAACGCCGGATGTCTATATCATGCGCGGCAGCAAAAGCGCAGTAAAAATGAGACAGGATGCATCGGCCATGGCAGGCCTGGCGGCCAAGGTCCTGGCCGGGGAAGAAATCCTCTGGGCTGACGCCGAAGGTTATTATCCCCGCGGCGTAAGGGTCAGCGTCAAATGTGAGGAGGCGCCTGCCGACAGGGCGGTAAGGATGATGCTGTCCAAATTAAAGGGACAGCCTTATAAGACAGAGTTTCCCATCGAGCAGGAGGATGCGGTGGTTCCGGCGGCTCCCGTGGACGCGGGGAAGGCAAAAATTGCAGTTATTACCACGGGAAGCCTTGTGCCTATAGGCAATCCTGACAGGATTCCCTCCGGTTCGGCATCTGTCTGGAAACGGTATGATATAACAGGGCTGGATGCGTTTAAGAAAAATGAGTTTTACAGCGTCCACGGCGGATTCAGCACAAATAATGTAAACGAAGACCCGGAGGTGCTGGTTCCCCTTGCAGCCTTAAAGGCAGCGGAAAAGGAAGGGAAAATCGGTAAACTGGATGATTATTACTATGTGACAACCGGAAACCTCACGATTTTGAAGGAAGCCAGGAAGATGGGGCGTGAAATCGTGGAGCAGCTTAAGATGGACGGCATCCAGGCCGCAATCCTGGTGGCCACATGAGGCAGCTGTACGCGTTGCGGTGCAACCATGGTAAATGAAATTGAGAAGGCCGGTATCCCCACTGCCCTTATCACCAATATGACGGCTGTGGCAAAGAGCATAGGAAGCCCGAGGGTCATTCCGGGAATAGCCATTAACAACCCGTGCAGCGACATTGACCTGCCTATGGAAGAGCAGCTTAAGATGCGCAGGAATTATGTTGACAGGGCGCTGAAGGCGGTTTCTTCAGTGGTTTCAGGACAGGAGTTTTTCTGATATTTTTCCAGTGCTTTTGCAAAGATGGCCTTTTTGAGGCAGAAGAGACAATTTATAAGATTAACCAGAGGAGCGATACGGTGATGTCAGCCGTATCGCTCTTTTAGGCGGTTATTTCCGCTTGACGAAATCCTATTCCCTTGCTATGATAATAATAACAAGTGTTATATTGCTTGTAGAACAAATATAACTTTCCTTGTTACTCAAAACGAAAGATGGTGGTTTTATGTTCTTGAAGATTGATTTCAACAGTGATGAAGCAATCTATATACAGCTGCGCAACCAGATAATCATGGGGATTGCCACGGATATGATACGGGAGGGGGATACATTGCCCTCTGTCCGTCAAATGGCTGATTATATCGGCATTAACATGCATACAGTTAATAAGGCATACTCTGTGCTGCGCCAGGAAGGCTTTGTGAAGCTGGACCGGCGCAAGGGCGCTGTGGTCAGCCTGGATGTGGATAAGATTCAGGCCATTGACGATATGCGGGGGAACCTGGATGTGGTGTTGGCCTGGGGCATCTGCAAGGATATCAGCCGGGACGAAATCCATCATCTGGTGGATGAGATTTATGATAAATACACCCGCGGGTGTATGGGGACGGAAGACGGCCAGGAGACTGGGGAAGGTTAGGAAGTGCCTGAAAACAGAGAACCGCTGTCCGCAATGTCCGGGTGCGGTTTTGTATAATAATGGAGGATTCGTATGTTATGTGAAAGATGTAAAATCCGGGAAGCCACGATAAAATACACTGAGATAATCAATGGCGTGAAGACGGAACATAACCTTTGCTCCCACTGTGCGAAGGAGATGGATTTCGGCCAGTACTCCGCCCTCCTGGATGGGGAGTTCCCATTGGGAAAGCTTCTCTCCGGCCTTCTGGGTCTGGAGGACGACGAGGAGGAAACCGATGTGAGGGGAAGCGTGGTCTGCCCTACCTGCGGCACCAGCTTCGATGACTTTGTGGAGAACAGCCGGTTTGGATGCGCTGACTGTTACGGCGTGTTTGATTTGTTTATCAATGATAAGATGAAGCAGCTTCAGGGAAGCGAGAGCCATAAGGGCAAGCATCCCAAGTACAGAAGCACATTTGAAAAAGAACATCCGGAGGCAGCCGCAGGAGCAGGAACAGGCGCAGAGGAGAATGCAGTCAGCCCGGAAGAAGCCGGTTCCCAGGATTCACAGACCGCCGTGGCGAGAAAACAGATTAAGGAACTGGATACCAAGTTAAAGGAAGCAGTGCGTCAGGAGGAATATGAACTGGCGGCCAGTTACCGGGACCAGATTAAGGAACTGAAAAAGGAGGCTGGAATCCATGAGTAAATGGTTTGAGGAAATAGACAGCAGGAATTCCAATGTGATATACAGCCGCATCCGCCTGGCGCGCAACTGGGATGAATATGTGTTCCCATCCAGAATGACCGCGGCCCAGTGCGGTGAGATGGTGGAACGTCTCAGGGAGGGACTTAAGGACCTTAAGGACCCGGATGGCCGGGAGCTGAGCTACAGCCAGCTGGACCAGATGCAGGAACTGGAGAAGATGGCCCTCAGGGAGCGCCGGATTCTCAACATGGCCTGTGTCAGCCGGAAGGAGCCGTCGGGCCTGCTGCTGTCGGCCGATGAGTCGGGAAGTGTTGTACTGGGCGGGGATGACCACATCCGTATGCAGATGCTGGCCCCCGGCCTTAAGCTGGATGAACTGTGGCAGAAGGCGGATGTGCTGGATGATTATGTCAATGAGAGGTTTTCATATGCATTTGACGAAAAGTACGGTTACCTGACCTCCTTCCCCACCAATGTGGGAACGGGCCTGCGGGCCTGCGCGGTGCTTCACCTGCCCACCTTGTCCCAGGTGCGCAAGTTCCAGAGCATTGTGGCCGACATGAGCCGGTTCGGCACTGCAATCCGCGGCCTGTACGGAGAAGGAAGCGACAACTACGGAAGCCTCTACGAGGTGTCCAACCAGCGTACCCTGGGACAGTCCGAGAAGGAAATCGTGGAATTGGTGACAAAGGCAGCGGCCCAGCTCAACAACCAGGAAATGCGGGTCAGGAGCGCGACCCTTAATACCCAGCGCCTGGAGCGGGAGGACGAGGCTTATAAGTCCTACGGCGTTCTTAAGTATGCCAGGAAGATATCGGAGAAGGATGCCAGGATATTCATTTCCCAGCTCATGGCAGGGGAAGAGGACGGCCTGTTAAAGTTTAAGGAAGAATACTCCCTTTACAGCCTGATTATAGGAATTAAGCCGGCCAACTTAAATCTGTGGTCCAAACGGCCGCTGGATAAGGATGAGATGGACGCTGTGAGGGCAGCTTATATAAGGCAGAACCTGCCTGAGATAATCTAGCCCTGCCGCGGGCAGGGCCGGATTTAACACACTTGCAAGGAGGACATGACATTATGATGGAACGATATACACCACAGGCCCAGGAAGCGCTTGGGCTGGCAGTGGGCGTGGCGGAGACTCTGAACCATGGATACGTGGGCACGGAGCATCTGCTCATCGGCCTGCTGCAGGAAGGGACCGGAGTGGCGGCCAAGGTACTGGAGGAAAACGGGGTGGAGGAGGACCGCGTCATTGAACTGGTCAGCCAGCTCATTGCACCCAATCCAACGGTACAGACCGCAGACAGGACAGCATATACCCCCAGGGCCCGCAGGGTCATAGAGAACAGCTACAGGGAGGCGGTACGTTTTAAGGCTGCCCAGATAGGAACAGAGCACATCCTGATTGCTATGCTGAGGGAAGGGGATTGTGTGGCCAGCCGTCTTCTCAACACCATTGGAGTCAATATACAGAAGCTATACATCGACCTGCTGGCAGCCATGGGTGAGGACGCCCCTGCTGCAAAGGATGACCTGCAGGGAGCCAGGGCAGGGAAACGGGGCAATGCAACGCCTACCCTGGACAGCTACAGCAGGAACCTGACCCAGCTGGCATCCGCGGGGAAACTGGACCCTGTCATAGGAAGGGAGCAGGAGATTCAGCGTGTGATACAGATTCTGAGCCGGCGCACCAAGAATAACCCATGTCTGATTGGTGAACCCGGCGTGGGCAAAACAGCGGTGGTAGAGGGGCTGGCCCAGATGATTGCATCCGGCAATGTGCCTGAAACCATTGCGGATAAAAGAGTGGTGACCCTGGATTTGTCCGGCATGGTGGCAGGCTCCAAATACAGGGGTGAGTTTGAGGAGCGCATCAAGAAGGTGATTGCCGAGGTGGTGCAATCCGGCGATGTGCTGCTGTTTATTGACGAGATACACACCATCATCGGTGCAGGCGGTGCGGAGGGCGCCCTGGATGCGTCCAATATATTAAAGCCATCCCTGGCCAGAGGTGAGATACAGCTGATTGGAGCCACCACCATCAATGAATACCGCAAATATATTGAAAAGGATTCTGCCCTGGAACGCCGTTTCCAGCCGGTGACCGTGGATGAACCCACAGAGGAAGAGTCCGTGGCCATCCTTAAGGGGCTGAGGAGCCGCTATGAGGAGCATCACAAGGTGGAAATTACGGACGGCGCCCTGGAGGCGGCAGTAAAGCTGTCCAGCCGTTATATCAACGACAGGTTCCTGCCGGATAAGGCCATTGACCTTATCGACGAGGCCGCTTCCAAGGTACGCCTTCAAAACTACACAAAGCCGGCCAGAATTAAGGAATACGAGGCTGAGATTGACGGCCTGGAGGAAGCCAAGGAGGAGGCCATCAAGAAGGAGGCCTACGAGAAGGCGGGAGAGATAAAGAAGAAGCAGGAGAAAATACGGGAAAAGATAACCCAGACCATGGAAAAATGGCAGAAGGACAAGGAAACCAGAAAGCTGGTTGTCAGTGACAACGAGATTGCGGACGTGGTATCCGGCTGGACCAGAATCCCGGTCAGGAAGCTGGCTGAGGAGGAATCAGAGCGTCTTAGGAACCTGGAAGGCATCCTGCACCAGAGAGTGGTGGGCCAGGAGGAGGCGGTTACCGCCATTTCCAAGGCCATCCGCAGAGGCAGGGTGGGCCTTAAGGACCCCAAGCGCCCCATCGGCTCCTTCCTGTTCCTGGGACCCACGGGCGTGGGAAAGACAGAGCTGTCCAAGGCATTGTCAGAGGCCATGTTCGGTACGGAGAACGCCCTGATTCGCGTGGATATGTCCGAATACATGGAAAAGCACAGCGTGTCCAAAATGATAGGGTCGCCGCCAGGATATGTGGGATATGATGAGGGAGGGCAGCTCAGTGAAAAGGTCCGCCGCAATCCCTACTGCGTCATCCTGTTTGATGAGATAGAAAAGGCGCATCCGGATGTGTTCAACATCCTGCTGCAGGTACTGGACGACGGTCATATCACAGATGCCCAGGGGCGCAAGATTGACTTTAAGAATACCATCATCATTATGACCTCCAATGCAGGGGCGGAGAACATCATTTCCCCCAAGCGCCTGGGATTCGGCATGGTGAGCGATGCCAAGGCGGATTATACCTTTATGAAGGACCGTGTCATGGATGAGGTGAAACGGCTCTTCAAGCCGGAGTTTTTAAACCGTATTGACGAAATCATCGTGTTCCACCAGCTTACAAGGGAACATATCAAGGGAATCGCAGACATTATGCTGGGCACCATCGGCAAGCGCTGCAAGGAACAGCTGGGCATTGGACTGGAGGTTGCGGACAGCGCCAGGGAGCACCTGATTGATAAGGGATATGATGAGAAATACGGGGCAAGACCTCTGAGACGGACCATACAGAACCTGGTGGAGGACCGGATGGCGGAGGAGATGCTGGATGGCCGCATCAAAGCCGGCTCCCAGGTGGAAGTGGGATTTGACGGGGAAAAGCTTACCTTCACCGTGAAGGAAAAGGCAGCCAGGACCAGGGCAAAGGCGGCCTTAAAGCCCGCGGCAGCTAAGGACGGCTCTGAGGATAAAAGCAAGGCCGTCAGGGGCAAGGGCGGCGCCGGCCGCGCTTCCGGCAGGAAGAAGGATACTGCGGCGCCCAAGGCTTAAGGGCTTCTCCGGCAGTTTATACAAATTAAGAATATTTTCACTAGTTATTTCTCGGTAATTGTTGTATAATTTTTATGAAGAGGTTATACTTAAGCACAATTAGCAGGAGGATAAGAAGATGCCGGTCATTGAAGAGTTAATCTGCACAGAGCAGGATGGCACCATTAGTTTTGGCAATTACAAGTTAGGACAGAAGGCTAAGAAGTCCGATTTCGAATATCAGGGAGACATGTACAAGGTCAAGACCTACAACGAGATTACCAAACTGGAGCGCAATGACATGTTTGTTTATGAATCTGTACCCGGAACAGCTGCAGAGCATTTTAAGGTTACGGATGAGGACGTGGAATTCGCGGTGGAAGGCAGCAGGGATGCACAGATTACCATACAGCTTGAGAACGATACGGATTACGAGGTTTACGTTGACGGTGTGGCCGTGGGCAGCATGAAGACCAACATGAGCGGCAAGCTCAGCGTGAGCGTGGAACTGGAAGAAGGGGTATCGGTTCAGGTTAAGGCTGTAAAGAGAGCATAAAACAAAAGTATCATACAGGCTGGAAGCGATTCCAGCCTTTTTCTGTCAGTTTTTTTCCGATGTTTAACTACATGAATACTAGGAGGCTATCATGGCAAAAGCAAGAACCACTGCATTTTTCTGTAAAGAATGCGGATATGAATCGTCTAAATGGATGGGGCAGTGTCCTGCCTGCAAGGCATGGAATTCCATGGTGGAGGAACCGGTTTCAAAGTCTGCGGGCAGCCAGGGCGGGTTAGGCCGCCTGGCCTCAGGAAGCCAGAAATCCGCGATTCCCGCAGCCAGGCCGTCCCTGCTGTCGGAGATTGACATAGAGGAACAGGACCGTGTATCCACCGGCTTTGGGGAACTGGACCGGGTGCTGGGGGACGGAATCGTGGCAGGTTCCCTGGTGTTGGTGGGCGGAGACCCCGGCATCGGAAAATCCACCCTTCTGCTCCAGGTGTGCAGGCATCTGGCAGGAGCAGGACAGCGGGTCCTGTACATCTCAGGGGAGGAATCCCTGAAACAGATTAAGATGAGGGCCAACCGCATCGGTCCCGTGACCGGGGAACTGAAATTCCTGTGCGAGACAAGCCTGGAGCATATTGAGAGGGCGATTGAGACTGAGAGTCCCCGGATTGTGGTCATTGATTCCATCCAGACCATGTACAGGGAGGAGATATCCTCGGCTCCCGGAAGCGTCAGCCAGGTAAGGGAGTCCACGGGAATCCTGATGCAGATTGCAAAGAGCCGCCAAATCGCCATTTTTGTGGTGGGACATGTGACCAAGGAGGGCGTGGTGGCAGGCCCAAGGGTATTGGAGCATATGGTGGATACGGTGCTCTATTTTGAGGGAGACAGGAATGCGTCCTACCGGATTCTGCGGAGTGTGAAGAACCGGTTCGGCTCTACCAATGAGATAGGTGTGTTTGAGATGCAGGAGCAGGGGCTGGCGGAGGTGGAGAATCCGTCCGAATACATGCTGGACGGCCGTCCTGAGGAAGCCTCGGGCGCAGTGGTATCCTGTTCCTTTGAGGGCACCAGGCCCATCCTTTTAGAGGTACAGGCCCTGGTGACGGAAACTAATTTCGGTATGCCCAGGCGCACGGCGGCCGGTACGGATTACAACCGTGTGAACCTGCTGATGGCAGTGCTGGAGAAGCGCTGCCGCTACGAGATGTCGCGGCTGGATGCCTATGTGAACATTGCAGGCGGCATGAAGATGAACGAGCCGGCCCTGGACCTGGCCATTATCATGGCCCTTATGTCCAGCTACAAGGACCGGCCCGTGGATTCAAAGATGCTTATATTCGGCGAGGTGGGCCTGTCCGGCGAGGTCAGGGCCGTGTCCCAGGCCGGGCAGCGTGTAAATGAGGCTGCCAAGCTGGGCTTTACCGCCTGTGTGCTTCCAAAGGTATGCGCGGATAAAATCAAGCCCGCGGAGGGCATACGTCTGATTGGTGTGTCCAATGTGCGGGAGGCCATTGGAATCATGTAAATGAGTCTTTAAGCCTTCTTTTTATCCAAGGCCCGGAATATGAAATAAGCCGGAACAGAGGTTGCCATCAGCCCGATGCTTTTAACCATCTGAAGCCCGGAGCATGTCATACAGATAATAAATGTAATCACAATGGCAAGGATGGTAGTAACAGGATATCCCGGCATTTTAAGAGGGCGGGACATGTCCGGCTTTTTCTTTCTCAAAACCAGAAGCGACAAACAGACAATGCATTCCAGAATCCTGCCTGCAAATACATTAATGCCCAACAGGGTGCCGAATGAACCGGTCCAGACAAATACCAGCGCAATCAGACAGATAAACAGGGTAGGAATGTAGGGTGTATTATATTTGTCATGGAGTTTGCCAAATGATTTAAACATCAGCCCATTCTGGCTCATGGAATACGATACCCGCGGATAGCTCATAATACCGCCGTTCAGCGCCCCAAAAATCGAAACACTGGCGCCAATGGCAACAATAATGGTTCCCACTGGTCCGAAGATTGCGGTGCCGGCATCTATAACCGGCGTCTCGCTTCCGGCCAACTCTGCAAAACCAACGGTTCCCACGCAGACAACGGAAATCAGGATATTGATGGCAATTACAATTACCATGCCGATAATCATTGCTTTGGGAAGTGTCTTTTTGGGGTCTTTAATGTCCCCGCTCATATATGCCAGCTGATAATAACCGCCAAAGGCCAGGAAGGCCGGAAAGGCAGCGCTCAGAACCCCATTCCATTCCGCTGTCTGGGAGCTTGTTGTCACAGAGGTGAAATTTTCTGGTGATATAATGAAAAAACCTCCTATGATTACAAGAAGCAGGGCCAGAAGCTTTCCAACCGTAAAAATATTTGCAATGGCTGAACCCAATTTTGTCCCGCGTATATTGAGTATCATAAGTGCAATAATAACAGCTGACGCAACCATTTTAATGCCCACGGGCGTGATTCCGGGTATTAATTTTGCAAGGTTGCTTGCAAAGCCAGTGGCCAGCATGGCAACCAGAGGAATATAATTTCCGATGGTCATGGACCACCCGTAAACAAAGCCAAACCCCTTTCCAAAGGCCTCTGTTATATAAACATAGGGTCCTCCTGCCTTCGGCATGGCAGGGGACAATTCCGCATATACCAGGGAGCAGAGAATACCGCTGGCGCCTGCCAGTATCCATGCAATCATAAATGGTCCGAATGATTTTGCAGATGCAGCCACGGTTCCCGGTGTCATGAAGATACCTGAACCAATTACAGCACCCACTAAGATAGCAACTGCACCAAACAAACCGATTTGTCTTTTAAGTCCGTTTTCACTTTCACCCATGTTCTTTATTCCCCTTTCACTGTCTCCTTTTGTAATGCATGGTCCATGGCCCACCCTGATAATTCCTGGCCGATTCCGGGCAGTTCAGGCACATGGCAGAAACCCCGGTCATCCGGCTGGTAATCGTAAATACCCAAGCGTATATTGTTTTCACTTCTGTTTGTGACATGATGTTCATGTATGACAAAATTGGAAAGCGATGTCTCCACATGCAGAGATGCTGCAATTGCAATTGGACTTCCGCATACATGAATCTGTATACCGGCATCAACGGCATCTGCCATGGCTGCTATTTTCATTGCCTCCGTTATACCGCCGCATGTCCCCAAATCAGGCTGGTATATCTGAAATATATCTTTTTTTATCAGATTGGCATAATGAAACTTTCCATAGACCCGCTCGCCTCCTGCCTGCAATACAGCAGAGCGGCTGCGGACTGTCTCAAGCACCTGCAGATTCATGGGGGTGCAGGTCTCTTCCATAAACATGATGCCGTAGGGCTTAATGATTTCGCTCATTTCAACAGCCGACACCCCATCGGTCCTGGCATGGTTTTCGACAATGATATCCACATAATCCCCTACTGCATCCCGGACCGCTTTCACGCGTTCCTCTATTAATGCCCTTGTCCTGGGCATAATGGGTCCCTTTAAAAATCCAAGGCGGCCTCCCTTTTCGTCATATGTAATAAAATTAATTTTAATGGCGTCAAAGCCTTCATCAACCGCTTTCAGGGAATGTTCGACTAAGTCCTCTGTTTTATAACCCCGGTCAAACACCATTCCTTTCCCCCAGCCAAACTGCAGCTGGCTGGCATATGAGCGTAATTTCTCACGGCATTTGCCGCCCAGCAGCTTGTAGAGCGGAAGATTCACTGCCTTTGCTTTAATATCCCAGCATGCCATATCAATGGCGCTTATGGCAGAAAACATAATGGTGCCGCCGCCCTGTGCCCAAAAGGTCTGTGTATACATCTTATTCCAGACAGCCTCCGTGGCCATGGGGTCCATTCCTATGACCAGCGGAGCAACCTCTTTCATCATATTGTATGAGGCTGAGGCCCCGGTATCAAAACCAACAGAAGCCTCGCCGTAACCGGACACCCCCTGGTCCGTATTCACACGGCAGACAATGGGCCTCCACCCGGGTGAACCGCCGTCCAAAAGAAATACATCCACACTCACTATTTTCATACGCAGCATAACCTCCTATAATTCTGTTTTATTGGAATACATAAAAAGGCATCTCCAAATAAAACGGATGTAATTTTGTCTTTTATTTTTATATAAATCAGGCCTGATTTACATACATTATAATACAGGATGCAGGTTTTATTTATTCCAAAGCGGAATACATACCATTCATTTTTCACATGATTTTTATTTGCTTTTTATATGCTTTTCCGATAGCCAGCACACATGGTTTTTGATAGAATGGATTTATTGTACAGCACCCATTACTGCGGTTAAATACGGGAAACCGCAGCCGAATATCACGGTGCAGGGAGGGGGAGCGGCAGTCATGAACAACATTAGTCTGCAGCAGATACTGTATTTTAAAATCGCCATGAAATGTTCCAGTTTTTCCCAGGCGGCAAAGCTTGCTTACACAACCCAGTCAACCATCAGCAAAAATATAGCGGCCTTAGAGAAAATCATAGGGGAACCACTATTTTCGCGGCAAAAGAAGGGGATTATGCCAACCCAGAGAGCCATCTTACTTAACCTGGAGCTGACAGAACTGTACGACAAGATAGAGCTGCTGCTGAATGATTCCCGCCGGTCCAAGCAGGAGCGGGTCAGCATCGGATTTTGCCAGAGCATTGATTTTTCTTCGTCTATACCTGAATTCTTCCGCTTATTCAGAAGGGAGAATTACATCCCCACCGCGGTCATGAAATTACAATGCTGTGAAAACGCAGAGGTTGTGAACGGAGTCCTGGACGGCTCCATTGACCTTGGATTCATTTTATCCGATACCAATATATCGAATCCCAATATTAAGCTTCACACAATCGCTTCAACGGAACCGCAGATTTTCTTCTCGGTCAGCAGTCCGCTAAATAAGAGCGGCCTGACAATAGAGGATTTTGCAAATTATCCAATCGTCACCACAAAATACCTGATTGAAAAAAATGACTACAGAATGATTAATCTGCTGCCATTTACCCCAAAGGGCATTGAAATCGTAAAATCCTATGATGACATACCGATTTATCTGGCCACAGGACTCTATATAACATTACTTCGTCCATATGTTAATCTGGCAAATAATAAAAATATTATGAGCTATAAGCTGCCGGACAGTTATCATTACAAGCAGGGAATTACCATGATATGGTTCAGCAATAATAAAAATAAATACCTGAAACGAATACTGTCAATCCTATATAAGACAGGCGGGCAGAATTAAATTATAATCTATGCCAGAGGCTGTTAAGGCGGGAAGCCCGATAAAAAAGATTACAATATAAAAACGGGAGCATTTTATAAATATATGTTTATTGTGAATGATTGTAAACAATGGTATACTTTATTTATCAAACGCACAGGGGGAAGAAAAATGAGAAAAATATTTTGTGTATTTATGACTGTATTTGCCATTACATACGGAAGTGCCGTCACATCCTTTGCCGGACAATGGATACAAGAAACTTCCGGGTGGTGGTACCAAAACGATGATGGTTCTTTTCCTTCAAATGGCTGGCAATGGATTGATGGTAACGGGGATGGGGTATCCGAGTCATATTATTTTGATGAAAGGGGATATCTTTGTACGGATACCATAACACCTGACGGCTATACTGTAAATCAGGATGGCGCATGGGTTATAGACGGGAACGTGCAAACACAGGGAAATAAAAGTAATGAGTCAATCAAAACGGATGAAAATACATATATCGGCCGGTGGAATAGAGAGTATTACGGCAATTCTGCGGGTGGGGTTTGGTCTAGCCCGGAACGCGAAGTAGTTATTTCTAAAAAAGGAAACGGTAATTTGAAAATTGAATGGTGGATGATGGAAAAAAATCAAAGGTTTTTGCAATATGAATTCGACCTGTATCCGGCTGAAGACGGAACGTATTATATAAAACCGATTTCAGGCAAAGACCTGCAAATTGCCTACGATGGAAATATTTTGGAGGCCACATATTATTACGCGGCCGGGGATGAAATGATTTCATATACAGAAGGCGGAATTGTATCAGGATTTATGTATGAGTATTATACAAGGATTCAATAGGATTGAGATACATATATTATCAATTCTTTTTTAATAATCTTGTAATAAATATTAAATAGTATAATATAAACTGTCATATTATAATTAAATCAACAAGTCGATGGAAGATATTTCAATAAGGGGGAGAATAATGCAAAAACAAAAGATTATTTGTTTCATTGTGGCTGCTGCCATGACAGTTGGAATGGGGATGACAGCTTATGCGGCTGATACAAAAATTGATAGGGTAAAACTAACCTTTTCATATGGAGAAGCCCCAAAAAGCGGCGAAGATATAGGTGATATATCCGTACACGCAGAGGGCAATGAATATTATGTGGAATCTGCAGAATATACGAATTCCGAAGACCAGGATACCTGGACGGTTGGCGATGTGCCGGAAGTAAAGATTGAATTGTATGCCAAATCAGGCTACCGGTTTTCCTATACATCTAAGAGCCATTTTTCGTTGAGCGGATGTAATGCGGAATTTAAAAAGGCCAAGATTTATGATAACGGAGATTATATAGAAGTCTATGCAGAACTAAAGAGAATCGGCGGCAAGTTAGAGGGCGCCTCAAATGTTACATGGGAAGACACTACTGCGGTATGGGATGAAATAGAAGGGGCCAAAAGTTATGATGTAAAGTTACTGCGTGATGAGAAAACCGTGACAACGGTCAGTACAACCGGAACTTCCTATAATTTTGCTGGATATATTAACAAAGAAGGGGATTATACGTTCCGTGTCCGTGCAATTGCGAACTATAATAATAAAACAGGAGAATGGTCTAACGATTCTGATTCACTCTATATAGACGAGGACGAAATCGGCAACTACGGCGGAAGCGGAAGATGGATTCAGGATGGAACCGGTTGGTGGTATTCTTACGATATTGGCGGATATCCATCATCCTGCTGGAAACAAATTAATGGCATATGGTACCATTTTAATAGTTCAGGGTATATGCAGACAGGGTGGCTCAAGCTCGACGGCGTATGGTATTACCTGAATGGCAGCGGGGCCATGCTGACCGGCTGGCAGGCCATCAATGGAAAATGGTATTATTTAGGGACAGACGGCGCAATGTATGCCGATACATGGACACCGGACGGCCGGTATGTTGATGGGTCTGGTGCCTGGGTACAATAAAGCGATAAGATACGGTAAGGGTGGTAGAGTCCTGTGCTCGGCCACCCGTTTTTTCAAATTGGGATTGGTATAAAGGGCAGCAAAAACACAAAAAGAAAAAGCCCAGAAATCTTATAAAATAAGAATTTCTCGACTCTCTTCGGGTTGGGCTATTCGTTAAAATAGTCAGCAGGGGAAGAGGGGCTCGAACCCCCATCTACGGTTTTGGAGACCGCTGCTCTACCATTGAACTATTCCCCTTTGATTTGGAACATTTCCGAACCTCAATTAGGATACCACAGGTTTAAGAAAGTGTCAACTGTTTTTTCAAAAAAAGTGTTTTTCCTGATATTTGCAAAAATATGCAAACCTTTGATTCGCCAATATACACGGTCACATTTTTGCGCTAATATAGTGTTAAAGGCAGAAAAATGTCATTTTACATTAGGGGGACAGGTTGATGAAGGGGACAGGAACGGGGATTAAAAGGTGGAATAAAGCATTCAGGTATGCTGCGGTTTTTTTGATTATCAATTTTGCAGCCCTCCTGCTGCTGGCCAGAAAGGAGACTCTTCATATCAGTGAATGCTTTGCCTCCCACGGGCAGGAGACCATGGAACGGCTGGACCAGGTCATGGACCGCTATCTTCATTCTTTTCAGCTGTTCGCCCATATGCTGTCTCAGGAAATCCAGGACCATCCTGAGCCGGATGATATATGGGACTACCTGAAAGACATTGATTCCAAAATGCTGGAGATTGAGGGCGCTACCTTTGACGGCCTTTATATGTATTATCAGGGCCGTTACCTGTACAGCTGGGACACGCCCTATTCCAGTTATGAGGATACCGGCTATGTGGCCACAGAACGTCCATGGTATAAGGACGCGGCGGCGGGCATGGGAGAAATCGTCTTCACGCCGCCTTATATGAGTTATGCCAACCATTATATTCTCTCCACGATTTCCCAGCTTCAGCCGGACGGGGAAACCGTGTTTGCCTATGACATCAAAATGGGGGATATCCAGAGCCTGGTAACCTCCATGACATCCTATGACGGCGAGCAGATGATGATTTTTGAAAGCAACGGCACCATCATCGGAAGCGCTGACCCGGATTATCTGGGAGGAAGCCTTTATGTTTCCCTGGGAGAGGCCGGCGCCCTTCTGGAAGAGGCCCGGGCCGCCCTTCAGGATGCGGGACCTGTGACGGATACAGAGCGTGAGAAGCTGGAAGAACAGGTACAGTCAGCGTCTGCTTTTCTTTCCTTCCGCCGGAAATTGGGCGCCGGCCTTTACCGGCTGCTGCAGCAGGAACAAACCGTGCTCACAGTCCACATGGGGAATAAGGCCTACTACGGCTATCTGCAGCCTGGCGGTGAATATAACTGTCTTGTGCTGGTACCGGTTCTCTCCATGCTGAAAGCCACGGTTCAGGTATGGCTTCTGCCGTTACTGGTACTGGAGCTGCTCCTTATCTATGTTCTGAGCCGTATTTCCAGGGAACTTAAGAACCGTGAACTGAAAGCAGCCTATGTTGAACTGGGACAGACCCAGAAACGTCTGGAGCTGGCCCTGGCTGCTGCCCAGAAGGCTGCTGCCATTGATGACCTGACCGGTATGATGAATTTCAAATCCTTCCGTCAGAATGTTGCAGACTATCTGGATATCATGGATTCGGATGAACGAGGGATTCTCATCATGCTGGACGGGGACCATTTTAAGTCAATCAATGATAATTACGGACATGTGATAGGAGATGAGGTTATCAAACTCTGCGCGCAGATGATTGTCGGACGTATCCGGACCGTTGACCTGGCCTCACGGCTTCACGGGGATGAATTTGCCATATTTGTCACCAGGACAGATGACTATTCAGTTGCCCGCAGAATCATAGATGACATTAACCACACCATTGCCACAGAAGCCAAACGCCGGAACATGCCCCCCATCACTTTATCAGCCGGAGCTGTCATCGCTAAAAACGGAGATAATTACGCCGCTCTTGTCAAATGTGCCGATGAGGCCCTGTACGAGGCAAAGGAGAGCCATAACGGCGGATTTGCATATGCCTGATTGGAGGAAACCAGTATAATATAGTGGCAATTAAAGGGAAGATAAATGGAGTATTTACTAAGAATGGGTTTGCACATCAGATGGAAGGAATTTAACCCGGGGGACTGATTCTATCGGATGCATTTATGGATGCCGGACACCAGCTGACGGAAAGAGAGGAGACTATGGGTCATATAAAAGAGTACAGGGGAGAGAAGGTTGCTGCCGTTCTTACAGCGCGTTTGGTTCCGCCCAGCGCGCAGTATCCGGACTGTTTCTGTAAACTTATATTGACGGTGCGCCATCTGTACATACTGGAGGATAATTTTGACGGTACATATAATGTACACTTCACCTTTTTCATCAAGCGGATTCGGAACATGGAGGCCCAGGTAAAAGGATTAAGGTACAAGCGGTCGGCGTTGGGCGAAATGTTTCTTTGGGGGATTTTGTCGCTCTTCGGAGGGATTATTTACGCATCCGGCAAAAAGAAAGAAGACGATGGTGTCCGATTCGTGATTACATATGATGACGGCATGGGAAACTTAAATCAATTGTATTTTAAGGACCTGCAATCGAATTCAAATTCCATGGTAAAGGCCTATTGTGAGTTAAAGAAAAAGCAGGATGGGATTTGCTGAACAAAAGGAAAGACTATGTCTGCTGTTTTTTCATGCGTTTCCCGGAAAGCGGCTGGTATAAAATAATGATTGATTGTTTACAGTCCATGTATCCGCTGATATAATTATTATGGGATGAGGTGGCGGATATGGATGGTCATATATGGTTTGTAGGATGGTATGATGGAGGAGACTATCATGAGATAAAAATCACTCAAAAGGAAGTGGACAGTTACGGCACGGCCGGGAGTGGTTTGAATTCCATTTTATATTATGTTGGTGGGAAGTATGGCGATGAAGCTCTCTATAATATGATATATCTGCAGTCCATTGAGCCGTTTGGAACCAATGGCATTTTTCAGATGTGCGTGACGGACCCCATTAAAGTCCATCCTGAATTTCAAAATGGAGGGGTATATCTGGTTGATTGTAACAGAACATTGATTTGCAGTAACAGGGATGAATTGTATATAAAAATGTTGAAGGAGAAGGGGGAATGATGAGCCCTTTCTCCTTGTGCCGGCGCGCTGTAAGGACAGCCATTTGATTAAGGAGATGTTATGAGAAAGGGATTCTGGAAGCGATTGTCATATGAAGATAAATTCGACAGAAAATATGCCTGCTGGGCTGTCAATCATAACGGATGGAGGAAGTGCAAGCGCTGGAACCGGAGAACTGCCAGGCGCGCTTTAAAACGGCTGAATGACGAAAACAATCCAGTTTAATGAAGAATCCAGACACAGGAATGCATTATCACCAGGAATAATAGGTACCTGCGGAATTGATTGAGGAATATAATCAGCATATAACCGGAGGCATACAGGTGATTCGGACATTTATGCAATAAGATAGGAGGATGACCGATGGAGGACTGCGGCAAACCGGCAGCAGACTATAAAAAGCTTTGTGATACAGCGGTTAAATATGGCGCAGCCTTTCACAAAGCATTTGATTTTTCAGCAGACAGTATTGCGGCATTAGATGAGATATTGCAGTATTACCATGAAGAGTACAGGGAAAACAGGGCATCGGACAGTCAGCTGTGGAATCTGTCCGTGATTTTCGGGGTCTATCTCGGACAGACGCTTTTAGATACATATTTGACCCTTAGGGGGTATTTCTGGGCGGCAGGAGAAGACAGCATACCAGTTCTTAAGAAGGATGGCAAAAACCAGATGTCCCCCATTACAAAGGTTTACAAACGTCTGCTGAACGGACCGGAAGACAGTGTGAAATCATTTTATGATGTGGCTCTCTATATTGCAGATGGTAAATTGTGATTAAAAAGAAACAGGGAGCAGAACCGGCTGTCTGGCAGGAATCCGAAAGGAGGAAGCTATGCTGGAAAAATTAAAAAAGAAGTTGTTTTCAGAAGACGGGATGAAAATAGTCAATATCCTGTTCATTCTATTGTACCTAATCCGAAATCCCTTGTTTACCATCTGTGCCTATACTGCATGGTTTGTCTTTTTGGTATATTCTGTCAGGAATACGAAGAGTAAGGGGATGAAGATTTTTTATTCCGTATTGAGTGTGTTCGCAGTGATATCCGTACTGCTTAATGTGTATTTTATGATTTAGCGGATAGCCTGCCGGGATAGACTGCTGTTATGGCCCGATGAGGATATGGAAGAAAAAACAGAAGAAACAGATGTCAGATGAAAGATGACCAGGCAGGAGACTGCCTGGTCACTTTTTATATATTGTCGAGATAAGATGATTTTGGCTGCAGCATTTGTTATAGCTAAAATCTATAGGCAAATCTGCACAATAATTTTTTTGAATTTGCTTAATAAAGGTCACTATGCTAGAATTAGGATGTTTTATGTACGAATTGGAAAAATATGGTGGGAGGGGGATGATTGTAATTACACCAAAAGAGAATAAAGGGAACGGGACAGGAGATATCGGTAAAGCAGGACTGATTAAATTCCCCTCACCCATTCATAAACTAGATGCAGTCAGCCGTGACTATGGCTGCAGCATATATATCAAGCGCGATGATTTAATCGGAGTAGGGCTAGGCGGAAATAAGGTCCGGAAATTAGAATATCTTTTGGCGGACGCAGTAAAAAATAAGTGCCGTTTAATTGTTACCAGCGGTTCTCTGCAGACCAACCATGGAATGCTGACCGCGCTGTGTGCTTCAAAATTAGGCTTACATTGTGTTCTGTTTCTTCTGATTGAAGAACGCGGATTTTCCGGTCATTTAAGCGGTAATTTGATTTTGGATGAGTTTGCAGGATGTGACGTGGAATTTGTGTATGTGGCGGATATTATGGAAAACAATGACCTGACTGCAGAAGAAAGGGACCGTTTGTCCGGTGAACGGTTAGAGGCTTGCAAAAAGCAGCGGCTTGTATCGTACCGGAGTAAGTATGGACTGTCGGAGGACGATATTTACTATATCAATTCAGCCGGAAGCATGCCTCTTGGCGTATTGGGTTATGTGGATTGTGTGGAGGAAATAAAAAAACAGGCAGCCCAGTCTTTTGATTATATATTCTGTGGAAATGGTTCAGGCGGTACCTTTGCCGGTATGTGGTTAGGCGGCCGTATCTATATGCCGGATACAAAGGTAGTGGCAGTCAATATCGAAGAAATGTCAAGGGATAAGCCTGGATTTATTGTTGGTTTGATAGAATCAGCTGCCCGGCTTCTGAATCAGCAAGTGAAAGTATCTGTAAATGATTTGGAATTTTTAAGCAACAGCATTGGCGCAGGCTATGCCAAACCGGATGATGAAACCATGAAGACCATTGAATATGTTGCGAGGAAAGAAGGCGTTTTTTTGGACCCTGTTTACACCGGAAAAATTTTCAATGGAGCATTGAACTATATTGAATCTAATTTGAAGTTTTCCGGCAAACATATAATGCTGCTCCATTCCGGAGGAATTCCCGGAATATACAACGAAAATATGATTTTATATAAAAGTAAGTCTTCGGCCTTATTAGACAGGTGGAATCATGATTCAAATTAGAAATTTATTCAAATCATTTAATGATTTAAATGTACTGAAAGATATCAGCCTGGATATCCATGACGGTGAAATCGTTACGGTTATAGGCCCCTCAGGTTCTGGAAAGTCAACTCTTCTGAGATGCATTAATTATCTGGAAAAGCCGGAAAAGGGAAGCATTTCCTTTGACGGGCAGCCGTATGATTTTTCATGCATGGCCAATAAGGATACCTGGAATTTAAGACAAAACAGCTCCATGGTTTTTCAGAATTATAATTTATTTCAACACAGAACTGTCCTGGAGAATATCATGGACCCGCTTATCCATGTAAAAAAGATGAATAAAACAGACGCTGAGGAGACGGCCAGGTCCCTGTTGGACAGGGTGGGCTTGATGGATAAAGCTGACGAGTATCCAAGAAAACTGTCCGGGGGACAGCAGCAGAGGGTTGGCATAGCCAGGGCGATGGCGGTAAAACCCAAGGTCATATTGTTTGATGAACCAACCTCGTCACTGGACCCTGAATTGGTTAAGGAAGTCCTGTATGTAATCAGGGACCTTGCAAAGCAGAAACAAACAATGGTCATAGTCACGCATGAGATGCAATTTGCCAGGGCAATATCAGACCATGTTATTTTTCTGGATGAAGGGATTATCCAGGAGGAGGGCACATCGGAAACCATATTCGAATGCCCCAGGAACAACAGATTGAAAAAGTTTCTCGAGGTAATTAATTTAGATGATTTTTAAAGGAGAAAAAGGTATGAAAAGAAAAAGTGTATTATTAATGGTGTTAGTAGCGGGATTATCAATTACTGCGTGTTCTGCTGGCGGAAATAAGGTTTCCACAGAAAAGAAAAAATTGGAGGTTGGCACAGAGGGAACCATGTTCCCCTGGACATATGTGGAAGATGACAAGATAGTAGGATTTGAAGCGGATATTATGGCGGAAATCAGTAAGAGAACCGGATATGAGATTGAAATGAAGGCAATGGATTGGAGCGGCCTTTTTGGAAATCTGGATGCCAAACGAGTGGATACAGTGGCCAATATAGTTACAATTACAGATGAAAGAAAGGAAAAATACGTATTTACCCAGCCGTATGTGTATAATCCCATGGTTTTAGCCACAAAGAGCGATTCTGATATTAACTCTCTGGATGATATTGACGGACGTACAATTGTGGTAGAGGTGGGTTCCTCGGATGAAATGGTATTAAAACAGCTGGAAAGCGGGCTGGGGGTTGATTTGGAGCCGGTGTACTATGAGGGAATCTCAATCACGGATGTGGAAAATGGAAGGGTAGACCTGTGGATTGGCGGCGAGCCTTCGCTTAATACCAATATAGAAGCAGGATATGATTTGAAGATAATCGGTCAGACAGGCTCTTATCAGGAATATGGATATCCATTTCTGATTGGTGATGAGGGAGAGGAATTATGCACCGTATTTGACAATGCTCTGGCGGAGATGAAAAAGGACGGAACTTTAAAGAATATATCTGAGAAATGGTTTAAGATGGATATTACTCAGAAACCGGAATAAAGGTATCAGTGATGAGAATAGGAATGAAAGGAATCATCAAGGTCATATATTCCATGCTGAAAGCGCTCCCGGTTACCATGTCATTATCCATACTGGTATTGACTATTTCCCTGATAATTGCTGTGATTATGGCATTGTGCGAATATTTTAATGTGAAAAAGACGTTGAAATTCATCCGGGTATATACATCATTTTTCAGGGGGACACCATTATTAGCACAGCTGTTTTTCTTCTATTTTGGCCTTCCTAATATAATTCCTGCGTTTATTAATGTATCAGGATTTACATCGGCAGTCATTACCATGAGCCTGAATAACTCCGCCTATATGAAGGAAGCCATAAGAGGTGCGCTGATGTCAGTGGAGAAGGGGCAGCTGGAGGCTGGACGTTCCCTGGGATATACAGAAAAACAGATTGTCCGGCTGATTGTGTTTCCTCAGGCAACAAGGGTGGCGATACCTGCTTTGGCCAACAGCTTCATTGATATTATTAAAGGCTCATCCATGGCTTTTACGGTTGGAGTCATAGAGATAACGGCAGCGGCCCAGCTGTACTCAGCAGCAACATTACGTTTTTTTGAAGGGTACAGCGGATTGATTATCATGTATTGGCTGTTGGTTGTGATTTTGGAAAAATTGCTGAGGATGGCGGAAAAGAAACTAAATCGTAGTTATGAATGATATCAGGTGGGTATATGGATAATCAAAAGGAAGGGAAGCCATTGTGTACATACATACATTCAGCGGGAGGAGAAGCATATGCGGTTGTTCAATCCATGGATTATGAAAAGATGATACCAATGTATGTGAATGCCGGATTGGAAATAGATGTTCAAAAGGTCAGGCTTGACAATCTGCTGATGTGCCTGGAGCTGATTTCCGGTGAAGGTAAGCTAGTTGGCGGCGCCACGGTTATATATTCTGAACATGAATATGTATTGAAGGCAATCGCTATAGAAAAGGAATACCAGGGAAAAAAATTAGGTACATTGCTGGTAACAAAGGTAATTGAATTAGTGAAGGGACTGGGTGCCGGTAGACTGATGCTGAATGCAAAGGTTCCTGGGTTTTATAAAAAGATGGGATTTGAAATTGTTCCAAGAGACATGGCGCCTGGTATATCGGATTGTTTAAGTTGTCACCGGTATCACAATGGATGCGAATCCGAAATCATGAAAATGGAATGGAAACTATTTTAGACAAAGCAACTTTTCTTTTCCGAATATTTGCGGTATGATTAAAGAAATATTCTTAGAAGGGGAGGAAAAACGTTGCTATGGGTTCCGATAAAAAAAGTGTGGTAATAATAGGCTGCGGTGTATTGGGGTCAATTATCGCAGATGGTATAAAGGATAAACTGGGGAAATTCTATGAGATAGCTGCGGTCTTTGACGGGCAGCAGTCCCGGGCGGAGAAGCTGGCAGAACGGCTGGGGGTTGGTGTGGCGCTGTCTCCTGAAGAAATCATTGCATATAAACCAGCCTATGTGGTTGAGGCGGCGTCAAAAGAAGTGGTGGAAAGCATGGCCTGTGATATTCTTAAAGCAGGCATTGATATGATTATTCTTTCTGTGGGAGCGCTGGCCGACAGTGGCCTGATGGAAAATATAAAGCAGGCAGGTTCTGAATCCGGGGCAAAGCTCCATGTTGCAAGCGGAGCCATAGGCGGTTTTGACCTTATGAGGGCCGTACGTTTCGGGGGATTGGATGAAGCTGAAATACAAACCACAAAGAATCCCCATTCTCTCAATGGCGCTCCCTATCTTGGGGGAACGGATTTGCCGGAACATCAGGAGCAATTGGTCTTTAAGGGCAGTTCAAGGGAGGCCATTGAAGGATTCCCTAAGAATGTAAATGTTGCGGTTTCAATGGCAGTAGCGACCCTTGGAGTGGATGAGACTAAAGTCAAAATCAACAGCTGTCCGGGGCTTAAAACCAATATCCATGATATCAGACTGAAAGGGGATTTTGGGGAGATTGAGATTAAGGTGGCTGTAAAACCAAGCGAGGGGAATGCCAAATCCTCAACTCTGGCTGCCTGGAGTGTGTTGGCTTTGCTGGAGAAGATGTCGCAGACAATTATGCTTTAAGAGTGATGCTGTAAGTATAAGGTGATGCTGTGATGCGCAGGGAAATGAATAAATAATAACCATATTTATGGCAGAGGATTGCTGGTCCTCTGCCAGATTTTTTGTGATTAAACATTTGTTTTAATGAAACATAAAATATTTGTTGAACACTTAAAATAATATTGTAATTATCTGAAAGTTAGTGTATAATAGGAACAGAAACAAAACGTACAATGTTTTCATGTAAAAGGGGGTTTACCATGGAACAGAAAACGCAACTGCAGACAAAGAAGGCGCCGCCGCCGGCCGGACCGTATTCCCAGGGCATTGAAACCGGACAATTTGTCTTTGTATCAGGGCAAAGGCCGGTTGACCCAATTACCGGGGAAATGAAAGATGGGATTAAGGCCCAGACAGAACAGGTCATCAGGAACATAGAAAGTGTTCTCAGGGAAGCAGGGTGCACCTTGGCCGACATAGTCAGGTCAACCGTATATTTATCAGACATATCCTATTTTAATGATATGAATGAGGTGTATGGGGCCATGATACCGGAACCGTTTCCGGCCAGAAGCACATTTGGTGTCCAGCTCAGAGGCATATTGGTGGAGATTGATGTGATTGCAATAAAAAGATAGAAAATTGAAAGCAGGATGAAATTTTGAAGGAAATCAGTGAATTATTACCGGCACTGGATGTTTTAATCCAGGGATTAGGAAAGCATTTTGGGGAATCAGTGGAGTTCGTTGTGCATGATTATAAAAAAGATTTTTCCCACACCATTGTGGCCATTTCCAATGGCAATGTTACAAAAAGAGAGGTGGGCGACAGCGGGACCTCCATTGGATTAAAAATCATGCATGGGGAGGAGGCGGATGACGGCAAGTTTGGGTATATTTCCCAGACAAAGGACGGACGGTATCTAAAATCCAGCACCATCTATGTGAAAGACGAGCAGGGCAAAATATTAGGTTCGCTCTGCGTCAACTGCGACATAACAGACGCCATGATAGCCAGAAAATTTCTTAATAATTATGTAGGCTCCGGAGAGGATGAAAAGGTGGAGACTACTGTTTACAATAATGTGGATGATTTGCTGGTATCGTTGATAAATGAATCCATTCATTATGTAGGAACACCGGTTGCAGTGATGAACCGGGAGCAGAAGATTGAGGGCATCCGGTATTTAAATAACAAGGGGGCATTTAAAATAAAAAATGCCAGCACCATTGTATCCAAATACTATGATGTATCAAGGTATACAATTTACAACTATATCAATGACGGGCAAAACCAGAATGATACCAGCGAATGATGGAGGAGGAAGGCAGATGCTGAACAGGGAGCTGATAGAGAGCGAGTTTTCTTTTCTGGGTGAGGATATTTTTTTGAATGTTTCTTCGGTTGTGATGCCGCCCTTAAGGGTTCAGAAAGCGTATGAATCTTTTATGCAGGATTATATAGCCAATTATGGGGATGACATTGTACCGAAAGCATGGGATATGGTGGCGGACACGCGCGAAAAGGCGGCGCAGTTAATTCACGCGGCAGACCCTCTGGAGATTGCTTTTGTTAAGAACACCTGTGAGGGCGTATCCATACTGGCAGATGGCTACCCCTTTAAGGAAGGGGACAATGTAGTGGTTGCGGACCAGGAACATCAGGCCAATCTGTTCCCGTGGATAAACCTGCACCAGCGTAAGAAGGTGGACCTGCACGTGGTGAAGAGCAGGAACGGCGAAATCAATGCAGACGATATGATTGCAGCAATTGATGAAAATACAAAGGTACTGACGGTATCCGCGGTACAGTTCAGCACAGGCTTTTTTGCCGATTTACACAAGCTGGGCGCGGCCTGCAGGGAGAAGAACGTGATTTTCATGGTGGACGGCATTCAGGCATTGGGGAGACTGGATATAGATGTTCAGGCCATGAACATTGACTGGATGGTGGCGGGCACCAACAAAGGTCTTCTGGGAACACTGGGCGCAGGAATCGTGTATTGCACCCACCGGATTGTGAAGGATATCATTCCTCCCTATGCATCATACCAAAGCGTTGTAAGCCATGTGGCACCGCCTGCCATAACAACCAATTTTGACTTTCTGGAATGGCACCCCAACGCCAGACGTTTTGAATCCGGGAACCTGAGTTACAACTGTATTAATGCAATTAACAAGGGGATTGAACTGATACTGGAGCTGGGAATAGGGAACATTGACGAATATGTCAGACAGCTGGAGGCGTATTTGCGGAGGCAGCTGGAAGATTTGGACCTTCACGTTGTTCAGGCAGCAGACAAGAAGAATTGGGGAGGGGTGGTATGCGTCTACTATCCGTCCCACGCAGATGAGGAAGTGATTGCCATATTAAAGAGGCATAAGATTCACTGCACCATGAGAGGGGGATACATTCGGTTAGGAATAGACTTTTACAACACACAGGAACAGATGGATAAAGTATCAGCAGCGTTGCATGAGGTTAACAGAATCAACAGATAGGAGGGTATCTGTATGAGTATGATGGAGAGGTATAGGAAGATTCCGTTATTGACAAAACTGTTAGTTGCTATGGTGATAGGAATTATACTGGGGGCTGTTTTTGGAGAGCGCATTAATGTCATTAAACCCTTTGGCACTGTATTCTTAAATCTTTTAAAGATGGCGGCCCTGCCCCTGATTGTAGTGAACCTTATTTCTGGTATTTCATCCCTGGACGACCCGAAGATTTTCGGCAGGGTAGGGATTAAAATAATGATTTATTACTGCGTTACCACGGTTATTGCCATTGTTTTAGGGTTGATGCTGGGAACCGTTCTCCAGCCGGGCAGGGGATTTGTGCTGCAGGGAACATATGACCAGGCTATTGAAACCATACCGTCCTTTGGCGATACCATAATAGGCCTGATTCCATCTAATATTTTTGCGTCCCTTACCAATGGCAAGTTTGACCAGATTGTTGTGTTCAGTGCCTTTGTAGGAGTGGCCATGCTGTTTGTGAAAAAAGAGGACAGGGCGGTTCTCAAGAGCGGTGTGGACAGCCTTGCCAATCTGTTTAATAAACTGGTTGGGATGATTATGGGTTATGCTCCCATCGGTATCTGTGCTTTGATGGCCTGTACCGTTGGTACCTATGGGGCACAGCTGGGCGGATTTCTTGCAAAATATCTGGGAGCATCCTATGTATGTGTGCTGATTCAAATCATAGTATATGGCGTCCTGCTTACTATTTTTGGAAAATGCAACCCGCTTTGGTTTCTCAAGAAGGCGTCTCCTTTAATGGTGACAGCTCTTGGAACCAGTTCCAGCCTTGCGTGTGTGCCGGTTGGAATTGAATGTGCGGACAATATGAATATACCTAAATCCATATCCGGTTTTACCATCCCTCTTGGTTCCCAGGTAAATAAGGATGGAAACGGCATGATGCTGGCAATTACATTCCTGTTTGCAGCGCAGGCCATTGGCGCGCCTGTGACCATGGACATGCTGATTAAGGCAATACTGATATCCCTCATCCTCACCACCGGAGCCGGCGGAGTGCCGGGTGGCGGAATTGTGACAATAGCAATTGTTATAGATGCATTTGGCCTTCCTCTTGAGGTGGTAGGCATCATTTCCGGCATATTTGCTTTGATTGATATGGTGTATACCATGATGAACTGTCTGGGTGATTTGGTAGGAACCTATATTGTGGCCCACCTGGAACGTAAAAGTATAAAAGCGGACATATAATTCAGGAAAAGGACGGGAGAGCAAGGCTCATCCGTCCTTTTTTTGACGATGGGCATCGGTTGATGATGACTGATTGTCTGTGTCCTTTGGAGGACAGCACAGTGCCTGATGTGCGGCAATGGTTGCCAGGGTGTCGCCCAATTGCATAAAAATGGAGCTGATAAGGGCGATTTCTTCCGGGCTCTTTCCTTCTGCGATGCAGCAGGCCAGGGTGGATACGGAAAGAGCGAATTCGCAGGATTGCAAGACAGGTTACCTCCTTGTAGTTATTTTTAACCGTTCTGTGATTTGCCTCTCTATTGTGTCCTGAAGCAGGTCCTGAGTGCCGGGAGCAGGAGGGAAGATATCATCCGGCTGCAGTTGCCTGCCGGTATTAAAATCCCATGTGTCCGATGTCCGGTTAAGCTCCTGGTGGGCTCCGCCCATGTAAGTGCTGGTATCCATATAAAGACTGGTAATACAACCGGAATTATAGGTTATCTGATAATGCGTATCCAGGGTATAAGGGTTAAACGGAGGACGGTTGACAGGGATATACCCGGCGCTTTCAACTGCCTGAGGATAGAGGACGGTACGGCAATACTGTTCCATATTTCCTGCAAGATGCCTGTAATAAGCGTTTATTGTTTGGGCGGCAGCCAAATCACAGGTGGTTGAGAAGGATGGAAACCTGATGTGATAAGTAAATACCGGTATGTCCCCGTAAAGCATAGTATCATGTAAAGTCAGTTCGGTGATTGTCTGCACATTGTTACCCGGATAAAGTGGTTATAACAGTATATTCATAAGGTGTTCCAACATGACAGCGCAAAACAGAAAGCAGGTTTAGGACAGAGAGGATTGTCCTGCATAAAACAGGGACCATATGGGCAATGAAATCTATAGTGGCATTGCAGGCTGAATTTTGGTATAATATAGAAAGTTTTTGCAAACAGTTTATTATATACAAGACAATATGAGTTTGGAGACACAATGGAGGTAGAGCGATTGTCTACATGTTATTATCTATTCAACCGGAAAAAAAGGGAAGAAATCCAGGCATTTAACAGGTTCTGGGAAGAAACATTCATCCCCGGATTAAAACAGCAGATAGAGAATTACTGCAGTGAAGTCAATGGAACCTATGTCAACGCGGAGTTTGGAAATGAAATAGTAAGAGAGAGTATATCCGGGATTTCAGGCGCGCCGGGTAAATCCGAGAGCTATGAAACGGTAATCGGCGTGTCCCACTGGAATGGCAAGCGGAACCTGTTCCAGTGGGAGGGGTCCTATGTCGAAGAACACATTATCCGGGATGAGGCCAGTCTGGTGGATTTTTTCAACAGTAAGATGAATCAGCAGCAATACAGCATCGTGGATGAATTCGATAAGGAGTATACACTGGATGCGTTCCTGAATGCCATAAAATACGGAGGGGATGAATCGCCGTCCTGATGATATATAATGAATCAGGATGAAAATAAGGCGGCACCAGGCAGATGAGAACAAATGTTTACCTTTTGTTTGACAATATCTGCCATGTTTGATATACTTAGTATATCGAACAAATGTTTGGAGGCAATGTGATGTCAAGAAACAGAACACATGCAGTTAGATGTCCTGATTGTGGTTCCATCATACCAATTAAAATATATGACAGTATTACCCCATCCGTGAATCCGGAGCTCAGGCAGCGGATTTTAGACGGCAAGTTTGAGATAGTGGTATGTCCTGACTGTAGGGCTGTGTTATACATACAGTATGATATTTTATATCACGATACTGCCGGAAAGTTTATGGTTTGCGTGGGTAAGGATTATTCGGATATGATTCAGCAGCTGGATTGTCCGGCTGGATATAAGCTGAGATATGTGGATGATTACAGGCAGCTGGCTGAAAAGATACGGATTTTTGAGGCAGGGCTGAGTGATGAAATCATGGAGATAACAAAAGAGGCCATGCGCCACATGGCAAAAAAGAATCTGGAGCTGTATTATGCGGGTAACTGGAGAAAGCTGATGTATTTTACAGTTCCCGGCCAAGAGAAGCATATAGCGGTATCACAAGGCCTGTATACGCTGGCCAGGAAATATTACGACCAGATTCCCGCAGAGGAAGACCGCGGATTCCGCAGGATTAACCGTAAGTACGCAGAGGCATTAAAGAAGATACGGGTATGATGATATTCAGAGTGTCCGTATTAGATGGTAAATTACAGGGAACTGCCAGTTGTGAAAGACTGGCAGTTTTTTAGTGGTAATTTGCTAGTGGTAATTTGCAGGTGAACCAGCTCAGTCCATGGTGGAGCTAAGGCGGATGAGAAGAGGCAGTGTTATCTCTCCCCAGCTGTAATTAAGCATGTAGTCACCCATAAAAGAAGAGACATAGGCGGGAGAGCCGTTTATGAATTCGAATAAATCGCATAAGACGGTATTTTTATTCACATGTGCACCGGCACGCTGAAATGTGACCATATTTTCAATTGCATATTTTTTTAAGGTGGCGCGAAGCGCCATAATTACACTTCGATATCTGCGTTTAATCTTTTCATCATATGGTTCAGATTCCCATAAACAATCAATCGCCTGTTCCATGGTAACGGTTCCGCCCTGTCGGTCAATGAGAAGGGCTAAGAATTCCTTGGATTTTTTATTGCTGAAATACACAGGAGCATCGTCCACATACACATCAAACTGGCCGAATGTATGGATAAACACCTTTTTTTGCATGGCAGGGAGATTCTCAAAGTAAGAAGACAGAAAATCCCTGATGGTAATACAGGCGTCGTTTAGATCCCGGCCCTTTTCCCATTTTAAGACAAGGTAACGGTATATATTAGGATTTTTTATTTCAATCAGGGAACAGCATTCGTCAAATATAAATTGGTTTGTAATGGCAGGGATGATGCTGACTGCGCAGTTGGCAGATATAAGTTTTGAATAGGCCATGTTATTATCTGTTTCCATAATGATTTTTGGAGTAAATCCTGCGTTGAGACAGTTTTTTTCAGTGATTTTTCTTAGAGGATTTGTCCTTTTCTGGATAATGAAGGACTCATTGGCCAATTCGGACAAATCCACGGATTTACGCACACCAAAGGCATGTTTTTTGTTGACGGCAAGACATAATGGCTCTTTCAGCAAAACCATTTCATTGGGCTCCGTCGGAGCGGTTTCCTCGGTTACAATACTGAAGTCACATTGGTTTTCAGTATTGCTCTGGGAAATACTCAAATCAATTGTTTTGTAAGTTTCTTTCAGGGAAGTAAAAAGCGGGGTCAACAGTCCGCTGCAGGCATGCAATGAGATGCTGACAGGGGCCCGTGTGGGCTCTGTTCTGATATAAGAGAAGAAATCCTGTAAAGAGGCGTCAATGACATGAGCGCAGCGCAGAAAATGTTCGCCGTGGTCAGTAAGGGAAACTATATCTTCCGTATGGCGCAGAAGTGTACACTCCAATTCTGTCTGCAAAGCATCTAATGCACTGCAGATGACTTCCACGCTGTCGCCTGTTAAGACGGAAACCTCTTTTAAATCCCTGCTTTCAGACAGAAGTGAAAAGTAATGTACTGTTTTTGTATCCATAATTATCCAATCCCCCTTTGACTGATTATTTCCGGAACGTAATAACTATATTATACAAACGATTTCAGGATAACACAATGCGGAGGGGGCAAAGGGGAGATGAATGAAACAGCTGCTGAAATAGCTGATATTTGGCGGAACAATAGCGGAATATAGGGAGTTGGTTTGGTATTTTAGTGATATAAGTTACCGGTAACCCGTGGTTTGAAGGAGGAGGAGATAGGAATGGAATTCAATCGGATTAAAGAGGATGAATTGACGAGAGAATTAATTCAATTTCGAAGACAGAGACACAAGATGCCCGAAAACGCGTGGACGGAATTTCTGACCACTTCGGAAATCATCAAGAAACTGCAGGAGTTTGGAATTCCTTATATTTTCGGAAGGGATGTTCATGTCCGGGGAGAGAGATACGGTGTGCCGCCGGAAGATGTACTGGAAAAGTGTATGCAGCGTGCAGTTGGAGAGGGGGCGGACCCGGAGCTGGTAGAGAGGATGAGAGGCGGATATACAGGGGTGGTCGGAGTGATAGATACCGGAAAACCTGGTCCTGTAACAGCCATAAGGTTTGACATCGACTGCAATGATGTAGAGGAATGTTTAGGCGGGGAACATTTTCCTGCCAGAGAGCATTTTGCCTCAATACATCCTGATTTAATGCATGCATGCGGCCATGATGTCCATACTGCAATTGGAATCGGAGCCGCAAAGGTACTATCTGTTTATAAAGACCAGCTGTGCGGTAAAATCAAGCTGATTTTCCAGGCCGCAGAGGAGGGCGCACGGGGAGGTGCGTCAATGGCGGCAAGCGGTATACTGGATGATGTGGATTATCTCTTTGGAGGCCATGTTGCTGATATGACAAGCCGTCTTGGCCAGTTTGCAGCTTCCACCAAGAATGGAAGCATTAGCTACAAAGTGGACCTGATATTCAAGGGGCTGTCTGCACATGCTGGTATGGCACCTGAAATGGGACATAATGCCCTTGCTGCCGCTGCCACGGCCACGCTGAACATACTGGGAATATCCAGACACAGCGCAGGCAGGACCAGGGTAAATGTGGGCGCCTGTATAGCGGGACCGGGAAGAAATGTCATCCCGGACCATGCTCTGCTGAAGGCAGAGGTCAGGGGCCTTACGGACGAGCTGAATGAATATATGTTCAACCGGATGGTGACAATAGCAGAGGCCGCGGCCCGGATGTATGAGTGTGATTTTACTTATAAAATAATGGGCCACTCCATCGATGCTGCATGTGATGAGGAAATGACGGCTGTGGCATATGAAGCGGCAAAAGAGACAGCCGGAGTCACGCAGATGGATTCCTTTCATGATATGCTGGGAGGCGGGGAAGATGTTACCTTTATGATGAAGGAAGTGCAGAAGCATGGAGGAAAGGCCACCTTTATGTGGCTTGGCTGTGATTCCACGGCGCCAAATCATAATAGTAATTTCAGTGTAAATGAAGATGTGATTCCGTTGACTGTCCGTTTGTTCAGCACTATGGTTTTTAAGCTGAACGGGGTTTAGGTATGTAAAGGAGATGGGTAAAAATGACGAAAGATAAGGAAAGTAAAAATAGTGGGTTTATCCGGTTCGCTAAATATATTGAAAAGGTTGGCAATAAGCTTCCGCATCCATTTTATTTATTTTTAGTCTTAATTGGGATTGTACTGATTGCTTCGTTTATATGCAGTAAATTGGGGGTTACGGTCAGCTATACCACCGCATCACAAAAGGGTGAAATCCAGGAGGTGACAGCTGGGGTTGTCAACATGTGTTCCAAAGCAGAGCTGCAAAAGTGGCTGGCCAATTTTATTAAGGCATTTACAGATAGTCCCAACCTTACCTCAGTCCTGATAATTACTATGTGTGTGGCCATATGTGATGAGAGCCAGTTCTTTAAGGTCGGACTGCGCAAGCTTCTTTACAATGCTCCCAACAGCATGATAACATTTGTTCTGGCCATGGTAGGGGTCTGTTCCAATATCTGTTCAGACGGTGGAACAATACTGGCGGTTATGCTCGGCGCTATTGTTTTTAAGGCCATAGGCAGAAACCCGTGGATTGGAATTATTGTGGCATATGGTTCTGCGGGCGCCGGTTACATGGGCAATTTACTGCCGTCCGTCGGGGATGTGGTTGTATCTTCAATTACCAATGGCGTTTCAGAACCATTGGGATATACCATGAATCCGATGGTAAACTATTTCTTTCAGGCCGCAGCCTGTATTGTGTTGGCATTAGTGACTACTATAATCACTGAAAAGGTTCTCGTTCCCCTGTATGGGGACACAGACAGAAAAGCGGGTGCATCAAGTGACCGTTCTTTGCTGGAATTGTCATCTGAAGAAAACAGGGGAATGAAATTTACCGCCATTGGAACGATGGTTTTTATTGTTATGATGCTTGTATTCTGTATGCCGTCAAACGGTTTCCTGCGCTCAGATGAAGGAAAACTGCTGCCCGGTTCTCCGCTGATGTCCGGCCTGGTTCCTATCATCTCCATCTTTTTTGTTATTCTGGGGGTATCGTACGGAGTGGGTTCAGGCGTCATTAAACATAAAAATGATATTCCTAAAATGATGGCCAATGGTGTGAAGAGCGTTTCATCGCTGGTTCTGATTCTGTTTGTTGTATCTGAAATGCTTTACGTATTCAATAAAAGTAATCTGGCAACCATAATTTCAGTAAACGGGGAACGGCTTTTAGAGTCCATTCATTTTACCGGTTTGCCGCTGATGATTGCTTTTATAGTGGTAATAGCTGTAACAAACCTGTTTATGTACAGCGCATCCGCCAAGTGGATGATACTGGCTCCCATATTCGTACCAATGTTTTTAAACCTTGGCATAAACCCGGTCACAACCCAATGCCTGTACAGAATAGGAGACTCATGCACCAATAATCTGACTCCTTTAAATGCAGCGATTGTGTTCGCAATTTCAATGATGAATCAATACCGTATACCGGAGATAAATAAGGAAGAGGCTGGCATGGGAACATTATTATCGGGCCAGGTGGTCTTCTCCATCGTGTATCTGGGCGTACTGATAGCAATGTTTCTTGTGTTTTATTTTTGCGGTATCCCCTTAGGTCTTGGAGGTTGAGACGGAATAACCCGGGAATATGGGTGAAACGGCCTGCGTCATCCGCCCATCCGTCTATTGCCAGAATCCTGGTTTTATGATAAAATCCATATGGGATAAAATCAAGATATGCGCTGCGGCAGGCAGTGCGGAATGGAGAAGACGAATGAAAGCATTTGATTGCGTTAACAAGCAGGAAGTTGAAGTAACGAAGGAAGGTTTGATTGACTTCATGAAAAAGGACCGCCAGATTGATATGAAGTTTGCTGAGAAGAGAACGGATGACATGGGATATCTGACCTGGGATGCGGAGAACTGGACCTGTGTGGATGGACAGAACAAGTTTATGCGCTGTTATTCACTGGAAGGCCGTGTGCTGAGAGATTCCACCACCCATAATATTTATGATATGGAAAATGACTTTTTCCCGGAACAGGCCATGGAGATTCAGATTAACTAATCAGGAAGGTGTGTTTATCTATTTACTTAATCATTCATTGACAAAAGACGGCGGAAGCCGTCTTTTGTTGTTGTGCTTTGCTTATTTGTGTGAAAAAGAAAAGCAGTTAGTTATCCTTATACCCCTGAAGAGAGGAGTAGCCAGCGGGCGGTTCCCGCTGGCTGAGTATTATGAAAAAAAGTTATTAGCATTGACCTTTTACAATAGATAGTATATTCAGAAAATGTGAGCAGTCTGTTGCAAAAGTGTGAACGGTTTGTAATAAGTTTATGAATGAAATAAGAATGTACAAATTGCACAAAAAACAGGAAGATTTCTTGACTAAAAAAGCCAATAGACTAAAAAAGATTTAGAGTATATAATTAATTTTGTATTAAATATTGGTGCTATTCACTATGTATATCCTGAGAATTGGCTCAGAGTATCTACCAACTACCGTAAAGAGTTGACTACATGGCTTTTTGTAGTTGGCTCTTTTTTTGCAGTTAGGTATTTGCCCATGGGAGGGGGCGGGAATGATAGGGCTGCAGGATTCCAACTACAATGGATAGCGGAAAGAGAAATCTGTACATATCACGCAGATTAAAACATGACATGGAGGACATAGTATTGAAACAAAAAACAGGATGCGTAGACCGCTTTTTTCAGGTCTCCCAAAACCATTCAAACGTAAGGACGGAAGTGCTTGCAGGAATCACCACATTTATCACCATTGCCTATATTCTTATTTTGAATCCACAGATTTTATCGGACCCATATGTCATCATGGGGGATGCTGTCATGGCAGGAAAGATTGCAAACGGCGTATTCATCGGCACATGTATCGGAGCGTTCATTGGTACCATCCTTTGTGCCCTGTATGCCAAGGTTCCCTTTGCTCAGGCTCCTGGAATGGGCCTGAATGCGTTTTTTGCGTACACAGTTGTACTGGGAATGGGCTACACCTATGGCCAGGCACTGGTCGTTGTGTTTATCTCAGGCATTTTCTTTATAGTGATAACAGCCATCGGCCTGCGGGAAGCAATCATACGTTCCATACCAGATGCAGTTAAGACAGCCATCACCCCCGGCATAGGCCTGTTCATCACCATCATCGGACTGAAAAATGCAGGAATTGTCATCTCCAATCCAGCCACCCTTGTAAGTCTGGTGGATTTTTCACAGTGGAAGATAGATGGGGCGGACCTGGCCCTCATGAGCAGCGCATTGGTTGCGCTGGCCGGACTGGTCATCATGGGAGTGCTTCATGCGAGAAAAATCAAGGGCTCTATCCTGTTGGGCATTGTGGCTGCAACGCTCTTAGGAATACCGCTTGGTGTAACCCACCTCTCAAACCTGGATATGAATATCGGATTAAAATTCAGGGATTTTGCAGAGGTGTCATTCATGAAAATGGATTTCGCCGGATTATTTTCAGGTCCAAACATGGTGGAAACCATATTTACGGTAACCATGCTGGTAATCAGCTTTTCGCTGGTTAACATGTTTGATTCCATCGGCACCCTTCTGGGCGCAGCCAAGCAGTCCGGCATGATTGATGAAAATGGCGAGGTTATCCGGATGAAGCAGGCTCTGATGTCGGATGCCATCTCTACGGCCGCCGGCGCAATGGTAGGCACATCCACAGTAACCACCGTGGTGGAATCCAGTGCAGGAATCGCAGCAGGAGGCCGTACAGGACTTACCAGCCTGGTGACAGCCCTTATGTTTCTGGGAGCCATTCTCTTTGTGCCCATTGTCAGCATAGTTCCCGCGGCAGCCACTGCACCGGCGCTGATTTTCGTGGGTATCCTGATGCTGGGAAATATCAGGGATGTGGACTTTGGTGAAATGACCAATGCGCTTCCCGCTTTCTGCACCATTGTTTTTATGCCCTTTACATATTCCATTGCTAACGGCGTTGCATTTGGATTAATCACATACTGCCTGATGAAGCTTACCACCGGCAGGAGACAGGATGTGAAGGTTCTTACACTGGCGATTTCTGTTGTATTCGTTGTAAGGTATGCATTTATGACATTGGGTTAGAAGGAAAGGAACTGTTTTATTCGTAAGGGCGGACTTTAGACAGGAAACAAAACAGGGTACCGCAAAATACACAGGAAGCTGGCAGATACTATGCTGACAGCTTCCTGTTGTTTTTTTGCTGAACTATCCCTGTTCCGGACAGAGGAAAGGGTTAGGGGAACAAGAAAAAATAAGCCGCACTATAAAATCAGGGCCGGGTATGGTAAAATACAGTTATTCAGATGCTGCCTGTTAAATTATCCCTGAAAAAGGGAGGAGCCAGTGAGATTAAATCCCACTGGCCGAGTATTATGAAAAAAAGTCTTATAAGCATTAGCTGTTTACAATATAAAGTATATCCGTTAATTATGAGCAGTCTGTTGCGTAAATGTGAACAGTTTGTAAGTAGTTTGTGACGAAAATCATGCAATTTTCTTACGGGAAAATCAAGGAAAACAGGAGGAACAGGGATGGGGGGCAGAATAAAAAAATTTTTAGGAATCACCCGGGATATTCCGGATTTTGACCAGGTAATCCAGGCCTTGCATAGCGATGTGGCCAGACGGAATATTTATTTTCACTTATTCATCATTGCTTTTGAGTGTATTATGGCGGTGTCCATATCCATGAGGCCGGGCGGTCCCTTTGCAAAGCCGCGCCGTGTGGCGTATTTTTTCCTGTATCTGACCCTCATACTGGCGACAGCAGGCGTCATGTGGGCGGAGGCCCGGATAGACAGCAGGAAGGAAAAGGATGTCCGCCTGTATTTCCGAATCGAGGCAGCCTATCTTGTGTTTTTCAGCTTCTGGGGCGTGGCAGTCACTCTCAATGACCAGCTGGGGGGCAACGGACTCACTGTTTACAATTATGTCATTTTGATTTTGGCTATCATGTCCATGATGAAGCCATGGCAGGCAGGGCTTTTGTTTCTGGCGGACTTTTTGTTATTCAATGGTCTGCTGCCGTATTTCCCGGATCCGGCCGGATTGGATAACAGTTTTAACAATATGATGAACAGCCTGTTTTCATCCCTGGCAGCAGCAGCCATTGCAGCAAGTCTGTACAACTCTAAGATACAGGAAAAGAGAAATGAAATTATCATCAAACAGCAGTTAAGGCAGATTGAATCAGCCAACCGTATGCTGAGCCGGGAGGCGCTTTCAGACGCCCTTACCAGCCTGCAGAACAGGACCAGCTTTAAGAAGGCGCTTCATGCCTTTGAAAGCGGGAATACGGATTGCAGAACCCTGGCCTGTATTTATATAGATGCAAACGGACTGCATGAAATCAACAATCATCTTGGACACCAGGCGGGAGACGGGATGCTCAAAACCGTGGCAGACATTCTGCTGAAAAACTTTGACTTTGAAGAGATTTTCCGGATTGGCGGTGATGAGTTTATTATTCTGAGCAGGAATGTGGGCCGGCAGGAGCTGATGCAGAAGATAAAACAGGTCTGCGGACAGACAGAGGAGGCCGGTTTCTCCCTTTCCATCGGACTGGAGTGGCGGGATACGGACCTTGACATAGGGCAGGTGATTCAGAGGGCTGAGGCAGCCATGCAGGAGTATAAAAAGGGGTACTATTCCTCCAAGGGCGGTGAACGGCAGAAACGCGCGCTGAACAAGCATATGGAACAAATCATTTCAGAGAAAAAGGATGCGGACCGTTTCCTGAGCATTTTGGCGCCGGTATTCACCGGGGTATATTTTGTGAATCTGGAGACAGATACGCTGCGGCAGCTTTTCACACCTTCCTATTTCCAGGAGATGCTGGAAAAAAGCGGAAACAGGTTCAGTAAGGCTCTGATGCTGTACGCAAAGGAGATGGTGGAGCCTCAGTATCTGCCGCTGTTTGAGCGCTGCTGCGATTATGCCTGTCTGGAAGAACAGCTGGAGGGCGATGAAATTCCCGGCTTTATCTACCGGAAAAAGGATGGAAGCCAGCTCAGGCTGAGAATTCTTAATTTTTATCATTACGGAGGCGTCAGCAAAGAAACCCTGTGGATTTTTTCCGACATAGAGGTCAATTATATTGAGTCCTGACAGAGGCCGGCGGAAAATGGTGTAAAAAAGAGGGGCGCTGCCATGAGTAATTGGATTTCATGGCAGCGCCCCTTTATCATATTGAAGCTATGATTAGATGGAGGTTGACTGGAGCCAGAAGTTAGAACCGGAGCCAGCCAGTGTGACCGTATAGGTCTGATTCTGCAGGAACGTCATCCAGGTATCTACCAGAGGTGTGCTCAGGTCGTTGCCGCGGTAAACCGTGATGCGGTAGCGCCCGGGAATGACATTGTAGAAACGGGTGAAATTCAAAAAGTTCAGGTTAGAGACAACCGGGCGGTTGTTCACGTAAATCTGGATTGGTCCCCGGACCGCTGCATTGTAGAATCTGACACGCGCAGGTGTAATGGGAAGGACGAACCCCGGCAGGATTGTGCCCCAATTCCAGGACCAGTCAGGTCTTGGAGGAAATGGTCTTGGGGGAAATGGTCTTGGGGGAACCGGCCTTGGAGGAATCGGTCTTGGCGGCATAGGCCTCGGCGGTATGGGCCTTGGAGGTCTTGGGGGTGTTGGTCTTGGAGGCATTGGTCCCGGAGGATTGGGTCTTGGAGGCATTGGTCCCGGAGGATTGGGCCTTGGAGGCATTGGTCCCGGGGGATTGGGTCTTGGAGGCATTGGTCCCGGGGGATTGGGCCTTGGAGGCATTGGGCCTGGAGGAGTGGGCCTGGGAGGAACCGGTCTGTTTGGAATGGGGCGGGCAGAACGTTCCTGTATGTCAAGGTCCTCCTCCTGGCCCGTCCAGGCGTCCTGGTCTTCCGGGAGCGGAAGAATGGGGTCATTTAGGTCATTTTCCTGGGAATTCAGCCATTCATCGGATTCGTATGATTCGTAATCATAGTCAGGATAGATAAGGGACGAATCCATATCATCCTCTGCCATGGACGGATAGTAGTTATCGTTATACATAAGGTAACCTTTCATAATATGCTTTGTCATATCTTATGCGTGGAAAAAAAAATTGTGCGGAGGGGCAGGCTTGGGGGAACAGCCGCAAAATGCACAAAATAAGGATTTTCGATGATAAAACTTTGGGCAGACTTTTTTGATAGTGTATGCTATTATAATAAACGTAACCCCCCCAATACATTATATAGTTTTTGCTACACCCCATAAGAAACGAAATACCTT
>ENA-OWPN01000084-OWPN01000084.1-human-gut-metagenome-genome-assembly--contig:-NODE-84-length-159479-cov-7.927439_pt1 | contig 159479 bp, 134 predicted proteins | sample MGYA00248266_ERZ651850 | MGnify/ENA primary metagenome ERZ651850 (study PRJEB26924, sample SAMEA4378296) | human gut metagenome | biome: human gut; feature: human-associated habitat; material: faeces... | reverse complement strand
ACTCGCGACCTCAACCTTGGCAAGGTTGCGCTCTACCAACTGAGCTATTCCCGCGTCGAAGAAGTTGTTATTGTAATGATGCGACTTGCCTTGTCAAGAGAAAAGTATAAATTTCCTAAGATCTGGTGTCGGGACGGGAATCGAACCCGTACGCCGTTTTAATTGGCGGCAGATTTTAAATCAGCTACGTCTACCCGTTGCATCACTCGGGCTAGCAATAACTACTTCTTACTAAATCTTTTCTGTTGCAAATTTTTGCACTGACTTAGGAAGCGCTAAGTTTTCCCTATTTTTGTTCTAAGTTTGCCCCTCTAAACTGCTAGTCAAGAAAAACGAAGATTTAAAACAATAGGAGATACACCATGTTGAAGAAAGCCACATTAGCCGCCGCCCTATGTGCGTTAGCCGTTCCGTTTGCAGCGCTTGCTGCCGGCCCGAGCGGTTTTGGAGCTCAGGAACGCCCCGGTGCCCCGCAAGGCTTTACCCTTCAGAAGATGGATTCCATTGCACAATTGAAAAAAGAAGCTCATGACGATCAGCTCGTCACTTTACAAGGTCGCTTCACCAAACAATTGAGCAAAGAAAAATTTGAGTTTACCGACGTTAAGGGAGACAAGATTGTCGCTGAACTCGATGATGACCAAAACTGGTCTCAAGTACACAAAGACGCATTGATGGAAATCGTGGCGGAAGTGGACAAAGACTTTGTCTCAATCGAATTGGATGTGATTGACGCCAAGCGTCTTCAATAATAGCCTCACCCAAGGCGACAGCAGCTAACAGAAAAGGCCCGAAAGGGCCTTTTCTGCATTAGCAAAACTTCCGTACTATGCGAGCTGAGCTGTTCGCTTGTTCCCCAAGAGGTGCAAGATCACCATCAGGGCTACTAAGGTAACGAAAGAGGTTGCCAAACTAGCGTAAGCATTAGCTTCCGTTAGGCCTGCCACAACGTAACCGGCAAAAGAAGCAATGGCACAAACCCAAGCATAGGGCAACTGTGTGGCAACGTGTTCAATATGCGAACAGCCGGCCCCTGCCGATGACAAAATAGTCGTATCGGAAATTGGCGAGCAGTGGTCGCCGAATACAGAGCCAGCCAAAGTAGCAGCCAAAGACACAACAACCAAGTTGGGATCCAAGGCTTGGGCCACCGGCACAATAATCGGAATCAAGATACCGAATGTACCCCAGGCTGTACCGGTCGAAAACGACAGGAACGCAGCCAACGCAAACACTGCAGCGGGCAACCACATAGCGGAGAACCCGCCCGTTGTCACAAGCGATTCAACAAAAAGCGGCGTTTGAAGCAAGTCACGGCACACGCCGGAAATCGTCCAAGCCAACACCAAAATGATATTGGCCGGCAGCATCATCTTCATACCTTCCACAGAACCGTCCATGAAATCACGGAAAGAGACAACCTTGCGGGGCACAAACATCAGGAAAGCCACCACCAGGGCACCGAAAGAAGACCATACCAATGCTTCAGAGGCAGAGCTGTTACCTAAAGAAGCGGCAAAGGAATGGTAAGCCGGATCATCGCCCCAATAGCCACCCGAGTACATTAAGCACAAAACGGCGAAGACAATCAAAGCGCCAATCGGTACTACCATATCCCAAATCGTGCCTTTTTCACTCACACGCATTTGATCGGTTGCAGTATCCATGCTGCCTACGTCACCCTTTTGGGCACGTTCTTCCGCGCGGCGCATCGGTCCGAAGTCCAACTGGAAGAAACAGAGGATAAAGACCATGGCAATGCAGGTAAGAGCGTAGAAGTTATAGGGAATCGTTGAGATGAATGCCGAGAAATCACTTTCAAACGCACCGGTTGATTTCAGACTGCTTCCAACGGCCGCCGCCCAGGAAGAAATCGGCGCAATGATACAAACGGGAGCTGCCATGGAGTCGATGATATAGGCAAGCTTTGCGCGGGAAACGCCATACGTATCGGTAACCGGACGCATAACGGTGCCGACCGTGAGACAATTGAAATAGTCATCAATAAAGATGAAGGCTCCTAACCCGCCGGAAGCCAAAAGAGATGCTTTACGACTTTTAATTCGACGAATAGCCCAATCACCGTACGCACGGCTTCCGCCTGCCATGCTGATGGTATAAACCAGAGCGCCCAACATCGTGCAGAACATCAAAATATTGAAGTCCACTTTGGTGCTCATCAGTTTGAAAGTCGTTTGAACCGTCCCCATCAAAAGGTTGGTATGATCCATACCAACGGCATAAATGAAGGTGCCGGATAAAATACCAATCAAAAGAGAAGAGATCACTTCCTTGGTACAGAGCGCCAAAACAATGGCAATCACCGGCGGCAAAATAGATAGCCAACCTGCATTAAACGGATCCATTCTGAGGATTCCTCTTAGAAAATTAAAGTGAAGTGATTAATTGTAACAAAAGATTATCCCGATGGAAGACTTAAGCCTTTGAAATTCGATGAAAAAAAACTCCACCGGTAGCAATATAACTTTTCAATGATAAAAAATAAAAGGCTCAGATTTTTATCCAAGCCTTTTATCGTCACTCAAGCAATCTTAATTATCTTGTTTGGTCTTAGGTTCTGAGCTCAAATAAGGACCGGCGGCTCTCAGGTAAACAATCATGGAGTAAACCGTCAAAATTGCCGCAATGTAAATCAGGATCGTTCCCAACCAAGCCATGGAAATACCGAAAATCGTTTCGTAAAAAAGCAGCATCGGGATCGCAACCATTTGGGCTATAGCCTTGATCTTGCCATACCAATTCACCTTGACTCGGGCGGCAGCCCCCACCTTGGCCATCCATTCACGAAGAGCTGTCACCGTGATTTCGCGACCGATGATGATCAAAGCCACCAGCATATCGACCCGATTAAAGTCGAGCAAAATAATCAGCGCCGCACAGACCATCAGCTTATCGGCCGAAGTGTCCAAGAAAGCGCCGATAGCGCTTTCCATGTTGTAGCGTCGGGCAAAATAACCGTCAAAGGCATCGGTTAACGCCGCCACAATAAATATCACGGTCGCCCACACGTTTTGCATGAAGGGCGAAAGAATATGATCTGGAATATAGAACACCCCGATAATCAACGGGATGAGCGCAATACGCGCCCACGTCAAAATCATCGGCACATTCACCGGTAGTGGTTTACGACTCATCGCTTTCTGACAACTCTTTAGGCGCTTGCCCATGCAACTGAAGGTAGATCCGCTCGGCAAGCTTTCGCGAAATCCCCTCGATTGTAACAATATCTTCGATACTTGCGTTCTTCAATCCGCGCATTCCCCCAAAACGGCTCAATAATTTTTGACGTCTCTTAGGGCCGATGCCTTCAAAATCCTCTAATTTTGAAGTGTTTCTTGTTTTGGCCCGCTTGGCCCTCATTCCGGTGATGGCAAAACGGTGGGCCTCGTCACGAATTTCCGCTACAAGCATTAATGCCTGGGATTGCCGACCGAGTTCGAGCGGCTCTCTGGATTCATCGGCAAAAACCAGTGTTTCCAATCCGACCTTTCTTCCCTCGCCTTTGGCCACGCCGACAATAACCGAAGTATCTAACCCCAGTTCGGTAAAAACGTCTTTAGCCATTTTTACCTGCCCTTTTCCACCGTCGATGAGCACAACCGTAGGTAGTTGAGCCTCTCCTCGGCTAACAGGCAAATAGCGTCTTTCAATCACCTGACGCATCGCCGCATAATCATCTCCGGGCTCAATTCCGGTGATGTTGAAGCGTCGATATAAATTGTGCGCCATTCCCGCTCCTTCGTAGACGACGCAGGAAGCTTGCGTGGCCTCTCCTGATGTGTGGCTGATATCAAAGCATTCAAGTCTGACCTTCATCCAATCGTCATTGGGAACCGAGATCTCCAACACTTCACACAATTCTTTTAAGCGTGAAAGCTGAGAGCCTTCCAATGCCAAATGTCTTGCAAGAGCGATATTGGCGTTTGTCTTACACATATTGAGCCACTCACGTCTGACGCCGATTGGAGAGTGAACAACGGTCACCCGACGCTCGGACAACTCGGACAAAACGCTTTCCAATTCTTCTTTTTGTCCCGGCACATCCGTAATGATCAGAGTCGGTACCGGCATGGACTCATAGTGTTGACTCACAAAGGCTTCGAAGACTTCTACCTTGTCAACAGACTGACCTTTCGGAATATTGGGGAAATAGGCCCTGTCGCCCAAGTGTCGGGAGCCTCGAACCATGGCCAAATTAACGCACACATTCGAGCCTTGAGAGGCCACTGTAATAATGTCTGCGTCCACGTCTGAGCCTGTTGTTTCAACCGTTTGGCGGTGCAAGACATTTGACAAAGCTGCGATTTGATCGCGCACAACAGCCGCTTTTTCAAACTCCAACCGTTCGGAAAACTGCAACATGCGCTCTTGCATTTCACTTAAAAGATCTTCGGACTTTCCATCCAAAAATTGTTCAGCGCGGGCTACATCACGGGCGTAATCCTCTTGGCTGATCGCCCCCACACAAGGTCCGGAACACCGGCCGATTTGCGCTAGCAGACAAACTCGGGAACGGTTTTTAAAAACAGGGCCTTCACAAGTGCGAAGTTTAAAAACCTTTTGCAGTATTTGAATGGCTTCTTTCACACTTTGCGAATTGGGATAGGGGCCGTAAAAACGACTTTTTTTATCTACCCCTCCTCTGTAATACGACACTCTCGGGAAATCTTCGGCGCTGATTTTTAGGTAAGGGTAGCTCTTATCATCGCGAAACAGAATGTTGTATTTAGGAGAAAGCGTCTTGATTAAATTATTCTCAAGTAAAAGGGCCTCGGCCTCGGAGCGGGTAACCGTTGTTTCCATCCGGGCGATTTGGGAGACCATGATGGCAATACGGGGACTTAGATCGTTTTTCTGAAAGTAGCTTGAGACCCGTCTCTTCAAATCGCGGGCCTTTCCCACATACAGGCACTGGCCCGCTTCATCAAAGTAACGGTAAACACCGGGCAAACCGGGAAGATTTTTAAGAATAGGTTTGGCATCAAACGCCATTTTTCTCTCGCTTCGCTTACACTGTCTTTTTTAATTTTGAAACATTGTAATTGTTTATGCCTGCCGTGCAAAAAGCCGCCACTTGCCTTGATGTTGATATTTTCTGCCGCGTTATAGATAACTTCGGCGATGCCGGCGTCATGTGGCGGTTGGCACGGGCGCTTCGCGCCGAGGGCTATGCTGTCAGACTCATCATTGACGATCCGAGCACATTGCGCGCGTTGGCTGGCTGCGCTTCTCAGACCCCGACCGAAAAAATTGGTTCCGATGAGTCCATTGAAGTCTGTTTATGGAAAAAAGACTGGGATACGGCCTCCTGCCCCCTGCTTCCGGCTAGCGTGGTGATAGAAGGCTTTGCCTGCAGACTGCCGCCAGACTATCAGGCAAAAATGGCAAAAACCTCTCCCGCCTGGTTTAACATTGATTATTTCAGCGCGGAAGACTGGATTGAAGATTGCCATCTTATCCCCTCAATCGATCCGGCCAGTGGGTTGATTAAAACCAATTATTTTCCAGGCGTTACGGAAAAATCAGGCGGACTTATTATTGAAAAAGACTACGAACACAGTAAGCATCTGTTTCTGGCCAAGCAACCTAAAAACCCAAACGCGCTTCGTGTTCTCTTTTTTGCTTACCCCTATGGCCCCATTGAAAAAATTGCGCAGGCATTGTGTGACGTAAAACGCCCTATTGAGTTATCGGTCACTCAATGCGAAGCCGGCAAATTGCTGGCAAAAGCTCTCGGCAAGCGAACAAACTCACGCGTCACCGTGAATTGTCTGCCTTTTGTCTCGCAAAAAGAATTTGATTCCTTACTTTGGTCATCGGACATCGTATTTATCCGAGGTGAAGACAGTGCGGCCCGAGCGATGATCGCCGCAGTCCCCTTTTTGTGGCACATTTATCATCAAGATGATGATGTTCATATGTTGAAGTTGCGTGCTCTTGAGAGTCGTTTTGAAAGTTGTTTTGAAGATAAGGGACTTTTTAAAAAGTGGTGTGAACTGCAAGAAGCGATGAATGAGGGCGAATTTAACCCTGAACTTTTTTCCGACTTAATTGATGGGCTTGATCAATGGAAAAAAGCGTCGGAGTGTTTCAGTAAGAAAATAAAGGCGATAGGCTCTCTGTCTGAAAAACTTTCCGAACAGATAAAAAAAATATAAAATACTGCGTTTTCGCTAAAGAGCGAAAAGAGAAACGTTTCTTTGGGAGTTTATTCCCTATCTGTTTTTAATGAACCCTTCAGTCTGAAAAGTTCGGGTCGCTCCCGAATCCAATTAGAGTGAAAGGATTCAAAGAGGAAGAATTTAAGATGAAAATTGCACAAGAACTGCGCGCCGGCAACGTGGTGATGATCGGCAAGGATCCGATGGTTGTGTTGAAGGCTGAATACTCCAAGAGCGGCCGCAACGCCTCCGTGGTGAAGATGAAGTTGAAGAACTTGCTCACCGGTGCCGGTACTGAAACCGTCTATCGTGCCGACGACAAGTTTGAAGACCTCGTGCTCGATCGCAAGGAAGTGACTTACAGCTACTTTGCTGACCCGCACTATGTCTGGATGGACGCCGACTACAACCAATACGAAGTTGAAGCCGACGTGATGGAAGACGCCTTGAAGTACCTCGAAGACGGCATGCCCGCTGAAGTGGTGTTCTACGAAGGCCGCGCCATCAGCGTTGAATTGCCCACGATTCTCGTTCGCGAAGTCGAATACACGGAACCGGCTGTCAAGGGTGATACCTCCGGTAAGGTGATGAAGCCTGCTCGCCTCACCACGGGCTACGTGCTCCAAGTTCCCGCTTTCGTTGAAACGGGCGACAAGATTGAAGTGGATACCCGCACGGGTGAATACCGCTCTCGCGTGAAGTAATTCACACGAACTGATTTTTCAGTGTAAAACCCTTGGCTTCGGTCAAGGGTTTTTCAATTTATTTTCTTAACAAAATTCTCATCTTGAGAAATATTTGTCTTTCAATCCTTCCGTTAAAATAAGCCCGTTAGCGAACTTCTTTTTTCTGTCACTATGAAGCGGCTTTTAAATATCGGATCCATCAATATCGACTACGTTTATCGTGTTCCTCATTTTTTACGCGCAGGCGAAACACTTGAAGCCGCTCACCGAGACATTTTCATGGGTGGAAAAGGTCTTAACCAAAGCATAGCGGCAGCCAGAAGCGGCTTGGCGGTAACGCACCTCGGTGTCATAGGCCGTGATGGGCAATTTTTATCCGACTTCATGAAAGAGTCGGGAATAGACACCCATTTTCTCACGATTGATGAAACAAGCCCGAGCGGCCATACAGTCATTCAGGTCACCCCGGACGGCGAAAATGCCATCTTATATTTTGCGGGCACCAATCACGCCATTGACCAAGAAGTCATACTAAAAGCCTTTAAGAGCTTAGACGAAGGAGACTTCGTCTTACTGCAAAACGAAGTTAACAACGTCGGTTTTGCTCTGGAAAACGCCAAAAAGCAAAATCTGCATACGGTTTTTAATCCCGCCCCCTATTCCCCCGAAGTACTCAATTACCCTCTTCATTTAGTTGATGCGCTGATTGTCAATGAAACCGAAGCTCAAGGGATCCTCGCAACCAATAGCGACAATGAAGAGTTTTTACTCAATGAATTAAGAAAACGCTTCCCTCAAGCTCTCTTGTTTTTAACCTTGGGAGCCAATGGGATGGTTTGCGATTTACCTGTTGAGGGCGGGCGGCGTTTTTTCTTTAAGGCTTTCCGCGTTAACGCCGTTGACACAACCGGGGCAGGCGACACTTTTGTCGGTTACGCGATGAAAGCTATTATGGTTTTCTTAACACAGCAGGATATCGAAAAATTTAAAGCTCTTATCGAAGAAGCCATGCTTGCCGCAGCCATTAGTGTGACCCGATGCGGAGCCGTACCGTCTATCCCGCCATTCGAAGAAGTCGTCCAATTTAAACAAATGAAGGTCTAACCATGCAGAAAAAGAAAATTATCATTGACTGTGACCCGGGTTACGATGATGCCGTAGCCATTTTGCTAGCTGCAGGCAATCCTTTAATCGATGTCTTGGCCATCACCACGGTGGCCGGTAATCAAACGCTTGAAAAAGTCACCCGCAATGCTCTTCGTATCGCTAAGTTGGCTCATTTGGATCATGTCCCGATTGCCGCGGGAGCGGCTCGCCCCCTTTTGCGAGACCAAATTGTCGTTGCCGCCAACATCCACGGGGAGTCAGGATTAGACGGCACGACCTTGCCCGAAGCGGACTATCGCATTGATTCCCGTCACGCTGCCGAGCTCATTGTCGACACCATCATGGCCGAACCGGAAAAAAGCGTTACTTTGGTACCGATCGGACCGCTAACCAACATTGCTTTAGCCGCTCGGCTCGAACCGAAAATCGTTGACCGAGTCAAAGAAGTCGTTTTGATGGGCGGAGGCTTTCATATCGGCAACGTCAAACCCATGGCGGAATTTAACATTGAAAATGACCCGGAAGCAGCTCATATCGTTTTCGAGGAAAAATGGCCGATTGTCATGGTCGGTTTGGATCTGACGTATCAAGCTTTGGCAACGGCAGCTGTGAAAAAAGAAATTGCCGGCATTGATTCGCAAGCGGCTCGTTTTCTTACTCAAGTGTTGACTCGCTTTTCCGACAATTACAAACGCTCCAAAGGTTTTGACGAACCGCCGGTTCACGATCCCTGTGCCGTTGCCTACGTTATTGATCCGATGGTTATGCAAACGCGAAAAGCCGTCGTGCACGTGGAATGCTGGGGCCGGTATTCAAACGGAATGACCGTTACTGATCTCAGAAGACCCGCTCCCGAGGATTGCCATACATCGGTAGCCATCAAGCTTGATCAAGCTCGCTTCTGGAATCTCATCACCGATGCGGTGAAAAACCTTTAGGTTTCCTATGGATGAGCTTAAACCAACTGTTCATGCCGAAAGGCTTGAAGCCGGCGCTTTAAAGCGAGAAGCGAAATTACTCACGGCAATGGTTAAGGACTATTGCCAACGTCACCACGGAAGCGAAGTGTTATGTGACGACTGCAAACAATTTCTCGTGTATGCATTAACGCGTCTGGCTTGCTGTCCCTTTGGTCAGAAAAAACCAACTTGCTTTAAATGCACAATCCACTGCTATCGAGCAGAACAAAAAGACAGAGCTCGGGTCATTATGCGAGAAGAAGGACCGAGGATGCTATGGCGTCATCCGATTCTCACTGCCGAACACCTCATTAAAAATATGAAAAATGCCCCAGCCAAGCCTCGCAATCCCAAAGCTCGGCGCGTTCGAGTAAAAGCCGACTAAGAAGGAAGGTCAAAATGCCTGTTAAAGCGAAATTTAAAAACTCAATTGAAAATCTGAAGTCCGAATTAAAAGAACGACAAGAACGACTTATTAAAGACTGGGAAAGTGCCAAACGTAATTTAAAGGCCAGACAAAAACTCTTCACTCGGGAAATCAAAACGAAGCAGGATGAATTTTTCCTGGAGTGGGACGATGTGCAGGAACGCTCAAGGGAAAAACTGGATCAGTGGCTTGATCGCTTTGAGATTGACGAACTGCAGGCAATGCTCGATCGCTACAAAGAAGAAAATGAACCGTTGGAAACGATCGGTGAAAATGATGTTTTAAGGCAACTGCCCTCGCCTCGAAAATTAGAAATGACCCTTCAGGAGGCATTAGAAAAACGCCGTTCGAGCAGAGATTTTTCCGGCGAACCCATCGCCGAAGAAATGGTCGCGGCACTGTTGTGGGCTGCAAACGGTATTAATCGAAAAAATTTCAAACGGACAACCCCGTCAGCTTTGAATTGGCAAGATGTCAGTGTCTACGTTGTGCAAGCAAACGGCATATGGAAATACCTTCCCAAGCGTCATGCCCTGCTTTTTATTGAAGGCAAAGACCAACGGGAACACTTCGGTGAAATAAAAACTTGGATGAAGTTGGCCAGCCAACATTTGGTTTTTGTTTCAGATGCGAGAAAAACGGAGACTTTTACAACAAAACTCCTTGATAAAACATTTAAAGTCGATTTTTCTGAAGGCGAGCTCAATGAAAGAGCGCGCGCGATCAATGTCGGTGTTAAGGTACAGGCGGTTTATTTAGCCGCGGTAGCCATGGGGCTGGGTTGTACCTGCCGATTATTAGTGGATGATCAAAAAGCAAGGGAACTGATGAAATTAGCTCCGGACGAAAAAATAATGGCAATTTGCTCGGTCGGAGAACATCCGGCTTCCATTTTTGATCATGTAATTTGACAAAAAGGGAATAGCTGCGTAATATTACGTCCTCACGCGCCGGTAGCTCAGTTGGATAGAGTACCTGGCTACGAACCAGGGGGTCGCGGGTTCGAATCCTACCCGGCGCACCAAATTTCGTAAGGGGGAGTTCAATAACTCCCCCTTATTTTTTGCATACAAACGGATCGCGATCCTATAATCGCCTCCACGATTTAACCTACTGATCTTAAGGATTTTTGCCATGTTGTCGCATTTGCCTGTTCCGGTTGTGACTATCGGACTTTTGCTGTGCTCCAACCTGTTTATGACTTTTGCTTGGTACGGACATCTTCGTTTCCCCAAAGTCACTCTCTGGCACATTGTCATTATCAGCTGGCTCATTGCTTTTTTTGAATACTGTTTTCAAGTGCCGGCCAATCGCATAGGCTACGGCTACTTCAGTGCCGCGGAGCTTAAAACCATCCAGGAGATCATTTCGCTGACGATTTTCATGGGCTTTTCTGTTCTCTATTTGGGTGAACCGCTCAAGTGGAACTACATACTGGGCTTTGCCCTGATCGTCGCGGCGGCGTTCATCATATTCCATGAGTGGTAGCAGATTTTTTTAAATTTCATCCAAACGGCCATTAGCAAAAACACTAACGGCCGTTTCTTTTTTACTTGCCCTTGGTAATATTGCTTAGTTATTTTTCAGAGCCCGCCCAACGGGCTTTTTCAACCCTCTAGACGTACACCCGAAAGGAGAACCATTCATGTGTACCACCGTTATTGTCGGTAAAGCCGTTTCAAAAACCGGCCGAGTTATTGTCGGTCACAACGAGGATGCGGGAGGCCGCGTTTTCCATCAGCAGTTCTATGTGCCGGGCGGCAAGCACGCCGATAGTGATTTGCTCGTCGCAGAACCTGGCCGTGCCAAAGTTCCCCAAGCAGCAGAAACGCTTGCCACCTATTGGTCCAATATGTTGCAAATTGACGGTTCTTCCTTTGACCAAGGGTATGCGAACGAAGCCGGCTTAGTTATCTGCTCCAACGGCGGTGGTTCTTCCTTTGATGGCGATGATCCCGATGAAGCCGCCCTCGGTTTGAAAGACGGTGGCGTCGGTTTCCTGCTTCGCCGCATTATGGCAGAACGCGCCAAAACTGCCCGAGAAGCCATGGAAATTGCCGCCAAACTTCTTGATGAATACGGCTACTTCGGCTCTGCTCGTAACTACACCGTTGCTGACAAAAATGAAGCATGGTGCTTAAACGTCGTCAAAGGCCACCACTACGTTGCCAAGCGCATTCCCGATGACAAGGTTATGTTGATTTCCAATATGCTTGCCATCCGCCACGTTGACATCAATGACCATGAAAATGTCATCGCTCCGGCCGATTTGATTGAATACGCCATTAAAAAAGGCCGCTACACCCCGAAGGTGCCCGGTGACTACAGTGACTTTGATTTCGCTATGGCTTATCAAAGCGATGAAAACCGCCACGCGCCAACAAAATCCGTCCGTATGCGCCTGGGTTGGTGGGCTATTACCGGAAATTACTACGGTGATGAATTGCATTACCCGGAATTGCTTTCTCCGGCCCATGCAATGGGTGTCGAAGACGTTCGCGACGTCTTGGGTCTTACCTGCTACGAATCCTACGCTATGCGAGGCGATGGCAAAGAAGATGCATTCCACGTTTCCGCTCGCGATATTTCCCGTTCTCAGACGCGTGAATCATGGGTAATGGACTTGGCTGAAGATCCGCTTTACAACACGATGTGGCGTTGCTCAAGCTATCAAGATACCGGTGTTTATATTCCCTGGTTCCCGATGTCGGGCATCATCCCTGAAGGTTATCAGTGGATGAACATTGAACAAGCTCGAAAGAATCACTTCCATCTTGAACCCCATTATTTGGACTACGATCTGGATAAGAGTTTCTTTATCTACGCCACAGTCGGTGAACTAACGAACTTCAACCGCGGTCTTCTGCCCGGTATCGTTCGTGCCAAGAAGCAATTTACTGAAAAACTTCAAAGTGATTATGAAGCCGCAGTGGCTCATGCAAAAACGCTTTCGCGTGAAGAAGCCAGACAATACCTCGGCGAATTTACGGCCAGAGAATGCGCTCAAGCCGATGAAAAATGGGAAACCATGCTCAAGCAAATCAGCCTTCACACAATGAGTGTCGAAGCTGAAACCGTAAGCGTAAGCCAAGAGCATGAAGTAGAAGTTGTCCTCTATGGCAGCGCCGATTTCGATGTGACGGGTCTTGATATGGAAACGGTCTATTGGAGTCTGGGCTTTACCGGAAAGAAAGAATCAGTTAATGCACCGGCGCGCCCGATCAAACACCGCTTCGAAGATGTTGACGGTGATGGCTTTACCGATTGCGTTCTGACTTTTAACGCCCATGAGGTCGCGCAGTTTGCCATCGCCGGCACAGTGACCGATACATACCTTCGCGGACTTTGTAACTGCATCCGCTTCGTTGCGATGGATACAGTTAAGTTTGTTGATTAAAAATTAACATTTACTTTACTTTTTCGGGCCGCTTGCGGCCCGATTTTTTTGCTACAGTTGCCCAGTGAAAACGTTGGAGGTACGGCCAAACGGCCGTTGAGAAATACTCCCATTAGCGGATCAGGTTAATACCTGCGGCGCGAAACGTTAATTTCTATATTGAAAAAGTGCCGACCGCATTGGAAGTCCTCCTAATTTTTGGAGACAACCATGCAAAACCAACTCGATAAACTCGAATTTTTCACAACCGCCTGTGGCGAAAAAGTTCCATTCAAACGCATCATTCAGTCGGATACGGCTGTTGTTTTTGGTGCTCGAAAGAATCCCAACTTTTACATTCCCAACCATGCGGTCTATTTATCAGAACTTCCTTTAACCAAACGAGAAAGACCTCGTCCGGGCTCTCCCACTCAGCTAGCTTTAGCCAGAAAAGGAGAAATCAGCGCTGAAATGCATTATGCGGCCTTGTGTGAAAGCATCGCGGTTAGCCAACTAAAGGAGCAATTAGATCGTTGCGCCCATTCCCAATTAAAAGCGAAATTACTCCCTATCCTTAATCGTTGTGATCAAATTAACGGTGAAACTGTCAGAAAAGAAATTGCTTCTCGTCGGGCGGTTTTGCCATTAAATTTCTTTCATCCGGAAGCCCGCCCGATGGTCATCGGCAAACAATTTAAAACAAAAATCAATGCCAATATCGGTACCTCCGATGCAATCAGAGCGGATGCAAAAAAAGAAGAAATTGTGAAATTGACTGAAGCCATCAATAACGGTGCCGATACCGTAATGGATTTATCCGTTGGGGAACATATTTCAGAAATTCGAGAAAACATCATTCGTTCAAGTCCTGTTCCAATTGGCACAGTTCCAATGTACGAAGTGCTGGAGCGTGCACGGGATATTTCTGAAATCTCTTGGGACTTATTTGCTCAAGTCATGCAACAACAAGCTGAGCAAGGAGTCGATTACATGACTATTCATGCCGGTATTCTTCGTCACCATGTTGAGTTAACCCGCAACCGTTTTTGCGGAATAGTGTCTCGCGGAGGCGGAATTTTGGCTCAATGGATGCACTTGAAAAAGGAAGAAAATTTTCTCTATCAGCACTTCGACGAGATACTTGAAATCGCACGACACTACGACATCACTCTCTCGCTCGGAGACGGGTTAAGACCCGGATCGATTTTAGATGGAAGTGATGCGGCTCAATTGGCTGAGCTTCAAACATTAGGAGAATTAAATCGCCGAGCCGCTGGCTTTGATGTTCAGGTGATGATTGAAGGTCCCGGGCATATCCGTCAATCTGAAATTGAAATGAATGCTCTGTTGGAATCAACGTGGTGCGATGATGCTCCCTTTTATACTTTAGGGCCTCTTGTGTGTGATATTGGCGCGGGATTCGATCACATCACGGCGGCGATTGGGGCATCAGAAATCGCCTCAAAAGGAGCCTCCATGCTTTGTTACGTCACTCCCAAAGAGCATCTAGGTCTTCCTAACTCTGAAGACGTTCGTGAAGGTATGGCCGCCTTTCGCATCGCTGCACACGCCGCCGATGTTGCTAGAGGTGTAGCAGGTGCTCAATTGTGGGATGCGTTGATGAGTATGGCTCGTTTTGAATTTAGGTGGGTAGACCAATACGCACTGTCATTAAGTCCGGACAGAGCCAAACAAATGCGCTCGGAGACTCTTTCCGGAAGCGGCGCCAATGAAGCACATTTTTGTTCCATGTGCGGTCCGAAATTTTGCCCGATGAAAATAGCCAGAGACCTTTTTGGTTAAAAAAAGAACCGCCCGCTCTTTTGTACAAAAAGTCAGCGGGCGGGTGTTTTTAGGCGCTCAGAAATTAAGCTCGCGCCTGACTTGTCGTTTTAACTGATGAAGTACAGGAACACCAAGACTGCCGCATTCACAGGAAGCGAGCGTTTAATCACTTCCAAGGGCGAAACGTTGGCGATACCGGCAATGATGATGACACCGGCGGCAATTGGTGAAGACACACGACCCAAGGTGGCCGAAACGATTGCCAAGTAACCCAAGTCAGGAATCGTCATGCCGAATTCCGGAGCGTGAGGCGTTACGGCTTCATTGAAAGCGAAGCCGGCGGCGTCACCAGAACCCGTCATAATACCCAAAGCCATCGGACCGATAGCGGCACCGAGTTTGGCCACTTCGGAAGAATTCTTCAGGTATTCCACAAACACATCAATCACACCACAGGTACGCAAACCGGCGGCAAATACACCGGCCGCAATAATCAAACCGATGATGCTGCCGTAGCCATGTCCCATACCGTCGAAGAACTTCTTAATCAATTCCGTGGGATTGGAGCGCGTCACGATCATGGTGTAAATGAAACCGAAGAGCATGGCGGTTGCAACGCTCATCTTCACATTCGGGAACCAGAAAGCGATAACGAACAAGAGAACGACCGGAAGAAGCGGAGCAAAGGCCCAAAGAACATTGGGATGCTCGGGCAATTCAACATTGCTCTTGTGCACGCCTTCGTTTTCAAAACCACCCTTCTTGAAGTCACCAAAAATGAAACAGGCAACCGTCAGGAAAACAATACAAACGATGGAAATCAAAAGCGTACGGAAACCCGTATAGGTAATGAAATCCATCACAGGCCATTCAGCGAGCTTGGCCACGAAACCGTTATGGGAAGAACCCGGAGACCAGAAGGACGGCAGGGTTGAGGCAATCACGGTGGCGGCAGCCATTGCAGGACGGAAACCGGCGCGAATCATCAACGCCACGATGGTCGGGCCGATGGCGGCGCACATACCGGAAAGAGAGGAGATCGCAAGAGAAGTAATACCCGTAACGATCATGCAGCAGGGCAAAAGCAAAATGCCCAATTTATTTAAGGGCTTCGTTAAAAGAGAGACCAAATGCAAGTCACATTTGGTCAAGTTCATCGTCGCGGCAAAACCCATTGACGAGCAGATCACGATGATCAGCGAGTTGTTGGTCATCGATTTGTCAAATTGCTCAAACGCGGCCATCGGATCCAAAGAAAGGATGGTCATGATCAAGCCTGATGTCAAGAGCACCAAGCGTGTTTCATAACGCTTGATCAGCGCCCAGACCGTGCCTACTACCACGATCAGGGCCGCCCACATAGTCCAAGTCATGTTGTTCTCCAGAATAAAGGGAAAAAGAGTTTGATTGTCACCAATGAGCTTAAATAGCCTTTGGTGACAAAAATATTGGGCGATTATAGGTAAAACTATCTAGTCTGAAAAATAGGTTAAAACCCCTAGATTGCACTAAATTTCAATCCAACTTGAGATTAGGCAAAATGCCTTAGTTTTTAATTTAAGGCAAAAACATTATCCCGATAAAATCATCGACGATTTTGAGCGCGGTTTATTGGTGACGCTCTATTTTTTGAGGTGAACATCCCATGTTGAAACATAACTATTACGGCAACTACACGGCTGAAAGTTTTGCCCAACTGCCCTTGGTTTTGCAACGCTTTTTGTCCTATACGCAATACAACACCACATCTGACCCTAACAGCACGACAGCCCCTTCGACCCAAGCTCAGATGGCTTACGCCCAACTTCTGAAGGCCGAGTTTGAAAGCGTCGGTGTTAAAGATGTGAAAATCACCGATAAGGGTATTGTGATGGCTTATCTGCCTGCAACTGAAGGCCTTGAAACGTTGCCCGCCATGGGTCTCATTGCCCACATGGACACTTCACCTGAAGCCTCGGGCGAGCCCGCCCAATGGCAAGTGCTTGACTATCAAGGCGGCGACATCGTTTTAAATAAGGACAAAAACATCGTTTTGAGCCTTGAGCGCTTCCCCGGTGTGGCCAAATATGCCGGAGAACAGCTTGTTGTCACTGACGGCACCACGCTTTTGGGAGCCGATGACAAAGCCGGCATTGCCATTATCGTTGAAACGGCCCGCTACTTTGTTGAACACCCCGAAATCCCCCATGCCAAACTCTGTTTTGCCGTCACACCTGACGAAGAAGTCGGTCGCGGCACTGAAAATTTTGACATTGAAGAATTCGGCGCTCAATATGCCTACACCTTTGACGGTGATGAATTAGGCGGTTTTGAAACCGAAACATTTAACGCCGCTATGGTGAAGGTTCACTTTGAGGGCTTGAATGTGCATCCGGGTTCGGCCAAAAACAAGATGGTCAATGCCATTCGCATGGCCATGGACTTCATTGCTCGTTTGCCGGCTGAGTCTGCTCCTGAAAAAACCGAAGGTCATGAAGGCTTTTTCCATCCGATGGGCATTTCCGGCGCTGTTCGCGGCGTGGATCTCAAGATGCTCATTCGCGATCACAGCAACTCCCGTTTTGAAGACCGTATGAACTACGTCCGCAAGATGGTTGAAGAGATGAATAAGGTCTGGGGAGATCGTGTTACTGCCGATATCAAGGTTCAATACCATAACTTGAAAAACTATCTTGATAAACATCCGGCAGTATGCAATCTTGCCCGTGAAGCCTATCGTCGCATTGGCGTTGAAATCCACGAAAAACCTGTGCGCGGCGGCACTGACGGCGCCCGTCTTTCTGCCAAGGGCTTGCCCACGCCAAACCTCTTTACCGGCGGCATGAACTATCACGGTGTCTATGAATGTCTCTCCGTCACGGGCATTCAAAGAGCCTTGGACCTCGGCATCATGCTCGGCAAGATGTCCTCAGAAGTCAAAACGCTTGACTAGCTTTAGTTAAACTTGACTGCCAGCCGTCTGAAGTCATACTTTTCAGACGGCTTTTTCGTCTCTTTTTTCTTGGTTAAAATGTCGACATCCGTTTGTACTTTTACGCTATGTCACTTTTTTCCTGCCCTACCATCGAGACTCAAACCGATCGGATTGAATTGTCCGATCCCTGTTTTATTTCGGATTTACATCTGAACGCCGAATCTCAAGCTCAAGCTGAATTTTTTATCCGCTTTCTACACGAAGTGGGTGAAAAGCACAGCGAATTAATAATACTAGGGGACTTTTTCGACTATTGGGTGGGTGACGATGCCTGGGAAAGCGCTTCGCGCATTCTTGAGCCGCTGCGAAAGTGGGGACAGCGTCACAAGCTCTTTATCATGCACGGCAACCGTGACTTCATGATGGGGAAAAAACTTGCGAGCCGGTTGGGAGCTACTCTTTTGAGCGATCCGTGCGTTGCGCGGATTAACGCCCAAAATGTTTTGCTCTCTCATGGCGACCTTTGGTGCATTAATGATCACGATTATCAAAAAGTGCGTCAAAAAGTCAGAAGCTTTTGGTGGCAATGGCTTGTTTTAAGACTGCCATTGTCAAAACGGCTCAAGATCGCCCACGATGCCCGGACGCGTTCTAAGGAGAGCAAAGTAAAGAAGGAAGCTTTGTTGATGGACGTTGACGCGCCAACCGTCGCCGCCGCTGCACTACAAAAGCAATGCTCGTTTGTCATCCACGGTCATACTCATCAACCCGGAGAATATGCGCTTAGCGAAGAGCTGAAACGTTTTGTGCTGCCGGACTGGCGATTTTGCGCAGCCAACTGTTTTAAAGGCGGTTACTTGACCTTTATAAACACAACGCCTGTTTTACAAACCTTTCAGTAAGTTACAAGAAAGGCTCCCGACCGCGCGAGCTTTCTCTAAAATGGATAGTGAGACAGATATTGAACCGGGGTGCAAAGTGATCAAAAAAGTTCTGAAATTAGCGCTCATTACCGCTGCGTTTGTCGCTGTTACCGGTTGCGCTTCACCCACAGTGAAAACCAATGTAGCGATTTCGTCGAAACTGTCCATGACGCCCGATCTCAATCCGGGGCTCCATGCCATGCCTGATTGGGGTGACAAGATTGCCATTGTTCCGGCTTCAAAATCAAAGCAAAATGATGCCACCTACCGGTCTATCGCCTCAAGCATGCAGAATGTTTTGGCGGCAGCTCATCTTGAAACGGTTAAGGCCGGAAGCGGCGAAAAGTACCGCATGAGCATTGATTGGTCGGTCAAACCTTCCCGTATTATCCAACGCTCCGAAAGCGTTCCTGTCACCTACTTGGGCGGTGGCTTTGGTTGGGGCTGGGGACACCATAGACACTGGCATGGCCCCTACGCAGGATTTGGCCCGCAAGTGGCTTTTGCAACCAGGGTCTACAACCAACAGCTTTATATGCGTGAATTGGATGTCAAACTGCTTGAAATGAAGGGCTCGCGAGCAACGACTGTCTTTACGGCCATCGTTAAAAACGAGGCTACCTGCAACCGCATTGACGACATTTTGCCCTACATGGTGAAATCGGCCATTGATAACCTTTATGCGCAAGACGGCACTGTTAAAGTGGTTGAGTTGCCTGAAGTCTCTGAAGTATGTCGTTAGTTATTGAAAAGGACGCCCCTTGGGCGCTCGTTACCGGAGCAACGGGCGGCTTGGGATTGCAGTTTTGTGAGTTGCTTGCCGCCCGGGGTTATCGTCTTGTCATCACAGCCCGCGATACTGCCCGACTGGCGGAAATGCGCGAACTGATTCCACAGGCCCGACTTGCCCTAGCCGGCGATCTGACCGATCCCGTGTGTCTGAAAAACTTACTCAATCATCTCGAACGAGAAAATATTGAACCTGAAGTCCTGATCAATAACGCAGGATTCGGTCTGTATGGTGAAACACTTGAGCAAAATAGCGCTGAAAACATCAATCTGGTTGACTTAAACGTTCGAGCTCTCACCACTCTGACGTTGGCATTGGCGCCAAGCATGAGGGCAAAACGCAAAGGCTATATCCTCAACGTCGCATCGATTGCGGCTTTCATGCCCTGCCCTTATTTGTCGGTGTACGGAGCCAGCAAAGCCTATGTATTGAGTTTTTCTGAAGCCTTGCATGAAGAGCTCAAAACCGAAGGCGTACACGTTACGGCGCTTTGCCCGGGCCCGGTTAAAACTAATTTTTGGAAGCGGGCCGGTGTCAGCGAGTGTGATCGTTTCGAATTTGCTATCACCGATGCTCGTTCTGTGGCAGAGCGCGGATTGAACGCTCTTTTCAAAAATAAAGCTCTAGCCACTTACGGAATATTAAATAAAGTCCTGACGGTTTCGGCGCAGCTCGCCCCCAAAGGTCTTACGCGGTTGATCGCAAAAGAAGTGCTGAGATTGGCTGTGAAAAAATAATCACCATAGCCCTTGCAACTTTATGGGAAACCGTGCATAATTCCACCCTACGCGCCGGTAGCTCAGTTGGATAGAGTACCTGGCTACGAACCAGGGGGTCGCGGGTTCGAATCCTACCCGGCGCACCAAATTCAAGAGGGAAGCTTCAAAAGCTTCCCTTTTTTTGTTTTATACCCACATTTACTTATTGTTCTTTGCCTTTCAGCCTGCTTAAATTGTATTGTTGATCGATCAATTAAGGAGAAACCAATGGCCCAAGAACTCAATGTCGTTGATGTCTATAACGATTTACATCAAATTCCTGAATTGGGATTCCAAGAATTTAAGACAAGCGCCTATATCGCTGAAAAACTCAAGCAGATGGGTTATGAAGTAACCACTGGCGTCGGCAAAACCGGAGTCGTCGCCGTCGAAAAAGGCGCTCAAGCGGGTCCGTGCGTCATGATTCGTGCGGATATGGACGCACTGCCTTTTAAAGTTAACGGCGAAGACAAGGTTATTCATGCCTGCGGTCACGATTCTCACTGTGCAATGCTTTTAGCGATCGCCTCCCGCCTGCAGGGCAAGATTAAACGCGGAACCTTAAAGTTGCTCTTTCAGCCCGGTGAAGAAACGCTCAAAGGCGCTTTGTCCGTTATCGATGACGGTGTGCTTGAAGACGTTGATATCGCCTTAGGACTTCATATCCGTCCCGCTACCGATATTCCGGATGGCACCGTAGCAGCAGCATTGATGCACTCAGCAAGCATCTTTGTCCGCATTGATGTCGAGGGGCTTTCCTCTCATGCTTCCCGTCCGCATTTGGGTGTGAACTGCGCTGAAATGCTTGCGGCCATCGTTCAAAATGCAGGCCTTCTGAAGTTTGCGCCGACGCTTACCTGGTCCATGAAATGCACCAAGATTGATGTGGGCGGTGCGGCTATTAACGTCATTCCTGATAAGGGCTACTGCATGTATGACGTGCGCGCTCAAACCAATCCGCTTATGAAGGACATGCTTGAAAAGCTTGAGAAGAGCGCTCAAAGCACGGCAGCTGCTTTTGGCGGTAAAGCCAAGATGACGCTTTTAGGCGATGTGATTCCTGCCTGTGAATATGACGATGAACTCGTCAAAGAAATGAGCGACTGCATCGCTGAAACGTTGGGTGCGGATAAACTTCGTGCCACGAGTATCGGCGGCGGTGAAGACTTCCACTTCTTTAAGATCAAGAAACCGTCCCTTCGCACCGCTTATATCGGTGTCGGCGCCGGTGCAACGCCCGGCTTGCATCACCCGGATATGAAACTCAATCCTGAGTCTCTTATCAACGGCGTGAAGGTGATGGAAGCCTTTGCCCTTAAATACTTAGGCTAATCTTTCTTAGCAAAAGCCCGACTTCAAAGAGCCGGGCTTTTCTTTAGGCTTGCATTAAAGACAGTAGTGTCGCATCCGGTTTCCACTCAACGCGGTAGCGCTTCTCTTCGGGATCCGCGGCCTCATAGCGAACGTCCATTCCAAGACCGGCCGCGTAAATCAAATCTTCCCCGCTCCACAGCAATGGCAACTTTGAGCGGTCAAACTCAGCGATACCGGCTTGTTGATAAAGATCTTTTAAGTGTTTGCGGGGACGATTTTTATAAAGCTTAAGCTTCTCTCCTCCCTGACGGGGACGAGCCTGAAGTTCCCGATCGGCGAAGAAAGACTCAGCAATTCCAGCCTCATCCTTTCCGACCTCTGAAATAACCAACTCTCCGCCCCAAGCGGGAAGCGAATAGTGACCGGCGCCCTTCCAAATAAGCGTCTCAAATTGCGTCCTATCCTTCTTTTGACCGGCCGTCTCATGCATTACGAGCTTAGCCCCATGTCGACGGATTTCCAGATTCGTGCCAACTTTGATGGCAAGCTTCGTGTCATTGTGAGTGAGTCTCGTTTGTCTGAGCGCTTCATCCAACTTAGCCTTAGAAGGCGGCAGGAGACCATAACTTTCAATCCAAGCTCTTAATGCCAACGCCTGTCGGGCTTCGGACAATTTAAGCAAAGCATCAATGGATATAGAACGATCATTGCACTGAATTCGGCTTAGGTCTTCGTGAGCCAATTCTCGTAAAACTTGAGCACTTTGCGCAATCAATTCAACGGAACGGGAAGCCGCTTCCTTAAAGCCCGGACGGATTTGATCCATAACGGGCAAAACTTCGTGACGGATCGCGTTTCGAAGATAAGCGGTATCGGCATTGCTTTCGTCTTCGACCCAATTGAGCTCATAGAGTTTCAAATAGCGCTCCAGAAGCTCACGCGGCAAACGCATCAAAGGACGAACCAATTTAATATTTCCGACCGAACGAGCCACGGGAAATGTGGCTAAGCCATCAACTCCCGCTCCCCGCATCCATTGGATAAGAAACGTCTCTAAGCGGTCGTCCTGATGGTGAGCGGTCATAACCAGGTCGGATTCAAAGGCTTCTGCCGCCTTAAAAATCGCCTCATAACGGGCCTTGCGGGCGGCCGCCTCAACCCCCTCGCCTTTACTCTTTACGCGAACATAGGCGACTTTAAAATCGACCGACAATTTCTCGGCGGTCTGACGACAAAACCGAGCCCACTTATTGGCGTTCGGACTTAAAGCGTGGTGAACGTGCAGGGCGAGAATATCGCCAATCGGACTGTTTTTCTTATCCCTTAAGACACAAAGGGCTTTGAGAAGCGCCACGGAATCACGCCCGCCGGAAAAACCGACGGTCACACGTACCTTCGGCGGAATATCAGAGGCTGCGCTAAAAAGATTGGCCTGGGTTCCGTGTCCCAGAGCCTGCCCAATCGCTTCGCGCAAGGCAGTCAAAAGCTTGCCTTCTACCGTACGAAGCGACAGGGTGGCAACAGAGCGTTTAGGCTTGTTCGTCTTCAGACTTCTTGTCGGCATTGTGGCTCTTGCGTGTCACACGCTTTTTCGTGCTTTTGGCGGGACGTTCTTCGTCAATAGATTCATGTTCGGCAATCGGTTCAAGAACTTTTTCAAGTTCTTTTTCTTCAAACTTACCGTAAGAGAGCAAACGTTCCAAGCGACGGGCAACCAATTCGTCGACGTCCATGGCGGCAAAGTGGCGCATTTGATCGGTCAAGGTCTTCTTCAAACTTGCCCCCATCAATTGCGGGTCGCGATGGGCGCCGCCCAACGGTTCAGAAAGGACGCGATCCACCAAACCCAACTCACGTAAACGATCGGCGGTCAGACCCAAAGCCTGAGCCGCTTCCGGAGCACGAGAGGCGTCTTTCCACAAAATAGAAGCACAACCTTCGGGACTGATTACTGAATAGATGGAGTACTGCAAAATATTGACCGTATCTGCCACAGCGATAGCCAAAGCGCCGCCCGACCCGCCTTCACCGATAACGGTGGCGATAATGGGGGTTTTGAGATGGCTCATTTCATAGAGATTATGACCGATGGCTTCAGACTGACCGCGCTCCTCGGCACCGATACCCGGATAAGCCCCCGGAGTGTCAATAAAGGTAAAGACCGGAAGCGAAAACTTTTCAGCCAAACGCATCAGGCGCAAAGCCTTACGGTAGCCTTCCGGACGACTCATACCGAAGTTGCGCATCATGCGCTCTTTCGTATCTCGTCCCTTTTGATGACCGATCACCACCACGGGTTGACCGGCTAAACGAGCCAAACCACCCACAATTGAGGTATCGTCAGCATAGGCACGATCACCGTGCAATTCGTGGAAATCCGTGAAGACCATGTTCACATAATCGAGCATGTAAGGGCGCTGGGGATGGCGGGCAACGAGTGAAGTCTGCCACGGAGTCAAATCAGCATAGGTTTCTTTCAGAAGCTCTTCAGTTTTGTGCTGGAGCTGCTCAATTTCAGATGACAGGTCAATCTTTTTACCCTCATCTTTTTCCTGCATTTCATTTAACTCGTCGATTTTGCTTTGAAGCTCTTCAATTTGCTTTTCAAAATCTAAAAAAACTTGTTTTGCCATTATTCACTCTCTTTTTCGAGGGGCGTATTTTCTAAGGAACGCCATAAAAACCAGGTGGCGACGGTACGATACGGCGCCCAAACATTAGCGAGTAATTTTACACGGCTTTTAGCCCCACTGCGCCCCACAGAAATGACATTTTCATCGGGAAAATAGAGATTTACGAGGGCCTGTCGAACGCCAAAATCGTCCAACGGAAAAATATCGGGGCGCTTCAGAGCAAAAATTAAAACGCTCATCGCGCTCCACGGCCCCAGCCCGCGAATGCTCTCAATCGCACGGCTGACCGTCGCGTCATCCATTCGAGCAAAACCCTCTTCAGTCCACTGACCGCAAACAAATCGCCAAGCCACTTCTTTCATCGCCGCGATTTTTCGAGGATTAAAACCAAGGCCGCGCAACGTACTTGTAGGTGTAACCACAATGAAAGAATCCCAACGACCGTGTTTTAGAAGGCAAAGCCTGCCCCAAAGGGTCGCGGCAGCTTTATTGGAAATTTGCTGGCCGACAATGGCTCGTAGAATGGAAGCGATGACGCTTTCGTGAGCGGTAAATTCAATATGACGGTAACGCTCAATAAGGCGCTTCATCACCGGATCTCGCTCAGAAAGATAAAAAAGCGCCTCCTTCCAGTAGTCGGGAAAGGCGCTTTCTGTAGACAAATGAGCCGTCATTTAGTTAATGTGATTTTTCAACCAATACACGTTGCCAAGTCGTCCCTTGCGGTGTATCCGTAAGCATCACACCCTGTTCGGCCAAATGTTTGCGAATTTCATCGGCCTTCGCATAATCCTTGGCCTTTTTAGCGGCCGCGCGAGCAGCGATGGCTTCTTCAATGGCGGCTTCATCAAGCCCGGCCGTAGAACCCTTGAGGAACACTTCGGGATCCGCTTGCAGGATATTGAGAATTGCACCGAGCTTCTTTAACTGACGACTCATTGCAGCGCTCTTTTGAGCCTGTGCACGATTGGCCAATTCGAAAAGTTGAGCAACTGCCACCGGAACATTGAAGTCATCATTCATTGCCTCGGCAAAACGCTTGGCGCACTCTTCATTCCAATCAAGCGGCAAATCGTCAGCAGGAACATCCTTTAAGGCCGTATAAAGACGCTTTAAGCTTTGGTACGCATCGACAATCAAGTCCGGTCCAAACAGAATCGGACTTCTGTAATGAGTGCGCATTAAGAAGAAACGAAGCACCTGAGCACCGTTACCGACACCGAACTTATCATCGGTTTCAGCAACGGCGTCGCGCACGGTCCAGAAGTTTCCGAGCGACTTGCTCATCTTTTCTTCTTTGCCTTCTTTATTCATCACACGCAAGGGACCGGTGTGCATCCAGTAGTTTGCAAAACGCTTGCCGTTAGCCCCCTCGCTTTGAGCAATTTCATTTTCGTGGTGCGGGAAAATCAGGTCCGGCCCACCGCCGTGGATGTCAAATGTTTCACCCAAATAGTGGCAACTCATCGCCGAGCACTCAATGTGCCAACCCGGACGGCCCTTACCCCAGGGGCTATCCCATTGCGGCTCACCGGGTTTGGCGCTTTTCCACAACACAAAATCAAGCGGATCACGCTTGGTATCGTCAGCCGCCACACGCTCGCCGCTGATCAAATCATCAATCGATTTGCCGGAGAGTTTGCCGTAATCTTTAAATTGACGAACCGCATAAGCCATGTCACCGCTTTTTGTCTGGTAAGCCAGTCCCTTTTGCTGCAACTTTTCAATGATATTGAGCATTTGCGGAATAAAGTGCGTGGCGCGGGGCTCAACCGTAGGCGGCAAGCAGCCAAGGGCGATCATGTCCTCCTGCATAGCTCGGGCGAACTCGTCGGTCAATGCTTCACAGCTCACGTGACGTTCAGCCGCACGACGAATGATCTTGTCATCGACGTCCGTGATATTGCGTACAAATGTCACTTTATAACCGATTGCTTCAAGCCAACGGCGAATGATGTCAAAAGAGATAAAGGTGCGGCCGTGACCGATATGCGTGTAGTCGTACACCGTGACGCCGCAGACGTACATTCTTACTTCCCCCGCAGTGATCGGTTCAAAAGCCTGTTTGCGGCGAGATAGTGTGGAATAAAGTTCAAGAGCCATGGAAATTCTTTATTGTTTTCAAAATCAAGTTACCGATTCTTGACAGTATATAGGAAGCGACGGGCGAGCGAACCATCTTTTCACATTTGTGGCTACTGCCAATTACGTCAGCTTCGAAACGCTTCGTTGCATTTGTTTGATAAGAAAAGAATGCTTCGCCGATATAATGCAAATGACTTTACTATCGATGTCTCGAAATGTTCAAACTTAAGAAATTGCTGCCCTATACAATGGCCGCCATCTTGCTCAGTGCCACGGCTTCTTTGCCGGCCATGGCCGCTTTTGAGTACGACGAGCCCCGCACGGAAAATGAACGCATAGAACTTATTGACCGGCTCATTGTTGAAAATCAATGGCGTGACGCGCTCAAGCACATTGCCCAAGCGCTTAAACACAATCCCCAAAATGTTCAATTGAAGTTTAAGCGCGCGGTCATTTACAGCCGCATGGGTGATAATCCAACCGCCAAACGCTACTTTAACGAACTCATCCGGTCCTATCCGGAGATTGTTGAACCCTATAACAATCTGGCCGCAATCTACGCTTCAGAGGGCAACTTAGTGAAAGCCCGTGAACTTCTTTTACAGGCTGTCACCATCAATCCCAATTTTTCAATGGGTTATGAAAATTTAGGAGACCTGGCCTTGCAAGGAAAAAATCCTGACACGGCTCAGGCCCTGCAATACTATGAAAAAGCAGCTTCCCTGGCCCCCGATAACAAAGTTTTAGCCAGAAAGCTCAAAGCGTTCAAAAAATATTTGGATCAAAACTCTTGAGGATTTTAAATGACTTCTTTTACTCGCCGCGCAGCCGTTGTTGCCCTAGCCATGGTAGCCATCGCGCCTGCCGCTTTTGCTGCGCAAGCCACTCAAGTCAAAGTGGATACGAACATGGGGGCTTTCGTGATTGAGCTCAACACCAAGGCTGCCCCGAAGACAGTTGAAAACTTTTTAGCCTATGTCAGGAGCGGCTTTTATAAAAACACGCTCTTTCATCGTGTGATTCCGAATTTCATGATCCAGGGCGGTGGTTTTGTGATGGGCATGGAAGAAAAGGACACGCGGGCGCCAATTGCTTTAGAATCGCGAAACGGACTGTCCAATGTGCGGGGTACCATTGCCATGGCCCGCACCAATGATCCGAATTCAGCCACAAGCCAATTTTTTATCAATGTAAGGGATAACCGCTTCCTTGATGCCAATCAGGCTCAGGACGGTAACGGCTACGCGGTTTTTGGAAAAGTGGTCTCCGGCATGTCCACGGTTGATGCTATTGCCCGAGTCAAAACGCATTCCGTCGGCTACTACGATGACGTGCCCATCCGCGATGTGGTCATTAAGAATATGTCTGTTATTAAAGGAAAGTAGAAATGATTCGTTTAACTACCAACTACGGCGTCATTGATATCGAACTCGATTACGAACATGCTCCGGCTACGAGCAAAAATTTCGAACAATACGTCCGCGATGGCTTCTACAACAACACGATCTTTCACCGTGTTATTCCCGGTTTCATGATTCAAGGCGGCGGCTTCGAGCCCGGGATGAAGCAAAAACAAACCCGCGAACCGATCGAAAATGAAGCGGATAACGGTCTGCGTAACGACAAGTACACCATCGCCATGGCCCGCACAAGTGATCCGCACTCTGCTACGGCTCAATTTTTCATCAATGTCGTAGACAATGACTTTCTCAATCACACGGCTCCCACTCCGCAAGGCTGGGGTTATGCTGTATTTGGCAAAGTCGTTGCCGGTGAAAACGTGGTCGATCAAATCGCAGCGGTTAAGACCGGCCGTTGGGGCTTCTATGATGATGTTCCCAAAGAAAATGTGATTATTGAAAAGGCTGAAGTGATCGAAGACTAAACCTAAGCCTTATCGATCCGGGAAAGCATCTGTTGTTTTCCCGGATTTTGTTTCAGAAAGACTAAGTTCCAATTTCGTCATTTCAATTCCTGCCAACCAATAACAAATTTGCCCAAAAACTAGGCAATCCAAGCAGCAGCATCTCCGTTAAAATTTAAGAATGTGTAAGACCCAGTCCATTCGGCCATTTGGTGATGCCGATAGGGCCTTTTTTATTGATAATTATTTCAGTTTCGGTATATGCAGTCTCAAAACGCCTGTTTGTCTTTAGGCATTGACATTGGTTCGACAACCATTAAATACGCGCTCATTGACGGCAATAAAAAAATCGTCGCCGCCCGTTACGAACGCCATAAAAGTGCGGTGGTTCAAACACTCAAATGGCTTTTATCGGATTTGATTGCGCACTATGATTGCCAAAAAGCCTTTGTCCGGCTATCAGGCTCGGGCGCTTTGATCCTAGCCGGTGCAACGGGCACCGGATTTGTGCAGGAAGTGGTGGCAGCAGGGACGTACTTGCATGAAAATGATCCCCTTTTGGATGTTGCCGTGGAACTGGGCGGCGAAGACGCCAAAATCATTTACCTCACACAAGGTGTTGAACTTCGCATGAACGAGGCCTGCGCGGGCGGCACCGGCGCCTTTATTGATCAGATGGCCTCGCTCTTAGACACCGACCCCATCGGGCTCAATGAACTGGCCGCAGACGCTAAGCGCTCCCACCCGATTGCTTCGCGCTGCGGTGTTTTTGCGAAGACAGACGTCGTCGCTCTTTTAAATAGCGGCGTTCCCCGCTCAGAAATCGCCCGAAGCATCTTTGAAGCCGTGGCCGATCAGGCGATCAGCGGCTTGGCATGCGGCCGACCCATTGAAGGACGGGTGGCTTTTTTAGGCGGACCTTTGCATTTTTTGCCGCAACTAGCAAGTGCCTTTGAGCGAAAACTTAAAGCCGATAAAACGACCTTCGAGCATTTCGACAATTCTCAATACGCCGTTGCCTATGGGGCTGCCATTGATGCGTTTGATAACACAAAAGACGATGAGATAACGCTCGAAGAATTTTTAAAAAAACTTGCTCCAATTGATACCATCGCGGGCGAGTCTGCTCACCTGGCTCCTTTTTTTAAAAATCAACAGGAGCTTGATAGCTTCAAAAAACGACACGCCGCGCATTGCGCTAAACGAGGGCAATTGCAAGATGCCTCTGGCGACCTATTTTTAGGGATTGACCTGGGCAGTACGACGGTCAAACTCGCATTAATTGATCAAGACGGCGCCATCCTTTATGACTGGTACAACCACAATGAAGGCGATCCCTTGCCCAAACTGATTCCGCAAGTTTTGGCACTTACCTCAGCTTTACCGAATAAAGCCCGAGTGCGCGCCATATGCACAACAGGTTACGGCGCAAGTCTTGCTCAGGCGGCCTTAGGCAGCCAATTCAATGAGGTCGAAACCCTGGCACACCAACGCGCCGCAGTCGCCTTTGATTCCCAAACAAGCTACGTGATCGACATCGGCGGCCAGGACATGAAATGCCTGAAAGTAACGGCAGGCGCAATCGCCGACGTTAAATTAAATGAAGCTTGCTCTTCGGGCTGCGGCTCTTTCATTGAAACATACGCTAAGCAATTAGGGCTTACTCTTCACGAATTTGTTGACAGTGCGCTTCATGCGCAAAATCCCTGTGATTTAGGCACCCGTTGTACTGTGTTCATGAATTCAAAGGTAAAACAAGCACAAAGCGCGGGAGCAACCGTTGCCGACATTGCCGCGGGGCTGTGCCACTCAATTGTTTTAAATGCTTTACACAAAGTGCTTCGTATTGCCGATACCAAACAGTTGGGCGAGCATGTCTTGGTGCAAGGCGGCACGTTCTTAAATGACGCCATCCTGCGAGCCTTTGAGCTTTACATCGGCCGACAGGTAATCCGACCGGATATAGCCGGTTTAATGGGCGCGTATGGCGCCGCGTTAATTGCTCGCGAAAGAACAACGGCGGATACTCCCCTTTTGGATTTAAGCCCGAAGGCGCTCGATCTTTCCGGCGTCAAAACAACTGAATTTCGCTGCAAGAGCTGCAACAACCACTGTCTGTTAACTTTGCATCGTTTTGCGAGCGGGCAAAAACACGTAAGCGGCAACCGTTGTGATTTTGCTCTCAAAGGCATTGAAGGTAAAAACTCTGAGCACTTCATTGACAAAAAGTGCAGTCTTCTTTTTAACCGAGAACCCTTGCCCGAAAACGAAGCCCCTCGAGGCTCAATCGGCATTGCGCGAGTGCTCAATATCTATGAGCATTACCCCTACTGGTTTGAGCTTTTTACGAAACTCGGATTTCATGTGGAGCTCTCCCCCTATTCGGATCACTACATCGCAGGGCTCGGTATTGAAAGTATTCCCTCTCAAAGCCTTTGTCTGCCGGCTAAGCTTGCCCACGGACACGTCACCTGGCTGGCCAAAAAAGGCGTCAAACGTATTTGGCTGCCCTGCATTCCGAAAGAACGAACGAATTTTGCAAATGTGCCGGGTCGCTTTGCCTGTCCGGTGGTTGGCGGCTATCCTGAAGCTTTGAAACTTAATTTTGAGTGCACCCATCCTGAAGCGAAACTTCTTACACCTTTTGTGGATCTCAATGAGGCTAAAACCGTTCAACGAGCCATAAGAGAAGCATTCCCGGAAATTACGGTCGCAGAAATTCGCGAGGCCGTTCAGAGTGCGGAAGCCGCGCAGCAAACCTATCAGCGCCAAGTCCGACAGATGGGGGAAAAGTGCTGGCGTGAACACGAAGTTTCCAAGGCTCCCTTAGTGGTGATTGCTTCCCACCCCTATCATATGGATCCCTTCGTCAACCACGGCATTTGCACACTGATCGCCTCCATGGGCGCTGAGATTGTCACGGAGGATTCAATCGCGCACTTGGCCCCCGACACGACTTCACTGGATGTCATCGACCAGTGGACATTCCATAGCCGCCTATACCGTGCAGCCGAGCTCACACGTGATAAACCGTGGGCGGAACTTGTTCATTTGGTCAGTTTCGGTTGCGGACTCGATGCCATTACCTCCGAGCAGGTTCGGCGTATTCTGGAGCCAGCCGGTAAACTTTATACGATGCTTAAAATCGACGAAGGCGATACGCTGGGAGCAGCACGGATTCGCTTGCGCTCACTTTTTGCCGCTGTCAAAGACCGACGTGAATTGCATGCCGGTATTCAAGAGTCACCCATTGTCTGGCACGATCGTCCGAAGGAAAAGAAAAAACTGGAGCTTAAAGCCGTCAAGACAATTTACGTGCCTCAAATGGCACCGATCCACTTTCCGATTCTTGAAAGCGCTCTGAAAAGCTTAGGCTTTAATGTCAAACTCTTGCCACAGGTACGCCCCGAGGCGATTCAATTAGGGTTGCGCTACGTTAATAACGACGCCTGTTATCCGGCCATTGTTGTCATCGGACAGTTGTTGGATGCCGTTTTATCGAAAGATTTCGATCAGGATACGAGCGCGCTTTTGCTCGCGCAGACATGCGGACCGTGCCGCGCCACTAACTACGCGACACTTTTGAAGTGGGCACTCAAAGACCTTGATATGGAAGAGCTTCCCGTTATCACTATCTCGACACAGAAGGTAACCGGTACGGAACACCTTCCGTTGGGACTTAAAGGCATTAACCGAATCGCCTTGGGAGTGCTTTACGGTGATTTGCTGCAAAAGCTCTATCTAAAAACCCGCTCTTATGAGAAAGTACCGGGCAGCGCTCAGAAGCTTTTAGATAAATGGCAAGCGATTGCCTGCCGAGATATTGATAAAGGTAAGAGTGCGCTTCGAGTCAATGCTGCACAAATGGCTCGGGAATTTTCCGCTATTGAATGCACAGACACGCCTAAACCCCAGGTTGGCATCGTGGGCGAAATCCTTTTGAAGTATCACCCGCAGGCAAATCTCAACATTTTGGAAGAACTCTTTGCTGAAGGCGCTGAGCCGCGTTTAGGCGATATTTCGAGCTTCCTTTTGTATTGTCTCTACGACCCGATTTTCCAAGCTAAAGCGTTAAAGGGCCCCAAGATGCGGGCTTTCACCTCAGGCCTATTTGTGCGGTACTTTGAATCTCTCAGAAGCATCGCCAATCAAGCTTTAAGCCAAGCAGGTTTCAACGGAATGCCGACACTTAAAGAACACCTAGCGCGTCTTAACAGCCTCATGTCTCCGGCCCAACAAGCCGGCGAAGGTTGGCTTCTTACCGCTGAAATGGTGGAATTTTTAGAAACAGGCGCTCCCAATGTGCTCTGTCTGCAGCCTTTTGCTTGTCTGCCCAACCACATTACGGGTAAAGGCGTGATGCGGGTACTCAGACAGCTTTATCCGAACGCCAATCTGTGTGCCATTGATTTTGAAGCGGGAACTTCGCACGCCAATTTCAGCAACCGCTTAAAATTATTCATGGCACAGGCTCGCGCTAACCAATCAAAGCGCTCCCCCGGTAAAGGACTGTAACGATGGATCTTCTCACTGAAGGCGGATTACTCATTATCACGCTTCCTGAGCAAGGAGCAGTGGGGCCACTGCCGTCGCACTACTTTGATCCACGAGCCAAGCAGGGAAAAATTCGCGACGCTTTAGTGCGATGGTTTTCCCTTTGGGGCATTCCCCTTTCAGGCTCCACACATAATCCGACCTGGCTTGAAGCTCATACAACGGAAGTTGTATGGTGCGATTCTGTCCCAGGCGATCTGCACGGTCCGCAGACCGTTCGCTATTATGCTCAACATGCCGACCGCATTGTCGAAGCCATCGAAAAGTGCCGACCGAAAGTTATTCTTGTCTTAAGTGCCTATCTCTACGAGGCGATGGCAACAGAGGGTTTATCTCAAAAGATTTCTGCAGTGATCGGTAAAGCAAAAGGCGCTCCACGAAGAATCACAACCATGAGGCTAAAAGCGCTTGAGCAAAAATTTGAACATGCGCAAATGCTGATTCTTCCGACTCCCTCTAAAAACACCACAGACGACTACATCAGAAGTCTGAGTGCCAGTGTCCGAGAGACATTCGAAGCAGCAGGATTTAACCTCAAAGACAATGGTGATGCACTTTTAGGAGCTGCTAAGGCACTGCTCGTTTTAGATGAAAAACGCACCATTGTCGCAATGCAAAATCGACTTCGTATCGATGAGTCTCGGGCTAAAGCGTTGCTTGAAGCGATGCAGGAAGAAGGTCTCATCAGTCAACCTGATGAGAACGGAAGACGTTTTTTGAAGAAATAAAAAATCCCGTGCAACTTGAAAAAAGCGCACGGGACTTTGAGCAATACCAATACTCTATCAGAGCATCTTCAAGCCGCTTTCGATATTGGCAATGACGGTGTCTTTACCAAACAATTCAAGCGTCTTATCAAAGACAGGCGAAATCTTTTCACCAAAGACCAGCACACGAATAGGCACTGCCACCACAGGCATCTTGATACCCATTTCATCCATGATGCTCTTTAAAACACCGTAGATGTTTTCTGCGGTCCAATTCTCAACACCGCGGGCGCGTTCAAGGAAAAGCTTCACAGCTGCCAAGCTTTGTTCATTGGCAAGCACCTCACGCACAAGCGCTTCATCGCGCTGCAACGGGCGGTAGAAAATCATGCAGTTGTCGGCAAGCGCTTCGAGCGTTTCGGGACGCTGCTTAGTGATTTCCATCACACGGGCCAAATCGGCATGACCGTCAATCACGCCGCCTCGAGCTTCGATACGCGGACGCACCAAACGGGCAAGACGATCGTTGTCAGCCTCTGCGATATAGAGGTGATTCAAGTGATTGAGCTTCTTTGGATCCAAGCAAGCGGGAGACTTGGAGCAATGACGCAAATCAAACCACTCGGCCAATTGAGCCTTCGTGAATTTTTCATCATTGCCGTGGCCCCAACCCAAACGTGCAAGGTAGTTAACGAGCGCTTCAGGCAAATAGCCTTTCTTTTCGTAATCCATTACGCTCGCATCGCCGTTGCGCTTACTCAACTTACGATTATCCGGACCATTGATAAGCGGCAAGTGGGCAAATTCCGGCACCTCCGCATCCAACGCCTTATAAAGATTGATCTGTCGGGGGGTGTTATTGATGTGGTCAGCACCGCGGACAACGTGGCTAACCTTCATATCGATATCGTCGACCACAACAGCGAAGTTATAAGTCGGGATACCATCACCGCGCATGATCACCAAATCGTCCAATTCGGTATTTTCAAAAGAAATCGGACCATAGACCATGTCATTCCAGGTAACCGTGCCGGTATCGGGATTGCGGAAGCGGATCACAGGCGTGATGCCTTCCGGAATCGGACGGCCGACACAATTTTCAGGACGCCAGCGACCGTCGTAACGGGGCTTAATCTTCTTGGCCATCTGTTCTTCGCGCAAGGCTTCCAACTCTTCCTTGGTGGCGTAGCACTTATAAGCCAAGCCCTTTTCGAGCATCATATCGACCACTTCTTTATAGCGGTTCAAACGATCCATTTGGTAGATAGGACCTTCGTCGTAATCGAGTTCCAACCACTTCATGCCATTGATGATCACGTCAACGGCTTCTTGCGTGGAGCGCTCCTGGTCCGTATCTTCGATACGAAGGAGGAACTTGCCGCCTACAAAGTGGCGTGCATAGGCCCAGCAGTAAATAGCCGTGCGGGCGGTGCCCAAGTGCATCATTCCAGTCGGAGACGGTGCGATACGCGTGCGAATTTCTTTCATTTTGTCTTATTAGAAACGATTAAGAGAATTTGTTGATTTTAAGCCATCGCAAAGGCTTCGTCTAGAAAAGTGAGAACATTCGGTGTGTTTTTCCACAATTTTTGTGAACAACATTGTGGACAACTTTGGGAATTCTTGGGGAAAAAGGTGTGCAAAAAGTGCGACGGATGAAAAAAGAGCCGCTTGCTCAATGGCTTGCGGCTCTTCTTTTATAAAACTCGTTCAGAACGAATTACAGGCTCTTCACCTTTTCCACGAGGCTGGCAAAGCCGGCCTTGTCGAAGATAGCCATATCGGAAAGAACCTTACGGTCCAAAGCGATGTTAGCCTTCTTCAAGCCGTTCATGAACACGCTGTAGGTCATGCCGTTGGCGCGAGCGCCGGCATTGATACGAGCGATCCACAAGCGACGGAAAACGCGCTTCTTATTGCGACGGTCACGGTAAGCGTACTGACCGGCCTTCATCACCGCTTGCTTGGCAACGCGGAAAACATTATTGCGACGAAGAATGAAACCCTTGGAGAGTTTCATAATCTTCTTATGACGTGCACGAGCGGTTACACCACGTTTTACTCTGGGCATCTTTCTCTCCTCCTAATTAGGCGTAGGGCAACATACGATGGATGGACTTGCTGTCAGAGTCGTGAATGGTGACCATTCCGCGCAAATGACGCTTGTTCTTCGTCGTACGATGGGAAAGAATGTGACGCTTGGTAGCGTGAGCACGCTTAATGGAGCCGCCGGAGCGCACTTTAAAGCGCTTAGAGGCAGCCTTCTTCGTTTTCATCTTCGGCATTTGACCGATTTCCTTTTGTTATTAGATGATCACCGGTGCTTTCACACCTTGCGAAAGACTTGTCAACCGGATCTCACTTGTTATAGGCCGAGTCCCATTTTGCCTTATCGCGGCACACAAAAAAGTCCGCGAGGGATTCTAAAAAGAATGACTCGGCTACGAAACTGCGAATGATATTACTTTTTGCGTTTAGGCGCAAGTACCATAATCATCTGGCGGCCTTCAAGTTTCGGGAATTGTTCTACTTGAGCAATTTCTGCCAGATCTTCGCGAATGCGTGTGAGCACATCTTGGCCTAAATCCTGATGGGCCATTTCACGACCGCGGTAACGAAGCGTCACTTTTGCCTTGTTGCCGTCACCCAAGAAGCGGATGAGCGCGCGAAGCTTCGTTTGATAGTCATTTTCATCGGTGGCCGGACGGAACTTCACTTCCTTGACCTGAATGACCTTTTGCTTGGCCTTCATTTCCTGCTGGCGCTTTTGTTCTTGATAACGGAACTTGCCGTAGTCCATCAAGCGGCAAACAGGAGGATTAGCCTTAGCGGCCACTTCCACCAAATCCACCCCCGCTTCTTCGGCCATGGCCAAAGCTTCGGAAGTGCGCACAATACCGATTTGGGTGCCATCGACACCCGTCAAGCGAATTTCAGGCACGCGAATCTCACGATTGATTCGGTGCGTACGTTCTTGAGCTATGATCGTTCTCCTAAAAACTCTACATTGTCGCGCAAGACAGCGCGAAGCGCTCACTTTACCACTTTTTGTTTGATTTTTGGTGAGCAAAAACTTAAAAAACAACACAAAAAAGCAATTTTTTCACTTCTCGACACTAAAACACCCGACCGCGAATGCTTCACGAGCCGGGTGCTTCGTCAAACTGAAAAAATCACTTCAATCAGTTATTGACTTTTTGGGCGTTTTCATCAACCACACGAGCGATGAAATCTTCAAGTTTCATGACACCCAAGTCCTTGCCGCCGCGAGCACGGACGGCAACCGTTCCGGCTTCACGTTCCTTTTCACCGACAACAACAATGTAAGGAATCTTCTGCAAGCTCAATTCGCGAATCTTGTAGTTGATCTTTTCATTGCGAACGTCTTTTTGAACACGAAGACCGGCTGCCTTCATCTTGGCGGCGATTTCATCAACGTAATCGGCCTGATGTTCGGTAATGTTTGCAATGGCCACTTGAACCGGAGCCAACCATACAGGCATAGCACCCGCGTAGTGTTCAATCAGCATACCGATCCAACGTTCAAGAGAACCAATGATGGCACGGTGCAACATTACAGGCGTCTTTCTTGTATTGTCTTCGGCCACGTATTCAGCACCCAAGCGACCCGGCATTTGGAAGTCGACCTGAATCGTGCCGCACTGCCAAGAGCGACCCAAGCAATCCTTTAAGTGGTACTCAATCTTCGGACCGTAGAAAGCGCCTTCTCCGGGCAAAATGTCATACTTCAGGCCAAGCGCATCCAAGCTTTGCATCAAAGCGGCTTCGGCTTTGTCCCAAGCGGCATCTTCACCGATACGCATGGCAGGACGCGTGGCCACTTTGTAGGCAATATTGTCAAAACCGAAGGTGTGATACACCTCTTTAACCAACTTGGAATAAGCTTCACATTCGGCCAAAATCTGATCTTCGGTACAGAAAATATGGCCGTCATCCTGCGTGAAGCCTCTGACGCGCATCAAACCATGCAAAGAGCCCGACGGTTCATTGCGGTGGCATTGACCGAATTCACCGATACGCATCGGCAAATCGCGATAGCTGCGCAAAGCGGAGTTGAAAATCTGAATGTGACCCGGGCAGTTCATGGGCTTTAAGGCGTAGTAACGGTTTTCAGACTCCGTCGTGAACATATTTTCACGATACTTGGCCCAGTGGCCGGAACGTTCCCAAAGCGAGCGGTCAAGCACTTGAGGCGCTTTAACTTCGTCGTAGCCGTTATCTTGATAAATCGTACGCATGTACTTTTCAACTTGCTGCCACAAAGCCCAGCCCTTGGCATGCCAGAAAATCATGCCCGGCGCTTCTTCCTGCAAGTGGAAGAGATCCAATTCCTTGCCCAAACGACGGTGGTCACGTTTTTCCGCTTCTTCAAGCATCGTGAGATAGGCTTTGAGGTCATCTTTTTTGAGCCAAGCGGTGCCGTAAATGCGTTGCAGCATTTCGTTTTTGGAGTCACCCCTCCAGTAGGCACCGGCCACCTTCATGAGCTTGTGCACTTTCAATTTGCCCGTGCTCGGCACGTGAGGGCCGCGGCAAAGGTCAACGAAGTCACCTTGTTCATAAAGCGAAATCGTTTCACCTTCCGGAATCGCTTCAATGAGCTCAGCCTTATATTTTTCACCGAGTCCGAGGAAGAATTTGATCGCGTCTTCACGCTTCATTTCCTTGCGAACGATCGGGATATTTTTAGCGGCCAACTCATCCATGCGCTTTTCGATGGCCGTCAAATCTTCGGGCGTAAACGGACGCTTGTAGGAAAAGTCATAGTAAAAACCGTTTTCGATAGCCGGTCCGATCGTCACCTGAGCATCGGGATAGAGTTCTTTGACAGCCTGAGCCATCAAGTGAGCGGTAGAGTGACGAACGATTTCGAGCGCTTCAGGATCCTTTTCTGTGATGATGGCCAATGTGGCGTCATGGTCAATGACTGTGGAGGTATCTACCAACTTATCATCAAGACGTGCGGCAATTGCGGCTTTGCCAAGGCTCGTGCTGATGCTCTTGGCTACATCAGCGACTGACACAGCCGATTCAAATTCTCGTTTGGAACCGTCTGGAAGCGTTACGAATAGCATTTTTCCATTCCTTATTCTTCGGTATAAATCTATAAAAAAAGTGTGGCTTACCGAAAAGCCACACTTTTAATTTTGAATGATTTTCAAGCAACACAAGCGGGCTCGTTAGCAAATTGTTAACGAGTTGTTGTAGTTCGGAGAGTATTGCGACTCAGAATCACTTGAAAATTCCTATTAAACTGACGGGGTTATTTTAGCCCTCGCAAAAGCGCTTTGTAAAGCACTGCAATGAGCAGTTTTGCCTAAAACACACTTTTGTATATGGCTAAAACGTCTTCGGAGGTCAATTTTTTAAATTGTCCGATCGTACCCGTTCGGGCACAAGCACTCGCCGCACAGGCTTCAAGCGCCTCTTGAGTTAACCCGAAGTCAGAGAGTTTTGTAGGCATCTTCATCGCCGCATAGAAGGCTTGCAGTTTGGCAATCCCCTCTTCAAGCGTCTCAACGCCCATCACTTTCTTTGCAAAACGCTGCATACGGGCGGGGTTCACCTCAGCCACATAACGAAGCCAGGCAGGCGTAATCACCGCAAGTCCTGCTCCATGAGTAATAGCGGGATCAAAAGCCGACAGTTCGTGCTCCATCGCGTGACAGGCCCAATCTTCAACCTGCCCCAAACCGTAGTAGCCGTTATGAGCCCAGCTGCCCACCATGGCGACCTGACACCAGGCGTCGTAGTCACTGTGGTTTTCAAGCAACTTCGGTCCCATTTCCATGGCCGTGCGAATGGCAGCTTCAGCTTGACCGCTCACAAACTCCACATGCTCCGTATTGGTGAAATAGCGCTCAAAGATGTGGCTAATCATGTCAACGACACCGGCCGCGATCTGGTTCTCAGGCAACGTAAAGAAAAGTTCCGGATTAACCACAGAGATCAACGGACGAATTTTTTCGCTCGCGGTTCCAAGCTTGAGTCCATTGTGGTTAATCACCATGCGGATTGACTGCTCACTGCCGGCGGCAGGAATAGTCAGTACACAGGCCACGGGGATAGCATCGGTGATAGCCACGCCTTTGGTGAAAAAGTCCCAGGCATCGCCATCGTATTTTGTCCAGGCCGCCGCCACTTTGCAGGTATCAATAACGCTTCCGCCGCCGATCGCCAAAAGGGCATCCACTTGAGAGTCCACCGCAATCTTTTTAACCTTGGCCGCAAAATCCAACGTGGGATTGGCACGCACGCCGCCAATCGTGAAGTATTCAATTCCAACTTCTTCCAAAGAGGTCTGGACCGCGGAAACCGTTCCGTTTTTCAAAGCGCTGCCGCCACCGTAAACGATCAGCACCTTGCCGATATTTTCTTTTTTGAGCGCCTCACCCAATTTCTTATGTTCATCACGACCAAAAAGAATTCGGGTGGGATTGCAGTAATTAAAGTTCAGCATAAAGACACCTACAATGAAATTTCTCAGGAGAATCTAGCACAAAATTTTAGAGTTCAAAAAGAAGATGTTGTCCATTGCAAGATGCACGATCCGGAAGTTGATGCATCAGTTTTATACATAAATCAAACGCAACTGAATCATTTTCCAATATTTCAGAAGTTCGAGTGAGCTAAAATGAATAAGTTGACTAACCGCTTAAAGGAAACTCCCATGAGCACAGAAAAGAAGAATCTGGAACCGGGCTTACCGCCCCTTCTTCCGGAAACCAAAACGGTAATGGACACATTGATGGCCGCTGATTTGATCAAAAAAGCTCTTCAATTGGCTGTGGATCAGGACAATCTTTGCTTACAAGAACAAATTGCCATCACCGAAACCCCCTCCTCTCCCTTCGGTGAAGAAATCCGCGGAAAAGATTTTGTTGAACGTTTTACCAAACTCGGTCTTTTAGATGTACACATGGATGAAGTGGGCAATGTGATCGGCCGTCGTCCGGGTGTTGGCCCCGAACCCCGTACCAAACTCATTATTTCAGCCCACTTGGATACGGTGTTTGCTAAGGACACTAATTTCAAGGTTCGCCAAGAAGGCAACCGCTTCTACGCACCTTCCATCGGTGACGACTCCCGCGGCTTGGCCGGTCTTTTGCAAGTCATCCGCATGTTCCAAGAGCTCAAGATCCAAACCTTGGGCGACATTATTTTCGTCGCTACGGTCGGTGAAGAAGGCGAAGGGGACTTGCGTGGTGTGAAGCATCTTTTCCGCGATCCCAACGTGGATGTGGATGCATTTATGTCGCTTGACTGGTGTGATCCGAGTGATGCCATTGTGGGCGCCACAGGAAGCTTGCGCTATCGCGTAAGCTTTGACGGTCCCGGCGGACACAGCTATTTGGGCTTTGGGCAGCCTTCGGCCATTCACGCATTGATGCGTTCCGGCAAGGTTCTTTGTGATTTGGAAGTACCCAAAGATCCCAAGACCACCTACACCGTGGGTGTTGTCAAAGGCGGCACAACGGTCAATTCCATCGCCGCGCACGCTTCAATGGATATCGACATGCGCAGCACGGAAAACGCCTCGCTTTTAGCTTTGCGCGACAAGATTCTTCCCTGCTTTGAAAAAGCCTGTGAAGAAGAAAACGCTCACTGGGGCATTACCGACGAAGCCAACAAAGTGAAAGTAACGGTTACCCCCATCGGTGACCGTCCCGCAGGCCAACAACCCTATGAAAGTCCTGTTTGCCAAGCGATCCGAGCGGGTCTTCTCGCCTTGGGTCTTCCCCTTCACATGTATGCCTCCACCTCAGGCGACCACAACGTCTCGCTGAGCATGGGTATCCCGAGCTTGGCGATGGGCGCGGGCGGCCGCAACTGGAAGATGCATACGCTCGATGAAGTCTATGAACACGTGGATGCCTATCAAGGCCCGCAACTCGCGTTCTTAATGGCTTGCGCCATGAGCGGTGTTGACGGCGTCACGAAGGGCTTTTTGAAAAAACGCGCTCGCTAATTTGTAATTAGCCTGAAGTGACAAACGCCTGTCTGGGAAATTCCTAGATAGGCGTTTTAGTTTAACGGGCGCGGTTGGCGACTGCCTTTTGAACCTTTTGATAGGTCTTCCAATGAAAATAACTTTGAAGCAAAACCGAGACGCAGATCAAAGCCAAGCCGATATAGAAAGCAAAGTTAAGATCCTTGGCTTCATTGAAGATAATCATGGCCAAAATAATGCTGTAAACGGGTTCAAGGTTGTAGCTTAAGTTGACGGTAAAGGCAGAAAGTCGTTTGAGTGCCTCGACCTGAAGCGAAAACATACCGACCGTACAAAACGACGACAAAATCAAAAGATAAATTAAATCGGACGTCGAAGGCACTATCGTCTCAACCGGGAAAAACGACAAATAAAGCGGCAAAAGCGCACTCATGATGACGAAACTGGCGGCGATTTCATAAAAAAGAAACGTCATGAGCGGATAGTCAGAACCTACCCGGCGGTTTTCGATTGTCAGGAACGCGGCGGCGACAGCCGAGAGCACCCCCAGAACAATCCCAACCTGATAGCGCGTATCAAAATGGAAAATGAGCGCGATACCGATAATCGTGAGAAGACTAAAAGCAATTTCTCTTAAAGAAAAAGCCCTCTTACTCCAAACGGGATCAATAATGGCAGTAAAGAATCCGAGAGAAGCAAAGCAGACAACACCGATGGACACATTGGAATATTTGATGGAGCCGTAAAAAAGAAGCCAATGCACGCAAAGCAAGAGCCCAACCCAAGCAATACGCAGGATATCTTTCAAAGGTAGGCGGATTTGTCCATGCTTGACAAGCAGGTAAAGCAGAAAGAAACCGCTTGCAAACATCACACGGTACCACACCAATAGGCCTTCATTGAGTGTAATCAAGCGACCCAACACGCCGGTGAAGCCGGCTAATAATATGGAAAGGTGCAAAATCACAAAAGCGTATGAAAGCATGGCAAAGGCAAGATAAAACGTTTAAAAACGATCGGAATTGTAGCGATATTTCCATTAACAAACTCTTTCCACGATCCATTCTCACGGCTCTGTGATATAGTGAAAAGGTTGGATTTTCCTGAAAAAAGGACTGAAAATGAAAAAATCCCAAACAAAGAAAGCCGCCGGCGGCACCCAATGGTCTTCCCTGTTTGATGACATCTTTGGGCTAAAAGCTTGGCATGACAAAAAGGGCCGCCGCGATAAAAAGCGCATCCCCTGGCAATGGGCTCTGTGGGGAGCGCTTTTATTTTTTATGTTGGGTTTTCTGATCCCGACGGATTCGGCTTGGATTTTGTTGGTGGCGATTGCTGCGGCTGTCATCATCTATTTTGCCCGCAGTACCGAAGCAGTTGAAGAGCAAGTATTGCTTTTAACGGACAATCGCACGCCGGCTCAAAAAGAAGCGCATAAACGCCGCGAAGCCGCCAAAGCCCAACGGGCATCCGGCCCGCGCAAACCCCGCGCGCGTCAAAGCGCTCCCGTCTCTCGTCCCGCAGAGACAACTGAGGTAGTGAGCTCGGAAGCTCAGGAAGCCGCCCAACCCGCCGCGGCACAAAGCAGTAAACCTAAGAAAGCAAAACGCACGACTCGCCCGCGTAAGGCGCAGACTTCAAAGAGCGCGCCTGAAATGAAGACTGCTGTCACACCGGAATCATCGGCCCAAACAGAAAAAGAACCCGTTGCCACTGTGACTGCCGCGGTCCTTGATAACACAACGACAACAAAAGAAGTCAAGAAACCGAGAAAACCGCGTGCGCCGAGAAAAACCAACCGTACGGCTGAAAAAGCCATAAACCCGACTAAAACGGCAGTACGCAGACCCAGAAAACCTAAAGCAAAAGCTGCGCCCGCTCTGACAACTGGGGCTGCGGTTGCAACACCCCAACCGCCTGAAACTACTAGTCAATAAACGGTTTATTTAAACTATTTTTCCGCCAACCCATCGTCGCATCGGACGATGGGTTGTTTTTTGACGCTTTTCAAAAATTTTTTCAAGATTAGTAGATACCCTTAAAGCAATACGCCTATGTCTAGGTGAACTCCCTATTTTCGATTACGTTATGCCTCTATACGATGGGCAAAATATGGGTTTGTATCCCAACAAATTAATCAACTGAAGTGAAAGGAAATACCCATGTTTGAAGGCATGCTATTTTACATATTCGTCTGCTTGGCGTTTTTCGCCATCGGCGACTTCTTAGGGGTGGCCACTAAGGCAAAAGTCTCCTCCGTGTTCGTGAGTCTGCTTTTGTTCTTAATCTTCTTTATGGCCGACTGGATTCCGGATGATGTCATCAATCAAGCCGGTTTAACGCAAATCGGCAAATGGGCCGTGGGCTTTGTGGTCTTCGGCATGGGCACCACAATCAATATGCGTGAATTGATGGCTGAATGGCGCACAGTGGCAACCGCCTGCTTATCCATGGCTGTCATTTGGATCGGCATGATTGTGCTCGTTCCCTTGATCGGCTACAACGAAACCATCGTTGCTATCCCGATTATCAACGGCGGTATCGTGGCCACGCAGATCATGACCTCCGCAGCCATGGAAAATGGCCTCGAAATGGCTGCCGCTTTGGGTACCATTCTCTACGCTGTGCAAAAATTCTTCGGCACGCCTTTTGCCTCTTACTTCGGTTTGCGCGAAGCCCGCGAAGTGTTGGCCGTGTACCGTCAAACCGGCGTGAACCCCAATAAGGCTCAACCCAAAGCCGGCGAAGAACCCAAGCTCACTTTCTTTGATAAGCACAAGAAGTACTACGGTCAGTTTGTCTGCTTGGGCATCACGGCCTTCTTCTCTTGGGTGGCTTGGTGCATCGGTCAATTCACCGGTTTAAGCTACACGATTTGGTGCTTGATTTTGGGCGCCATCATGGCAACGACGGGTCTTGTGCCGAAAAATATTCTTGCTCAAGCCAAGTCGGGCGGTATCTTTAACGTTGCCGTGTTCGCTTCCATCATCCCGAGTTTGGCCAAGATTGAATTGGGCGATCTCATCGTGTTGGGCTACAGCACGGTCATCGTCTTTATCGTTGTCTTTGTTCTGCTTTATGTCTGCTTCGGTATTTTGCCGCTTTGGAAAGTTCAAGGTCACAAAAACGTCGCCTTGGGTGTGGCCGCCGCTCAGCTTTTGGGCTTCCCGGCTACCTACCTGATTGCCAACGAAGTGGCAACGGCTGCGGCTGAAAACGAAGAAGAAAAACAAGTTGTTTTGGATGCCATCATGTCGAAGTACCTTGTGGCCGGTTTCACAACCGTGACCTCGGTTTCCGTCATCATTGCGGGCATCTTCGAAACCTTTATTGCTGCGTAACGAATTCTGAACCAAGAGAAAGGAAAGTATCATGTTTAAATTTGACGCTCAAGACTATCCTTACGCCTCCAAGCGCCACGTGGTCTACGCTAAAAACGGCATGTCCTGCGTGGGCAACCCATCGGGCGCCGCAGCCGGCCTTAAGGTTTTGCTCAAAGGCGGTAATGCCATTGACGCGGCCGTGGCCGTAGCCGCTGCTCAGCCTGTTGTAGAACCCACCGGTAACGGTTTGGGTGCAGACTGCTTTGCCCTTATCTGGTACAAGGGCAAACTCTACGGTATCAATGGTTCAGGTCCTTTGCCCAAAGCCGCCTCCATTGCCAAACTGAAAGAACGCGGCTTTGAAAGCATTCCGCCCTATGGGGTCGAGCCGATCGATGTCCCGGGCGCTGTCGGCGGCTGGATGGCCATGCATGAGCGTTTCGGCCGTTTGCCCTTAGAAGAAGTGATGCAACCGGCTATTGATTATGCGGAAAACGGTTACCCCGTTTCCCCCAACATCAGCCGTTTGTGGGAAGAAGCCTATAAGAACTACAGCAAGTACCGCGATCGTCCGGAATTTAAGGGTTGGTTTGACACCTTTGCGCCGAACGACACGTGGTTGCGCCCGGGCGATGTGTTTAAGAGCCATGACATGGCCGAAACGCTTCGCGAAATCGCCCGCACCAAGGGTGAATCTTTCTACCGCGGCGCTTTGGCTCAAAAGATCGATGCCTTCATGAAGGAACATAACGGCTTCCTGTCGGCCGAAGACTTGGCCGCCTACCATCCCGAATGGGTTGAACCCTTGAAGACCGACTACCGCGGCTATGATGTTTGGGAAATTCCGCCCAACAGCCACGGCATCACGGTTTTGATGGCTCTTAACATCCTGAAGGGCTTCACGTTCGGCGAACGCGACACGATCGATACGCTGCACAAGCAAATCGAAGCCATGAAGCTTGCCTTCGTGGATACGATGGAATACGTGGCAGAACCCTCTCACATGATTGTGACTTCTGAACAGCTCTTGAGCCAAAAGTACGCTGATGACCGCAGAAAACTGATTAAACCGGATTCCGCTTTGATGCCTGAAGTGGGCGATCCCCGCTACAGCTCCACGGTGTACTTTGCCACGGCTGACGCCGAAGGCAACATGGTGAGCATGATTCAAAGTAACTTCAGAGGTTTCGGCTCCGGTATCGTGGTTCCGGGTACAGGTATTTCGTTAAATGACCGTGCTCAAAACTTCCGCTTCGATGAAAAGCACCCGAATGCTTACGAAGGCGGCAAGCGTCCGTATCACACGATTATTCCGGCCTTCATCTCCAAGGGTGATCAACCGATCTCGGCCATGGGCATCATGGGCGGTTGGATGCAGCCTCAGGCTCACCTGCAAGTCATCATGAATATGATCGACTTCCACCTGAACCCGCAACAAGCCTTGGACGCTCCGCGTTGGCAATGGATCGGCGGCAAGAAGGTTGAAGTAGAACATGACATGCCCAATCACTTGGTTCGTTTGTTACAACGCATGGGCCACGACATTGTTGTCCAACCTGACCCCTATCACATGGGGCGCGGCCAAGTGATTTTGCGCGATGAAAAGACCGGTATTCTCTGCGCCGGTACTGAAAAGCGCACCGATGGTCAAATCGCTAGTTTCTAATGTTCTAGTTCATTAGACCTTCCAAGACAAACCGGACGAGCAAAAACTCGTCCGGTTTCACTTTTATTTGAGACAAAGGTAAAACCCTACTCTATTGGCGGCAACTCAGCCCCCAACATGAAAAGCGCGGCCTCAACCTTACGGATGGGATAGGGACCTTCAAGCCAGGCACTCCCCTCTTTATTCGCTTTGGCCTTTCTGATTGCTTCGGTTACTGCCCATGAGGCAAGCACATTGCTATTGGCAAAAGTCCTTTCTCGCATGGGACGCTTTTTCATCGTATCGAGCCTTTGAAACACATTGCCATTCCAGGAAGCATCACGGCCTTTGTCCTTTTTTGTTTTTCCCCATCCCTGAAGACTGCCCAATTGAAGCTCTTTGGGAAGCTTTATGTCGCGGCTGATGCAATACTCGCGAATAAAGTAGCAGAGAGCCGCACAAACACGACTTTCATACGTTATGAAATTGGGCAAGAGCGTGGCGTAAATGCGCGAATGAAATGAGGACATGCGCGGACCGAAATCTTTTCCGAATACGGTGTATTCAGGAGAATCGTCCGCTAGCTGACTGCACGCATAGGCCGTGCACTCACATAGATTTTTTGATGTCAGTAATGCTTCAAGATTACTTTTTAAAACCAGACTGTCCTTACCGAACATGTCAATCACGATTTGAATAAAAGCCGAGTCATCACGTTTATCAATGACCTCTTTGAGCGGCTTTTCATAGTGAATAAGCCGATTTTGAAATTCTCGGTTTGGCGCTTCCTGAATATACTGCTCCCATGCATCCTCCAGACTCGTAAAACAGTACTGAGCCTTTGGGCGATAGGTTTGAGTAAGGTAAGGCGGGTCAAAAACGCGACCGGCGATATAGTCCGCCAAATAATCTGTAAAGGCATCCACAACGGGCTGCATCAAATAATGCTCTCGAGCCGAAATCAAGGAATAACTCTCCGACATGTCACTACTACCTTTTAGACATCTACGTGGTTATTGTACGCAACATATTGAGCTAAAAGAAAAATTAAGAGCAGACGCTTTTGAACCCAGCCCCTTCACATTTCCTAACGGAAAAGAAATATAAAGCGCGCAAGGAAACTCTTAGAATCAAACTGCGAAAGGCGATGAGTCAAAGTAGCCTTATCGATAAAAATTTCATTTCACGGACGTACTGTTGAAAATGCAAACTTGTTTAACAGCTGCAGTATCAATATTAGCGATTGATAGCCTATGCAAATCAAATTGATTCAAAATCGTCGTAACGCCCCTGAATAGCCAAAATGAAGTCTCTTAACGCATAGCACGACATGAAAAACGCGCTGATGGGAATGGCGGCGTAAGCCACTTTCACCTGCATCCAGGGAATGGACTGCATGTAAGCGTGAGCACGCATCACCCAAACCCAGCCGTAGTAACAGATAAGCGCATAGGTCAAGAGTTCAATCGCACAGACAACAACGCGACAGATTTTTCCGGTCGTTCCCTCTAAGCGCTCGGTCATCACTTCGACCACAAAGTGGTTTCTCGTGCGCACCAATTCCTGAGCCCCCAAGAAAATCATCCAGATAAGACAAATCTGAATCCAGTCGTCCGTTTGGGTGAAGTTGTAGATGGGGACAAAGCGCACGAAAACGTTTGCCAAAAACATGACAACGATTGCCCCCAGGGCAACGACACAAATGAGACGCGTGATACGGCTTACCCAATGATCAATGGTTTTTAGAATACTCAGCATCTCATCACCCCACAATGCCGGCCAGGCCTAAAGACAATCCCGGAATAAAGGCCACAGCCATCGCCATCAAAATCATAATCACCACATAGCCCACAGACTTCTTGGCAATCTCCATGACCTTCTCGCCGGTAATCGAGGCCATGACGTATAGGTTAAGTCCCACGGGTGGCGTGAGCACTCCAACGGCCAACGCAATGCACATCACAATGCCCAATTGAATGAGATCATAATTAAAGCTCTTGGCAATCGGCACAAAAATTGGCACCGTGATGAGCAAAATGGCCGTGCCTTCCATAAAGCAGCCCATGATCACCAAAATCAGAATAATGATCAAAAGGATTATGGCAAATGAAGAAAACGTGGATGAGACAAAAGCGATGGTTTGCTGAGGAATACGGGTATACAGGAGCACATATTGGAAAAATCCGGCTGTAGCGATCACAAACATCACCTTCGCGGTTTGCTCAACGGTATTCCAAAGAATGGAAGGCAGGTCTGAAAGCTTTAATGTCTTAAAAACAAAAAGCCCGAGGATAAAGACATAAAAGGAAGCGACAGCGGCAGCTTCAGTGGCGGTAAAAAGACCGGCAAACATACCGCCAATCACAATGACTGGTGTCAGAAGTGACCAAAAAGCATCCTTAAAACCCGTCCAGCGCTCACTCCAAGAGGCTTTGGGGGTGACCGTATAGCCTTCCTTTTTACACACATAGGAAGACCAGAGCATAAAAGCTAACCCTAAGAGAACGCCCGGAACAGCGCCCGCGGCAAAAAGAGCGTTGACACTGGTTTGCGTAAGGCCCGCAAATAAGATGAGCGTAATGGAAGGCGGAATAATCGGACCCAGGGCACCGCCTGCGGCAATGGTGGCGCAGCTAAAGGCGCGGTCGTAACCTGATTTAGTCATTTCAGCGATGGCGATCATGCCAATGCCTGCCGCGCAAGCAGCGGCAGAACCTGACATCGCCGCCATCACGATACAGGCCACAATGGCGGCATTGGACAAACCGCCCGCTTTATGACCCAAACAGACACGACCGAAACCAAAAAGACTTTTGGAGATACCGCCCACACTCATGAGGTTTCCCATGAGCAGGAAAAACGGAATAGACATCAAGGTGATGCCCGAGACTTGGGAGAACATGCGTTGAGGCACAAGAAAGAGCCTCGCCATGTCGCCTCCTGCCATTAAAAAAGTAGCAATGGAAGCAAAACCCATCGTGACGGCTGTTGTCACCCCCAATAAAAGGAGAACCAGCACGCCCGCAAAAATCGCAAACATCACCATGGTCTAAATACCCTTCTTATTCCGTCGCTTTAACGGCGTTTAAGACTTCCTGCATAGCGTCTTTACCGGCAAGCTCAGCCACTTTTTCATAGGCGGGAGCCATCTTTTCAACAAAGGACTGACGATCGGGATAAGTAACATTCATTCCCTTTTTCTTCAGTTCTTCAACCACAGCGCTTTCACCCTCACTGATCATCTTACGCGTGAGGTTTTGAGCATTGACCGCTTCTTCCTTCAAAATGGCTTGTTGCTCACCGGACAACCCTTCGTAGACCGTCTTGTTGATTAAAAGCACCTGGCAGTCAAAGTAGTGATTGGTCATGGCCAATTGGTTTTGTGTCTCAAAAAGACTGTCGGCCAAAATGGTGAAAACCGGGTTCTCTTCACCGACCACAACCCCTTGTTTGAGCGAAGTGTAGAGTTCAGAGTAAGCAATGCTTTGCGTGTTGGCGCCGATCGCGTCAAAGGCGGCCAAAAGGCCGGTGGCAGGCGGCACACGAATCTTCACGCCTTTAAGGTCTTCGGCTTTATTGACAACGACATTCTGAGTGGTTGTCTGGCGGAATCCATAATCAAACATAGATAAACCCACAGCATCGTGGGAAGCTAAACCTTTATTCATCCAGGGCATCACAAAATTGTCAATGACCTGATGGGCCTGGTCGTAGCTCTTAAATAAGAAAGGAGCCGTCATGGCGTTGAGCTTTTTATCGTACATAGCCATGTTACCCAACGAAACCACTGCCATATCTAAGGCGCTCATTGTCACCTGCTCGGCAAGAGCCGGTTGATCACCCAGTTCCCCGGAAGGATAAACCTCGACCTTTAATTCCCCTTTTGTGCGGCTTTCCACATTTTGTGCAAACTGAAGAGCGGCTGCGTGGTGGGCGTGACTGGTGGCAGCTGTATGCGCCAGACGAATGGTTTGAGCGGCTTGTGCGGAAAAACTTGCCGCGATAAGGCAAGCGCCCGCGACAAACATGGCTTTAACAGCGGTTTGCATAATGGAGATCCTCCGGGGGTGAAAAAGAAATATCAATTTCTAAGTATAACGGGCTTAAGCGTCGATTATTCTTTCTCTTAGAAGAAATCCTGATGAGGCGTGGACAATCTTCTGTTCAGATCACCACTCTGTTGTCATTGGCTCATCTTTTTTTACTGCTATTTTGATTTCCAAACCTAAAACACTGAGCCAACGCATCAACTGTCCGATACTGATATTTTCCGGATGGTTTTCCAAAAACGAAATCCTAGACTGACAAATTTGAGTTCGTTCAGCCAGCTCTTTCTGGGAAATGTTTTGAGACTTCCGGTAATCCTTTAAAAGACTTCCTAATTGATTCGTGAGATAGATCCGAGTTTCTAGCATTGAAAAAATATCTCCATTTGCGATATTTTGGTATTATCGCAAAAAGAGATAATTAATAAATATCTTAAATACAGATTTTTTCTTCCTAAGCTTGTTAAATTTCTTTCACGCCGTTAGGAGCTGCCAGTTGTCGATTTCCTTCCAAGTTAAGGAATACGTTCTCTCTCATTTTGTACCCCTGCTCGCTCTTTGTCTGGGCTTGGATTCTGGTTTAAAAAGATCTATTTCTTCTTCAATCTGAAACAAAAAATCAAAATCCTGTGCACGATTCAAACTAATGGCTAAACGCACTAGACTCTTTAAGGAAATTTCTCCTTTGGACTCAAAACGCCGGAGTGACCCCAACGAAACGCCTGAGCGCTCTGCCAATTGTTCTTGGGACACATTCTGGTCCAGACGAATTCTTTTTAGTCTATCTGCAATACCAAGACGAATATCAAGAGGAGAAATGAGATTATTAATTAAGCTCATTTTAGTAGTTAATGCTAATTATTATCGATTATCGCTAATATTTTAATTGTTAAAGATCTTGATTTCAATGCACCACAGCTATTTTGAATCCAACTCTCCGCCTTTTTGAATTTTTATCCGATTTTGCACTTCCGTTCTGAAATGCCAAAGGAAATACCCGCACACAAAGAAGGACAATACTTCAGCAATGGGTTGCGCTGATTGAACACCCAGCAAACCGATCTGACCGGGCAATATCAAAATAAGCGGCAGGAAAAAAAGACCTTGTCTGGTGGCTGCCAATAATGTACCAACGGCCGTTCGGCCTATCACCTGAAAAGCCATGTTGCCGATCACATTCACCGGAACAATAATCGCCACCGAACACTGAAGTCGCAAAGCCAAGACCCCCACATTCATCACATCCGGGTCGTTTACCTCAAAAAAGCCAACCACCTCTTCGGCAAAAATGAAACCCAAAAGGCCAAGCGCCACCATCAGCACCGTTCCCATCGCAATGGTGACATCCAACGCCGTTTTCACGCGGTCAAAAAGCTTTGCTCCCCAGTTGTAACCCAACACGGGCTGAAAGCCCTGCCCTAATCCAATCAAAAAGGCGTTCGTCATCATCATGACCTGGCCCACAATACTCATTGCGGCAACCCCGGCATCTCCATAGCGGCCGGCCATCAGATTTAAAACGGAAGCGGCCACGGCTCCCAACGAATTTCGAGTAAGAGAAGGCAAACCGTTTTTAAAAATAGAAAAGTAAATGGTCGCCTCTTTAGAAATAAAAGAACAGTGAATCTGAAGCGACCCTTTTCCCCTCAGGTAATGCGACAAAAGGATCGTAAATGAAATGATTTGACACAAAGCATTGGCCCAGGCGGCGCCTGCAATTCCCCAATCAAAAACAAAAATGAAAATGGGGGCAACACCGATATTGAGCACTCCCCCGGCACCCAACCCCATCATGCCAACGATAGCCAAGCCTTCAGAGCGCAAAAGGTTATTGAGTGTGTAGGAAGCGGCCATAAAAGGGCAGGCCAACAAAATGATCTGAGCGTAGGTGCTCGCGTAAGGCAAAATGGTGGCGGTCGCACCCATCCAGGATAAAAGCCACTCCAATACCGCCCAAGCGGTCAACGCAAAAAGCGAAGAGAAAAGAAGGGAGAGAAAAAGACCGGAAGAGGCAAGTGTATTGGCGTGAACGTAAGCCTTAGCACCCAAAAGGCGGGAAGTTTGCGCCGCACACCCTTGACCGATCATGATACCAATGGCTTGAATAATCGTCTGAAGGGCAAAAATAACCCCCATGGCCCCCACGGCAGACGTTCCTAAATAAGAAACATAGTAAGTGGAAGCCGTCATGTAGAGTGCCGTCACGAGCATTGATAGCATCGTTGGAACACCCAACTTCAAAACCAATGGCGCCACCGCCTCTTCGGTCATTTTCCGATAGGTACGATTAGCATCATTGGTTGTGGGAGCTGGTACTTCTTTGACCACAGTCTTGAAATTTCAAAATATTGACATCTCGGTTCATGCAGTTAAGCACTTATTGTTATCTTAACCTTTTAAGAAAAATCAGAATCGAACCGAAACGGTTTGAAACCAAATCAACAAAAAAAATCTAATAAAAAATCTAATAAAAAAACACCGAAATCTAATAATCTGATATTAGATTATCAGATTTTTAGCACAAACATGACAATATCGTTATTAACACAGTGTTAACATAATCCTAACACTGTTAGCATTGTTAGGATTACATTTCCCCTTTATTAACAATAAAATAGAAAGCAATTTGCTAACTTACCGGCAAAAAATGACTCAATCCGACTGTGTCAGAAAACAAATTCGAATTGCTCTAAAAATCACAAACCAACCAGTGTATTTTCCATCAAAAGCGTCCGATCAATCTCGCACTGTGTCAATGTCTCAAAACCCAGCATGCCATCTTCTTTTTCTACGCAAACGAGCATGTTTTCGATACGAATGCCCCACTCACCGGGACGATAAATACCGGGTTCATCGCTAGTGACCATACCGGGTTCAAAAGGCGTCAGTGTTCCTTCCCGCTCTCTGGGTGAAATACTGGGAGGTGTTTCATGGACATTCAGAGTCAACCCAATACCATGACCGGTACCGTGACCGAAATCGGCACCGATTGCCTGTATCGGAGCACGAGCCACTCGATCCAATTCAACGCCGTTTGTTCCGGGTTTAAACGTTGCTTCTGAAAGGGTTTTCATCGCCAAAAAGACGGCGGTGTAGTCTCTCTTTAAGCGTTGCAGTTTCTCTTGGGGGTAATCTTTTGGATCGCCTAAAAACCAAACACGCGTCGTATCCGTTGTCCCGCGATCGTAGTGTGCTCCGGAATCCACCAAAAGTATGCAAGGCGGTACGATCTGCGCTCCTTTGCCCTCTTCGGGTTCATAGTGAGGAAGTGCCGCATTGGCATCGACCGCGGCGATCGTTCCAAAACTCTCACCGATAAAGCCCTCGATGGCCGAGCGCTTTTTATGCAAAATGTCCACGGCATCATTTTCGGTAAGTTTTTCCCCATTAGCCAACCGCACCTTAAGTTCATCAATAAAAGCTTGAAGAGCCTCTCCGTCAGCTTTCATGACTTCTTTTAGTCCCGCTATTTCTTCTTTCGTCTTTACCGACTTCCATAACGAAACGGGATGTTTAACGGGCATCCATGCGTTCTTAATTTGGCTATAGAGCTTGGCATTAAGATCGTTTTCACGGGCAAGAACCTTACCGCCTTGACCGATAAAACCCTCAATCGTTTTTTCCAGCAATGCATAAGGCGCAATCGTCCAACCGGCTTCTTTTAAGTGTTGGGCAACTCGGTCTTCAAGGATCTCATCGTGCAGAAAAAGTGTTGCGCTCTCGGGCATAACCAGAGCCCAACTTAAAAACACGGGGTTAAAAGCAATATCTGATCCCCGTAAGTTGGTTAACCAGGCGATGTCATCAAGCTTGGTTAAAAGTAGTGCTGACGGCGATCCTTGAGTGTCAACGGACTCAATATATTCTTGAAGCCGTTTGCGCTTATCCGCTGCAGAAACAGAACTGGCATGGTGTATATAAAGCGGAAAAACATCTCGCTTGGGTCTGTCAGGCCACTGCTTCGTGATCGCTTCATCGGAAAAATCAATCACCTTGGTGACACTTTCTTGTATTTTTTTATAGCGCTCCAAAGGCAATGTCTCAAGGGGCAAAGCCAATACCGTGGACTTTTTAGCATTAACTTCAGAAAGCCACTCGGCAACGCTCGGAACATCTTTTTCACCGTCTCGCATTAAGGCGATACCGGAATTTAAAAGTTGACGCTCGGCCTGCTCCCAGTACCGAGAATCCGTCCACAAAAAAGATTCATCAGCGGTAACGAGAAGCTCGGCATTTGACCCCGTAAAACCGGACAGAAAAGACAAAAACTGATCAGCTTTTTGAATGTATTCAGACAAATGCGCGTCAGAGAGCGTGCAGTAAAAAGCGTCCGCGCCCATCGCTTTAATCGCAGAACGCAGAGATAACAATCGACTTTTGATTTCAGACATCAGTAAGCCTTTCGGACGGTGATGGATACGTCAGAGGCAAACATTTCGTTGATTTTCACCTCTTCGCCCATGTGAACACTTTCCAGGCGCCAGCCCGCATCACGCAGTTCGTTGAGCGTGGCCGAGATCTCAAGATCGGGACAATTAAAAGGAACAACACTTAACACATCACTGCCCTGCACGGGGTTCACCGCCGTACAGACCGTACGGTTTCCCAACGGAGCATCCAAAAGCGGATCCGAGGGGCCATTCGTGCAACCGGTTAACACAAGTGATAAAGCAATAATGAAAAGTGTTTTACGCATAAGAAGAATCAATTCAATATCGTTGCAATTTTAAAGCGTTTTTCGTTATTTAAACTCAGGCAATATGTAATCAAACGAATCCTTGCCCCCTGACGGTTTTCTGTCTCTTTTTTCTTTAACCGTATTGTGGGCTTTGTCGAAACATTTAATGGGCGCGCGTCTTGACTTCAAGGCGGGCTTTTTGTCCTTGAACGGTTGTGATGAATGCTCTTTTAACTTTTTCTTTTCATCAATCGTTTCAAAGAAATCTTCAAACGCCTCAGGCGTCACCACTTCCAATTTCTTCTTTAACAGTTTTTCAATGGCGCTTAACCGGTAGCTGTCTTTGTCGCTTGCAAACGAGTAGGCTAAACCCTCAGCTCCTGCCCGTCCCGTGCGTCCTATGCGATGAATATAGTCATGGGGATCAAGCGGAAGATCATAATTCACAACAACCGGCAGTTCTTTAATATCAAGCCCACGAGAAGCTAAATCCGTTGCCACCAACACTCTTAAGTGCCGGTCTTTAAAAGACTGAAAAATTTTAAGTCTTGCCGCTTGTGTTTTGTCACCATGCAGCGCATCAACCGTAAATCCGTCCTTTTTCAGACTATCGGCTAAAAAAGCCGCCGTGCGTTTTTGACGGGTAAAGACAAGCACTTGCTCAAGCGCATTATCAACAATCAAATCACGAAGAAAAAGGGGCTTTTCAGACTCCGGCACCCGATAGACAATTTGACGAATACTGGCCACATCCCGGTTGGCATTAATTTCCACCAACACCGGTTTTGACAAAAGCTTCTGCGCAAGAAGATGAATCTCATCAGAAAGCGTTGCAGAGAATAGTAAAGACTGACGCTTGACGGGACACAATGAGAGAATCTTCTTGATATCGGGTAAAAATCCCATATCAAGCATTCGGTCTGCTTCATCCAACACAAGATAACGAATGCCCGAGAAGTCAATTGACTTTTGTCTGACGTGATCCAAAAGCCTGCCCGGCGTTGCCACAACAACTTCCGGACGCTCCATGAGTTTTTCTTTTTGCCTGAGAATACTGACGCCACCGATTAAAAGCGCGCCCGATAAAGAAAGGCTCGGGGCGAAAATCTCTACATTTTGATAAAGCTGCAAGGCAAGCTCTCGAGTCGGCGCCAAAATTAAAGCGGCAGGACTTTGCAAAGTTGGCTTTTTTCCAATCTCATCCAAAATAGGCAGTAAAAAAGCTCCAGTTTTCCCGCTTCCGGTTTGGGCAATAGCCAGAAGATCTCGGCCTTGAAGTATGGCCGGCAGAGCTTTCTCTTGAATTGGCGTCGGCTCTTGCCAACCCTGCATGTGAGCCTTTCTCGCTAAAAGATCGGATAACCCCAATTCAACAAACTTATTCATGGCAGAACTCCTGATTCTTCAAGTACCGGCTACGCAACTGCCCGCATCCACCTTCAACATCTTGCGCGGCTGAATGCCTGAATTTCGCAAGAATTCGCGACGTTTTTAGAGTCCGAGCCATCTCTTGACAGCGAGACCAATCCGGCCTTTGAAAAGGACTGTTTTCGACAGCATTGACCGGAATGAAATTCATCAGCGCGTATTTTCCCTGCAAAAGCCTTGCGATATTCTCCAGCTCATCGTCTCCGTCATTGACACCTTTCATTAAAGTCCATTGATACTGAATGGGATAACCCGTTGCCCGTGCATAGTCTTCCGCTTGATTAACCAACGATTCAATCGTTATTTTTCCTGCACGCGGCAATAACTTTTTGCGTTTGTCCTCAAAGGTTGTGTGTAGCGAAATAGCCAAAGCGGGTTTAACCGAGGCGTCTTTTAACGCATCAAACACACGCTGATCTCCAACAGTAGAAAGAACCAAATTTTTGTGCGGAATTTGACTGTAAGTTCCCAAGAATTGGATGGCAGAGAGCACATTTTTTAAATTGTGCGAGGGCTCGCCCATCCCCATAAAAACCACTTTGCGTAGATCAGGACGCATCCGTCTGGCAACCATCACCTGAGCGACAATTTCCAAGTCTGAAAGCTGTCGAATAAGCCCTGATTGTCCCGTCATGCAAAAGACGCACCCCACGGCACAGCCCACCTGAGAAGACACACAAAGCCCTTCTCTGGGTAAAAGAACACTTTCAATCGTTTGCCCGTCTTGAAGACGGAATAGGAGTTTCAGGGATTGCTCTTCTTGAGCCTGATGGCTTTCGACAACCGTAAGAATACTGTCTAACTTAGCTTTGATTGCCGGTAATACCTTGCGCAATTCTTTCGGAAACTTCGGATTATCCTCGGCAGGCCAAGGCACCACACCGAAAAGGGCACGGTAAAGATGTCCGTAATGCACAGGTTTAGCACCGAGCCCTAAAAGCTCTTGATGCAACGTCTCTAGCGTCATGTGGAAAAAAATGGGCGTTGAAAATATTCAACGCCCATTTTATAGGAATTGCCGCAAGCTTCAGAAATTAGAGCTTGTAGTACATTTCAAATTCAATCGGAGCGGTCGCCAAGCGGAAGCGTTCTACTTCTTTGGCTTTGAGCTCGATATAAGCCTCAATCATGTCTTCGGAGAAGACACCGCCCCGGGTTAAGAATTCGTGATCCTTAGCCAGTGCATCCAGCGCTTCTTCAAGCGACGCGCACACCGTCGGGATCTTGGCGTTTTCTTCAGGCGGCAAGTCATAGAGGTTCTTGTCGGCTGCTTCACCCGGGTGAATCTTATTCATGATGCCGTCAAGGCCTGCCATCAAGAGCGCAGCAAAGCAAAGATAGGGATTGGCCATCGGATCCGGGAAGCGCACTTCAATGCGGCGAGCCTTGTCGCTTGATGTGTGCGGAATACGGATCGAAGCCGAGCGGTTGCGGGCCGAATAGGCCAATTTCACCGGCGCTTCAAAACCCGGCACCAAACGCTTATAGGAGTTGGTGGAGGGGTTCGTGATGGCATTTAAGGCCTTGGCGTGTTTAATCACACCGCCAATGTAGTAAAGCGCCATGTCGCTTAAACCCGCATAGCCGTTACCGGCAAAGAGGTTCTGACCGTCCTTCCAAATTGATTGGTGAACGTGCATGCCGGAACCGGCACTGCCCACAACGGGTTTCGGCATAAAGGTAGCGGTCTTGCCGTACGCGGCAGCCACATTCCAAATCGTGTACTTCACAATCTGCGTCCAGTCGGCGCGCTTCACCAACGTGTTAAAACGCGTACCGATTTCGCACTGACCGGCACCTACTTCATGGTGCTGCACTTCAGTGGGCACACCCTGCTGCTCCATCAACAGGCACATTTCAGAGCGCATATCCTGGAAGGAGTCAATCGGAGGCACCGGGAAGTAGCCGCCTTGATGACCCGGGCGGTGGCCGAGGTTACCCTGCTCGTAATCAATCTTTGAAGACCAGCCGGCTTCATCCGACCCGATCTTAAAGAACGTGTGTTCCGGATCATTGCCCCAGACGATGGAGTCAAAAATATGAAATTCAGGTTCGGGGCCAAAGAAAGCTGTATCACCGATACCGGTTGACTTCAAATACGCTTCAGCACGTTTGGCAATCGAGCGCGGATCGCGGTTATAACCCTTGCCCGTGGCAGGATCTGTGGCATCGCAAGTCAAAATCAGCGTGCTTTCTTCACGGAACGGATCCAAGCGGGCGCTGTCGGGATCAGCGATCAAAATCATGTCGCTTGCTTCAATGCCCTTCCAGCCTGCCATGGAGGAGCCGTCAAAGGGCTGGCCTTCTTCGAACCAGTCTTCATCCACAGCGCGAGCAGGAATACTCACGTGCTGCTCCTTACCCTTAATATCCGTAAAACGAAGATCGACGAATTTAACATCATTGTCCTGAATCATTTGCAGGACTTTATCAATGCTGGCCATGTGTGAGGCTCCTATTGTTTGAACAGGTGGATTGTAGCGATAAAGCTTGGATCGTACTAGGGTTTGGGGATGAAATTTATTTTCACAATAAGAAAAAGCGTTTAGTTAAAAATAGTTAGGTTATTCTCCATATAAATTTTCTTTTTTATTTTGTAGTTACATTTTGTAGTTACATTGCTTCCCTCTCACTTTTTAATTTTCTTTCCATTGCCAGCTCAAATCTCCTTGCATTTTCGTAATTATTTCTGCTAGCTCTATGAACTCCTTCATAAAAGAGTCCCAAATTTAAATATCTACCTACATCTTTGAGATTTAGGTTATCTTGCCTTTCACCTCTATCGGAGATTGAAATAAGAAGAAAAGATCGGGTTAGTTGGTCAACCTTATCATCGGAATTGAAATACTTTTCTAAAGAGTCACATAAAAACTGATCGTCTTTGAATTCACGCTCCCAGGTAGCTATACACAAAGGTATCCTATTTCCCAGATTTAAGAATTTCTCACGTTGAATCAAAGCAACTACTTTGCTTCGAAAACTCTGTTTAAGAATATCTCTCACATCTCTTTCTATATAAAAAATCCAATGAAGCTTTTTGATCTGATTTAGAAATTCTAAATCCCAGTTTACAGAAGCAATTTCTAAACTTTCCTTGATCACAGCAGTCAAGTTATGAATAGAAAATTTCTTAAACATTTTCCCTAAAACGTATAACAACATCTGATAAACGTTTTCATTTTGATTCATCTGCAATATCTCGCTGGGATCATACAGTTTATCTGCCATTTTGATTGATGACATTAAGATTTTCTTAGCATCTGAATCATCCTTAATTTTTTCTACGTGCAAACCTAATTCTTTAAGAAAAGCATTAAAGTATTGGAGCCTTTCTTTTGCTTCATCCTTACATGGAAATATAAATTTATTTTTTTCAATATCCTGTTCCCTAAGACTGTTCAAAAATTGTTCAACTTCGTAATCTGAAAGTGAAGCAGAATCTATATTTAAATTGAAATAAGTATCAAAATGATCAGTTGAGGACAATCTTTTTTCTGATTTTCTTTGCTCCACTGAAATAGAGGGGTAAAGCAAATGCTCTAGTAATTTCTCTAGGGTTTCCCGAGGTTCTTTCGAGGCCTTCGAAATAAGAAAACTAATAAAACTATCATTGACACCTGGGCGACTTGTATCCGAAAGATCGAACGCTGAATCTTGACAAATTTGGTGTTTGTTGTGAGCTATTTCTTGATAGATTGTCGGGAAGTACAACCTTAATATTTCTAATGCAATAAAATCTTTAATATAAACATCTTGTATAACAGGATTGATGTTGAACTTTAGGTTTGCCAGTAAACGTCCTAGGTTCCTTGGAGTCTTTATAAATTCGTAAAGGTAACCGCACCTTAAAAGGCCAATTTCATATCGGTCAAGTTTATCTGAAGAAATTTTTATTAATTCGTCAATAAAAATTTTATGTAGAACCTCTCGAGTAGGCACTGGCATATCAAATGAAACTTGAATAACTTTCTCCAAAAAGTCCTGTCCTTCGTAAGGAAAATGTTGCTTAAGGATTGAATGCGCCAGCTTCTTATCGTAAACTATGACGAAAGTCACTTTGGGTAAACGCCCAATCGTTTTCAAGAGTTTAAATACTTGGATTGAATCTTCAGGATCCATTCGATCCAAATCATCAATAAAAATAACTATATGATTATCCTGATTTTTTAAAAATTCCCTTACATCCTGAAAATTCTGTTCCAACGAAAGTGGATTAAAAAATTTTTCAGAAACCTCTACCACTTTGCTTGGAATATTAGATTGCGATATAAGGTCAGCTATAGGGACCAATACTTGCATAATTTTTTTAAGCTTTGACGCTATTTCATCTGAGTTACCTAGACATCCTATTGCAGTTGATAAAGCAGATAAAAAAGCAGTAATAACTTCCTTCTTCCCCTCATACCACCAGTAAGAATACGAAATGACATGGATGTTTTTTTCTTTTTTCAGTTGGTTTTTGACTATATTGATGACACTTGTCTTACCACTTCCCCATTCCCCATTTAATGCAACGACAAGTCCATCATCAGATGAAAAATGCTTAATGCAATCTGTTAATCGATCTGTAAATTTTTTGTACCCGAATAAATCCTCGGAATCGTCTTGTAAGGGAATATCCGTTAATAGTAAATCGTGTGAACTCATCTGCAATCCTTCTAATTACTCTTTGAAATATTCACTTCTTATCAGTTTGCCCACATCGCCGAAAACGGAACAGCATAACAACCATTTCCAAACGAAAGAACCTGAGAACCGGCATACAAAACAATCCCTTTAAACTTAAGCTTGGATTGTTTAGTCTTTTCTCCAAACCATTCCAGATGCTTGAAATCTTCAACTTGAATTGACTGACTGGCTTTGACTTCAATTCCTAACATTTCACCCTTTTCGTTTGTTACGATGAAATCAATTTCTTTGTGAGTTGTTCGATAATGCTCAATCGTCCATAAAGGATGCAAATCGATTTCTGGCATTAACTGGTTATAAACCCATGTTTCAATGAGTTTGCCTATAAAATCAGTCGTCTCGTATCGAAAGTCACTTAGTAACTCATCTACGTTATGTCGACGCAATATATGTGACATGAGACCTGAATCAGTCATGAAAAATTTTGCAGCTTTCCCCGGTCGATCGTAATCCTTTTTGGTCCATGCCTTAACTTCGTCCACAATGAACATGGCCTTTAAAACGGAAATATAACTGTTCAGTGTGATAGCGTTTTGCCCCAACTGTTTAGCCATACCAGCAACTGAGTGTAATTTGCTGGAGTTTGCAGCCAAGTAAGGGAATAGTTCAGTTAATATGGACTCTTTTCTGATAGACCACTGCTCTTTCATGTCCAATATAACCTGCTGATCCAGATAACTTTGAAACCATCGAACTCGGGGCTCCAGCTCTGAATATTGGAAAATTCTCGGATATCCTCCCACCATCGCCTCAGAAAGGGCAAATCTTTTCCCGCATGTTTCTTTATCGAGTGAAAAATCAAAATCATTTTGAAAAATGCGTGATAAAAAGATCGGTTTTTGTCCCATTTTCTCCGCGGTAGAAAAAGTTCTAAGCCGAATAAAATCCACTCTTCCTGCCAAAGACTCATTTGCATGAGGTAACTTTCTGTAGTCTGAAGATCCGGTAAGAACAAACTGACCCGGACGCTCATCGTGATCAACTGCGTATTTAATTTCACCAATAAGGCCAGGTGCTTTTTGGATCTCATCAATCATTAAACAGTGGTTTCTATGTTGAGCAATAAAAAAACTGGGATCTCTTCGAGCCGACTGTAAATTCGAATCAATATCCAAAGAAATGAATTCTGAATTTGAAATATTTGCATTCTCAACCATAGTGGTTTTCCCACACTGACGAGGACCAACCACAACTGCAATTCTCTGTGTTTTCAAAGCGGAGTGAAGAGAGTTTAATGCCCAGCGAGGAATCATCATAAATTAGCCCCTAATTAGATTAAATAACTATCTCTAATTGATTAAGGATAGTTTAACAATTTCAATAATAGGAGTTTAACAAAACGTATAACAGAAGTTTAACAAAAAATATAATAGGGATTTAACAAATCATATAATAGACTTTTAACAATTCATATAATATACCTTTAATAAATTTGACTATAAATCACTTATTTATTTGAAATATAATGGTTTTTAGAATAAGAAATAAATATTTTTATCAGACTCTAAGTGGTTAAAACTCAATTAATTAAAGCCTTTACAAATCCGTTTCCCAAAATAACGAATCACTTTAAAGACAAAAGCTTTATAGACGGCCCAATCATTCACGATTAATAAATTGCGGACAAGAACATAAATCCCCGTCCAACGCCTGCCCGCAAAAGCTTCATACACTAAATGGTTCACGCTTTTTCTCGCAAAGCCTTCTTGGTATTGAGAATAGAGATTTCGACTTTTTAATTCGTGCTTTAATTGTTTTATCGCTCGGACAATATCTTTTGTTCGCTTATACCGGTAAGAAGAAATAGACGAGCTGGTTTGGGTGCGGTAATACATCAAAGGTTCATGAATAACGGATATTTTCTCAGCGCAGGCAAGCGACGCAAACACAAAACTCCAGTCATTGCACGATGGAATTTCTTGAAATAAAACCCGGTTTTGTTTTAAGAAAGCGGTTCTGTAAAGCTTTACCCATGTGTTGGGAGTAAACAGATCTAAAGCAAGATCGGTCTTTTCAATTTTTTGTTTACCTGTTTCAGGAATAACCGCTCGTTTTTTCTCCCCGGTCTGCTGGTTGTAAATAAAAAACTCACAAACTACGACATCTGATTGATCCTTTGTTATCTGATCAATCATTATCTTGAAAAAATCTTCTTTAAACCAATCATCACTGTCTAAGAAAATAATGTACTGCCCTTTTGTCTGAGAGAAACCCACATTGCGGGCGCTCCCCGCTCCTTTGTGATTTTGTCGGATTAAATGAATGCGGGCGTCTTTTTCCTGATAGGTCTTAAGAATTTGAATGGAGTCGTCTGTCGAACCGTCATCAACCATGATGAGTTCGAAATCACGAAACGTCTGATGCAGTACAGATTCAAGAAAAGGCGTTAAATAGGCCGACCCGTTGTAGACCAGTGAGACAACCGAGAGAGAAACGGATGGGTTATCAGCCTTGTCCATTACAGGATTCCTTTGCAAATTGAAAAAATCTGATCCTAATTATTCCTGAAAAGATCACGTGTGAGGACTTTAGAACTTACATCCTCAAGCTCTTCATTAAAACGATTTGCAATAATCAGATCACATTGATCTTTAAATGCTTTGAGATTTTTTTCAAACACTAAGAAACGAAAAGCCTCTTCGTTTTCATAGGCAGGATCGTATACAAAGACTCGTACACCGGCTACTTGAAGTTCTTGGATAATGTCAAAGATGGCAGATGACCGACAATTATCTGATCCCCGCTTCATGGCTAATTTATAGACGCCGACGATCTTAGGATAGTGTCTCAAGATTTCGGAGACCACAAAGTGCTTTCGGGTTTTATTGGATTCAATCACAGCAGAGATTAAGTTCTGCGGCACTTTTTTGTAGTTGGCTAAGAGCTGTTTAGTATCTTTAGGCAAACAGTATCCGCCATAGCCAAAAGAAGGATTGCAGTAATGCTTTCCAATTCGGGGATCTAAGCCCACGCCTTCAATAATTTTTTGACTGTCTAAATCGTTTTCCCAAGCGTAACTATCTAATTCATTAAAGAAGGCCACTCTCATCGCCAAATACGTATTGGCAAATAACTTGATGGCTTCCGCCTCGGTAGGTTTTGTATAAAGAACCGGAACATCCTTTTTAATGGCGCCTTCAATCATTAATTGGGCAAAGGGCTCCCCTTTTTCTCGTGAACCCCCGATCACAATTCTTGAAGGGTACAAATTGTCATGAAGAGCCTGCCCCTCTCTTAAAAACTCGGGGACAAAAATAATATTCTTATAGCCTTTTGTAATTAAATTTTCTGTAAAGCCAACGGGAACGGTAGATTTGATAATGATGGTTGTATCGGGAGAAATCTCGGAGACTTTTTCAATAATATCCTCAACAGAAGACGTATCAAAACTATTGGTTTGATCGTTATAGTCTGTGGGGGTCGCAATTAAAACAAAGGCAGCGTCTTTGCAGGCTGAATGGAGATTTAATGTTGCTGACAGATTGAGATTATGGTGCTTGAGGTACTCTTTGATCAAAGGTTCAGCAATAGGGCTTTGTCTTGAATTAATCAGATTGACTTTTTCTTCAACGATATCGACCAGCACCACTTCATTTTTCTGAGCCAAAACGATGGCGTTGCTCAATCCCACATAGCCAATTCCGATGACTGCGATTTTCATGGCAGATTCAATCTCAATGCATTAAAAGTCTTTAAAAATTTGAGTTACTTCTTCCCGCTTTTTTCTTGCCAGGCATCATAATCTGACTGTAAAAGAAGCCACGTAGGCGCTTTTGGTCCGGGCAAAGCTTCTGAAATTCTTAAGGCCATCTCTGCAGTAATGGGCGCTTTTTCCTTAAGGATCCGATTCAGAGAAGTCAAAGTGACTCCTAAGCGATGGGCGAAATCTAGTGCGCTGATTCCCAAATACTCCAACTGTTCCGCCAAAATTCCGCCCGGATGCGGAGGATTAAAGATCGTTGTCATTTGTACTCACTCTCATAATCTGAACGACATTCAATGCAGATTAATTTTATTGAAGTTCACACACTAAATATCATCTTCAATCATCTGTCTGCGACTGCGAATTCTGCGTAACAGACGCACATAAAGAATGATCAGACCCACCATGGTAATGATCCAACTTAAGGGATAGACCATCATGAGGGTTTCATAGGTGGGAGTCAACGGGAAAACCGTATACACCCAAATCAAGCGCACGGAACACACCACAACCAAAGTAACCATCGCAGGGGGCATGGAATAGCCATAACCGCGCATACTACCCGAGAGCGTATCCATCACCACGCTGATTGGCTGCGGCACAAGGACCCAAAGGATACGAACCATACCGAGCGCAATCACTTCGTCGCTTGAGGTAAAGATTCCCAGCAATTCTTGACTGAATATCAAAACCCCAATCGTGAGCAAAATGGTTGCGCACATATTAAGTCCCATCGTCACCCACATGACACAAGAGCAGCGCTCAAGATTTCTTGCCCCGTAGTTTTGACTTACAAAGGTGGTAGCTGACAGGGCAAACGCATTAATGAAGCAATAAACGCTGTTTTCAATCGTAAAGGCCGCAACGGACCCAGCCATAGCCTCCGGTCCCAAACTGTTAATTGCCGATTGAATCACTAAGTTTGACAGAGCATACACAGCGCCTTGAACACCGGCAGGCAGCCCAATGCGAACAATACTTTTCAGCGCGACAACATCTGCTTTAAATAACTGCGAGACTTCAAGCTTAAGTGGGCCGTCTAAGTGCGTAAGCTTCACAAACAAAATGACAGCTGAAAGTAAATTGGCTAGGACGGTTGCCAGGGCAACACCCGCCACGCCCCAATCCAAGACCAGCACCGCAAATAAGTTGCCGCCGATATTAAAAAGGCTTGCTACCAACAAGGCCCAAAGGGGCGTTTGCGTATCACCCTGACTGCGGAAAACAGCTGCCAAAAAGTTATAGACCGCGATAAAGGGCATGCCTAATAAGTAAACACGCAGGTAAATCAGTGCATAGTCCCGCACTTCGTTTGGCACATCAAGCCAATCCATGGCGGTATTTGCAAAGAGTTGTCCGACAATGAGCGCAATGATGCCGAAAACAACTGCGGTGACAAAAGAGGTTCTGACAGCTTCGCTCGCCTTTTGGTCGTTTTTCATCCCCAAAGCACGAGCCACAACCACATTGACACCAATAGATAATCCCATGCAAAAGCTGATGATGAGACCAAAGACGGGCACATTGTTGCCAACGGCGGCCACTGCCAAATCTGAGACAAATCGCCCTAAAACCGCAACGTCAGCGGCGTTATAGAGCTGCTGCAGCAAACCGGTTAAAGCCAAGGGCAAGGCAAAGACGATCATCTTGTCCCAAAGGCTGCCTTCGAGCATGTTGATTTTCTTAGTGGCGCTCATAGTGCATCAACCCAGCTTGTTTAAAGTGTCAGGATGAGTACGTATGCTAGCCTTGTTGACTATCAGGCTACATGTTTGATTCTACGCTCAATGTAATTAACAAAAATCCACTTAAATCAAGCAATAGATACAGTTTTAAGGCAATTTTTATGGCTTATTGGCAACTGACAGAGTTCCTAAAATAAAGAATCTAAGAAAAGTTCAATTCATAATGCGGACACATGTTTAATAAGAAACTATCAATATTTTCTAGATACTGATATGCAATTTTTCTTATCAAATTTATTTCATCACAATTATTTAGACAAGAAGACTTTCTCCCAATTTATCTGTCTGATAATCAATCGCTCTGCATATTTTTTTGTGTGCTTTAATTTTTTCCAAAACTCGAATTCTGACCGTCATGATAATTCACCACACGAACCTCCGTTTTTTGATCACACTTTCCCCAATTAATTTCGTGAGAACCAACAATACCGTACTACTGTGACATAACACCAAAACAATTTAAGATTCATCAGGTTCTTAATCAAATTTTTTTAGTTCCCAAAAGTCAATTCCTAAAAATTATTCCTCGACAGGACAATTTTTAGATAAGCTTAAACTGCATTCAGATCATTTAAGGAGGTTAGAATGTTCTTAAAAAAATTAGTAGTGCACAATTTCAAAGGATTTCAAGGTGACAATAAAATCAGTTTTTCAATACCTGATAACCGGACAGCCGGTAGTGGATTAAATGTTTTCGTTGGTGAGAACAATACTGGTAAATCTACAATCTTCGAAGCGATTCACTTTTTGCGAAACGGTACAACCAGAGATATTGACGAGATAACATTTAAAAGTAATCAAACAGTTGGAGAAGCAAATGAGGTACGAGTGGAAGCCGAATTTGTTGGTAACATCTCAGATATCGCCCAGTGTTATGCAGAAAAGAAGGCAAAAGCATTTTCCGAACGTCTATGCATGGATGGGAAAGATGGAGAACTTTTGCGAGCTCGCCGCAGAGGAAACAACCTCAAACAAATTCAACTGTTTAATCCATCAATGGGGGATTTTGATAATCCCTCAGGAATAGATGCACCCTTTAGAGCATTATTTGATATTAGCTGTATTTGGGCAGACACTAATCCTCAAGATGAAGCTAAATTTGGAAGTGCCACCTTATGTGGCAATTTATTAAAAGCTATCGCATCCAATTATTCCTCAAGTCCTGAATTTAAAAACTTCTCAGATACTTTTGACCGTGTCTTTAATAACGATGCGTCTTCGTTACGTCAACAAATTTCACAGATTGAAACTCAGGTGAACTCTATCTTCGCTGAACAATTTGGAAATTCAAAAGTGTCATTTTCTTTTGATCGTCCAACTACGGATATATTTTTTAAGAATGTCAAGATTTGTCTTGAAAATGGAGATAGAGTTACAGACTTAGCCGATGAGGGAATGGGACTTCAACGAGCAGTTTCCTTATCACTACTCCAAGTATATGCCAACATAGTTAGTACTAAACCAGATATGGCTAAGGAGAAGCCATTCATTTTTATCATTGATGAACCCGAAATCTGTCTTCATCCGATAGGTCAAAGGAAGTTGTTGAACTCTCTGCTTGAGATTTCAAAAAATCAGCAAGTTTTTATTTCTACCCACTCTCCGTTCTTCCTAGAAGGAGACGTACTCCGGAATGCAAATTTGATCATTTGCACTAAAGAAGGACATAGCAACAAAATGCGTTGCTACGAAAAAACTGAAAATCTTTTTCCTTGGAGTCCTTCCTGGGGAGAAATCTGTTTTGAAGCTTATAACTTGCCAACCATTGAGTTTCACAATGAACTTTACGGGTATCTTCAATACATGAGTAAACAATACTTCGAAGACGATTTTGATAATTGGTTAGTATCGAGAAAGATTCCTCAAAACAAGACCTGGATCAAAGAAGTAAAAGGTGAAGCCAAACCTGCCTGTAACAGAACGCTTCTAACATTCGTTAGGAACAAAATTCATCATCCAGAAAACAAAACTATGTCGTTAACACAATTCTCAGATGAGGAACTTTTTAAATCTATAAAAACTATGATTGACCTTATTCGAACGGTCAAGCAAAGAGCCTCATAGTATTCTCTGACCGTCAGGGGATGCGGATAAAACGGGACAACGCAATAAATTCAAGTAATGTTGAGTTGGGCCGGAGGAACAAAACCTCCGCCCAACATTGGAGGTCACTGATGAAATATCCGATCGCTATTGAACCGGGTGATAAGTCCTACGCTTATGGCGTTGTTGTACCTGACTTACCCGGTTGTTTTTCCGCTGGAGATACTATCGAGCTAGCTTACGAGAATACAAAAGAAGCTATCGCCGGTTGGATTGAAATGGAACTCGATGAAGGCCATCCAATCCCCTTGCCATCAAAAATTGAAGATTTGGCAAAACAAGAAGAATTTAAAGGTTGGATTTTTGGTATTGTGGATGTGCCCGAAGAACTTTTATCCGATAAGGCTCAACGGGTCAATATTACTTTATCTACTAGGGTATTGAGACGACTCGATTTCTTAGCGAAAAATTCTGGCGATACCCGATCGGGTTATATCGCCAAAATGGTCATGAATCATTCAACTATTTAATGAAGTTATAAGCAACGACCTTCTGTCGAATACGTAGCAGAAGGTCGTAAAAAGTAGATCAAGGTATTCGTGACTTATAAATATTGCTTTGATCTTCATAGTTCTTTGGCAACTGCATCATCTTATGTCTTGTCGGTACTAATCTGACAAGAGAATTAAATCAGAAGAGTTTCTCCTAATTTTTCTGTCTGATAACCTATTGCTCTATAAATCTTTTCTCGCTTTAAAAACATTTTTTCTAATCTAGGATCTTGACAATCACGGTAATCCACCACTCTGGCTTCTGTTTTTTGATCACACAAGCGGTGCAGCCGCCCCACATATTGAATTAAAACGGAACGATCAGAAATGGGCATCGTTAAGAAGAGCGTATCAAGTTTTGCTTCATCAAATCCTTCACCAATGAGTTTTCCCGTTGCCAGTAAAACAGCACCTCCCTGCTCTTTTGAAAAAGATTTGAGTTTGGCTATTTCCTTAGCACGTTCCTTGTTTTTCATGGAACCGTACAAAACGGCTAATTGCTTTGCTTCTGAAAGTTCCTGTCGAAGTATCTCCAAATGCTCTCGTCGTTCAGTGATCACTACTGAAAAACGTCCTTCTCGGTAAGCGTTCATGACATCGCTGATAATGAGTGCGTTTCTGTTTTGGTCCAGGGTTAACTCTTTAAAAATGTTTTGAATTCTGATCTTTTTCTGTCCGTCAGAAATTAAAGTGGATTTAAATTGAGTAGGCCTAACACAAAGTCTATGCATAAGCGGTTGACTATGATTTTCTTTTTTGTGATTCACCCGATAACGCACCGGTCCGCATTGCATATAGACAATCGGCTGGTGACCATCCCGACGCCTCGGTGTTGCCGATAACCCCAAAACATATTTGGATGTGTAGTGTTTTAAAATAGACTCATATTGCCTCGCTGCAGCATGGTGGCACTCATCGACAATGATCATTCCGTAACGACTAATTTCTTTTTGCCAGTCTTTTTGGTTAGCCAATGTTTGAACCGTGGCAATATCAACAATACCGCTTGGCTTTACTTTGCCGGATGAAATCGTACCGATTGATTCACGGGGCAAATCCAAAAATATTTCCGCGCTTATACGCCACTGGGTGGCGAGCTCCTTACGGTTGGTAATAATCAAAGTAGAGACGCCTCTTTGGGCTAAGGCATACAACCCGATAACGGTCTTACCGAAACCTGTAGAGGCGCATAAAACTCCGGTCTCATTTTTTAATAGTTGATTGGCAACCAAGCGTTGCTTGGGTCTGAGCGTACCCTGAAACTTCACATCTAAACGAGTGCCCAGACTGCGTTTATCAAGAAGCTCATAAGTGATGTGATAGTCATTGAAGAGGCCAATGATTTTGTCTGTGAGTCCTCTGGGTATTAAAAGATAGTTCCCCTTTTCTTCATAGCACGTGATAAAGCGTGGAATATTCCTTGTTGAAAAACGTTTAGCCTGACGCTCGAAAAAGACCGGATTGGGAAAGGATGCTAAACGGCAAAGCGCTGACTTTAATTTAGGAGACAGTTCTCGTTTATCGAAATAAAGACCGTTGGCTTGAATAATCGTCAAAGCTTGAGTTTGAGATTCGGCGATACGCTTCCACTGATCATTATCCGTTTCCGGTTCCCAGGGCTTGATTTCAAAAGGCTGACTCTCTTTTAACTGATCAAGAGGTGATGTTTGATTGCTGAAATGTTTTTCTATCCCGGTTAATTCCTCAATGACTCGATGGATATCCGGGATTGATATTTTTTGAACAGTAGCCAAATACTGCCACTGATCATAAAAGGGACGAAACTGACGATCTACAAAGACACTGTTGCCTTGATAGCGGGGTTGTCTTTGCAAAGGCAGAGCGATGAGGTTACCGAAACCGCCTTCCGGCAACGTATCTTGGTTGGGAATGAGACGATCAAACGAAGCCAATGTCACACTTGAATGTTCTGCCATCGTGGCTTCAAGCAAAAGCGATGCCATTTTTCGGGCAACGGAAGCCTTCACAAAATCTTTGAAAAAGAACCAAACGTGTGCTCCATTACCGGAGCGGCTTCTTTCCAAATAGGCTGGTAAATGATACCGGTCACAAACTGATAAGAAACTCAGTGACTCCGTTTGGTAATTGTCAGAATCAAAGTCCACCACAAGGAGCTTACAGGTGTCATCCGGCATTAATGGATAAAGCCCCGCAATAAACGGCCGACCCTTTTCGTCTTGACCTTGCAGGTGCATTTTGATGGCTTTTAATTCGAACTGTGCAAGGACTCGATTGGGACAATCTGAACAACGAATTCTTCCCCTCTGGCACAAAGTCTTATTGTCAGCATTGGCGCAGGCCGGGCTGTAACCCATTTTGTTGTATTTCTTTGACTGAAAACCTCTGGCGTAAACATCACGCCTGCCGACAAAAAGATCATTAAAGAGCTGAAGTTTTTCAAGAGTAGAAAAGGAACTTGAAACCTCGCTTTGGGACTGGATGGCCTTTAATTCGTAAAGTTGCTGCAAGAGACGGTTCTTTCTCTGCTCGATTGATCGAAGTTCAGCTTCGATTGTGCGGATTTTTTCGGTGAGTGACATAGGGCACCGTTATGGAGTGTTAATCTGATAGTACCGCTATTTAGCCGCGCTGTGAATTTTGTAGTTCGATCTATTGTAGAACTTAGTTATTACTGTATTGTTTTTTGAAAAATTATCCCCATATGCACATATAGGGGGTTGGAAAAATAAATTCCCTATAGTTAGTTGTTTTATGTACTCATATTCATGGAGTTTTTCGTGAGTCATATTACTTTATTCAGTATTAAACGAACTGGTAACAAAAATGATCCCTTCGAAAGCCTCATTAAAACATGGAGAATGGTTGCTCCACCGAAAACAGTAACACTCAACAAAAGACAATTTATAGCCAGTCTATATAACATTCCAGATCGAAGGACAAAAAATAAAGAATTATCTTGGGATTGGGTTTATAAAGAATTTGATAGCGATCCACCAATACCAAAAGCCAATCCAAGGGATGTGCTAATCATAGATACCGACCTCGGGAAACGATATTGCGTGAGTTTTGGAACTTCATTCCTTTCAGTAGACAAGTATTGTGATCGGGATTTTGCATTTAATTTTGCAAAGAAAATACCAATTAAGGCAACCAATACAACGACTACGTGTTCACCGGGTCAACGACGAAATAAAACCATGAGCACGTTTACGAATCAAACTGAATTAGATCATGAGAGCAACGAGGCCTACCTCAAGATAAAACTTACTTGCAACCTAAGTGAAGACTTTAAACTTTTTAGACCCACCGTGGCAATTGGCCAATCAATCTGTTTTGACATCGGAAGTGAAGATAATACTCTCTTGCGAATCACTCAATTAATCGACTACGTTGAAGAGGTTTTAAATACTTACAAGGATAAAAATGACATTCCACGTCTGTTCGAAATAAAAGATTTAAACCTTCTTCAGGAATTGGACAATATATTAATCAACAAGATTGAAACTGAAGAGGTTCCAATTTTAGGCTCGGAACTAGATATCTACGGCTCAACAGAGATTATTAACAATGCCGACCAAAAATATTGCATTCAGTATAAACGCCACCGACTTGATGTCTCCGAAATTAATTGGGAAAACATTAAAACATTCTGTGAAAAATTTTCCCTTTCTATAGATCGGCAAATTCTCGACTTTAAAGTGACTTACTACAAAGACGACCATAGTATCTTCACGAAAAAAATTAAAGAATTAATAGAGTTCATTTGTGATGAAAAAAAGGCTTATTTGTCACAAGGGATTTGGTATCAATTCAATGATGACTTTATTAATTCACTTAATGAGTCCGTGTCCCGCATACCAACAGAGTATTGCCGTTTTGCAGACATTGACCGCAAGAGATATCAAAAAATTATCAACGAAAAAATAGCCAAAGCAAAACTTCTAGAGGAGAATGTAGGAAAAAGCGAAGAAGATCTGGCCAATAGCATATCTAACAAAAATTACACAGAATGGCTATTTAATCAACAGAGGCAAAAGGAAGGATATCAATTATTAGATCGGGTTACAGAAACATTTGACGGTCATCCGATTGAAGTTGCAGATTTATATAAAGATGGTGAACTCATTTCAGTGAAAATCGGCGGAGGATCTGGAAAGCTATGTTATACAGTGGATCAGTCGCTTATAGGGCTGAAATATTACCAATCTCATAAGGCCTCCTTGGCTTCAGAAGTTCATACGGTAGCTATATGGTTCGTGCTCACCCGAAGCCCTATTGAAGATAGTAACAGGAAACCAGATTTGAGAAAACTGAAAATGTTGTCATTAAAAATGAGACTTGATGGCTGGGCAAGAGACGTACGTAATAACTATATGACTCCAAAGATTTATATCAGTTACATACGCTAGACGGTTATTAATTGGGAGAGTAGGAACCTTCGAAATTCCTCTCTCCTGGCGTTTTATTTGAGCGGAATATTGCGATTTAAATATTCATTTTAAGGTATAAACATCAAATGAAAGTAAAAAAACTCGTACTGAACGAATTTAAGCGTTTCAAAAAATTAACTATCGACTTGGGAGACTCGCCAAAGCGAATCGTTGCGTTGGTTGGTCCTAATGGTTGCGGGAAAAGTAGTGTCTTTGATGCTTTTCTCGCATTCGCCAATTGTTATGAGACAATCGGAAGGCATGGTTTCAGGGACTATCATTACACCTCCTTAACACAATCGCCAACTTTCCATCCCCAAAACCAAATATCCATTGAGTTCGACAATGGTACTTTTGATTCCATACGTGACGCAAAAAGAAAAATAGGGTTAGGCAATACTATTTTCTCATTTAGAAGTCCATATCGTTACAACAGCAGTTTAAAAGTAGAAAGTACCGTAGCCGTACAACCTATACAAGAAAACAGATACGGAGCTACTTACTCAGTGGATATCGATGCAAGAATGGAGGAAAACTACAGAAGGTTGTACATAAAATACAATAATTATTTGAACGAAAATGACGCTCGGCCAAGTGAAGCCAAAAAACACATTATTGATGAATTGAATGGGTCTATTAGCCGATGTATCGATTTAAAAATTGCCAATCTTGGAAATATTGAGGACAACAAGGGAACTCTGTTTTTCTCCAAAAAAGATTACGGCGATAAAACGTTTGAATATAACTTGCTGTCTGCTGGTGAAAAAGAAGTGGTCGATATTCTCCTTGACTTATATCTACGCCAGGATACATACAATGATTCGATTTTTCTTATTGACGAACCCGAGTTACACATTAATACATCAATACAAAAAAAACTATTGCTCGAAATAAACAAACTCATTGGAGAAAATTGCCAGCTGTGGATAGCCACTCATAGCATTGGCTTTCTTAGGGCATTACAAGAAGAGTTAAAAGATGATTGTCAAGTTATTGAATTCAAAGACAACATACCTTGGGCTTCATCTGAACAGCAATTATCTCCTATAGGAAAAACAAGAGCTGATTGGCTTAGAATTTTCTCTACCGCACTTGATGATTTAACTGACTTAGTTAGTCCCAAAATAATTATTTATTGCGAAGGAAAGGACAAACCGGGAAACCATTCAGAAGAAAAGGGAATTGACGCCCAGGTATACAACAATATTTTCAGCGCTAAGTACCCAGATACAGTTTTCGTATCCAGCGGTGGCAACACAGAGTTGGATCAACGTAGTGAAATAGCTATATCAATACTATCAAAGGTATTCAATTCTCTTGAAATTTGGGTTTGTAAAGATCGTGACATGGCTTCCGGAGTTTTAACTTCTGAAAAAGATAGGCAAGAATACTTAAGGATCAATGAGCGAAACCACCGTGTGATAAAACGTTTTGAAATGGAAAACTATCTTTTTGATAAATCTGTTCTAAGGAAATACTGTAAGCTCAACGATCGTGAACTCAATGAAGAAAAGTACGACGCCTGTATTCACGATATTCAAAATGACGATGTTAAGAGTCTTATTGGAGTAATAAAAGTGTGTTGTGGAATTAAGGGTAGTATTTCTCCAGATAGTTTCAAAATTGAACTGTCTAAACTTATTACTCCGGACATGGATGTTTATAAAGAGCTAGAGGGATGTATTTTTGAAAGAAAGTAGCGTATCAAATTCCAACAGCTCAACTTAACTGTTCGGTTGCAGGAAGATAGGATCAACAGAGAATTTGAAATTCATTCGTTTCCCAATGAACTTTATATTTGCTCCATTGGGAAACGGAGAGACATTGCACATGCGTTAGCTAAAACGAACTAAAAACCCCTGCCGCACAAACCGCTCGCCAAGCCTTAGTTGGAAATAATTACTCTCTGTCTAATAAAAAGGAATTTGAATCAATTCAGATTGAAGAACGGTTTTCTTGATGCGATATTTCTTAAGTATCTCTATAACTAAATTGAAAAACCATTTATGTGCATATGGGGAAATATAAATTTTTTCTATTAGCTCATTAATGTTGCAAGGTATGTATATGCCACTACTTTTTTGTTGGGGATCATAGATTATGGCTCTAACTTCTCTTTCATGTTCAAAAGCTTTCCGTTTATACCAAAAAGAGCCATTAATAGACGAGAATCTTTTAGTAAAGTCAATGTAGGATACGTTCCCAATATCTATTCTAGGGTCTTTGCCAATTGATACGTATAAGCGCCTAGTTGTTGTCTGAATTGCTATTGCATTGGCAATATCGTTCGAGTACAGCTGCCACATTGCTTCAGACTCGTAATCATTTTGATGCCAACAACAAATATAGGTGTCCTCCCTTGCTTGAAGCCCAATTGAAGAGAGACTTTTTAGTAATCTATGACTGTCCGATTTAATCTTTTCTTCGGTAAGTTTCTTAAGATCTTGTCCTGGCGCTGTCAGAATAGCCTCCCTAAAAAATTCCAAATAAAAGTTGTCCCAACTTTGTTTATTGCAAACAACTCCCTTGGCTCCTTCAAATGGATCTTTAAAACTTTTAGCAGCGGCAAAGTACAGTGCTTTGTGGCTAATAAGCGAGAGGAATTTTGCCAAATCCATATATCGCCATAGTTTATCATCGGGATTAGGCCTGGAATATTCAAGTTCAGTCCAAAGAAAAGGGGTAACAGGTTTACGCAAAAGATATTTACACTTCTCGCATAGAATCGCACAACTACCATCACTTAGATAACCAAGATATGCTAAGTCATTGTGTTTAAATTTATGTTTGCAATTGCTGCACTGATCTCTGTGTTCTTTGTAAAAAATATCTAATTTTTTTGAGTGGTAAACCATAAAAATCTCTGCAAATAGATTCAAAGGCAAATTTTTGAAGTGTTACAGAGTAATGTTACGCTACAACGCTCCTGTTCAGGTGATTACTTTGCATTTGCCCACGCTTGACTGAATATATGACATTTTAGGAAGCACAAATTCAAGTGGTACAGCGGAAAGTTATATCAAAGGGACAGAAGCAAGCACCTTATTTTGGATGTCCTACAGAGTTTCAAACTAGAACATAGTCTGGCGACTTAACCCTTTTTAAGAAGATTCAAATGTTGTTTATTTATTTTTGCTTCTTCAACTTTCAGCCTTTATGATTGCGAAAACTATTAAAAACAAATAAATCTACACAAATGGTCTTCACCTCCTTTGAGTACCTCCTCCTCTTTCTCCCTGTTGCTTGCCTGCTAATGGCAGGTTTAACTCGTTTCACCCCAGATACTTGGGGGGGGGCACGGCAAACTTTAATCATTGTCCTAAGCCTAATCTTTTATGCCACATGGAAAATTGACTACCTTTGGCTTTTATTAGGTTCCATCATTTTTAATTTCTCTTTCGGTTGGCTCATACACCAAAATAAAGGAGTCTCTCAGAAATTAATTTTAGGTTTTGCAGTTGCTGCTAATTTAGGAGCTCTTGGCTATTTCAAATATACGAACTTTGTTGTTGACTCTATCAACTATTTAGCTGGTACGAATTTCTTTATTGAAAAAATTGTTTTACCCCTTGCTATCAGCTTCTTTACTTTCCAACAAATCGCTTGGCTTGTTGATCAATATAGAAACGATGCTCCCAAGTGTACCTTTATTGCCTACTCCAGCGCTGTGACATTTTTCCCTCACTTAATCGCCGGACCTATCGTTCACTATCATGATTTATTGCCTCAATTCCAAGCAAAAGATGCCTTCAAAGCTTCTGCAGAACAAACTTTAAACGGACTATTTTTAATTTCTTTCGGTGTTTTCAAAAAGATTGTCATTGCAGATACTTTAGCCCCTACGGTTACCCAATTTTTCGATAAAACTGAAGCGTTGAACGCCTACCAAGCTTGGTTGGGCACTTTCGGTTATACCATGCAGCTTTACTTTGATTTCAGTGGCTATTGTGATATCGCCATTGGCTCAGCGCTTTTGTTGGGAATTACACTTCCCCTGAACTTTGATCTTCCATACAAGTCAAGAAATATTCAAGAATTTTGGCAAAAGTGGCACATCACTTTGGGAGATTTCTTTGCTAGGTATCTCTATATCCCATTAGGCGGTAGTCGAAAAGGGAATACAAGAACACTAGCAAACCTCTTTATCGTCATGTTCTTATCAGGTATTTGGCATGGAGCCGGTGTCGGTTTCATCATTTGGGGCACACTCCATGGTCTAGCAATGGTTATTCATCGAGCCGGTAGATTCTTAAATCTGAAGACATTGCCCAAAGGATTAGGCGTCTTCGTCACGTTCATGTTCATTTCTCTAGCCTGGATTCCTTTTAGAGCGGAAAGTTGGGAGAAAACCGAGAAAGTAATCGGTGGACTCTTTAATCTTGAAGGAGTACCCGTCCCCTCTTTCATTTATCGTATTCTTCCTATTGAGCCGGAACAGGAGGCATTGTCATTCGTCAAAATCTTAGAAATGGAACATGATGATTTCAGAGTATTTGCCATTACCCTAATTTTCGCGTTCTTGATAGTCTTTTTAGTTCCGCGCTGCCAAGTTATTTACGACAGAATCATCAATAAAGGAAATAGTTGGAAAGCCTACGGCTTGATTATCTTAAGTGCCTTTTTGCTTTTTATTTCATTAGTAAAAATGGTCGTCGTTCCATATTCTGAATTCATTTACTTTAATTTCTAGGAGCGAAAAATGCCAATCAAATTATTGAAAGTCTTTTTCGCAGTTTTATTGGCCCTGTTTATTGCTTTTATTGTTCGTATTTATACATACGACGCTTACCATTTTTGGTCTTTGGAACATCCTCAGGATGCAAAATACAGTTCCAATGCTCGAATTCAGAATGCGGCCTTCATTAACCATCTTAATTTTGACTCCATTATTTTGGGTAATAGTTACATGGAAAACACCTCGGCAAAAGAGGCGTCTGACGTTTTTGGAGGCAAATTTTTCAATCTCAGCATGAGCGGTAGCAACAACTACGAACGCTCCATTGTTTTAAAGCGCACACTTGAAACCCATGATATCAAACGAGTGATTTTGTTACTAACTCCATCCTGTTCTACAGAGGGACACGGAAGTTATCCCATTGAAACTTGGAAGATTCTGTATGACGATAATCGTTTCAACGATTTCAAATACTACTTAAATACTCATGACATGGTTTGCATGTGGACTTTTTCTAAAAAATCATCTTGCCTAGGCAGAAAGAAAAACTTAGATAGGCCGCACGCTTGGTTTGAAGCGCCTGATCACGCCAGTCGCTTTGGAGGGCTACAAAACTGGGCACGTTTTTGTAAGAATCCTCAATTGGAAAATTTAATTGCTCACGAGATTCCAGAAGCTACGAATAAAGCAGTATTTATTGGTAATCCGTTATCTGACAAGGAAATGGATGAAATTAGTCAATCTCTAAACCAGGCTGTATTCGATTTCGCTAGACAATACCCAGATACTGAATTTCTACTTTACTTCAATCCAGACTCTTTATTAGGTAAGGCTTTGACTTTTAGAAACAACTTATCTTTTACCCAATATTCCTATTTCGTGCAACAAGCCGTAAAAAAGTCAGATACTTTATCAAACGTTCACCTGTTCGGTTTTGATAATCTGGCTTTTACGAATGATCTTTCCTACTACAAAGATACGACGCACTACCGAGAGGAAATAAATAACCAACTTTTACATTTGATGAAGGCAAAGAAATATTCATTAAGTGTTGAAAACGTTGATAGCTACTTAAACGAGCTTTGGGTTAGGGTTGAAAATTTTGATTTGAATACCCTCAATCAGTCCTTACAAAGTAAGCTACCTGATTGAGATCATCGCATCTTCTTTGCGTTATGAATAAGAACTGTTGTGACTCTAGGCGCTTGAGATTTCCGCTATGAATGAATATCTAGCGCCTGCCACAATAGCCCTAAATTATTCACAAGGAAGAAATGCTATTAAAAACTCCTGCCGCACAAACCGCCTGCCAAACCTTCCTCATTTTCAACCCAGTCTCCTTTGGCTATGACAGTAGCGAGTTCCTCAAACAACTCTCAACATTAGGAATGACTGTCCATAACACTTATTCAAACAGTCTCTATACGTTAGGTAGTTTAAGGGACCTAACAACGATGAACTATCGTTTCAAAAGCATCGGAAATTTAGATGCATTTACCAGTGAAAGGGATATATTCGCAGGCGGCCCCAATAATAAGCTACTGAGAATATTTAAAGAGAATGGATATGAGACAACTTTCTATGTTAGCGGTACTCCAGGCTTTTTCACTAAAAAAGGCAAGTACCTCGACAATACAGATTTTGAATCTGATTGGCGCCTACTGCTTTTATATCCAATAATTGATGTTAACTATCATATTGAGGAATTTCTCAATCGTTTCTTGTTGACTCCGAACACCGTTAAGAACTCTGATCTTGATGTGTTAAAAGAATTCTCAGAAAAACATATTAATTCTGATAAACCTCAGTTTTATCTTCATTATCTTGTGACTGCTTTTCATACACCAAGCGATGGTAGCTATAACTATACAATGAAAACCGAATGGACAAGAAATGCGGGTTATCAACAACGCATAAAAGAGGCTAATTTAAAAGTTCTTTCAATTATTGAATACCTCAGGGAGACAGATCCCAATGCCATAATTATTTTCATTGGAGACCATGGCCCCTGGCGCGTACGATATTTTCCATTTGATTTTGACAATATGAGCAATAATCAAGCGCTATTAGCAAAGGTAAATGAAACTTATCAGTCTGTTGTTGACGATCTTTTCCACGTTTTTTCAGCGATATATTATCCCAAAGGCTTTCAACCCCTGGATAATTTTTCCCATGTTAATCTATTCCCTAAACTTTTTAGACAGCTGGCCCTTAACTCCAACGAACAGATTGACAAAATTGAACAAAAAGGAAATTACTCAATCTACGAAGAGCGGATTATGGCTATTGACGGCAAGCCAGAAGCTGAGTCATTGTTTTGGGAAAATACTTGTCAAGCGTCATCCCAGTTAACCCCTTAAATGAACTGACCCCCAGAAAAGCGACAATTGCATACTGGAGATCGTAAAGAAAATATTCGCTTAAAAGTATTGGCAGATTTTATGGCTGCTGAAAACCGATGGACAATTTATTATTGTTTACGCATTTATCACTTGACAACAGGGACTATATGTGCCTCCAATCCCAAGTACCGATAAATTCCAGTTCACTAAAAACTCAATAAAAACGTACGACTTTTTATTAATTTTTAATTTCTGTTATAGAACTGAATTTTTAATTTAATTTGCTTCGCAAGTTTAAGGGCATCGAGTAAAATTGTGATTGCCTTAAAAGGATTCCCATTCTTCAAACATATAATTAATAACCCAGTAAAGAGATAAAACGGCTTTAGTTTAACTAAAAAATTTTCACCATATAAAAAATGCAAAACAAAAAAATTTCGCCAACGGTAACAAAACTTCCAATCTACATAGTTTGGTTCTGTATAAGGTAGTTGGCGAACTACTCTGGCCTCCTTTACTGCATATATTTGATAACCGCTTCTACGAATTCGAATTGAATAATCCGTGTCATCTCCAAAGATAAAATATTCTTTATTTGGAAAGCCAACCGATTTAACTACAGAACGATGCACAAAGAAACCCTCAAATGATCCCGATTCAACTTCTACAACATTCGGTAAATTATCTACAGATTCATACGCGTCTTTTAAAGATAACACTTTTGGATTTAATCTAAATGGATTTTTATAATCAGTCTTTAGAGCACCCAACTCGACTAAACTCCCCAGAAGATCCTCCCTAACCCCGATAAAACATCTAATGGATAGATTAGATTTAAGAATTTTCAAACACTGGTCAGTTAACAAAACATCGTCATCAATTAAAACTATCCAATCAGCCCCATCATCAAAAGCCTTTCTGACCCCATACTCAAATCCCCCAGCTCCACCAACATTTTTATCAAGTCTAATGTACTTGATGTTACTAAATTTTTCTGTGAATTCTTGTACTACTTGAACCGTATTATCGTTGCTATTATTATCAATGAGATAAAGTCTCTCCGGCTTATCTTGATTATCGTAGAACAGCTGGTTTAAACTTTTTTTTAGAAGTTCTGACCTGTTATATGTGACAAGTACAACAGCAATAATATTTGAAGCCATAATGCAATAAGGATAAAACAAATAAACTAGTGGTTTATCGCTTAATTAAATAAGTTATTTGTAAAATCGGTAACCTACCACACAATTTAATTACCGAAGAAGAAACAGAGAAAATAAAAATCCCCAAAAGATAGTGATAAGAACACGAATTCCTATAAACTATTTTATAGAAAGGAAGTCTATTGAATAAATACAACCTTTTCTCTTTTTTAGTTGAAAGTACTTTAAAGATAGGAAACTTCCTAATGTGGATTAAGCAAGCATCAGAAGCGCAATTATTTTCTAGATAAAATTGAATGACCTCTGCTGCTACAGGATCTTTCGTAGCTACATTTTTTAACTCGGATTTAGATATCTCCAAATCTCTAAAAAACCGTTTGATATCTCCGTTCAATGATAAGGCGATATCATCATCTTGAATTTTTGGCAAATAAAAACGTACTAGAGAAGCATAACAAATTAATAAAAACCGAATTTTATATTGTTCATATAAGTTCTTCTTTATAAGCGCCTTGCATATCATTTTATGCATGGGAACGATGTCTTTTGCCTTATTATCAAAATTTGACGAAGTTGATGTAGCAACATTTACCCTATACACCCAATACTTTTTATTTGTTATCAAAACTCTTTTCATGCACAAAGAAATCTCTACTGAAAATGGAGTATCTTCCCAAAACATCCCCTCAGGGAAGAAGATTTGATTCAAAACTAGGAAACTTTTTCGAAAGATTTTTGATGGCGGAAAAGGATTCAAATTAAATCTTCTAAAATCAATTTCTTTTGGATTTAATACGTGATTTAACTCCGTCTTTGCATAATAGAACGGAGTCCTTCTTTTGTCTTCTGTTACCAATGTCTTTTTGGTTTCATCATATTCAAAATTATCAAAAATAAGCATATCTAAACAGTGATCCACCATAAGCTGATACGCTTCTCTGTAGAAATTTTGATTGCAAAGATAATCATCCGCATCAAAAAAATGAATAAACTCTCCCTTTGCGAGGCGTAAACCAATATTTCTAGACTTACCTGGACCACTGTTTGAATAATTCCTGATCAAATGTACTCTTGGGTCTGTTAAAGCTATCTTTTCTATAATCTCAGCTGAGTTGTCTGTTGAGCAATCGTCAATACAGATTATCTCTATGTTTTTCTCTGTTTGCTCTTGCATAGATGCGATAGTTTGTGCTATCCACTTCCCTGCGTTGTACACTGGAATAATAATAGAAAACACAATTGAGTTACTCATAGTCTTACTTCAAAATATCCAATTGAGAAAATTCGAGATATTCCTCTACCTTAAAAGACAAGGGCAAATGCTTGGCCGAAAACCCCTCCAAACTAGCTTCTACAGGCATTTGTTCTGATGGAGCACGATTTTTAAAAGGTTTAGCTACAACTAAAGTTCTTTTACCTGCCTCTGATAAAATTTCCAACAAACCAGATTTAACTCCAATCACATAGACAGATAAACTCGCTATTTCGAAACATTCAGGAACAGTTAAGTCACAAGTCTTGATTCCCTTTACAGCATAAAACTCCTTCCTTTGAAAAATATTGACCACTGGTTTCAAGCCTTTTTTTAAGACAGCTTGAACAACTAGGTCTAACTCTTCTACAGTAAAATCGGAACATGTATTTGCTTCTGGCAATATAAACACAAACTTATTATTTTTTATGTGCAACAATTCCAATTTTTTCTGAACACTATCTTTTACTTTCTGACTGACAGAAATTTTTGCACAATCTGAAGCATTTGCCTTTAGACCTAGAAAAGTCTCCATTTCCGTAACGTAATTACTCACGCTGCGTTTCATTTTTTCTTCTAGAGAGACATAATAATCATGGTTAAACAACACCCAAACTTTTTTATTTTTATAATTAAACTTTCCTTTCATCCTGTCTACAATCCAATTTTCTATTAGACAGTACTTACAGTCAATATTGAACATTTTCAATAAGTCAATCTGCTTCTTCTTTGTTAATATCAGCAATAAATCAGAATTTTTAGCTATTAACTGTGGCAAAAAGTATTTGAAAACAACATAAGCTTCTCCAAAATTTGCATTAATTATTATGTACTCATTCGAATCCTGAAGCTTCTTGTAATACCTTTTATAATATCTATCAAATAGATCAAAACTAAATACCACCCAGCTCCCTAACTTTAGCTGTATAAGTCCGTTGTTTTGTTCAATTTGAAACAGAGAAAATAAAATTCGTTTAATAAAACTTTTCATACGAAACTCAATTAGTCATAAAATAAAAAAAGATCTCAGTTATCCGTTTAACCGAAACACACATCTCCATGCGCAGACAGACAATTTATCTGTGTTTTTCTTAATACTATTATGGGGGAGGGGATTGCAACACTCTTAATTTCTTTAAAATATATTTAACGATACTACAATCAGAATCACTAGTATCAAGATCAATCAGTTTTGCAATCGCTTCTGCCGAGTCAGAGTTAATCTGCTTTATTTTTTTTACATCGTCTTTCGTAACATCAAGATGCAAAAAGAAATCCTTAACTTGTGCATAAAAGCGCAGAGCCAAATTATTATCTACAATCCTCGGCAAGAAAAAGCCAACCATTGAATCATAACAGACTATAAGAAAGCGGTACTTATATTGTTGATACAGCTTTCTACGTTGTAACATGGAAAGGATAAGACCGTGCATTGGAACAATATCTCCAATATGCCGATCAAAGTTTGAGGAAGTCTGTGTTTGAACATTAGTGCGGTAAACCCAATAGTTCTTGTCAGTTATCCAAATACGTTTTGCCAACAAAGAAACCTCAACAGTTTGCGCCGTATCCTCCCAATATATTCCTTCGGGGAAAAAAATTTCATTAAATAGTAAAAAACTTTTTCTGTAAAGTCTAGAAGACGGAAACGGACTTAAATAAAACTTTCGTTCCTCTAACTCTTTACTGTCGAGCACATGCTCCAATTCAGTGTTACTATATACAAACGAATTTTTTTTATTCTGTTTTACAATCTCTCCACTTTTTTCATCAAACTCAAAATTATTGAATATCATTACGTCTAAACAGTGATCTACCATGAGCTAACAGGCTTCTTTGTAGAAATTCTGATCACAAAGATAATCATCCGCATCAAAAAAATGAATAAACTCTCCCTTTGCGAGGCGTAAACCAATATTTCTAGACTTACCTGGACCACTGTTTGAATAATTCCTGATCAAATGTACTCTTGGGTCTGTTAAAGCTATCTTTTCTATAATCTCAGCTGAGTTGTCTGTTGAGCAATCGTCAATACAGATTATCTCTATGTTTTTCTCTGTTTGCTCTTGCATAGATGCGATAGTTTGTGTTATCCACTTCGCGGCGTTATAAACTGGGATAATGATAGAACACTTTGGAGCTAGGATCATAACTTATTACCATTATTGCGTGATTATACAAATTCTACACTTAACCCAAATGTCTCGAAGGCCATACAATACCATTTAAAGTAAACATGTCCCCGTATATGCGAAATTCCAAAATATCCTTCCTGTATTTCAATATGAGTTAAGTTCAATAATTTGGACTCGCAGGTCAATCTGTTAAAATTTTAGAGTGCATAGATTATTTAATTTATGCAAAATATCTCAGTAGTGTCTAAATCGGACTTTAAAAGTACGGTCAAGATCTGTTCGCCTACAGTAGGGAAATAACGGACAGAAAAATGGCGGTTTTCTTTGTAGATTTTTAGTTACCACACAAAAAACCCAAGAAACCGCCATGGACATTCATTTTAACGAATCTGCCAACCAAAATGCTCCCATCAGCTTCTTTGCTCAAATCCTGAAGTATTTACCCCAAGATTGGATTCTTGAAGAAGATAAACGCCTCAGTCCCAGGTGTAATGCACGTAAATTTACCCTGTGGGATCAAATCGTTTCCTTATTGTTCTGCCATCTGGCCGGTTGTGATTCGCTCAGAGAGATTGAAGATGGACTCATTTCTGCTGTCGGCAAGCTTCAACATCTCTCTGCCAAAGCCATGGGCCGTACAACTTTGGCCTACGCCAATGAGCATCGCCCCTATGAAATGACCAAACGATTGTATTTTCGTTTGCTGCAAACTTACGGCAACTTATTTAAAGGGCATTTAGATCAAGACTTCAAACGACCGGTCTATGCATTGGATTCCACGACTATTTCTGTGTGTTTATCTCGATTTCAATGGGCTTATTATCGCCGTGCCAAGGGCGGTTTTAAGTTACACACTGTGTTGGATGAAGATATTCAACTGCCGGTTGTCATGGACATGAACCATGGGAAAAGAGCCGATGTTAAGGCGGCTAAAGGGGCGATTGAAGCTATTGGTGCAAAAGAAATCACTGTAGTCATTGATCGAGGCTACAACGACTACTCCCTATTTATGTGGCTGACCTAACGGGGAACCAAGTTTGTTACCCGCATTAAAGACAATGCCAAGACGACGAAACTAAAGGACGATGTCATTGAAGAAACCCAATCATATGGGGATTATGGTTTTCGTTTTACCCAAGAGCAAGCCAAAGAAGTTTGTGGAGACACGCGATTCCGACTGGTGCAATGGTACGACTCGGACAATGATCGATGGTTTGAATTTTTGAGTAATGATTTTGACTTGAAGGTCGAGCAGATTGCGGATTTGTATCGTAAGCGCTGGCAGATTGAGCTGTTTTTCAAAAAACTCAAGCAGAACTTAAAGATAAAGAGTTTCATTGGAACCACGGAAAACGCCGTGATGAACCAGATCTGGACAGCTGCCGTGGCGACGTTATTAATTGAGATATTACGACGCATCGCCCGTTATCACTGGAGTTTCTCCAGATTACTGAAGTTTGTCAGATTAAATCTGCTAACGCATAAAAAACTGGATGTATGGATAGATCGCCCGGATTTCAGGATACCAAAGCAAGCCCCTCCAAAAAACATACCGCAAATGGAGCTTGTTTTTAATTAGAAAACGCAGGTAGGGCCTACTTTTGAGGCAACCTTTTTGTAGCCCTGTATTTATTGGAAACAGGACCATCAAAGCAGGCTATGCACATTTTTAATTTGGCCAGCAGTGAAAATATCTAATAATTCCTATCACCCTATCTTGTTTTTTAAACAGCCAATTAAAGGGGAAAAAAGATTCATAATGCGAGGAGACTTTAAAAGCCATAACTTCATCTTCGGAACAAAATCCAAATCAGAAGTAATATCCTTAGCTTTCATCTTTTGATCCAAAAAATTTTTCGTAGTTCTTATTAATTGAGCCCGAATATTACGGTCTCTCATAGACCAACAATGCCAAAAAAGAAATGTTATCAGCCAGTTATTGAATGATTTTTGATAAATTTGCTTATCCTTAACCTGAAGTATCTTTTTTTGTAGCATTTCTATTGCATAAAAATGATCAAAGGGGTTTAGTTCCCGGTATTCACCAGAAACCGAGCCTTCATATTTCATACGATGAGCAATTTCAATAGATTTATCAATCACTATCACTGGATTTGATAGCAATGCAGAGAATACAAAAACTAGATCTTCAGAATGACGCAATGAAGGAAAAGAAATTTGTTTTTTTAGCAGAAATTCTCTCTTAAATACTTTATCCCAAGCCCATCCATAGCAAATTTGAAATAGAAAAGGAGATAACTCGCTACCAAGATATGTCCCCTTTTCTATGAATTTAGGCAAATTCGTTAACTTTTTATTAAAAGGTGAACGTTTATCTCGGAAATTGTAAGCTCCAAATACTATAATGTCCGGCGATACAGATAGATACTTTTCACATTTTTTTAAAAATAAACGATCCTCAAGGACATCATCTGCATCAAAAAACAATATATACTCCCCTATTGATCTAAGCATCCCTGCCATCCTTGCTGGGCCTACCCCTTTGTTCTTTTGTGAATAAATTTTTAAATTAGTCGCCTTTAAATGTTTTTTAACTAACTCCAAAGTCCTATCATCAGAACCATCATCTACAAAAATCACCTCGTAATCTTCAAAATCCTGCATTAAAAGACTACTTATACACTCGTCTATATATTTTTCTGCATTATAAGCAGCTACAACAATAGAAAATTTCATAAAATCAAATAGCTGAAGTTCCCACAGTAGCCCTTAGATCAGACATTGCGGAGTAAAAACTTTCTCCCGTTTTTTTAAATAAACAAGATGTTCCTAAAATGAAACCATCTACTCCTTTTTTGGCCCAATATGCAGCCCTTTCTTTCGAAACAGCTCCATCAAGCCAAATTTGAAAAGACTGCTCTGAACGTATTGACAGAAGTTTCTCTATCTTTTTGTCTACGTAATTTTGGTACGTTCTTCCAGCATGCCCTGGATTCACACCTAAAACTAAAACACGATCTGCTGTATTTAACAACTCTTCAACAAAAGAAACTGATGTTCCAGGGTTGATCGCTATCCCAGCCTGCATACCATGCTTTTGTATTTTTTCAATCGTTGTTGCAGGATCTTTATCGGCTTCTGGGTGGATATAAATGGCATTTACACCGAGCTCATATAACATTGGTAGATATAGAATAGGTTTTAAAACCATTAAATGGACATCAAGCTCTTTTTTAGTTGCCGATCGAATAAAAGCCATATCCTGATAGCCCATCCCGAAGTTATCGACAAACTCTCCATCCATGATATCAATGTGAAACGAATCTATGCCAGAACACTCTAATTCTTGGACAACTCGTGACAGATTAGCATAATTAGCACACATCATACTAGCTGAAAACAGTGGATTTCCGCACATTAGATCTCCCTCCTTGAAAATTAAAGTTTGATTAACATCCATTGGTTTTGGCTAACATCTAAAACATCAGAGTCTTCTAAAATTACAGCAGCTCCTGGAAGTAATTCCTCAGACATCAATTCTGCCCTGCCTGAAAGTAAAACCGCAAAAACCAATTCGCCTTTTTGCGCAGAAACCCTTTCCCCAATTACAGACGGTCTTGTAGCGTATTTTCTTTCCTCTATCCATTGACCAGGTTCATATCGTTTGATTTCCGATTTTTGTTGTGGCCGTAAACAAGCTAAAGCTTGTTCAATTTGCAACGGTCTCTTTTTCCCGTTACTATCAAATCTATCGTAATCATAGAAACGATATGTTGCATCACAGTTTTCCTCTATTTCAAAGCTTAAAGATCCAGCAGTTGCAGCATGAACAGTGCCTCCGACAACATACACATAGTCGTGAGCTTTTACCTCAACGTGGTCCACTGCTTCTAAGCATCTTCCCGTTTTAAGTAGTGAACAGAATTCTTCTACAGTCTTAGCCCTACTACCATTAATCAATTTCCCAGACTTTGGTGGCTGTAATATGTAAAAAGATTCATTTTTCCCAAAGGGTTTATTCTCAAGCGCGAAAGCCATTTCATCATCAGGATGCACCTGCACTGATAAATTGTCTGCGGCCTCAACTAAAGCAGTTATTACAGGGAACTCCAGATAACGTTCTAAACCAAATGTTTTTTTATTATCTTCAAACCATGTATGTAAATTTTTTCCTTTATACGAACCTGCTATGATGCTGTTCCTCATCCCTGATGTGTCGACGGTACTGTACAAATGACCAATTTTTTGGCATTTAGAATAAGAAAAGGGGGTCAACTTACTTCCACCCCAAACTGTTTCGTGTACAACAGGCTTCAAAATTTGCATTTTTCTCGAATCCATTCAATTTAGGCGTTAACCATACTAATAACACCCTCTTCGTGGATCCCCTCCTTTAAGTTTTGTATAAAAACGATCTATAACTCAAAACTAATCTTGAGTAACAGACCTTGAGCTATAAAGTTGAATCTATCTTAAATACACTGGACGCATATCCCTCATTCCTTTCTGGATTTAAAGCATGAGCACATATCAAACCAGACGGTTTTTTATCGTTGATCAGGATGCGTTCCCCCATAGGCACACCAAAGAAGATAGCGTTGTAACGCACCCCATTCTCTAGCAAAAAAAGTTCTGTTCTTTGACGGGCCTCTTCCTCCCTTGCTGTAAGAATGATTACCCAGTCTTCAGCAGGTATTGACAATAAGAACTCTAATGCACCTGGTAAAAAAGAATCCTTGCCAACCTTATAGCCATTGTGTACCACTAAAGTACCATCAAGATCTAATATCCAAGTATGGGATAAAGAAGAAAGATTCAATATCTCATTCATTTGTAATAGGTCTCCAACCATTCTTGTAAAAGGTAGGTGCCGTTATAAAAAGCAACACACATGGAGTCAAAGTCCTCCCAGGCATGAGAGGCCAAAGAAAGCCATGCAATAATGTGAATAAGTTTAATTTCTCTTTCTACGGATTCTTCCTTAGGTAATAAAGAGAAGAACTGATTCTCAAGAAACTCCCAACCGCCAGAACCAATTTTGTAAGAAATCTCGTGTTCTGAAATATCTAATATAAAGTTTTTAACATTAAACTGATCAAAGTTTCCACATATTGCATAATAAAGCTTCGCCCAATCGTATCTCACATCTCCATAAATTTTTGTTTTACCAAAATACCCTCTCGGATCAATAAAATAGATTTTTCCTGTATTGTCTAAAAGTGTATTAGTTAATTGACAATCACCATGATAGAAACAATAGTGAGTTTTCATTAATGTGTTAAGTACTAACTCTCGAAAAAGCTGAGTATTTTGAAGAATGTTTATACATCGTTTGTTATTAATCAATATTTCTTTTTCACCAAAAAACGGAATAGAAAACATGATCCCTTGTAAGCGAGAGATAGTCTTAACAAAATATTCTTGATATAAATCCCACGAATTAGCAGGCTGTTTTCCAAAACGATGTAAATTATCCAACGCCTTTACAATTTTTATTAGCGTCTCTTCTTTCTGCGTATCATCTAAACTTGTATGAAAGACATTACTACCATGAATCCGCTCAAGTGTTAACGGTGTATCTGCAAGAAGATCTGGCACATTTGCCACACCATATTCCCGAGCCTTGTGATACCACAAAATTTCTCGCTTAATTAATTGCTCAGCTTCATTAGTAAGTCCAGTTTTAATTACACTATCAACATTTATTTCAATATTATTGTACGGTCTACAACGAAACTCTTGCGTTTCAATCTTTCTATAAGCTTCTATTGTCCCGATATCCATACAGTCCTTAATATGTACGCCCACCATAGGAATATCCTGCGTAGACAACCACGTAGTGAAAGAACCATCCTCTGGCAATGAAGATAACAACGATTTATTTTCAAACAAATAAACACCAGCCAAACCATTTTTATCACCTTCTTGATGGATAATTTTCTGCTTTTCCATTCTCCATGAACAGTGAAAATCAACGGTTCCTACAGCGCAGCCATGATATAAATTAATCTGATCCAAATACTCGATAAAATTTTGTGGCAAAATTAAGTCGGACCAAATAAGCAGAACCTTTTCATTGTCAGAAACATATTCCAATGCCTGCTTAATTCCTGCTACATTCCCCTTGCCAGAAGCCTTAACCAAAATGACAGGACGATTCTTAACAAAAGTAGTTATGTATCTATCTAAAACATCATACTTATAGTCTCCAATAACAATAAAGTCATGATCGTCTAAGCCGCAATTTTCAAACAAATGAAACAGTATCGGACGATTTTTCACAGGTATTAGGGCTTTTGGTTTACAAGCAGTTAAAGCCTTCATTCGGCTACCCAAACCACCAGCCTGAACTATGATTTTCATAATATTGCAATCCAAATTAAGTTGAAATAAGCAAATTGTGATGCAAGCTAAGAAAAACTTCAACTGTGCCAATAAGCTTCACAAACAGTTTTAGGGTCCGCATCAAGTTTCAATTGCCCATGCTCAAACCACATAGCTCGGGAACAGGTTCTCTCAATCAATTCCCGAGAATGACTAGCAATAACGAGTATTCTACTTGATTGAACCAAATCATTTAGTCGTTTTTCAGCCTTTTCATTAAACGACGCATCTCCCACTGACAACCACTCATCCATTAAAAGAATTTCTGGTCTAATAATCGTTGCCACTGCGAACGCTAAGCGCAAATGCATACCCGAAGAATATGTTCTAACAGGCATATTAATAAATTCCCCTAATTCAGAGAACTCTACTATTTCACTATATCTATCCTCAATTTCGCTTCGTTTTACGCCGAGCAAAGCCCCTCGAATAAAAATATTCTCTCTTCCAGTTGCCTCTCCATCAATACCTAAGCCGATATCAACGAGTGATCCAATTTCCCCACTGATTTCTGCTCTACCGGCTGTAGGTGCGTATACGCCACTCAAAGCCCTTAATAAAGTGCTTTTACCTGCACCATTGTGTCCCACTAAACCGACTCGCTCCCCTTCGCTTATTTCAAAGGAAACATCTTCTAATGAACGAATGACTGTCCCTTCAGCTCCAAAACTAACCTTTCCTCCAGTAGCTGCTTGCATTACTGTATTTTTTAGTGATCGGTTCCTAGCGTTGTAAATAGGAAAATCAACATTTACATGTTCAAAAATAATATGAGCCATGATTTTATAACCAATAAGCTATACGGTTTTTATATCTGCCAAAAAACCACAACGATAAACATGAACCAAAAATTGCCATTAATACAGAGACCTCCCAATTCAGCATCGTTGGACTAGTACCTAAAATCGGTGCCCGAACTAATTGGAGTAAATGATATACGGGATTAGTATCAACCAACAAATTAGCAGATCGTGCACTAAGGGCATTGGGCATCCAAATAATTGGCGTTATATAAAAGAAAACTTGGATTAAACTACTGACGATTTGAGGCATATCTCTGAAACGTGTACAGAATGTCCCCAATAAAAGAGAAATCCACAACATATTCCAACAAAAAATCACGAAACCAGGAATTAACCAAAAAATATGCAAAGTAACCCCTTTGCCTACCACAAAAAAAACAATGGGTAAAATAATGATGTTATGTCCACAAATTATTAGATTCCTCCATATTACTCTTATTGGATACAACGACAGCGGTAAATTCAGCTGACGAATCATTCCCTGAGCGTCGATAAACGATGTTCCTCCATCCATTACACTCGTAGAAAAGCACGTCCAAAGGATTATCCCTGTAGCCAAAAAAGGAAGATACTCTTCCATGGGAGTGCTTAGTACTTGCCCAAATACAAGCCCAATCATTCCAATCATGACTCCCATACTAATTGTTAGCCAAAATGGACCAAACTTAGAGCGACGATAACGTTGCTTAATATCTTGCCAACCCAACATAAAAGCTAAATCAAGTTTTTGTCGACTTTTTTTTAAATCGGTTAGGGCGATTCCGATTTCATGTATCATCTCATAAATCCTTTTAAAAATAGGCAGTTATAACTATTCTAAATTCTGAACCTGTTCTCGCATCTTCTCAATATTGACTTTTAATGTCAAAGAGGTCCCCGTCATCTCTATGGAAGCGGCTTTACTTCCTAATGTATTCGCTTCTCGATTCAATTCTTGGATTAAAAAATCCAATTTTTTTCCAATTTCACCTCCAACAGATAATATCCTTCTTATCTCATTAACATGAGTTAATAAACGATTTATTTCTTCATCTACATCAAGCTTAATAGCATAAAGGATTACTTCTTGATGAATTCGATCACTTATCTCTTCAATAGTTAAGGTAGATTTATCTGTCAATGTTTTACTCAAAGCTTCTTGTAAACGATCTTGTAATTTTCTTTGAATGTTTTCGATTATTTGCGGAATTTTTGGTTGCAATTCCGTTACAACTTCAACTACTTGATCACAATAACCATTTAAAACAACAGCTAAGGCTTCACCTTCTCGTTTCCTAGCTTCAATAAAAATAGTTATAACCTTACTCAATCCTGTTAAGACTTGTGTCTTTAATTCATCTTGATCCGTCGTCTTAGGCTGAAGAATTCCTGGAAAACTCAATACTTGGGATATTGTTAAAGGTTTTGTATCCGAATGAGCTTGTATAACTTCATTCTGCAACAAATATAAATTCTCCATTGCACGTTGATTTAAAGTTTGCTCAAAAACAACCTCTCCAACCCATTGCATTCGGCATTCAAGTTTACCTCTAGCAATACTTTTAGAAAGAATGGATCTAATTTCTCCATCTAAAAAACGAAGATCTTCAGGTAATCTAATTGCTATCTCTTGATAACGCGAATTTACACTTTTAACCTCGATTGCCAAAAGTCCTAAAAGCGTTTGAACTTGTTGATAAGCAAAACCCGTCATGCTAGCAATATTCATTTTTCCTCTATCCATTCAAAACTACAATCATCTAAAATGCAAAATTCATTATATTGTCAGGATCCAAGCTGAAGGGCTCTAGCCACAGCCTTATCCATGTCGTAATACTTATAGTCAGCTAACCGACCCAAAAATACTACCTCTCCACCCAATTTTTTTGACTTTTCCAAATACTGTTCGTACAAAACTTTATTTTCATCAGAAGGGACCGGATAATAACGTTCATTTTGACCTCTGACAAAAGCTTGCGGATACTCATACGAGACCACAGTCTTACAGGAAATAGTATCTAAAAAGTATTTGTACTCACCAATGCGGGTAAAGTCGTAATTACAAGGGTAATTCACCACAGAATTTGTTTGGAAGTATGGCCTGTCAAAGGTGAGAAAATCAAAATGCAGACTCCGATAAGGCAACTCTCCTAACTCATAATCAAAAAATTCGTCAATAGGTCCAGTGTAATAAACCTTATCGAAACTCTTAAGCATCCCATGCTCAAACTTTGTTAAAAGCTTCAATTTAATATGTTCATGATCAAGCATATTACCGATCAGCTTAGTGTAGCCCTCAAGAGGAATTCCTTGATAGCGATTCTGGAAATAACGATCATCTCTACTGATATAAACGGGGACTCGTCCGGTAACCATAGGATCAAGGTCTTCCGGTCTCATACCCCATTGCTTCAATGTGTAATGTAAGAAAACCTTTTCATAAACAAAATCAGCCAAGAACAATAGATCTTTATCTCCGACTTTACGAAGCTCAAGGATGGGAACCTTAACATTAAAACCAAAACTCGCCAATAACTTTTCTTCTAAACGCTTGGCTATTGAAGCAGGGAAAATTTTATTAATTGAATTCAAATTAAACGGTATAGGAACCAACTGACCATCAATAAGTGCAACAACTTTATGTTGATAAGGGAACCATTTTGTGAATCGAGAAATGAAGTCCCATACATCTTTGGAATCAGTATGGAAAATATGTGTTCCGTATTGATGGACATCAATACCGTTCTCATCAAAATAATCGTAACAATTACCTGCAATATGAGCCCTTTCATCAATTACTGTAACCTCATGCTTCTTATCTGCTAAGCATCTGGCAACGGTTGCTCCAGAAATACCACTTCCAACAACTAAGATATGCATAACAATTAATCTAGGAGAACAATTTTCTTATGGGGATTATGCCTCAGTTAAAGATCTATCTGTTGTTTGCACAATCATTGACTAATCTATTCTAACCATTTGTTTTATGTTTCTTTGATTTTGCTCATATAACCATTCAAGGCCTCTCATTACAATTCGCGACTCTTTTGGCTTTAGAAGCCTGATTTTTTATCTTTTTGCTCGTTTAAGGAAATCATGAAAAATCTCTCTTCTTATAACGGCATTACCTTTTTCAACTATCTAAAAATCAAAGAATTAATGAAAGAGGACTATAAACGCCATTGTGGTTTCTATGACATTTCTGCGGATGCAGAAGAAGTTATCATTGAAAACGCAATCAAAGCATTTGATTTATATCTGTCTTGTCCTGAAAAAAGTTGACACTTTTTGATTAGTAAAGGAGTGTCAGATGACATATTTCAGAGACTCGACGGAGTCAGCTTATCGAGAGTATTGTGCAAAAATTGTTGGCCTTCAAAATCGATTTTCTCAGCATGACCGTGATCGAATTGTAAGAGAATTCCTCTCTGAAGGGCTCAACGCCAAAGAAGTTGCCCATCACTATGGTCTCAGTGGTGCGCAAGTTTTGTATCAATGGGTTGGGCGCTACATCGAGGAGACTCAAATCATGCGTAAAACGAAAGAGCTTACGGATGAAGAGTTCAAGGCGATGACTCCCCAAGAGCAGCTCCAAGAGCTTAAACGCTTGAAAAAAGCTCTTGAGCTGGAAAAGATTCGCAGCGAGGCCTACAACCATATGATTGAGTTGGCCGAGCAACAATTCAACATCCCGATCCGAAAAAAATCTGGCACCAAACAGTAAGCTAGCTGCATAGCGTTTATCCCCATTTTGGTCTGGGTAAATGCTGTGCGCTGTTTGGTTATAGCCGACAGTCTTATTACAAGCACGTTGAGGAAAACGACTTTGCCGGACAGGCTCTCAACGAGTTGATCATTCAATCCGTTCGTGCTTATAGGCAACGAATGCCTCGTATCGGCTCACGTAAGCTTTATGTTCTCATCCAACGTGAATTCGGATCTCAACCGAAATTTCCAGGCAGAGATAAGTTCCTGGACTTGCTCTCGGAGCAAGGATTATTACTGCGAATTAAACGTCGTAGGCACTACAAAACCACAGACTCCAATCATCCCTTTAAGCGTTATCCCAATTTGATCCGTGATAGGGTCTTTAGTGCTCCTAATCAAGCCTGGGCCAGTGACATTACCTATGTTGAGACGACTGATGGTGTGCGCTATTTGTCGTTAATCACGGACTTATATTCGAGGAAAATTGTAGGGTGGGCTTTGGGAACAACGCTGCAGACGATTTATTGTCAAAGAGCTTTAGAAATGGCTCTGGAGACACTGCACGCTCCGGAAGACTCTAAGGGGCTCATTCACCATTCTGATCGAGGTTGTCAGTACTGCAGCTACGGCTACGTGAACGGTTTAAAGTCACACGGAATTGAAATTTCGATGACGGAAAGCGGGGATCCGTTGGAAAACGCTGTGGCAGAGAGAGTCAATGGGATCATCAAAAGTGAATGGCTTTATGGAGTGAAAATCAAAGACTATGCCGATTGTTATGAACGAGTGTCGCAAGCGGTCATGGCTTATAACAATCTACGGCCTCACATGAGTTTGGATTATCAAACACCGACTGAGGTGCATGATTTTGGAGTAGTTCCTGTGCGCCATTGGAAAACGTACAGTGAAAGGAAAAAGGCAAACCAAGAAAGAACGTTATAGAGGGCTGCCGCCATGCTTGGACCAACAACAAGGAGGGAAAATAAAAAGGTTAAAATGAAAAAGACACTAAGGAAATGATCTCCAAAGTGTCAACCTAATTAGGTTTTAGATCTTTTGCTGTAAAGAGAATTAGGCAAAAGAGAAAACTTGTCAACTAAATTAGTCATAGCTCTAAAAGCTGTCAACCAATTTCAGGCAAGGTCAATTACATACAAACTCTCCTACCTTTTTTCCCCCATCCACAAAAAGCATTTAGTACCAACCGTCATTTCTGTCTCCAAGCCGATCACTAAACATATACTTAGTTTGATCTGACCAATCCAATGTCAAACCTAAAATGCTGAGAACTGTTGTCAGTGTAGAAAAGCGGACATCCCCTCCCTTTTCTAACTTAATCAACGTCTTACGACTTATACCTGTCGCTTTCTCGATATCTTCTAATGTATATTTCAATTTTTTGCGACGAAGGCGGATACGCTCTCCAATCTCTTCAAGTTTTAATGCGTTGGCATGGACAAAATTTTTCATAGCACAAAAAAATTGAAGTAAAGTACAATATTTTGACAAATTATCAATAATGTGTAGTTTACTTCAATTTTTAGCAATTTCAACCAAAATGTGAATAAAAGTTCACATTAATGATAATGACTGCACCGGTCATTATCGTTCGGGTCGTGGGCAGCGCATGTCGGCTAGTGGAAAATCCTCGGCGTTACGCCGAGGAGGATCGTTGTCAATTAGGTCACATTAGCTGTTTCGACCTTTAATGAATCCCGTAAACACTCCCCAACCGATGGGCAAGGATACTTCATCCTGAATACAGAAATCCCCCCGGTGGTGTCCCGGATGGTTACAACCGTAGTAGAAAAAGACTGCCTTACCGCCGTGCTGTTGAACTCGACGAATAAGCATGGTGCAATCTTCACTCCCAACCTTCGCATTCATATCAACCACAGAGTCGACACCCTCGACAGCGCGAGCAGCCTGCTTAACGGCCTCCACCGCTTCTTCGTCACCTTTGTAGGTCACAGCCTCACCCATGCGGGTTAAGCGGTATTGCACTCCGTAGGCGGCTGCCATTCCCTTAACCGTCATCTCAACATTAGCGGCCATATAGTCGTTGATTTCCGTGCTTTCACCACGAACTTCCAACTGCATATAGGCATGAGGCGCCACAATATTGCGACCGACACCAGAAATCAACTTACCGATTTGCACTCGTGTAATGCCTTTACTGTGACCCGGAAGAGACCCTAAAGACATACACGTTGCTGCCGCACACATCAGAGCACTTCTGCCGTTTTCCGGAGAACCCGCTGCAGCCTGAATGCCATCGTATTCCAAGTCGAACTTGGTTGTAGCTAGGTAGCCGTGGTGTGAAACACCAACTTGCCCTAAACGAGCTGAGCATCCGATGTGAGCCCCGGCAAACCAATCAACATCATCAACGATGCCCTTAGCTGCCATCGCTGCCGCACCGCGAACCCCTTCTTCTGCCGGTTGAAACAGAACTTTAACCGTCCCATTCAAGTGTTCTTTGTTATCCGCTAGCCATGCAACCACACCCAACCCTACAGCCGTGTGTCCATCGTGGCCACAAGCATGGGAAAAACCGGGATAGATTGAACGGTAATGACCTTGATTGGCTTCGTGCTTTGGATCATTTGTTTCTTCAATCGGCAAACAGTCAATATCCACACGAATAGCCGTCACGGGTCCTGGACGCCCCGTTTCCAAAACAGCCATCGCTCCCGTGTAACCGCCAAGACGTTTTAAAAATTCAGCAGGCACACCATGCTCTTGCGCACGAGCTTGTGTGGCTTGAACCGTTTCTTCATTTCTACCCATAACCGCTGTTGGCTCAATTACCTCGATACCACAGAGTGCTTTAAGCCCCAACTCTTCGATACGCTTTACGATAAAGTACGTTGTTTCAAATTCACACCACCCTTCTTCTGGATGTTCATGAAGCCAACGGCGGTCTTTGATCATTTGATCTTTGTAATGATGTTCACTCATTTTCCAAATCCTGTCTAAAGTTCAAAGATAAAGCCCAACAAAATCACGTTGACAATCATTGGGATTGCCATGCGTTTGGAGACTTCAAGGGGACTGGCCTTAATCATGCCGGCAACAACCAGTGTTGCACCCGCAATCGGAGAACACATGCGACCTAAGGCGCCAGACAAAGAGGCAACAACACCAAGATTCGGTACCTTCATGCCAAATTCTGCCGCATAGGGAGTAACCGCCTGATTAAATGCGTGTCCCGCAGCGTCACCCGACCCCGTTAACACCCCCATAAGGAACGGACCAAAATTGGCAGCCAAGGCGGCGATTTCTTTAGAGTCTTTCAATTGAACGATTAACGCATCGATCACACCAGCGGCCTGTAAGCCACCGGCAAAGCAGCCAGCTGCAACGATAATGCCGAGAATGTTGGCATAACCCTTACCCATACCGCCGAAGAACTCTTTGGTAATTTTTTCCGGATTGGCACGCGTCACAATCAACGTGTAGATCGTGCCGTAAATCATCGCTTCGGCCACGCCCATTTTCAGAGCCGGAACACAGGTCGCCCCAAGCATCAAAATGACGATCGGAAGAATCGGGGCGATCGCATAGAGAATATTGACGCGATCGGGCAATTCACCGCGAGAGTCGCTAGCCACTTCAAACACTTCATCATTTTGTTCTTCCGTGCGTTTTTTAAAATCACGGAAAACAAAAATCATAGCCGTCACCATGATGATGTTTAAAGCACAAAGAGTGAGGATTTTCGGTGCGAATTGAACGATAAGATCCATCACTTCCATGTTGGAAATCTTTGCTACCCAAACATTGTGACTCGATCCAGGCGATAAAGCCGAAGGAATAATGGAGCCAATAATGGCCGCGCCGGCAATGGCGGGCTTAAAGCCCGCTCTTACCATCAAAGGAATCATGGTAGGACCTAATGCAGCTGCGCAGCCCGCGGCAGACGGAATGGCGATAGCAACGCATGAGGCAATAAGCATGCAAAACGGCAATAAGAAAAAGCCTAACTTTCTTAAAGGTTTAACCAATAAAGCCACAAAATGCACGTCGCAACGAGTCATTGATACAACCGCCGCAAAACCCAACGAGGAGCAAATAGCCAAAATCATGGATGCGTTGGTCATATTTTTCATCATATTTGCTAGCGCAATATGCGGAGCAAAACTGATGATGCCCATAGCAAGACCGGCCGTAATGAGGACTAGCCGAGTCTCATAGCGTTTGAGCAATGCAGCAACCGTCAAAATAACAATAACGGTCGCACCAATCATTGAGAATGTCATGAGCGCTCTCCAAAAGTTTGAAATTGTTTCAGCGAACCGTACATTGAAACTAATCGCTGATACTCTTCAGAGTCATAAAACAGACTCTGATCGGGACCGTAGACCTTTGCTACCTCGATCAAAAATCTCACAGTGTCATCGATATCACATAGATGCGTTGCCCCTGTGGCGCAACCAGGAACTTGCGTTTGCGTTGTAATGGCCACACCGACACAAGGTGAAGAGGTTGCAACACTGGGCTGCAAAATGGAATTCAAATGATAAATACCGTTGCCATATGGCGTAATGTCTTGTTGCGTAAGCGGCAGTACTACCGGCAAGCGCCCTGTAGCGATTTCCATCAAAGAAAGGAGTTTTTCACTTGTACGTAAAATGTAACCTTCCTTAACCGTAGGTGTCAGTGCAAAACCGCTTACGTTAACGATGCGATTGCCCTTGGTAGTATCCACACAAAGAATGGCATCCATTGCTTCATCAACTTCAACGGTGTTGCATTCTTGGCTTGTCACAGGCGAATCCATAAAAGGCACAGGATCATGAGGACGAGTCGGTGCATGCGGACAAATGTGTGTTGTGACAATCACGTCACATTCAAGTACGTCTTTTCTGGCATGCATTTGAGCCAATTTTGCAGCCGCTGACATGGCGGCCAATGCTCCATCGCCATCACTAGTAAAACCGATACGCTCAGGCCTTGCCCCCAGTCCACCGAGTCGTCCGACAATTCCTAGCGTGGGAAAATCTCCACCCGAGGATTTTCCTCGAGAGCCAGGGATTAAAACTTTGACAAAATCAGTTGAACCTTTCTCTCCGGTCAACGTTTTAATCTGAATATTTTCCGCTCCGTATGAGCGAAGATACTCGGCAACTGTCTGCCCGTTTACCGCAGGATCATCCAATAAATCCTGAAGTTCAATAATGTGTTTCATACTCATTGGCTTATCTCCGTCTTTGTATAGTCATTGTCTTTATTAATCTTTAGACTCGCCAATTACATTCTTGACTGTATTATTATTTATTCCACCTAGGAATAAATAATCGCAAAGAAATATGTCCTTACTTCATAATGATCTCGATGTTTTTTTGACACTGTGTGATACCCGTAGTTTTTCACTGGCCGCTCAAAAATTAACCTTGACGCAGTCAGCAATCACAAAAAAGATTCAGAGACTTGAAAACAATCTCGGTGTGGATCTCTTTGATAGAAGTAAAAGACCGATCGATCTGACAAAAGAAGGGGCCGTTTTGATGCATCAAGCAAAGCTTGCCCGTGAAGCTTTGGAGAGAACGGCCGGCGAAATTCGAGAAGGTGCTTTCTTACGACCGGAATTTCGGGTTGGAACTATTGAAAGCCTGGCAAAGTGTTTTTTGCCGTCCTTCATTGCGAATGTCAGACAAGAGGCCTCCCGTGTCTTAGCCGTCACAGGCACTTCCCAAACACTTATCAGTGCGCTACAGCATAGAGAAATTGATTTTGCTTTTGTCAGTGATCTTTTTTCTGAAATGCAGGGCTTAACGCGACTTAAAGTTTTTGAGGAACGTTCTGTATTATTAATGCCAGCCAAATTTGCTGCCGGTCATTCCAAAAAATGGACTTGGGATGAAATCCAACTTTGCGGTCTTCCCTATTTGCAATACTTTCGTGATGGTGGCGCAGGACGCCTGAATGACACTTATCTCAGTCTGCTGCACCTGGATATCCCGGCTCGAATTGAAGTTGATTCCACCAGTACTATGCTTTCACTCGTCGCTAATGGTATCGGATGGACCATTACGAGAGCGTTAGCCATTTTGCAAAACCCTGAAAAAGCAAAAGACGTTATCGTTTTACCGTTGCCTGCACCGGAGCTCTCTCGCCCACTTTATTTGGTCGCCCGACCCGATGAATCTCAACGTCTGATATCCCGGGTTGGAGAAGTCTCGCGAGAGATCTTCAATAACGAAATTACGCCTGAACTCAAAAAGATCGCCCCGTGGCTTCTCAAACCCAAAAAATAACCGACTCAAAAAATAAAGGCTCAGCTTAGATATAGTTTTGTGGAGCTAATTGACGTTCGACCAACTCGATCATGATATGAATCGTCTTGATATGCAATTCCTGCACACGATCAGCCCAACGGCCTGCCGGCGTCACAATGGCCACATCCGCCCTTTGAGCCAAGGGACTATCGAGCTTGCCGGTTAAACCGATCACTTTCATTCCTTTTTCGTGAGCTGCCTCAACGGCATCAAGAACGTTGCCGCTTGTGCCGGAAGTTGTGATGGCTAAAAGCACATCTCCTTTTTGACCCACCGCCTGAACATAGCGGGAAAAAACAGCACGATAGCCGTAGTCGTTTCCCACGCAGCTCATATGAGACGGATCAGAGATAGCTATGGCTGCATAACCCGGACGATCACTTCTAAAGCGCCCGGTCATTTCTTCGGCAAAGTGCATAGCATCACACAAGGAACCCCCGTTGCCGCAGGACAAAATTTTCCCGCCACTGCGGATCGCCTCAACCATTAATTCGGAGGCGCGAACAATGGCCTCTTGAGTCTGATCGGCTTCAATTAAAGCATCTAGCGCAGACCGCGCCTCTAAAAGTGCCGCTTTGACATGTTCTTTAGCCATAATCTCTATCCTCTTTGCCTCATTTTTTACCGGCGGCCAAAAATAGCTCCGGCAATGGTGTTGGCATCCGTGTACTCCAGCTCAACTCCTGCCGGAATACCTCTGGCCAAGCGAGTAACCCGAATTTGGGGAGCAACTGAAGCCATCGCTTTGGCGATAAAGTGTGCCGTAGCATCCCCTTCCGGGGTAAAGGGTGTTGCTATGAGTACCTCACGCACGAGTTTATCTTTTTTTACGCGCTCCAGAAGCTTTTGCATATTGATGTCCTCTGCCCCAATGCCTTTTACAGGAGAAATTAGGCCCATCAGAACGAAGTAAAGTCCCCGGTACGCCATGGTTTCTTCAATCACCCGCTGATCTGCCGGCGTCTCTACGATGCAAATCTTCGTACGATCCCGAGACGCATCCGCGCAAATCGGACAAACCACCTCATCGGTAAGTGTGTTGCAGAGTTCACAGTGCTTGACGGTTTTAACAGCCCGTTCAAGCGTTTTTAAAAGTTTCGCCGCTTGTCGTCTGTCATCCGACAGAAGTTGTTCGGCGATACGGGAAGCCGAACGCGGCCCCAAACCGGGCAGACGCTTGAGCGCATCCACAAGGTCATCCAATGTGGGACTTAGCGTTGGCATCATTAATCCTTAGAAGGACATTCCCGGAGGAAGGGGCATTCCGGCCGTTGCCGCTGCCATTTTTTCCTTGGTGATTTTTTCAATCTGATCCAAGCAATCTTTTGTGGCCATGAAGATTAAATCTTCAACCATGTCCACGTCTTCCTGCAATATACTCGGATCCACTTTCACAGACTTCAGCGCGTGCTTACAGGTCATCGTCACCTGAACGAGATTGCCGCTTGCGCTGCCCGTCACTTCAAGGTGCTCAAGTTCATGCTGCAAACGCTTAATATTTTCCTGTACTCGTGCGGCTTGTTTTAAAAGCGCTCCCATGTTTCCACGCATAATCTTTCCTTTCTTTTTATCAATAGGTTAAGAAACTTTCTTTTTTACCGACATCGGATCAATGCGAGCGTTAAAGCGTCGCATGACGGTTCTCGCCAACGGCGTTTGCTTAAGCGCTTCGATCGCTTCCTTTCGCTCAGCCTCGTCGGTTATTGTGACAAATTTATTCTTTTTGCGCTCAGCCTCTTGAGCCTTTTTCTGCTCTTTTTTCAACCTGGCACGCTCCTGGCTGATAGTGCGTGAGCGCGGCGTCTCCAACTCAAACTCAAAACGCATCCGGCGGCCAAAAAGCGGATCCACAATTCGCTGAACCGAAAGCATCGCTTTTTGGTTTTTCAGCCGGTTTTCATAGAGCGGATCTATACGCAGTTTGATCAGATCACCTTCTATCGAAACGCACTCACTGCGCTCCAAAATATCCTTGGCATAGGTTGCAGGATAGGTGTAGCGAAGCTTCTCGTACCAACGTTTGCCGACTTCTGTAAATTCGGGAATCTGATCATAATCCTCGGCGTAATCATACTGATCGGCAAAAGACTCGTCCTCAGCGGTTTGCGCATCCGCTAAAGGAGGCTCAACCGAAGTTGATACGTAGCCGAAGTTTTCAATTGAGTCCTGCATCTGAGAAGCATACTCATCGTAGTCATCGACGAACGGAGGATCGTCTTCTTCAATGACGCTTGGCTCAGAGACTTTCTTCTCTTCTTTTTGCGGAGGAGTCGGCTCAAGGCGACTGCTCCGATCAGACTCCCCCAGAGAAGCTTCCTCCCATGGGGCAGGTTCTGCGTCAACTTTTTTTTCAGTTTCAGGAGCAGTCTTTTGCTCCTGAGATTGTGCTGACGGTTGTGATGGCGGCATCTGAGCCGCACCTTGTTCTGTCTCCTTCGCACTTTGCGGTTTAAAGCGTTCAGGTAATTTGACCTGTACGCTGCCAGCCGGTTTAAAAGCAAGCATACGCAATAGCGCCATGGTGAATCCGGCATACTCATCGGGCGCCAAATTCATATCTGCTCTGGCATTTAAAGCAATTTGATAGTAAAGCTGAACTTCTTGCGGCGTGAAGGTTCGTGCCAATGTCAAAATCGCCTCACGATCCATGTCATCGGCTGCGATACTCGCCACATCAAATTGGGCCAAAGCAATTTTGTGCAAAATGGAGGCCAAGTCACGGACTGCCTGACTAAACGAGAGACTGCGCATGGACATCTGCTCGGCTACCTGCATCATCTCATGGGCTTTTCCTTCAGCCAGATAACCCAAAAGCTTGATGAGCACATCGCTGTCCATCATGCCCAACATTTCCCGCACACTCTCGAGAGTAATCGGTTTATCGCCCGCAAAAGCGATGGCTTGATCGAGCAGACTCAAACCGTCACGCATAGAGCCTCGGGCCCCCACGCCCAAAAGCTTCAAAGCGGCGGGTTCGGCCTGAATATTTTCTTCCTTCAGAATGTGTGCCATATGTTCTGCAACGGTCTGCGGCGAAACATTCTTCAGATTAAATTGCAGACAACGAGACAGAACCGTAACAGGAACTTTCTGAGGATCTGTCGTTGCCAAAATAAATTTCACATATTCCGGTGGCTCTTCGAGCGTCTTCAACATGGCGTTGAAAGCGTGAGAAGTGAGCTGATGCACTTCGTCAATCATGTAGACTTTGTAGCGGGCGTTGGTAGGCGCATACATTGCCTGCTCGAGCAACGCGGTCATCTCCTCGACCGAACGGTTGCTCGCCGCATCCATTTCAATGTAATCAACAAAACGCCCCTCATCAATGGCACGGCACGCTTCACAAACTCCGCAAGGATGATCCGTCACCCCGCCTTTACCGTCCGGTCCTACACAATTAAGGCTTTTAGCCAAAATTCGTGAAAGCGTTGTCTTACCGACACCACGAGTGCCTGTAAACAGATAAGCGTGATGAAGCCTATTTTCACGCAAAGCGTGTGTGAGCGCTTGAACCACCGGTTCTTGTCCCACCACACTTTCAAAATCATGAGGGCGCCATTTACGGGCCAAAACCTGAGAAGCCATAATCAACCTATGAACCTTTGGCAAAACGCTCAAGCGCCTCACCCGTTAAACGACACAATCTCCAATCAGGCAAAACCGTTGCACCGACCTTTTCATAAAATCCGATCGCCGGCGTATTCCATTCCAAAACAACCCACTCGAAACGACCGCATTTTTCCTTAACCGCCAAGGCAGCTAAGTAACGCATCAGCGCTTTCCCATAGCCTTTTCCACGATAGGCCGGATCAATGAATATATCCTCAAGGTACAAGCCCTTGCGGGTCAGGAAAGTTGAAAAATTATGGAAGTAAAGCGCAAAACCAACAGGGGTGTCATCCTCGTAGGCAATCACGGCATGCGCCGTCACCGATTCACCGAATAATTCTCGACGCACATCGTCAACCGTCGCTGTTACTTGATCCAATAGCTTTTCGTAATCGGCGAGTTTCTTAATAAAATTTAAAACCAATTCGCAGTCTTTTTCTTCTGCCGGACGAATTTCAAACATTTCTTTTGCTCATTGAGTTTGGTTCAAACAGAGGTAGTTTAGCGAAAATCTTTTCGATTAAGCGCCGATTTCCAAAAGCATATCGTAGAAAACTCGCGAAGCCAAAAACAAAAAGAAAGCGCCTCCCACACAATTAATCACTTTTGCTGCCTGTGGCGTAGACAAGAGCCGTCGGAAGTTGGAAGCTATCCAACCGTATCCGCAGTGAATTAGAAAGACCGTACAAAAGTATGTCACCGTCATCACACAAACTTGAGGCAGAAAAGACAATTCGTGGTCAATGAATTGGGGGAAAAGCGAGACGAAAAACATGATGAGCATAGGGTTGGTCATCTGAAGCGTCACCCCTTGAAGCCACAAAACACCTTTTTGCTTGACGGTAGCCCCCATCGGTTTTTCCTTTGCTGCCAAGTCAAAACTAAAGGGTTTGGCCTTAAAGAGTTTTAGGCCAAGATAGACCATGTATAGAGCCCCCAATCCTTTGATCGCTTCGTAGGCCGCAGGAGACATCGCAATTAAAAGACCAAGCCCGGTTGAAGAAATGGCCGCCATAACAACCGTTCCGGTAGCCGTTCCCAAAATCACATAGATCGCTGTTCGAAGACCATAGCGAATTGAGCTTGTGAGTGTCATCAAAACACCCGGCCCAGGTGTTGCCACGGTCAAAGCCGATGTAATTAAAAATAACGTGAAAAGCGAAGTATTAAGCATTTTCCGTCTTCAAGATTTTCCCAACAATCAAAGTTTTTGAACCATAACTTGAGCGATTTCCTCGCCTTGAAGTTTTGTTATGACAAACCGAGCCTTAGCTGTCTCAAAAGCCATTCCTTCTTTGAGCGGTCTTTGAAGCTTTTTGGCTAAGAAACTGCCCAACATTTCATCGGGTACCTGAACATCGTCAACCGTTTCCAAACCCAATTCCTGTCTGACCTGATAAATACTCACATCTGCATCAGCAAGCCAAGAACTCGCCGAATGCTTAACCATTTCATAGGCTTCATCGGAGTCTGGAAATTCGCCCGCTATCGCCTCCAATAAATCCAAGGGCGTCACTAAGCCAGCCAATTTTCCGTTTTGATCTTTTACCAAAACTAAACTGCCCCGGGCTTGTCTTAAAACCTTCATGCATTCTATGACAGTTTGACGCTCATCGATCCAATGAACCTTTGGCAAACTTTGCAAAAACTCTTTTGAGTTAATGGCTGCGATCGAATTGATAATGGTTTTGCCTCTGACAACGGCGAGCACTTTATCTACAGAGCCATCACACAAAGGCAACAAGTTATGCGGAACAGTCAAAATCTGCTCTTTGATCTTTTCAACTGAATCCTGAATATTGATCCAAGAAATTTCCTCACGAGGAACCATAATGGTTTTTACCGTTCGATGAGCCAACGACAAAACGCCGCTCATCATGTAGCGCTCTTCGGGAATAAAAGCAGAACTCAATTGCGGCTCCAACTCTACGGTTGACGCTTCACTTTGTCCTCCCATTAATCGGAAAATAGCACCGGCGGCCTTTCTTCTTAAAGACAATCTTGAAGCGTGACGCTGCTGATTGCGTTTGGCACATTGGTTAAAGGCTTCAATCAAAATGGCAAAACCGATACCAGAATAGATGTAGCCCTTAGGAATGTGGAAACCCAGTCCATCGGCAATCAAGCTGACCCCGATCATCAAAAGAAAGCTTAAGCACAAAATCACAACAGTGGGATGCTTATTAACGAATTCCATCAAGGGCTTGGAAGCCAACAGCATCACACCGATAGCAATCACAACGGCGGCCATCATGACAAATAACTCATCGACCATACCAACCGCCGTAATCACTGAATCCAATGAAAAAACTGCATCGAGAACAACGATCTGCGCCACAACCAAACCAAATTTGGCGCTTGCCGGTGTTTCTTCCTTTATGTGCGGAGCGCCTTCTAACTTTTCGTGCAGTTCCATAACAGCTTTGTACAAAAGGAAAATACCACCGAAAAGTAGGATCAAATCACGGCCTGAAAAGATGAAAATTCCAAGTGAAAAAAGTGGTTGAGTTAAGGTGACTAACCAAGAGATGAGCGCAAGCAGCAGCAAACGCGTTACCAGAGCTAAAGAGAGCCCCAAAACTCGAGCCTTATCTCTTTGTTTGGAGGGAAGCTTATCGGCCAATATAGCGATAAACACTAAATTATCGATGCCAAGGACAATTTCAAGAATAACGAGCGTCAAAAGACCTATCCATATGGAAGGATCTAGAAGAATTTCCATTATTGTTTCCTTATATCTGCAATGGAGTTATCTAATTGATTATTTAAACAGTTCTGAGACTATAGCAAAAAGTTAAAACGATTCATTTATCAGAAACTCTTTCAAATTGATATGTCTAACCGTACTCGTAGAAAAATCAAAATCGTCATTTGTAATAATGATCTTCTCACGCGTTTGATCTAATTTGTTAAACAAGGCGAATTCTCTCCTATAGGTACTTTCTTCTGCAATGCTATAGGCCACCTGAATTAAATACTGGCGATTGTTTTTTTCAGCCAAAAAATCCACCTCTTGCCTCCCCTCTCTAAAGACAAAAAGATTGAAGCCTCTATAAAGCAATTCGTTGTATACGATATTTTCTAAATTATGAGTTATATCCCAATGCCCGTCTGTTTGACGAATAGAATTAAAGGACACATCTTCGACATACAGTTTCTGATAGTACTTCAACTCTCTTTTAGCTTTTGTAGAATACTGACGGATCGGTGAGATAACATACGCTTCTTCCAAATACGAAAGGTATTTCAGTATTGTGTTCAATGAACACTCAAAACCCTGTCCCTTTAAGAATTTTTGTACAGAATTGGCACTGAATATCCGAGCATTAGAAATCATTATGTAATTAACTAATCGACGAAAAAGATTATCTTTCCTGATTTTGTAACGGTTCAAAATATCATTAATGACAATAGTGTCATCTAAATCGTTTAAATATCTTAATCGAGCCTGCTTCGTTGGAAATTCTATGGCTTGTGGGAATCCTCCAAAAACCAAATAATCAGAAATACTGTAATCGTGCTGTAGCTCTTTTACATATTCCTGAATCTCAAGAAAAACAAAAGGACGAACTCTGAAGGCTACGTAACGACCACTCAATTCTTTGGTGAATTCTTTAGATAACAACTTGGAATTACTTCCGGTGATAAAAAGAGAAACATTTTTCAGACGAAGAGTACGACAAGCAACATTCCACTGCTCAATCATCTGCACCTCATCTAAAAAAACATACAGTTTCTCCTTCCCCAGATACTGACTAATGTAATCAATCAGTTCATCAACAGTCGTAATTAAGGCAGAGACTGATCGATCCTCAAAATTTAGCATTAGTGTTTTCTTGCCACTCTGACGCAACTCGGTCTCAATTTGATCCATGATGACCGATTTTCCGCATCGGCGAATACCTGTGACGATCTTCACCAAGTTACTTTCATAAAACGGCCGAATTTGTTGAAGATAATGTTCTCGACTAATCATCACACGCCTCAGAGTGAAAGTTTTTTTGGGAATTTAAATATATTTCATTGCTAGTGAAAGATTTTAATAAAACCAGAAAAATCTTTCACTAGATTTATTCTCAATTTATCAGCGTCATAAACCTTATCTGGGCGAAGTAGTTCACTACTGTGGGGTAGGTTTAGAGAAATGGTCTGATTGTGCTAATAAGCAAAAAAGAAGTGGCGAGCCTTATCCTCGGCACTACATTCACTTCGCTGTGGCTGCTCCGTTCCCGGCCTGACCAGGTTCACGACGAATGCATGCGAGGGGACCCGCCGGGAGCGCAGTTTATCAAATTTCCCCTGAAATTTCAGGATTTTTTCATTGAACTTTTTGTAGAAAAACGGCCTACGAAAAACATTCGCAGGCCGCCTTCTTTTAAAGCTCTAACGACTTAGAGCGGTTTGGGCAACTGAATTTGATCGCCCGTGCTCGTGATGTAGTCGTTATAGATTTCTTCGGCACTCGGGAAGTACCACTGGCCATTCGGGAGCTTCACCGTCGTTTCCTTAAGGCGGAAGGTCTTAGCGCCGCATGTCCAGACGTTATAGAGCTTCATATGCGTACACAAACAGCACTTCATCTCTTCAGGCTTAGGCATAGCCTTCTTTGTCATCATGTCCCACCACTGGGTCAAATACGGACACTTCCCCTCTTTAAGCATATAGCCGTACGGCTCACAGTTAGGCGGCACACGCATCTTAATGGCCGGAGACGACTTCAGCATACGCATCAAATAACCCGTAGCCGAGAGGTGATTGACTTCGATGTCATCTTCCTTGGCATTGATGTAAGCGGTCTTAACCGCATCGGGCAGGCCACATTCCTTACTGATCGTAAAACGCGTGGCTACCTGCACTCCATCGGCTCCAACCTCTTTAATCATTCTGACAGCTTCACCACCCGTGAAAATACCACCGGCAGCAAACACCGGAATATTAAGGTGATTATGGGCCAGATACGCCTTTACATCTCTGACAATATCTTCAAGCGAAAATTCTCTCCAGTCTTCACCGAAGCCCAAATGTCCGCCAGCCAGTGGACCTTCCACCACAATGTAATCAGGCAAACGATTAAGGCGACGGTTGCGGTTTAAGAAAAGATTCAAAGCGCGAACAGACGAAACAACAATACCGAGCAAAGCATCGTTGAAGCGTTTGTTCTCACTCATGAGATTGAAGCTTGACAAATGTAGGCCCGCCGAAAGCGTAATACCGTCAATACCTGCATCCAAGGCAGCGTTTAGACGAACGCCGAGTGACTCATGAGGGGCGTTATAGGTCAGTTTTTCCATGCAATTGAGAAATACCAAGCCTTTGCCCGTAGCACGGCTCATCACATCGCCCACATAACGCAAAGAGGCCTCGCGCACATCATTTAAGTCAAAATGATTGTCAGATTTATCCGGATTTTTTTGGCATCCGTAATAGCGCTTAACTTTCTTAGCCGTAAAATCAGTGCCGTAAAGACGGTCGGACAAATCCATTTGCATGGCATCGGAAATGTGAGCAATACCACCCAACTTCTCCACGGCGAGAACCATCTCAGCCGTGGAAATGTTCACACCCATGCCGCCGACCATGAGCGGAACATATTCTTTATCTTTCAGACGAATTCGCAAGTCCTTAAGACAGACATCACTTAAAGCGTTCATCAGAGACTATCCTCGTGGATAAAAATTACTATTCGAGAAGTATGACAGTCCAGTTTGTAAAAACCGTAACAGAAAAACTAGGACATTCCCCTAAGGCAATCACCCTTGACAAGCTACTCATTTTCAGTAAATTAAGTCAGATTTAAACTTTCAGGAACTTAAAAATGGCTTTATTAACGGGCAAGAAGCTGCTGATTACCGGCATCTCTTCGAATCGCTCCATCGCCTACGGTATCGCAAAAGCATGTAAGGAAGAAGGAGCCGAACTGATTCTGACCTATAACAACGAACGTTTCCGCGAGCGTCTTGAACGCTTCGCAAACGATTTCGGTGCCGCTGCTGTTATTCAATTAAACGTTGCAAGTGATGAAAGCATTGAAGCTGCGGCTGCCCGTGTCAAGGAAGTGTGGCCGGAAGGTTTTGACGGGTTTGTGCATTCCATCGCCTGGGCTCCGCGTGAAGCCATTGAAGGGTCATTCTTAGAAGGTCTTTCCCGTGAAGGCTTCATGGCGGCGATCAATATTTCCGCCTATTCTTTCGCCGCCTTGGCTAAAGCCTTCCTGCCACAACTTGAAGGCAGAAAAGCATCCCTTGTGACGCTTTCTTTCTTGGGCGCTGAAAAAGTCGTTCCCAATTACAACACGATGGGTGTTGCCAAAGCCGCTCTTGAAGCCGTCACTCGTTATATGGCCGCCGATCTCGGCCCCAAGGGTATCCGTGTTAACGCCTTATCGAGCGGTCCGATCCGTACACTGGCGGCAAGCGGCATTAAAGATTTCCAAAAGATGCTTGCCCACGCTCGCGATATCTCGCCGTTGCGTCAAACCGTAACTATTGAAGATGTAGGTCGGTCGACTGCATTCTTGCTGTCTGACTATGCTTTGGGTATTACGGCTGAAACGCTTTACGTGGACGCTGGTTTCCAAGCCATGGCCGGTCAAGTCCAGGCTCAAGAAGAAGCTTAATCACGAATCTTTCGTTCGAAGTCGCCTGAAATTTCGGGCGACTTTTTTTTGTATACGAAAAAGTTCCTTGAAAACTATTACCAAAATAGACAATTTCAAATTCCCAATCGCTGAAAAATCCGTTATGCTCGTCTCATCAGACAAAGTGACATCACTTTCAGGACAGTTTCTATTTTTTATTGAATAAAGGTGAAATCATGAGCGATATCGTTCACTTGAATGACTCCAACTACGAAACCGAAACGGCACAAGGCGTTGTTGTTGTGGATTTCTGGGCTCCCTGGTGTGGTCCCTGCCGTGCGCTTGCTCCGCATTTGGAAGCCGCTGCTCAAAAGTTTGACGGCAAGCTTCGCATTGCCAAATATAACGTTGACGAAGCCAATGAATATGCTGCCAAACTCGGCATCCGCTCCATTCCGACCTTAATCGTTTACGAAGACGGCAAACCCATCCAACAGCACGTTGGCTCCATGGGTCAATCCCAGTTGGAAGATTTTTTAAATCAATTTGTTTAAAATGCCCTCCGAATCCGTTCCGGTGCTCACTGTCCGGAACGGAATCTTTTGATTAAATCCTTTTTATACCTAACGATCAGAACAGCGGTGAAAGCTTGTCTGCCTTCCCCTGCCTTTTCAATACACAATTTCAAAAATTCAAATGCATCTTTCTGAACTCAAATCGTTGCATGTCTCCAAGCTCTTGGACTGGGCTATTGACCTTGGTGTCGAAAACGCCAACCGCATGCGTAAGCAAGAACTCATGTTCTCCATTTTGAAAAAACGCGCCAAGGACGGTGAACAAATTTTCGGTGATGGAACGTTAGAAATTCTGCCCGACGGCTTCGGTTTTCTCCGCAGCCCCGAAACCTCTTACCTCGCCAGCACTGATGATATTTACATTTCTCCTTCACAAATCAGACGTTTTAACCTGCACACGGGGGACTCCATTGAAGGTGAAGTGCGTACTCCGAAAGAAGGCGAACGCTATTTCGCCCTTGTCAAAGTTGAAAAGGTAAACGGTCAGCCGCCGGAAAACTTAAAGCATCGCATGCTTTTTGAAAACCTCACGCCGCTCTTTCCGAATGAACATCTGGTGCTTGAGCGCGATATCAGAGGTGATGAAAACTTAACCGGCCGCGTCATTGACATGATCGCCCCGATCGGTAAAGGTCAACGTGCCTTGATTGTTGCTTCACCCAAGAGCGGTAAAACCGTCTTGATGCAACACATCGCCCATGCCATCACAGCGAACCATCCCGACTGCGTGCTTTTTGTTCTGCTCATTGACGAACGTCCTGAAGAAGTCACTGAAATGCAGCGTACAGTTAAGGGAGAAGTGGTCGCCAGTACTTTTGATGAACCGGCATCTCGCCACGTGCAGGTAACCGAAATGGTTATCGAAAAAGCCAAGCGTTTGGCCGAAAGCAAAAAAGATGTCGTGATTTTGCTTGACTCCATCACTCGCTTGGCACGTGCCTATAACAACGTGATGCCTACCTCCGGCCGCGTGCTCTCAGGCGGCGTGGACGCCAATGCTCTGCATCGCCCCAAGCGCGTTTTCGGTGCCGCCCGTAATCTTGAGGAAGGCGGCTCTCTTACGATCATCGCCACCGCCTTGGTCGATACCGGCAGCCGCATGGATGATGTGATCTATGAAGAATTCAAAGGCACCGGCAACATGGAAGTGCATTTGGAACGTCGCTTGGCCGAAAAACGTATTTACCCGGCTATCAATGTTCTGCGTTCCGGTACCCGCCGCGAAGAACTGCTTTTGAAGCCGGATGTTTTACAAAAGGTTTGGATCTTGAGAAAACTTTTGAGCGACATGGACGAAGTCGAAGCGATGGAATTCTTACTCGAACGCTTGAAAGCAACCAAGAGCAACGCCGACTTCTTCGATTTAATGCGTCGCGGCGGTTAAGTTTTAAAAAGCTAGCAAAAACGGCTCTTCCAATCAACCGGAGAGCCGTTTTTTTTAACCTCAACGCAGAAAACGTCTAATCATTGCGAAGCAAATGATTCCGCCCAAAAAAGCAAAGACCGCACCCGCATAACCGATCCATTCAATAGCCGGTATCGCGCACACCCAACCACCCACCAGCGCACCGCTGCCGATTCCAACGTTGGCAATACCCGAGTAAATTGACATGGCGATAGGAGTGGATTGCGGTTCCAGCCGAATCACAACGGCCTGAAATACCAAACCGAAAATTGTGAAAGTGATCCCCCAGAAAACACACAAAAGCATAGCTGACCAGATGTGTGCCGAAGACAATTCCATTAATGCCAGAAAAATACCGACACCAAACGTACCGGTTGCAAAAAAGAATTTGGGATGCTGCTCATAGCAACGAGAAAAGAAAATGCTAGCAAGAATACCTGCCACACCAAACAAAGTCAGCGAAAAGGTAATCTCGCTTTCGGGCATATGAGCGACTTGAGCCATAAAGGGCTCAATGTAACTGTAACCCGTAAAGTTAGCCGTAAAGATCAAAGCGGTCAGAACGTACACCCCAATTAAGGCCGGATTTTTCAAAATACCCGGCAATTTTGCAACAGAAGAGCCTTGGGTGTTGGCGGGCACGCGCGGGAAAATAAAGAGTAAAAATATGGCAACCGCCAAAGCCACTAAACCGATTGAGAAAAAGGTGGCTCGCCACCCCATGTAAAGACCGACCATGCGACCCAAAGGAAGACCGGCAATCATGGCAACGGCTGTCCCTGTTACAACGAGGCTCAACGCCGTGGCGCGTTTACCTTGAGGTGCGATGCGCACAGCTAACGGCGAAGCAATGGACCAGAAAATAGAGTGCGAAAAGGCAACGCCTGCTCTTGAAAGCATCAGCGTAATGAAACTAGGCGCCACCGCTGACAAAAAGTGGCTTACTACGAATAAACCGAGAATACCCAAAAGCAATTTTTTGAATTCTACTTTTGAGGCTAAAAGCATCAAGGGTAAAGATAAAACTGTCACAATCCAGGCGTAGACTGTGATAATCGTACCGGCCTGGGATTCTGTAATTTGAAAATCACGGGCTATATCGCTTAAAAGTCCAATCGGGATGAATTCAGACGTATTGAAGATGAAGGCCGATAAAGTAAGGCCTGCTACCGGAGCCCAGAGTTTGAGAGCACCAGTCTCTTCTTGTTGAGCCATGGCGCTTTCCTTTCTTTGAATTTAATACAGGCGCAAATTATAGAAAGATACACAAGGAAAAAATAGACTTGTGACTTTCAGGCAAGATCAAGGTCAGTCACGTTTAATATTTTTAAAATTTTTAAAAGTACACTTTCAAAAATTTTAAAAGTTGACTTTTAATTTTTTTAACTGATCTTTGAAGGGATAAAAATTTGGAATTCGTTTTTCTCTCAACAGTTTTGCAAAAATTTGATATTTATAGGAATTTATTGGATAATTCCGCTTCTCTGTCGGAACGTGGAGATGCATGCCCACGGTAAGACCTTGGTTAACCGGGCTCGTGCGCAAGGCTCTCAGGGCGGCCGATGATTTTTTAGGAAAACTTTACAAATGAAACAAGGTATTCACCCCGAATATCGCGAAGTGGCCTTCTGCGATTTGTCCATCAACAAGACGTTCATCATCAAGTCAACCGCTCAAACCAAAGAAACGGTTGAAATCGACGGCGTGACCTATCCGCTCGTTAAGCTTGATACGTCTTCTGAAAGCCACCCCTTCTACACGGGCGCTCAAACGCGCATCGTTGAAGCCGGCCGCGTGGAAAAATTCCGCGCCAAGTACGCTAACCTCGGCAAGAAGGCTGCGAAGTAATTTTCTCTTTGAAAGTTTCTCGCAAACAGAGGCAGTCTGTCATATATGGACTGCCTCTTTTCGTTACAATAGCTAAGTCAAATTCATTAGCCTATTCACATGTTTGAAGAACGTCCCTCCCCGATTGTTGCCTCGGCTGCTTCGGCTCGGAAGTTGCCTCGTATGGCACTTCTGGCCCTTTTGGTTGTATTCATTATTCCGGGCTTGCTGTCACGCGACTTTTGGAGTTCATATGAGCTGACCAGTTTTGCGCTTGTGCACTCGATGCTGCAAAGCGATGCGGTCGGCTGGCTTTTGCCGCAATTGGGAGAGAACGCCTATGTGACCGATGGCCCTCTGTCTTTATGGGTATCGGCTCTTTTTGCCAAAATTTTCGGACCGCTTTTCTCCGAAGCCAGCGCAAGCCGCTTAAGTGTTCTGGTTTGGTTTGCCATTGCAACTTCAAGCATTTGGTATGGGACTTGGTACCTTGCCCGTCGCTCAGAAGCTCAGCCTGTTGTTTTAGCGTTCGGCGGTGAAGCCTCGCCTATTGATTACGGTCGGGTTGTCGCCGATGCGGCATTGCTTATGTTTGTCGCAACCTTCGGTCTTTTTGTTCCGATTCGGCAACTTTACGTTGAAACGGCGCTTTTAGCCATCGTTGCAGCTTTTTTCTTTTCCTTAGCATGGACTTTGCGAAGAGATGTTTTAGCCCCGCTTCTAACCGGTGTAACGGTCGGCGCCGCTGTTCTTGCCTCTAATTTATTTACCGGCATCTGTCTTTTGATCATTGCGCTTTTCATTCACGCACGGGTGCATGCCTATGAAACGCCTTTTATCAATCGAGCCACACTCATTATTGTGGCGGCCTGCGCAACCTTTTTCATCTGGCCTATTTTGGCCGTCGCCGTCGCCATTGAAACGGTTGACGCTTGGTTTGATATCTGGTGGCAAACGCAATTGAGCTTTTTCGGTCTTATTGCAAGCTCCGAAGTTCACTGGATGCTGGAAAACTTTATTTGGTTTCTTTGGCCGTTGTGGCCTTTCGCCCTTTTGGGCCTCTATGCCTTCAGAAAGCAACTGGACCGCACACACATCAAAATGCCGCTCTGGATTTTCATCGGATTTTTGGTGTTTTCTGCCGCCGGTCACCTGTCCGGTGAACGCTTCCTGATGCTTTTGACCGTTCCGCTTTGCATCCTGGCCGCCTTCGGTCTCTTGTCAGCCAAACGATCTCGTGAAAATATCCTCGATTGGTTCTCGGCAACCGTCTTCACATTGGCTCTGATCACCATATGGCTTTATTTCTTTGCCTGGCAAACCGGGTGGCCACCCAAGATGTCTAAGTCCATTGTGAATTTGGCGCCGGGACTTATCCCCTCGCTTCACGGATTGCTTTTTGTACTCTGCTTTGTCACGCTTTTAGGATGGCTTGCTCTTGTTTTGTGGCGCATGAATCACTCACAAGTGGTGGCTTGGAAGGGGCCGTGGCTTGCCGCCGCCGGCATCACCGCTCTTAGCATCACCACGGTTTATTTATTTGAACCGGTCATTGACCGTGCTCGCAGCTACGAACCACTTGTCCATGAAGTCACAACAGACTTATCGGCTCACGCTAAAAACCGTGATTGTCTGAGCATTCAGGAGGTCGATCCTGTCAAAGAGATCCTCTTTACTTACTACGGACTGACTTTTAAAGATGACAACACCTGTCGTTTCGTTTTCACGACCGACAAGGCCTTTAAAGACAGTTCTCAAGAAGAATCCTCCGTTCTCGGTCGCTACAGTCGTCCGCGAGACCGTGAACGCTTTGTGTTATACAAAAAAGGTGAATAATGAGTCATCCGCTTCCGCAACGTCTGACCCCACCTGATATTTCCGGTCGTGCCATTGCTAAACTGGCCGGCCCCATTTTCGTTGCCAATATCGCCATTGTGGGCGGCGGCACCATCGACACGATCATGGCCGGCCATTTAGGCGCAGATCACTTGGCCGCCATTGCTTTGGGGCTTGCTTCCATGATTATGGTTTTCATGGGGCTTGTCGGTATTCTTCAAGGCATGAGCCCGTTGGCCGGACACCATTTCGGCGCACGCAAATTCGAGAAAATCGGTTTTGAACTGTCTCAGTGTCTCTGGCTTGCTTTTTTCCTATGCTTTATCGGCATGCCGCTTTTAGGCTGCACGGACATTTGGACCAATCTGGCTCAAGCCCAAGGCCCGGTAAAGACCATGGCCTCTCAGTATCTTTTGATCAGCATGCTGGGGTTGCCCGCGGCTATGGGCGGACGCGCTTTTATCGCATTGAATGCCGCTGTCTCCCGTCCCAAGGTGACGATGTACGTTTCTTTGGCCATGCTGGTGCTCAAAGCGCCTTTAAATGCGGTATTCATGTATGGCTGGCTGGGATTTGACGCATTGGGCGGCGCCGGCGCTGCCGTCTCTTCTACGATTCTGACCTGGCTTTCGTTCTTCGTTTATATCTACGTTTGGAAGAAAGATTCTTTCTACCAGCTCATGCGCTGCAAACGCTTCTACGGTCCGGATCCTCGAGCCATGTGGGCGCAACTGAAAATCGGTATTCCGATTGGACTGTCGACCTTCTTTGAAGTGAGCTCGTTTACGTTGATGGCCATTTTCATTTCGCGCTTTGGAGCCGTCACGGTTTCAGCGCACCAGATTGTCGCCAACATCACAAGTCTGTGCTATATGCTTGCGCTTGCAATCGGGATTTCCTGCACGGTCTTGGTCTCCCAGTGCTTGGGGGCTGGTTGGCCCAGCGTCGCTGAAAAGGCAACAAAAAAATGTCTGACTATTGCCGTATCGGTCGCCTCCATTGTCGCTTTGTCTCTCTTTTTTGGCAGAAGCTTTTTGCTCTCACTTTACACAAGCGACGAAACCGTTATTCGCATCGGTTTTTCGCTTATTCTCTTTGGCATCCTTTATCACGTCTTTGATGCCATGCAATGCGTGAGCTCCTTTGCATTAAGAGGTTATCGGGTCACATTCTGGCCGATGGTCATTTATGGCGTATTGCTTTGGGGCGTAGGACTTTTCGGCGGCTACTACATGGCCTTCATTGGCGAACCATTCAGCACGCCGCTTGCCGCGTACGGCTTCTGGGGCATGACAGCCCTTGGGCTCTTCTTGGCCGGAGTTGCACTTGCCGTAACTGCGCTTTATGTTGCCCGAACCCGTACTAAGGAAGAAGAAGCGGTCGCCAAGAAAGCCGCTGAAATGGCTTCTTAATCAAAAAGGAGAGACAGACGCTCAAAAGACTTTGCCTCTCCTTTGAATCTTCAAAAAAAGTTCTGAATTTTTCAGGCGATTAGTCAAAAAGACAAAATATCAAAGCTTTTGTTAAATTCAAAACAATTTGAAAATTTTCTTCCCTGAACCATCCTCTGTTCCCTATCATGTTTTCTAAGAGCAATGGTTAAAGGAGAAGCAGATGAGTGTTCAACAAAATTTAATCGCCGGCGTCTGTGTGGCCATCGGTATCGCCTCTGTCGGCATTTCTCTAAAGGCCGGTATTGACCATTTTGTCGATCGTGATCGTGTCGTTACCGTCAAAGGACTGGCTGAAAGAAACGTTCAAGCCGATTACGTCATCTGGCCTGTCACCTTCCGCGTCACCGGCAACGATTTGAGTGCGCTCTATGAAAAAGCGCAAACACAAAGCGAAGAAATCCGAAATTTTTTAATCAGCCAGGGCATAAAAGCTCAAGATATCTCTCAGGGCACTCCTTCTGTCCAGGATCTGCATGCTGACTTTTACGGCAATAACCTACCGCCCGAACGATACCGTATGGAAATGGCCGTTTCTGTGGCAACCACCGATGTTGACACGGTTTTGAAAGCCATGGGTAACCAGAGCGAATTGATTCAAAAGGGGGTTCTCTTTACGCAGAACTACCGTACGCAATTTTCCTTTAACGGTCTGAACTCCATTAAACCGGAAATGGTTGAAGAAGCCACTAAAAACGCCCGATCCACCGCTCAAAAATTTGCCGAAGACAGCGATAGTGAATTAGGGAAAATCAGGCGAGCGTCTCAGGGACAATTCTCAATTTATGACCGAGACAGCAACACGCCCTACATTAAACGCGTTCGGGTGGTTACCACCGTCGAATATTATCTGAAGGATTGATGTTTGAAGCTTGCCGCCTGACCGGGCGGTAAACTTTTAGTTTGGGCTCAAAAATTCATTGATGCGTTCGGTTGCCAAACCATTAGCGTCTTCTTCAAACGGATCAATTGTCACCAGTTGCGGCATCGAACGCATCCATGTCATCTGGCGCTTGGCTAATTGGCGAGTGGCTGCGATTCCAGCCAAAACGAATCGATCGTAATCAATCTCTCCGAGCAGATAGTCGATAGCCTGACGATAGCCGACAGCTCGCATGGAGGGACTTTGCCGATCGAAACGCTCATCGGCCATTAGGCGCTTGACTTCATCAAGAAAGCCCGCTTGGATCATCATTAAAAAGCGCTTTTCAATGCGCTCGTGCAAAAGTTTCCGATTCTTAGGTAAGAGCCCCAGCGTCAGGAAAGTGTGATCTGATCCTTTATTTTGCTGGCTTTGATAAAAAGAAATCGGCTTACCTGTTTGTCGGTACACTTCAAGAGCTCGACTGATACGTTGCGCATCCGTCGTATGAAGTCTGTGTGCGGTCTGGGGATCCACTTCAGACAGTTTCTCATGCATGGCCGGCCAGCCGAATTGCCTCGCTTGTCGTTCGATCTCTTCACGCACATTCAGATCACTGGAAGGCATTTGATTTAAGCCCTCTTTGAGCGCCTTAGCGTAAAGCATCGTACCACCGACTATTAAAGGCAGGCGGCCTCGAGCTGAAATCTCAGCAATCAATCTTTCACAATCTTTAAAAAAATCGGCTGCGCTGTAACTGTCGAAGGGATCACGAATATCAATTAAGTGGTGAGGAACGCCTTCTTTTTCCTCTTCGGTGGGTTTTGCTGTTCCGATATCCATACCCCGATACACTAAGGCCGAGTCTATGGAAATGATCTCCGCATTAAATGTATGGGCAAGCCTCACCCCTAAAGCTGTTTTCCCGCTTGCAGTCGGTCCCAACAATAAGACAGCCTTGGCCATTATTTGCCCCGCATAAAAAGCTTATCTAAGTCAGACATGGACATCTGCACCCAAGTCGGTCTGCCGTGATTGCACTGATCAATACGCTCGGTCTGCTCCATTTGACGCAAAAGCGCATTCATCTCATCGATACTTAAATAACGATGTGCCCGAACTGCGCCATGGCAGGCCATGGTGGCCAAAATCTCGTTGCGTTTTTCTTCCACCAAATTGCTCGCCCCGAACTTTTTAATGTCAGCCAACAACTCTGTAATCAGCGCTTCTCCAGTTTTCTCAATATCTGCAGCCAAAACAGCGGGAACAGCGCGCAATCGCAGATGTGTAGGAGAGGCAATTTCCAACTCTATACCAAGATTTAAAAGCAATGACTGATTGTCTTCAAAGGTTGCCATTTCTTCAGCATCAGCCTGAAACACAAGGGGAATTAAAAGCTGCTGAACAGCAAGTGTTTGAGCGTCCATCTGTGCTTTTAATTTTTCATAAACGATTCTCTCATGCGCTGCGTGCATATCCACAAGCACCATACCGTGATCGTTTTCGGCCACAATGAAGACGCCGCCAACCTGCCCTAAAGCTCTTCCTAAGGGATAAGTCAGTTGCTCCTGATCATGCGCCTGAGTAAACGCTGTTCCCGAGCGGATAGCTTGAACAGTGTCCGGAATAACACGCCCTCGAGACGGTTCTGCTTTAGTCTGATAAAAGTCTAGATACCGATTCAATTGCGACGGTTCATAAGCCGGTGCGGCTTGGGAACGCAACTCAAATGCGTGGGCATGAGTCGGGACCGTCCCCTCCGATATCGGTTTTTGCACCGTTTGAGTGTGCGGTTGAGATTGATCTGAAGCACCAGCATCACTTTCCATTGCCGATAAGGCAGGAGCTAAAGCGTTCTGAACCGCGTGCATCACAAACTGGTGAACCCACTGAGAATCCCTGAAGCGCAATTCACTTTTTGTCGGATGAACATTAACGTCCACCTTCACGGGATCGATGTCTACAAACAAACAGTACATCGGCTGCAGCTGATTGTGCAGCACATCAGCATAGGCGCCTTTGACCGCATGGGCTAAAAGTTTGTCGCGAACAAAACGACCGTTGACATAGCAATATTGAGCATCGGTTCGAGCACGACCGGCCGTTGGTAATCCTACCCAACCATAAACACGTGCAGAAGCTGTTTCAGCGTAGACCTCGCGTTGTGCGCGAGCAAACTCATCGGGCAAAATCCTGTTGACACGCGAGCGGCTTTCTTCAATAGGTAAAACCAAAACCGGCTTGCCGTTATTGACAAGACGAAACTCAATGGTTGGGTGGGCGATGGCGATTCGCTCCAAAGCCACTTTACAATGCGCGGCCTCTGTTGCCTCTGACTTTAAAAATTTTCGTCTGGCAGGCGTTTTAAAAAACAAATCCTCCACTTCCACCTTGGTGCCTTGAGTGCCGGCCGCAACGTCCACCTCTCCTTCATGAATGCTGTATGCACAGGATTGATCCTGTGTTCTGGACGTTAACGTCAGCGCGCTCACTGAGGCAATCGAAGCCAAGGCTTCACCGCGAAACCCCAGACTTAAAACGTGTTCCAGTTCGTTTAGATCTCGAATTTTGCTGGTTGCATGCCGCTTCAGAGCCAAAGGCAGTTCTTCTTTGGCAATCCCCCGACCATTGTCTGTCACCGTCAGCCGTTTTATTCCTCCTGACTCCAGTCTTACCTCAATGCGGGTGGCATCCGCGTCAATGGCGTTTTCGACGAGTTCCTTGAGAACGGAGGCCGGGCGTTCAATCACTTCACCGGCGGCTATTTGACTGACCAATTGATCCGAGAGCTCTTTAATCGCTCTTTTTGGGGAATGTTCTGTGTTATTCAGTACTTGCATAATGACGGGATTGTAGCATTGGATTTTATGCTGGGTTTTGTGTGTTCGAAATTTGCTCTTTCAAGCTGACATACGGCCTAACAAATTCGTACGTTCCAACCTCTTTAAAACTGGTCTAAAAATGAGTAAACTCTCCAACGTTAAATTAATAAAAATAACCTTATTTTGATTGGCTCCCCCGTTTATGGACTGGTCTTTATTCATTGATTTGTTTACCAACGCCGATCGCTTTTTAATTACGATCGCCAACGATTACGGCATTCTGATTTATATCATCATGTTCATGATCTTTTTCCTGGAAACAGGGATTGTGGTCATGGCCTTTTTACCGGGTGATTCACTTTTGTTTGTTGCCGGCGCCGTGACAGCAACGGGGGCAATTGATCCCTGGTGGCTTACGGGGGTTGTCACACTTGGAGCTATTCTCGGCAATACGTCCAACTTCTATATCGGTTCTTGGCTTGGACATAAAATCTATGATGGCTCGATCAGCTGGATTGACCAAGAAGCCCTTAACAAAACACATCAGTTCTATTTACTCCACGGCGGGAAAACTATCTTTCTCGCCCGTTTTGTACCCATCGTCAGAACATTTGCTCCGTTAATTGCCGGAGCCGCTTCCATGCCGGTTTGGCGCTTTGAGTTTTATTCCATCACGGGTGCTTTTGCATGGGTTTACGGTTTAGTTTGGGCCGGTCACTTATTTGGCAACATGCCTTTTATTCGAGACCACCTGACAACGATTTTGCTTTGCGGTATCGGGTTTGCTTTAATTCCGACTGCCATCATCGCCGTTTCAAAGTTCTTAAAGAAAAAGAAAGGCGAGCAAAAAGCGATTCAATAATCATTTAACAATGGGCGCAAAATCTCACGGTTCTGCGCCCATTGACTAACAAGGAGAAAGACATGCGACAGTGGGAACACTTTATCGCGATTATCAAAAAGGAAGTTCAACCCGCTTTAGGCTGCACGGAACCAACTTCCATCGCCTATGCCGCAGCCCATGCAGCCAGACTTTTAGGGAAAAAGCCTGAACGTCTTTCTGTCGCAGTCAGTGACAATCTCTACAAAAATGCCATGGGTGTTTTTGTACCGGGAACCGGTCAAATCGGTCTTCCCATCGCCGCTGCTGTCGGTGCTTTAGGCGGCAATCCTGATGCTGGCCTTGAAGTATTGGCAACCGTTACACCCGCTCATGTGAAAGAAGCCATGACAATGATTGAAAACGGTTGCGTCAGCATTGAAAGAGCCGATAGCCCTGATGCCGTCTACTGTAGCGCCACTGCGTATGCCGGAAGTGATTCCGCGCAAGTAACCGTCCAAGGTGACCATACCGGTATTGTTGAAGAACGAAAAAATGGTGAAGTTGTTTTCAAAAAAGAACCCGCTATTAGTACCAATGCGGAAGGACAAAGCGCTGTGGGCGGAGAAGAAATCAACTTAAAGGCTATCTATGATTTCGCATTGGAAGCTCCCTTTGAGGATATCGCTTTTATTCTCCAGGCACGTGATATCAATATGGCTTTGGCCGCTGAAGGCTTGGCAAATGAATATGGTCTTGAACTTGGCCGAACCATTAATGAACAAATCAAAGCCGGCATTTTGAGTTCTGACTTAATCAACAATATGGCCGCCTGCACAGCTGCAGCCTCTGACGCGCGAATGGGCGGCGCGACACTGCCTGCCATGAGTAACTATGGTAGCGGCAATCAAGGTATCACGGCAACCATTCCTGTTGTCAAAATGGCTGAGTATGTTAAAGCTGACGATGAAAAATTAGCTCGGGCGCTCATCCTCTCGCATCTTGGAGCCATCTACATTAAATCGCACTACCCGTCACTGTCAGCGTTCTGCGGCAACACTGCAACCTCTTCGGCCGTAGCGATGGCTCTCGTTTACCTTAATTCGGGTACATTTGAGCAATGCTGCATGGCCATCAACAACGTGATCAGTGACACTTCCGGCATGGTTTGCGATGGCGCCAAATCTACCTGCGCCATGAAGGTTCACACAGCCGCACAAACAGCCTATAAATGCTGCTTCTTAGCGCTCGCTGGTCACGGCGTTGAAGGTCAGGGAATCGTCTCTGCCGATGTCGAACAAACGATTGATAACCTTGGCGCGATGATTACCAAGGGGATGCAACAAACCGATGAAAAGATCATCGAGATTATGCGTCATAACTGATTTCTTTTAATTAAGTTTGAATTATTCGTTGCATAGTGTTTAATTGAAACAACTACACGAAGATTTGCGAAGGCAAGTATCTGTCGGTTTCAGTTATTCGTTGGATAGTGTTTAATTGAAACTACACAGCGGCAAGTGATTCGATACGCTCAAGCAGTTTCAGTTATTCGTTGGATAGTGTTTAATTGAAACTGAAGAAAAATCCCAAATACAAAAAAGGTTTTGAGTTTCAGTTATTCGTTGGATAGTGTTTAATTGAAACCTGCTGCACAAAAAGAAGTTTACGTACAGCACGATCGTTTCAGTTATTCGTTGGATAGTGTTTAATTGAAACAGTACAGCTCACGCCACACGCACAAAGCGATGAAGTTTCAGTTATTCGTTGGATAGTGTTTAATTGAAACCTTTTTTCCTTCACTGCACACAATATGGCCCATAGGTTTCAGTTATTCGTTGGATAGTGTTTAATTGAAACTGATGACGGATAAAACGGCTTATGACGTTATTACGTTTCAGTTATTCGTTGGATAGTGTTTAATTGAAACAAAACAAGTGGGACGTGTTTGGCACGACCTTGTTGTTTCAGTTATTCGTTGGATAGTGTTTAATTGAAACCTCACCTTCAATCACGGTAAAACAAGCGGCTAACATGTTTCAGTTATTCGTTGGATAGTGTTTAATTGAAACCAAGTCGCCCCGTACTATGGGCGCGAAATTCCTCATGTTTCAGTTATTCGTTGGATAGTGTTTAATTGAAACTTTTGGTCGTTTTCTTGGTATGCTTGAAAATCTTTTGTTTCAGTTATTCGTTGGATAGTGTTTAATTGAAACGTCATGCCACTGGCGCCACGCGATGACAAGAGGTTTCAGTTATTCGTTGGATAGTGTTTAATTGAAACTTTACACGTATCAGAGAATATTGATCCATTTACTAAGCGTTTCAGTTATTCGTTGGATAGTGTTTAATTGAAACCGGATTCTTGGTTCTGGTGAATATGGTGATAAGTCGTTTCAGTTATTCGTTGGATAGTGTTTAATTGAAACGAGTAATGTGACGACCGTCATGGCAGTCTTAGCTGGTTTCAGTTATTCGTTGGATAGTGTTTAATTGAAACACGAAGAGAATTCTTGGACATACAGGGTTTGGTTGTTTCAGTTATTCGTTGGATAGTGTTTAATTGAAACTTGCCGCCAATGTAAACATAGAGCAAGCCGGCTTCGGGTTTCAGTTATTCGTTGGATAGTGTTTAATTGAAACTTCCTTACGGAATTTTTCAAGCTGTGCCCGCTCCTGTTTCAGTTATTCGTTGGATAGTGTTTAATTGAAACGGAACAACCGTCATATATCCATCTTTGCGAATGGTCGTTTCAGTTATTCGTTGGATAGTGTTTAATTGAAACCTAGATAAAAAATGGACGATTGACCGGAACGGCCTAAGTTTCAGTTATTCGTTGGATAGTGTTTAATTGAAACGTTAAGGCACGCTATAAATGCTTTTTTCGGATCGGTTTCAGTTATTCGTTGGATAGTGTTTAATTGAAACGAACTTGGGCGGCATTGCTCCGCTTGAATTGCCGGAGTTTCAGTTATTCGTTGGATAGTGTTTAATTGAAACAGACCTCGATGTCCTCATCGGTGCAGCCGTCAGGTGTTTCAGTTATTCGTTGGATAGTGTTTAATTGAAACGCAAAACGAAAGAAAGCCTCGCGAGTGGGTCTGGGAGTTTCAGTTATTCGTTGGATAGTGTTTAATTGAAACATGATGTTGGCTATGAAAATGAAAAGCCCTTGCGTTGTTTCAGTTATTCGTTGGATAGTGTTTAATTGAAACTCATCGGGTTTGGATAATCCCGCCAGAAAGGCGAAGTTTCAGTTATTCGTTGGATAGTGTTTAATTGAAACACATTAGCCGAGCTCGTCGCCGAGACGGGAACAGGTTTCAGTTATTCGTTGGATAGTGTTTAATTGAAACCAAACAAGCGGACGCCCCCCGAGCCATCAGCCAAACGTTTCAGTTATTCGTTGGATAGTGTTTAATTGAAACTTGCGATCATTGCGAGGCGCCTGTCGGTTTTTCTGTTTCAGTTATTCGTTGGATAGTGTTTAATTGAAACCGACGGCGGCCAGCCGCTCGCGTACCTGCTGCACGGTTTCAGTTATTCGTTGGATAGTGTTTAATTGAAACCACTTCGGCGGTCTCGTCTAATCGGACAACAAACGGTTTCAGTTATTCGTTGGATAGTGTTTAATTGAAACCCAATTCACGTCTTCCGACAGCCATGTGGCAAAAAGTTTCAGTTATTCGTTGGATAGTGTTTAATTGAAACGTTATTGCGTCCCGATTCTGTACGGGCGCGCCGCGTGTTTCAGTTATTCGTTGGATAGTGTTTAATTGAAACAGCTCCTCTTCCCCCTGTTTAATAGGGCTTGAGGGGCTGTGGCAATGTTCTTTTTTCGAATAGTATCATTTTGCAAAAAAATGGCGGTTTTATTCGAAAATTGCTTCATAGAAGCTTGATATTTCAATTTAAGCTCTTGTAAAATTCACGTATCCAACGAATGAAGTCACTTTTTAAGTGAGCTGAAATCACTAAAAATTAAGATTGAACCCGGCTACTGACTCTGTCATCCGGGTTTACTTATTTCTACAGTCGATCAGCACAAAAATTCAGATATTCACACTGCCCACACTGCAGAATACTTGCTGAGCTATCTGGTAATAAACATTCTTCACATTGCGCAATAAGCGCATCGCGAACTTGTAATACCTTGAGTTTAATATCTGGGTTAATAGACACTGATTTTATCCTTCCTTTATCGCCAGAAAGAATATAACCAAAAGAAAATTGTCTTCCAAATTCCACTTCGCAAATCATACTATAAGCAGCCATTTGAATAATCTCACCCATATTGAGCTTAGTTTTTACTCGACTTTTAAACTCAACTATAGCCATGGGCTGGTCATCCTTAAACAACATGGCATCACAAATTCCATGGAGTCTCAGCAGCTCGCTACGAAGAGAGACTCTGTGTTCAATTCGAATATTGCCATCTAAACCATATCTTTCAAATGAGCGACGTTTATTTAGTAGGGTTTGTTTCTCATGATAGGATTCTCCTTGCTTCATCCACGGTGTTTCCACTGGCTGAATTCCCTTAACGAGTACAAAATAGGGAATTCTTGGGCAGAAGCAATACTGTCTTAAAAGACTCACTGGCACGCTAGAGAGTATCATGACCGTCAGCCTCAACGTACTCGAAGTCCTTATAGCCAATAAATTGTTTAAACTCGTTTGGCTCAAGAGAACATGCTACCCATATACAAGAATCAGTCTCAGACTTTAACATTTTTCTCGCAGCTGTTTTAAGAGAACGAAGCTCCGCTGCATTTAAATCACCATAAAAGACTGACTTTTGAACTGGAAATAAGCCAATATCTTTTAAAAAATCAAAAAACTTACTCCGCCTTTTATTGTCCTCAACATCGTAACACACTATATATTTTCCGAACATTCCCATTTGAATCACCATTTAAAGTGGTAACCGCGATATCGATTATCTTTCACTATGCAAGAGCAAAAGCGGTAAATTTGACGCTGCATAATAGTTTGCAACTTGAGTTTCTTTCCTTTGTAAGGGTAGAGGTCATTCATTGTTTGATGAATAGAATTTGTTAACTGTTTTTTCAAAGCAGGAGTAATCGCCTTTTCCTTCCCAAGAGCTGACCTCATTTTTATGACATTCCTGTCAACCACCCAAGCTCTATATTCTTCCATAACATCTAAAACAAGAGATGGTTTACCAGGTCTATCCGCGTGGTAAAGCCCGGCATAAACCTCAAGACCCGCATTATCTAAGGAAGACCATACGTACGAAGCCAAAATAGCATAACCATAATTAAGACACTGGTTTGTTATCTCCAAAGAGCCTCTTCCTTCTCTTCTAGAAAAAGACGATGGAACAAGACCCGATGCAAGCAAACTTTCCCAATAAATCCTTGCACCAGCCCCCTCAAAACCCAATAGATGATTATTCCAATCATCAGAAAGTTCAAAGGTATTTAAACGGGAAACTAAATTGGATATACGAAATGCATGTGATCGCAAATTCAACGCTAGCTTCGGATTGACTTTAAGTAGGCTTTTAGAAAAATAAAGAATCACGGCTCTCTGATTGAGAAGCTTACAGCGAACCCACTCTCTAACTACTTCTTTGCATGATGGACTATCAATAAATTGAAACTGTTTCTTTCGTAAAGCTACTACTGCATGCTGATTCATTCCAACCACCGCGGCCACATTCTGTCCTCGCCAGTCATTAAAAAACAAACGAATCCCTCTCAACGCACAAGCTTGAACCAGTGCGCTGGATAATGCAATTCCTGCTTTACAAACAGTAATAGTTCGAAGGCGGGAGAGGGCTACCTCACGGATAATCTCTCCCTTTTCTTCAATAATGAGACGCTGACCGGATACACCGAGAAACGTTCCATAATTAGCGATAGTTAAATGTCTCATTGCTTAAAATGAGCTAAATAAGCTTTTTGATATGCTTCATTCATCATTGAGTTCTTTGACTCAACACAATACCTATATTTCAGTGTGTTACCTAAAGTTATGACCGTAATTTGTCCACTTCTAGGTTTACCTAACAGAGGCATTTGTGAATTTTTGACAAAATTGGTTATCTGTTGAGAACTGAGTTTGATCGTTACAGGATAGTTCCAGAAGCTTCCAGATATATAACCAGTCCAATCTTCAAATTGTTTTTTCGATTGAGTAATCTCGATATATCGCCGCCCGCTTGTGCCTGGACACATTTTGACAATAATATCATCTCGACCACAATCAACTTCATACCACTGATCCATCCGGACATATTGATCTGCCTTTAAATATCTACCATTCAGAATGGTTAACGTAGGTTGCTTATAAAGGTCAGCAACTAAATCTGAGCTCCAGTCAATCACGCCCTTTCCATTGACAACAAAGCCCTTACACTTAGTGTCATTGAGCATATACAGTTGATAAATATCATTACCGTTACTATCCTTTCGCTTGATTCGAACTCCACTTGAAATAGACGGAATCTTAGGCAGACTCCATACTCTTCTTGTTGCTTTATGCGAAAGTTTCTGCACTGGTATCGAGCGGAAAATATCGTAAATGAGAGTTTCACCATCAGGGGTTTTCTCTGAACCTTTATCAGACAACTTATCTCCGATTAGATTCTTGAGTTCCAGTCGATTTACAAGTTTTTCCCACTCGCGTTTAGCCGGTAAAGTAATCTTTCCCTTAGCGGAACCAAAACGGTTGCCCAAATCTACTTTTATGTCAAAATCTTTATCTTTAAGAATTTCTTCACGACATTTAAATTGACGGTTAACAGCATCATAGACGGAAGCCACAGATATATTTTGTGTAATATAGTGAAGCTTCTCTAAGACTTCTGCCTGCTCAAGCATCTTTTGAGAACAAGGACGAATAAAGACATCATGCAACAATTCAAATGCCTTTATCCGATCCACCGTATAGGTCTCAAATCCATTTACTGAACGTTTTTGAGATTGCTTTAATAATCCGTCTAAAACACCAAAAAGCTTATCAGAATCTTTTACTTTAACGGATCCAGATTCAGACCAATCAAAACCAATTCGACAATCATCGCCTCTGACTAATATTGGTAAGAAATGTTCTGCAAAAATCCCTTCTTTCATTAATGCTCGCGAACCTACCTCATTCTTATCCAAAATAGACTTTCGCTTGGGAGAAATAAGATTGACTTCGGAAGGCATCAACCGAGCAATTTTCTTAAGATTTTGCTCTTCGGTTGCCTCATCAAAAACGCCTAAGACGTTAGCAATACTGCGTTTGTCTTTTGCAGCCGCAAAAACACAAAACGCATCAATTGCATGAGAAGCAATAGGTTGTTTTTTATCATCAGGTTTTGCCCAATCCTTATTGATCAAGGCAAACTTTTTTCTGTAATCTTGGCTGACTGTCTGAGCGTCAAGCCTATATAGATCAAAAGCGAGTGTAATTTGATTGTTAGCACACCACTCTTTGGTCAACTCACGCAACTTAGTAATAAAGCTCTTTGCAAACCAAGCTTGAGTTCCGTTGACTCGGGCAGTATTAATCTTGCCTAAAAGGCGAATAATCCTTCTACGAGCCTCAGAAAAATCCTCTAAAAAAAGAGCATGTCTGACTGCATCTTGTTGGGATCGATCCAATAATTCAAATTGAACAATCTTGGCATCTGTCAACTCTGATACCGACTTCTCAATATACTCGCAAATAGTACCTCGATCAGCAGTACCAAATACGACTTTCAAATAATTATCTGCAAGATCGGAAAGTTTTTTTCTACCGTTGAGCTTTAATTGATTACCTTCTTGGGAGCAGTAAATTAAGTTCGCTTCAGAATTAAGAATAGATCCCATATAGTTCATGGATAAACTTCTTGGAATAATATGGTCTACTTCCCCTTTATCACCAAGGTTCTTCCCTGTATATGGACAAAGACCTCTACTCGCAGATTTGATACGTTCATCTTTGCTAAGCCAGCGATCTTGCTGACGCTTCTGAGCTTTTGCCACTTTTTGTCTAATAGCCGCTGCGTTAGCACTCTTTTTAACTTCAGCTAATGATGCAGAAAAAGCAAACTGGTTACTTTCTAATAAAACAACCAAATCAATTGTTTGATTTTTCAATTCTGTCGAAAGTAATTCTTCTGCCTTTAACTTAGCAATTTCATATGCTTGTCTATCCAAAATGTTTCTGAGCGCACCATCAAAGGGGCGAACTGTGTCAGCACACAATTGAACGCAACGAGCTTTACCTTGTAAATTATTTCTCCAAGCGTTCTCATCCACCGCTGCTAGCGTGGTACTAATGAAGCCGCTTTTTTCTGTTTCTATGATGTTATAAAGTTGAGCCAATGAGAAAGGATTGGCAAACTTTTGTTTTTGCTCTTCTTTTATGTCTAACGCTTCAGCAATTACATCACTAACCAGTAACACATTCGACTGTAGCTTAATAAAATCCTTGTCTTCTGCAGAAAGTTTTTTGCCTTTGCTTTGCAGATACAAGGCTCTTTGGTAAAGATAATTGAAGCTGTTTCCGTACTCTTTTCTTGTTTTTTCAATCGCAGTGCAAAGACTTCTGACCGTGCTTTGCCCCTTTACCTTTCGTGTCCAGAAACTAAGATCAACCAGGTCTGAAACACACAAAATATTACCGACCAAACGCAATATCACCGAGTCATTTTTCATCGGCGGATGAATATCCGCTCTTTCCATCAAAGGCTTCTCAACAATAAACCATAAGCCTCGCTTGGCCTTATCAACCTCATCATAGTATTGACGAACAAAGTCTAAAAATTTTTTAATGTGCTGTGACCCCAAATCCCGAGTAAGTCGTTCTTGCGCCTGATGAATTTCATTAGAGTTTCCGCGATTAGATGAAACAAGGGTCTTGAGCAAATAGGCATCATTTTCGACCGTTCTATCCAACAAACGTTGCAGAACATAAGAGTGATACAACTTTTGGGAGGTGTAATGAATCAGCCGACCACTTTGACGTTCTAATAAGCGAGCTTTGCGATCGGTCGTTATCAAAATTGTATCCAAATTTTCATCAATCCCTTTGGATAACGGAGAACGAAGAAGGTTCTGAACCCAAATCTCCCATGTTTCTCCATAGCGCTGATCAAGTAATCTCGGGCTTAACCAAAGTGTCTGATCCAACGGCGGACGTCGGTTATTTTGATCTTCGTAAGGAGGAATCGTCAGTTCTGGATTCAGGGTTTGCAATGTCTCAAGAATATCAGTCGATCCCTCATAAGCATTTAAGACTTCATCTCGTTGTTGGGTTAAATCTTTAGGATAATGGAAAAATTGATACGCACGAACAAGTACCGACTGTAACCGTTCCTTGTCGAACACATTATTTTTCATCGATGGATCATTGAAGTACCAACGAAGTGCTCTTAACTGTAAATTAGAGATGTTTCCGATGAAATGATGAAATTTCTCAACTCCAGAAAAAGCTTCAATAATTGGTTTTAAACGACTGTCACGAGGAATGTCTTGCGCGATGGCTTCCAAATAAAGGCGGCGGTGTTTATGCCCAAACATGCTCTGTTCGATCATGCTTTCTGCATCATCTCTCATGACCTTAAGTGCATTCTTATACTCTTTTGTGTCTTGATGCTGACTTTTAACTACGGTTAGAAACTCCTTAGAGTCTTTTGAACTCTCTAGGAATTTCTGAATTTGCCTCCTTGAGTCTGAATTATTTTGCAAATAGCCATCTGTCAGAGAAGTCCATTGCGTTAACAAATTTTCATCTTCATCAAAATTGGGCAAAAAACACTTAAAAAAACCGCTTTCAACTCCTTGTAGTACAGAAAGATCCAGCTCTGATTCAAGCCTTGAGTAACCTCGTCTTCTAAGCAATGACGAAATCGCCTCCTTTTCCCGAAGAGATAGCTTTCTTTTAAGTTTCTCTTCAATCAATATGTACGTCAGGCGTCTAGCCAATACGAATCGCTGTTGTGACCGAATACGGTGTCTGGTCTGAGTTCTGGCTGCCATGCTATAGGTCAGGGCATCATTATCGGGCATATTAAGCACATAAGCGCGAACCTCTTTTGCTTTTGGAAAGCCTGAATCTGTTGTATAAGAGAAAATTCCCGTATAACGTCCGCCCATATCAACGGCTAATGTTGATTTAACTGTCATTTTATGTTCCCTGACATGAATATTGAATCAGTTATTGGTCAGTTTAACAAACAAGACTTCTGTTTGTGATGCAAATAAACATAGACCTTGTGCTTTTACAGTGCACACTTTTCAAAGTGCACCCTCTAAGGACAAAAAATCCCAGGATCCGTCAAAAATAGAGTCCTGGGATTCTGGCTCAAACTAAAAATAGCTATTGAGCGCGCTTTTCCAAAATTTCAATGGCAGGTAAAACCTTGCCTTCCAAGAACTCTAGGAACGCGCCGCCACCGGTTGAGATGTAGGAAATACGGTTAGAAATACCGAATTTCCCAACTGCGGCTACCGTGTCACCACCACCTGCAATAGAGAAAGCGCCGTTTTCTGTCGCCTTGGCAATAGCTTCAGCCATCACTTCAGTACCGTGAGAATAGGGTTCCATCTCAAATACGCCCACCGGACCGTTCCAAACAATCGTGCCAGCCTTTTGCAAGATGTCAGCTAAAGCTTGAGCCGTTTCCGGTCCCACGTCCAAAATCATTTCATCGTCTTGTACATCCTCAATGCGGCAAGTACGATGTTCCGCCGTCTCAGAAAATTCCTTAGCAACCACAACATCCGTCGGCAAAGGAAGCGTCGCGCCCTTCTCTTCCAAGGTCTTTAAAATCTTCTTGCATTCGTCAAGCAAATCCGCTTCAGCCAAAGACTTGCCAACCTTGTAGCCGGCAGCCATCAAGAATGTATTGGCGATGCCGCCGCCCACAATCAGCTGATCCACTTTTTGAGCAAGGTTATTCAAAATGGTCAACTTCGTTGACACTTTGGAACCGCCAACAATGGCAACCAACGGATGTTTAGCTTCTTCAACGGCCTTGGTCAAGGCATCAATTTCGGCTGCCATCAATGGACCGGCGCAGACGACGTCGGCATACTGAGCCACACCATAGGTTGAAGCTTGAGCACGATGAGCCGTGCCGAAAGCATCGTTTACGAAAACGTCGCAAAGCGCACCGTACTTCTTAGAGAGCTCTTGATCGCACTTCTTTTCGCCCACGTTGCAACGGCAGTTTTCGAGCATAACCACTTCGCCGGAAGCCACTTCAAAGCCGCCGTCAACCCAATTGTCAATCAAACGAACGGGGCTACCTAATAATTCAGCCATACGTTGAGCAATCTTCACAAGACTGTCAGCCGGGGTCTTTTCGCCTTCCTTAGGACGGCCCAAGTGACTTACCACCATCACTCGAGCCCCTGCATCACGGGCCATGCGAATGGCAGGCACTGAGGCAACCAAACGGGCCTCATTTGTAATGTTGCCGTTTTCATCACGCGGAGCGTTCAAATCAGAACGGATGAACACGCGCTTATCCTTCAAGGCTCCGGCCTTGACCAATTGTTCAAGAGTTGTCACTCGCATGGTTTATTTCCCTTAAAAAGAAAAAGACTAATTCAGTAATTATAAATGGCTCACTTTAAGACCACGGGCTCAGGTTCCAACCGCACACCGAATTTTTCCTCAACCGTGTCTTGTACAAAGGAAGCAAAATCAAGTAATGCCTGACCGTCAGCCGCGCCGTCATGGTTAACCAAAACCAGGGCTTGTTTTTCGTATGTTCCGGCAAATCCGTGACGCACCCCTTTTAATCCCGCCTGGTCAATGAGCCAACCGGCTGCTAATTTCTCACGGCCGCCCGATAAAGGATAGTGAACAATGCTTGGGAATTGCTCGAGCAATTGTTGGAAAACCTCACGCGTGACGACCGGATTTTTGAAAAAAGAACCAGCACTCGGCAATACTTTCGGATCAGGAAGCTTACGCGAACGGGCGGCAACAACCGCTTCAAAAATAGCTTGTGGCGTTGTCTCTTGAGAATCTTTAAATCCCAACGCCAACTCTTTGTAGCTCAAGTTTGCTGACCACTGGGAATCAAACGCCAACTCAACAGCAAGAACGATCCATTTTGATCCGGCTTGCGTTTTAAAAACGCTATGTCGGTAGCCAAAATCACACTCTTCATTTGTAAACGTACGCACTAAAGACGTTTGGGGATCAAAAACTTCGACGCTTCTGACAAACTGTGCCACCTCGGCTCCGTAAGCACCGATATTCTGAACAACGGCTCCGCCGACTGTTCCCGGGATCAAAGCCAGATTTTCAGGGCCACCCCAACCTAGATCCAAAACTCTTCGGACCGTTTCGTGCCATGACTCACCGGCACCAACCTTTACAATTTTTTCGTCTGTTCGTACTTCAAAGCCCATCATATTCATCTTGATAACCAATCGATTAACAAGATGAGAAGCAATCAGCAAATTCGAGCCCCCTCCCAAAATGAAGGGCTCAATATTCTCCCGACGAGCAAAGTCCAGTACCAGTTCCAACTCTCTACGGTCTGTCACTTCTGCAAAATAACGCGCTTTAGCACTGACAGCCATCGTATTGTAGGGCTTTAAGTCCACAAAGCTTCGAATAAGAAGCGCCTCTTCGATACGCCGAAGGACACTTGAAGTATCCAACTCATTTTCACGCATCAGTTCATCAATCGTCCCCTGCGGAATAAAGCGATCTTTAATTCCAAGAACTAGAACAGGCACATCCATTCCCATTTCAGACAGTGCCTCAAGAACACCGCTTCCTGCGCCGCCAGCCGCAACGCCGTCTTCCACCGTGCAAAGCAAATCATGCGTTGCCGCCACTTGAACCAATATTTCGCGATCAAGCGGTTTTACAAAGCGCATATCCACCAGCGTGGCATCAAGCTTCTCGGCTACTTCACGCATCCGGCTGACCATTAAACCAAACGCAAGAATAGCCACCCGTTTATTCTGCTTAGCGCTTTCCCGAATCACTCGGGCTTTCCCGATTTCGAGAGTTTCCAGTCCTTCATCCTGAAGAACACCTGGACCTTTACCTCTCGGATAACGAACCGCTGCCGGCGTATCCATTTTGAAAGCCGTCGTGAGCATCTTTCGACACTCGTTTTCATCCGACGGTGTCATGATTGTCATGTTGGGAATACTGCGTAAATAGGCAATGTCGAAAACGCCCTGATGTGTCTCGCCGTCAGCCCCCACCAATCCGCCGCGATCAATGGCAAACATCACCGGAAGATTCTGAATGGCGACATCATGCAAAATCTGGTCATAAGCCCTTTGGGCAAACGATGAATAAATCGCCACCACCGGCTTGATGCCTGAAGTTGCCAGCCCTGCCGCAAACGTAACGGCGTGCTGCTCGGCAATTGCCACATCACGGTAACGTTCGGGAAAACGCTTTTCAAATTCGACTAATCCTGAGCCTTCGCGCATGGCGGGAGTGATGGCATAAAGCCGTTCATCGGCAGCGGCCATATCGCAGACCCAGCGGGAAAACACTTCCGTGTAGGTAGGATGCAGCGGATCGGGCTTTTTCTCAACGATTCCTTTTTCAGGATCAAACTTTCCGACTCCGTGATAGAGCGTGGGATTTTCTTCCGCAGGCGCATAACCCTTGCCTTTTTTCGTGACAACATGCAAAACCATGGGGCCGTCAAGCGCTTTGATATTGCGCAAAACCGTTATAAGGTTGGCGATATCGTGGCCATCGACCGGTCCGTAATAGTTAAGATCAAAGGCAGAAAAAAGCGTAGAGTGAGGCGCGACAAAGTTAACCGTGCGCTGCTCCATACTTTTGAAAAGATTCCAAAGCTTAGGAAGCGGTTTTAAAGCTCGTTTTGAAAAATTGCGTGCACTTGAAAACGCGTGACCGGACACAAGCTTTGCTAAGTGATGGTTCAAAGCACCGACCGATGGCGAAATAGAACAATCATTGTCATTGACGATGATTAAAAGTTTAATGCCATCCTTATATGTACCGGCATGGTTGAGCGCTTCAACGGCCATACCGCCCGTCAGTGCTCCATCACCGATAACCGCAATGTGCCAGGCATCCTTCTCACCGTTCATGGCATCGGCAACGGCCATGCCAAGGGCAGCAGAAATAGAAGTGGAACTATGGGCCGTGCCGAACGCATCGTGCTCACTTTCTCCACGCTTGGGAAAGCCTGAGAGTCCGTGATATTGTCTCAATGTTTTAAATTGATCCATTCGCCCGGTAAGCATCTTGTGGGCATAAGCTTGGTGCCCAACATCAAAAATAATCTTGTCGTAAGGCGAATTAAAAACATAGTGAAGAGCCAATGTCAGGTCAACAGCCCCCAGGCTACTTGCCAAGTGACCTCCTGTTTTTGAAACAGAGTCAACCATAAACTCTCTTATTTCCCGAGCAAGCGTCGGCAGCATTGGCACAGAAAGCTTTTTCAAATCTTTCGGAGAATGGATTCTATTGAGTAAACGCATCTCTTCCCCTGTCAGTGATCTCGGCTCAAAATATAGTTGGCAATATCGGCCAGACGTTCCGTTTTGCCCTCATACTCTTTGGACAACTTTTCAATGGTCTGCAAGGCATCAAGCGCCCGACTGATTTCATTTTGAGCCATCTTACGAGATTGTTCGAGCCCTAAAAGCGATACAAAGGTGGGTTTGTCCTCGGCCGCATCTTTGCCGGCCGTTTTACCCAAAACAGCCGTTTCAGCCGTCACATCCAAAACGTCATCGATGACCTGGAAAGCCAAGCCGATAGCATCAGCATACTGGGCGACTAACCCAATTAATGAGGCCGGAGGCGTTTGCTCTGCGCCATAAAGCCCCATGAGAGCGCTCGCCCGAACCATGGCACCGGTCTTCATTCTGTGCATCAAGGTCAATGTATCCAGATCAAGCTTTTGGTGAACCGATAAAAGATCCACTGCCTGACCGCCGCACATACCGGCCGATCCAGCCGCCGCGGCCAATAATTTAACCAGCATGGTAATTTGCTCACCCGGCAATTTTGTTTGTGTCAGTTCAAAAAAAGCCTGTGCCTGAAGGGCATCTCCGGCAAGCATCCCCATGGCTTCGCCATATTTTTTGTGTGTTGTGAGTTTACCGCGGCGTAGAGTGTCGTTGTCCATGCATGGCATATCATCATGAACAAGCGAATACGAATGAATATATTCAAGAGAAAGGGCAATATGATCCAGCGCTTCTTCTTTGGCGCCAACCAGTTCCCCGGCGGCGTACGCCAATAACGGACGAATGCGCTTGCCACCATCTAAAACGGCGTAACGCATGGCTTCATGAAGTTTCCATGGCAAACGATTATCCGGCGGCAGCGCCTTCTTTGCGCAAAGTTCAAAATGCGCTGCGCGTTGAGCGCTCCAACTCTTAAAGTCCATCCGTAATTCCTTTCTGACGAAGTTCCATTTCCCGCAGAGGCACTTCGGTACCATCTTCAAGCTGTCGGACTACCTCAGCGGCCTCACTGAGTAACTCCTGACAACGAGCCGACAATTCCTTTCCACGCTGATAGGCCTTAACGCTCTCTTCAAGCGTAAGCTCTCCCTTTCTCATCGTCTCAACAATGGCCTGCATCTCTTGCATAGCTTCTTCAAATGATAATTTTTGAACTGATTTCGGTTGAGCCATTTCATCCTCATCGTGACATCCACATCCTGCCCATTTTACCGCAGGTTCCGTTTAGGAACGCCGATGAGAATCAGCTATCATCGCTTTTTGAAGTTTGCATTTAAAAATCCTTGACTTCCTCTTCATAAAAATGAGAGGTCAAGCTTATTTGATTTAACTTAATGTAAAAGCCAAAAAAGACCGTTTCAGGCAAGTGTATATCAATTTAAATCATAAAAATCAGTGACTTTTTTAGCTCTCACCGCTCCTTGCCACCCAAATAAGAGAACACTGCTTCACACTTCAAAGTTTTTAGCAGAATTGCACCTATCGGCGCGACTGCTATGATTGATTCATATAATCCTTTTTGTGTAAAAAAGTTCTGCAACTTCTGTGAATTTAAAAATGGATAGAGCTATTTTTTACCGTCAATGGAAATTACCCTGCGGGCCAATGATTGTCGCCTCCTTAGACAATAAATTAGTGATGACTGACTGGTTAAACGGTTGGCACCATCAAACGATTCTTAACCGATTTGAAAAGTTACTTAATCTTCCTTTTAAAGAAACAACGACGGCTGTCATTGATTGCGCCATTGATCAACTACAAGAATACTGCGAAGGGAAAAGAAAGCAGTTTGATCTTCCCATTGAACTCATCGGGACGCCATTTCAGATAAAGGTCTGGCAGGCTTTGCAAACGATTGCTTACGGGCAATGTGTTTCATACGGTGGCGTCGCTCTAGCGATCGGGCAATCTAAAGCCGTTCGCGCCGTTGGCGGAGCTGTCGGCCAAAATCCCTTATCAATCATCATCCCATGCCACCGCGTCATCGGTTCTAATAAAACGCTAACCGGATACGGCGGTGGTTTTGAGGCTAAGCGATTTTTGCTCAATATCGAAGGTTATCGATTCTAGGCAACCGCTTTCTGGCCGAGCTATGCTCGGCCAGAAAGATCGCAAAATTCTATATCCGCTGTTCTCTAATTTCGTGGCGCTTTTTCAAGTTTTCCGTGATGATGGCTAAGTCCAAATTCTCCTGCTGTAAAAGAACCAGCAGGTGATAAAGCAAATCAGAGGCCTCGTTAATCGTCTCTTCCCGGTCATGTACAGTCGCAGCCAATGCTGTTTCAACCGCCTCTTCTCCGACTTTCTGAGCGATTCTTTTTGTTCCTCTGGCATAAAGAGAAGCGGTGTAAGAGCTTTCTGGCGATGCGGTTTTCCGCTCAGCCAGAATTTTTTCAAGCCTGGCCAAGAATTCGTGAGCTGGAGCCAAATCACCAAAGCAACTCTCTTTTCCCAAATGACACGTCGGTCCTTGAGGATTCGCTAATATCAGCAGTGAATCACCGTCACAATCAAGAGCAACGTCAACAAAATCCAAGAAATTTCCGCTTGTCTCACCTTTTGTCCACAAACGATTTTTAGACCGCGACCAAAATGTGACTCTTCCCGAATTGATAGTTTTATCCAAGGCTTCACGATTCATGTATCCCAGCATTAATACTCTGCCTGAGACCGCATTTTGAATAACAGCAGGCATCAAACCATTGCCTTTTTCAAAATCCAAACGCTTTAAATCTTCATTACTAAGCATTTTTAACTCCATAGGCCTTGCGCATTTCAACGCCTTGGCTGATTAACCAGTTTTTAAGTTCTTCGATATTGAGAATATTTTTGTGAAATACCGACGCCGCCAATGCACCGTCAACTTGAGCCTCACTAAAAGCCTCTAAAAAATGTTCCCGTTTGCCGGCGCCCCCTGATGCAATTAATGGCACCTGACAAATGGCTCTAACTTTTTTCAGCTGCTCAATATCGTAGCCTTCCCGTACACCGTCTTGATTCATCATATTGAGAACGATTTCGCCGGCACCCAAAGACTGCACCTCCCGCACCCAATCGAGTGTTTTCCAACTCGTGCGTCGCGTCTTACTTTCATCACCAGTAAATTGATTGACCCAATAAGTATCGCTTTGCAAGTCGTACCACGAATCAATGCCAATCACCACGCATTGCACTCCAAACTCGTCAGCCAATTGGGTAATCAATCCGGGATTGGCCAATGCCGGCGAATTAATTGAAATTTTGTCCGCTCCCATTGAAAGGATTCTGCCGGCCTCTTCAACACTGCGAATACCACCAGCCACCGCAAAAGGGATGTCAATCACTTCTGCGACCCGCTTTACCCAATCTTTAGAAACTGTTCGTCCGTCAGAAGAGGCTGTGATGTCATAGAAAACCAATTCATCGGCCCCCTCTTCGGAGTACCGCTTAGCAAGCGAGACAATATCGCCGATGATCTCATGGTTGCGAAAACGCACGCCTTTGACAACTTGTCCATCTTTAACATCTAGACAGGGGATGATGCGTTTAGCCAACATTCAATGGCCTCCTTTACCGTAAATTTTTCTTCCAAAAGAGCACGACCAATAATGATTCCGTCCACTGCCGTTGCGGACAAGGCTCGTATGTCATCTAAAGAGCCTATGCCGCCCGATGCCTGAACGCACAATCCCGGATAGCACCGACAAAGCCATTGATAAAGCTTGACATTGCTGCCCTTTAATAGACCATCTTTGGCCACATCAGTACATAAGACATGTTTCAAACCAACAGACAAATAGCCTTCAATCATCTCAGCCACAGTAAAGGAAGACGCCTTCTGCCAGGCCTGAGTGACCACCCTGGGGACTGCCTTTTCATCGATTCTGCAATCAAGAGCCAAAACCAAGCGATCTGCACCAAACGATTGAAACCATCGGGAAACTGTTTGAGGATCACTAACAGCTACGGATCCCAGAACGACTCGCGCGACACCGGCATCGAGCAGCCCACGAACATCGGCTTCCGTACGTACCCCGCCTCCGGTCTGAACCGGCACTGACAGCTCCTTAACCAGATGAGCAATAAAAGCGGTCTGCCTTTTTTCAGGGTCACGCGCACCGTCTAAATCCACAATATGAAGTCTGCGAGAGCCGTCTTCAATGTAGCGGCTTAATTGTTCAAGCGCATCAACACGGTAGCGAGTCTGTCTTCCGTAGTCACCCTGCTGTAACCGAACAACAGAACCATCAATCAAATCAACCGAAGCAATGATATTGTTGGCGCTTTTCATAGGTCACCCTCAACAAAATTTCTCAGCAGTTTGAGTCCTGCCGCGCCAGAGCGCTCCGGATGAAATTGAACACCCCAAAAATTCTTTTGACGCACGGCAGCGGAAAATGTCACTCCATACTCGGTGCTCGCAATGGTGTAAGAATTCATATTGAAGGCGTAGCTGTGAACAAAATAAAAGTACTCACCCAGCTCACTGTCAAGTCCTTCAAAAAGCGGATCCTTGACAATCGGTTTAACGCGATTCCAACCCATGTGAGGTAAGGTCAGTCTTCCCACCTGAAGTTTGCCGACAGATTCTGGAATCACATTTAGCATTTTCACGCCACCTGTCTCTTCGCTCTCTGCCCCAAAAAGCTGCATTCCAAGGCAGATACCCAGAACAGGACAACGACTTTCTGTAATGCAAGAAACCAGATCCCTTTTTTGCAACTCACGCATGGCGGCCTGCGCTGTTCCCACTCCCGGCAAAAATAATCGGGATGCGCGTTTGGCTTGAGCGGGCTCTGCTGTCACAAGCGGTTCAACACCCAGGCGCTTCACGGCCGCCAAAAGAGAGGTCAAATTGCAGCACCCAGTGTCCAAAATCACGATGTCTTTCATTGAAGTACTCCCTTTGAAGAGGGCAGTGCATTGCCTTCAATTTTTATAGCTTCCCGCAGTGCGCGGGCAAATACCTTAAAGAGACTTTCTGCTCGATGGTGATCATTGTCTCCCGTTGTCTTTAAGTGCAGGGTGCAGCCCAGTGTTTGAGACAGTGACCTAAAGAAGTGCTCAATCATTTCCGTGGACATATCCCCTACCTTCTGGTACTTAAAAGTTGCGCTATAAACCAGATAGGGTCGATTGGAAAGATCTAAGGCACATTGGGCAAGGCATTCATCCATCGGCAGCATAAAACCAAAGCGCGCAATTCCTCTCTTATCACCGAGAGCCTGCTTTAAAGCTTCACCCAAAACCAATCCGACATCTTCAATCGTGTGATGATCGTCGACCTGAAGGTCGCCTTTGACAGAAATCTTTAGCGTGATGCCCGCGTGCGTGGCAATTTGTTCGAGCATATGGTCAAAAAAGCCTATCCCGGTACTGATTTCTGACTCCATTGAGTGATCCAAATCCACAAAAATGCGAATATCGGTTTCTTTTGTTTTACGTTCAATCTGTGCGCAACGAAGTCCAAAGGAGAGTATTTTCTCGGCAATACTCGTCCAGTTCCAATTGTCTCGGCTATACAAAAAAGCTTTTAAACCCATGTTGACGGCCAATTCGACGTCACTGAGCCGATCGCCGATCACAAAGGAGCGCTCATAATCCATTTCTCCCGATTCCAAATATTTTTTCACCAGCCCCACTTTAGGTTTCCTGCACTCGCACTGATCTTCAGGCTTGTGCGGGCAAATCAAAATATCGCGAAAATAGATGCCTTGAGAATTTAAGATCTGAAGTAAAAGATTTTGTGGTCCTTCAAAATCCTTTTTCGGGAAACTTTCCGTGCCCAATCCGTCTTGATTGGAAACCATAATGAATTCCCATCCTGCATCACGAAGTTTTTGCAATGCGGCGATGCAGTCGGGCTCCAGTACAAATTTTTCAAACCGATCCACTTGGAAATCTTCAGGCTCAGCAATGAGTGTTCCGTCTCGGTCAATAAAAAGAATTTTGGATTGAATCATGACCCCGCCTCCTGAAGTACCCGTGTTAATTTATTGATAAACAATTTGCACTCTCCGATTGTTCCGACAGAAACTCTTAGCACGCCCTTATCAGAGCCAGGCTCCCGAATCGCAACACCCTTTTCCCAAAGACTTTTATAGATTCTTTCTGGCTCATCAACTTTAAAAAGCACAAAGTTTGTTTGTGATGGATAGACTGAACGGACACCGGGAATTTTGGCCAGAGACTCTTTCAAATACGTGCGATTTCCCCGAATCAGTTCTACACGTTGCCTCATCGCGGCGATACCGCCTTCAGAAAGAGCGTGCGCCGCAATGGCCGCAACAGGCTCGGGCACCGGGTAAGGGGCAATGACCTTACGCAAAGCCGCAATTAAATTCTCCTGCGCCAAAATCATCCCGCAGCGCAAACCGGCCAAGGCAAAAGCTTTCGATAGCGTTCTAATGACTGCCAGATTGGGGTATTTTTCAATTAAATCCACAATAGTGGCTTGCGGATAAAACTCAATGTAAGCTTCATCAACAGCAACAATGGCGTCTTTAGCCGCTTCCAACACTCGGATGATCGACTCGCGGCTGACCGTATTCCCCGTCGGATTATTAGGATTACACAAAAAGACCACTTTGATGTCCGGGTTTTGTGCTAACGCCTTGCATAATCCCAAAGTATCCAAACCGAGCGACTTCTTTGCCTCAACCGTCAAAACATTAGCACCACAGGTTTTCGCACTGATACCGTACATGCTGTAGGTCGGCAATGCGTAAAGCACGGTGTCCTTAAAAGGCGTGCAAAACGTACGGATAATTAATTCAATGCCCTCATCGGCCCCTCGGGTCACCAGCACCTCTTCGGGCTTTACGCCGGCATATTGCGCGTAACGGCTGCGAAATAAAGCCGGCTGCACTTGAGGATAACGGTTTAATGTTTCAAACCGCATCTCGTACTTGGTCGCTGTCGGGTACTCATTGGTATTAAGCCACACCGTCCCCTCTGGCGCCCCCTCGTTGGGAGATTCATAGGGGATCAATGTTCTAAGAAAAGAGGGCATTAATGAACGAATATCCATGATTTAAATTCCATTAAGTTTTTCCAAACGGATAGAAGCTGCGCGCTTGTGTGCGTCCAACTTTTCTGCCTGAGCCAATTTTTCAATCGCCGGTCCCAAGGCGCGAAGGCCTTCCTGCGTAACCTCCTGAATGGTCATACGGCGCTCAAAATCAGCCAACCCCAAACTGGAATAGGTTTTAGCGTACCCATAGGTCGGCAAGACGTGGTTGGTCCCTGAAGCGTAGTCGCCGGCACTTTCCGTGGACCAATCGCCTAAAAATACCGAGCCCGCATTTCGCACTTTGTTGACGAGCTCTCTTGCATTTTGCGTTTCCAATATCAAGTGTTCAGGAGCATAGCGATTGGAGATCGCAACACACGCATCCAAATCATCGGCCACAATAATACGGCTCATCGATAGTGCCACCTCTGCGATGGCTTTGCGAGGCAGTTGCTGCAGCTGGGCATCAACCTCCAGCGCGACTTTCTCTGCCAATGATTGATCAGGTGTCACCAAAACCACTTGCGAATCCTTGCCATGCTCGGCCTGAGAGAGCAAATCGGCTGCAACAAAGGCTGGATTGGCCGCCGCATCGGCAATGACCAATACCTCGGAGGGACCAGCCGGCATATCAATAGCCGCACCGTCAGCACACTCGCTCACTAAACGCTTGGCCTGCGTTACAAAAGCGTTGCCGGGACCAAAGATTTTCATCACCTTCGGCACGCTCTGCGTACCAAAGGCCATAGCGGCAATCGCCTGAGCACCGCCGGATTGATAAATCTCTGTGACCCCGCACAGTTTAGCGGCATACAAAATTTCATCGGCAATTTTAGGCGGCGACATCAAAATAATTTTGCGGCAACCGGCAATCTTGGCTGGAATCGCCAACATCATCACGGTTGAAAAAAGTGGAGCGGTACCGCCCGGCACATACAAACCCACTGAATCAATGGCGTGCGTTACTTGACGGCACGTAACCCCGGGCATCGTCTGCACCTCTACCGGTTTAAGTGCCTGAGCGCGGTGAAAAGCTTCAATATTTTTGACAGCTAACTGCATGGCCTCTTTTAGGTCATCACCCAAGCGGCATTCTGCCTCTTCAATTTCTTTTTCACTGACTCGAATCGTTGTAAGCGCTGTTTTATCAAATTTGGCCGCGTAGTCCCGCAGAGCATCGTCTCCTCTTGCCCGCACATCGGCCACAATGGCATCCACGATTTTGGCAATATCAGCCCCGGCCAGAACCGCAGGCCTCATTAAAAGCTCGGTTTGTTCTTTCTCCGTCAAATCATTCCAAATAACGGCTTTCATTACAGACATTTCCACTCCCCTTTCTTACTTCAACATCTTTTCAATCGGCAGAACCAAAATTGAGCTTGCGCCCAGCGCTTTGAGTTTTTCCATCGTTTCCCAAAACAGCGTCTCACGGCTCACCATGTGCATAACAATTTTTGAGTCATCATCGGCCATGGGCAAAAGCGTCGGGTGTTCTGCTCCGGGCAGCAGCCTCACAACCTCTTCAATTTTGTCTTTAGGCGCATGAAGCATGATGTACTTAGAGCCACGAGCCATGAGAATGCCGTCGATGCGGGCCAAGATCATGTCCATCAATGCACGTTTTTGATCTGAAAACTCACCCTTGCGTTCAATGAGGCAAGCTTTTGAGCGAAAAACCGTTTGCACTTCTTTTAAACCATTGGCTTCCAGGGTGGCGCCGGTTGAAATTTGGTCGCAAATGGCATCGGCCAGTCCTGCGCGCGGCGCGATTTCCACAGAACCCGTCAAGATACAGGTTTTAAATTTCACGCCTTGCTCACGCATCCACCTGCCTAAAAGATTGGGAAAAGAGGTCGCAATGCGAAGTCCTTCTAAATCGGATACACCTTTCCAGGGTTTATCTAACGGAATAGCGATACCCAAACGGCACTCTCCGAAATCAAGGCGGCGGCTCACGGTATAGGCAGCTTCCCGGCCCAAAGCTTCGCGGGCAAGCTTTGTTTCTTCCAAAACACCTTCCCCGACAATACCCATGTCAACCGTGCCATCCATGACAAGTCCTGGAATATCGTCATCTCTCACTAACAGCACTTCCACTGGGAAATTTTCCGCAATGGCAATTAAACGCTGAGCTCTAACGCGAACCCTCAGCCCTGCCTGCTCCAAAAGATCTAAAGAATCGTCAGACAGGCGTCCGGACTTTTGAAGCGCAATACGTAAACGAGAATTTTCAGGCATCGTTTTTCCTTTCCAAAAATCATCTGTCGACCTTTTTGAACCGGAAAACGAAGGACGTAATAAAAAGCCCCCGAAATTCTTTCGGAGGCGTCTTTATGAAAATGGATTTTATTTTTGTTGCCACCGAAAGATTTCTTTTCGTCTTCCGGCGCAAACCTCATCACTCGCCAGAGACTACTCAAGCGAATGTTGATGATGGTTAAGGGCAACAAATAAATACTTCATGTCAGTTCCTATTGAACGGTTTTTATTTTTGCACTTTTTTTGCCGACTTGCCTACGTAAAACAATCTATATCGATCAATTTTTTAATCGGAAAAATAACTTTAAAATTCGTTTTTTTGAATCAAGTTTGTCAATAATGAAATCGCTTTGGATGTTGTCGGCCTCCTTTTTCTTTTCATTGATGGCCGTTTTTGTGAAGATGGGAGCCGAAGATTTCGGTACCTTTGAACTGATTTTCTACCGCTCGCTTGCTGGCGTCATTTTGCTCTACAGCTTTATCCGCGCCCGCGGCTACACCATCCGAACGCCGTACCTTTTCGGACACTTTAAGCGAAGCTTTATCGGTACATTCTCAATGTCCCTGTGGTTTCTGTCGCTGACAATGTTGCCTGTCGGCACCTCAATGACCCTCAATTACACCTCCCCTCTTTTTATGTCCTCATTCATGGTTGTTTTCTTATTAATGAGAAAAGAGCCGATGCCGTGGGGATTGTTGGGCTGCATTCTGCTTGGCTTCTGCGGAGTCGTATTGGTTCTTCGTCCCTCTTTTTCTTCAGGGGAAATGCTGGGCGCATTTTTAGCGTTGAGTTCAGGATTTTTAGGCAGTGTCGCCTATTGGCAAATTAAAGAGTTGGGACAACTTAAAGAGCCATCTTGGCGCATTGTTTTTTATTTCACCGTGTTTGGTACGGTCTACGGTTTATTAGGTAACTTTTTTATTGAAGGCGGCCTTTCACCGATCACTTCCGATAACGTGATCTACTTAATTGGCATGGCACTGTGCGCCACGCTTGCACAATGCTCCCTGACGTTAGCTTTTGGCCAAGGCAATGTACTGTTGAGCTCTTGTCTGCAATTTTCTGCCATCATCATGGCCGAGCTCATGGGTTGGTTCTTCTTTAATGATGAACTGTCGCTTGTTACTGAAATCGGCATCCTTGTGATAATGGTCGCCGGGGTCACTGCCACCATGCTGACAAAGCGCCAGAATACAAAAGCTTAACAATATGCAAATTTTACAGGCCTGTTAAAAATATTTAACGCATTGTTTTTAATAGACATTTTCAAGAAATCAGCTTTCCAATGCCTTCGCTCTGAAATATTTAGTTGCGAGCGAATACATTTTGAATCGGTATTCGAAACCCAGGACCTGTAAAGTTAGAGCCGTGAGAGACAAGCAGAGCTGGTCCTCCGGAACAAGAGAAGAGAGAGTTTGGCTAGGGCTTTAAAAAATCCCTAGCCTTTTTTTTGAAGTTGGCAACAAGATGCAACAAAACTGGAGTCTCTGCAACGTTTCAGCTACGATCTCAACTGAGTTTTAAAGGAAAGGTCATTATGCAAAAATCTTTCATCGCCCTTTTAGGAGCATGTGTCATGGCATTAACAGGATGCACGGAAAAAAGCCCTGCCGACGATTTGGCTGGAGAAGCTGCTAAAAATCTTCAAGGTACATCCTGGCAGCTTGTGAGCTCAGAACCGAGTGCTAAAGACGAAGCGAACTGTGAAAACTTGCCACCCGTCATAGACTTTTTGGATGACTCCGAAGTGGCAGGTAATTTAGGCTGCAATCTTTTCAATACAACCTACACACAAGAAGGTAAGAAATTCTCCTTCGCCCCTGCTGCCACCACGCGCAGAATGTGTTCGCCTGATGCGATGAAGCTTGAAGGTAAGCTTCTCAATATGTTGCAAGCCACGCGTTACCTGACGCAAAACGAAAAAGGTTTGATGTTCTGGGATGAAAACGGAAAACTCTTGGCTCAATATGAACCAGAAAAAGCCGGTCAATGCCAATAGTTTTTAAGAAATTTTGAAAAAGGCCTTCTGTTTTCGAAGGCCTTTTTCTTAGTGAGCGGATTCCCAGCTGTCCCCGCTGCCGACTTCCGCAATGAGAGGAACAGCTAATTGAGCAACTCCTTGCATTAATTTCGGCAAAGCCTCTTTCACTTTTTCCAACTCTTCTTGCGGCACTTCCAACACCAATTCATCGTGGACTTGTAAAACCAGCAGTGTCTTTAGTCCGTTGTCTTCAATCCAACGCTCAACGGCAATCATGGCTTTTTTAATCAAATCAGCGGCCGTTCCCTGCATCGGCGCATTAATGGCCGCCCGCTCTGCTGCTGCTCGCACCGGCGCCCTAGAGCTCGTAATGTCAGGCAACCACAGTCGTCTGCCAAAAGCCGTTTGAACAAACCCCTGCTCATGAGCCAGGGCTCGGGTTCTCTCCATGTAAGCTTTCACTCCCGGGTATCGTGCAAAATAGCGGTCAATGTAATTTCTTGCCGCCTGAGGCTCAATTCCTAAATTTTGAGCTAAACCAAAAGCGCTCATCCCGTAGATCAATCCGAAATTGATCACCTTGGCTGTACGTCTTTGATCAGGTGTGACCTTATCGAGAGTAACACCAAACACTTCGGCCGCTGTCGCACGGTGAATGTCCAATCCTTTGTGGAAAGCATCCAATAAACCCGCATCAGCCGACAAATGGGCCATGATGCGCAACTCAATCTGAGAATAGTCCGCCGAAACGATAACGCTTCCCGTTGGCGCCACAAAGGCTTCTCGGACGCGTCTGCCTTCTGTGGTTCGCACAGGAATATTTTGCAAATTGGGATCACTCGATGCCAAACGTCCTGTCACGGCAGTGGTTTGACCGAATGTGGTGTGAACCCGACCGGTTTTCGGGAAAATCATCAACGGTAACTTATCCGTGTAAGTACTCTTTAATTTGCTTAGACGACGGTATTCCAAAATGGCTTTGGGTAACGGATAGTCAAGAGCCAATTGCTGAAGGACATCTTCATTGGTACTGTAACCGCCCGTTGCTGTTTTCTTAGTCTTAGGAGGGACGGGAATCTGCAAAACTTCGAAAAGAATATGAGACAGTTGTTTGGGGCTTGCAACATTAAATTGTTGCCCAGCCATCTCCCAGCACTTTGCCTCCAGTTTCACAATCTCATCACCCAAAGCGTCGCTTTGCGCCCCTAAACGCATGGAGTCAATCAAAACGCCGTTTCTTTCCATCTCGAAAAGAACATTTTGCGTGGGCAATTCAACCGTCTCGTAAATCGATTTAAGTCCTGCGTCACCATCCACCCTTGCACGCATCAACACAAAAAGTTGAGCAATGGAACGGGCCCTTTGCGTGCAAAACTGAGCGGCGGCTTCTGTATCAATCTGTTCACACTTAAGTTGCTTAACCCCCTTACCGATTAAGTCTTCCAAAGCGGGCACATCCGTTTTGAGCCAGCGAAGCGCTAAATTGGCTAATTCATGCTTCATGTGCGCTTCAATCACGTAGCTCAACAGTGTGACATCTTCCGTATGCGTGTTAAGCGCGATCCCCATGTTGGCAAGCGCATGACGAGCGTATTTGCATTGCTGACTCACCTTGGGCTTGTCGGATGCGAACCATTGCCCCAAAATGTTGGCAACGTCTTTCGCCTCAAGCGCATCCGTTTTATTCGCAGCAAGCGAAACGTAAACATTTTCCTCACCAAACGAAAAACCGATGCCGCTTACTTTTGCATGCATCCCATCAGAGGGATCACACAAAAGACTGAACGCTACCATGGCATTTGTGTTTTGCAACTGCTCGGCTAAAGCTTTGAGTTCATCGACGGAATGAATGATCTTCAGTTCAACCTCTTCACGGCTCACGGTTTTTACTTCCGGTTCAGCCGGAATACTGGAAAATAAATCCGCTGTCGTATCAACGATCACCGGTTTTGGTTTATGCGGCATTCGTTTTTCAACAGCCTTTTTACTTTGCTGCATTTCCCAACGGACGTAAAAACCGGATAAAAATTCGGTGTCCTCGTCTTTAAAGGTCAATGAACAAACATCAGCATTTTGAACGTAATCAGATAGATCGGCATCTGTCTTAATCGTCACCAAAGCTCGAGCGGTAGGTAAGAAAGACACGCCCTCTCGAAGATACTCTCCTGCCTTGCCTTTTACTTCATCGGCTCGACGGATAATCTCATCCAATCCACCGAAATCGTTAACCCATTTAGCAGCGGTCTTTGGGCCGCACTTTGTAATACCCGGAACATTATCAATTGCGTCACCCATTAAAGAGAGGTAATCAATGATTCGATCCGGCGCAACACCAAACTTGTTCTTTACCCCTTCCACATCCAAAATCTGGCGCGTCATGGTGTTGAGAATAAACACGTTGTCAGTGACTAACTGACTCATGTCTTTGTCACCTGTGGCAATGAAGACCTTGAATCCTTTCGCTTCGGCTTGTTTGGCCAAAGTACCGATAACGTCATCAGCTTCAATACCGGGCACTTGTAAAAAAGGCCAGCCTTGCGCTTTTACCATTGAGAAAATCGGTTCAACCTGACAGGCTAAGTCATCGGGCATCGGAGGACGATTAGCTTTGTATTGGTCGTAGATTTTGTCTCTAAAGGTGCCGCCGTGCGCATCAAAAACACAGGCCGCGTAATCCGGTTTTATCATGGAGCGAATCATCTTGAGCATATTGGCAAAACCCTTGATCGCTCCGGTGGGTTCGCCCGCGCTTGTTCTCAAATCAGGCAAACCGTGGAAAGCTCGATAAAGAAAATTGGAACCATCAACCAATAAAACCGTTTTCATAATCGCAGAAAAAACAAGAAAAATAAGTTCTGATTGTAGAGAAAGCCAGAGAAATTTCCTGACCATTTCGGGTCAGTTTTTCTCTTTTCGACACTCGGACAACCATTTGGACGAAGCGGCTGAAAAAACAACCAAACCGATAAAAGCTGCGCCTGCCAAAGCAATAAATGCTGAGGAATAACCGAAATAGTGAGCAAAGTAACCACCAAACGAGTTGCTCAACGAGGCTCCTAAACCTTGCACCGTTAAAACAAAGCCCAATCCCATATTGGTGTGTCCACTTCCCTTTAAAAGCTCCGCGATAATGCCGGGCGTTGCCACCCCTAAAAAGCCGGCTCCTACACCATCGAGCGCTTGCACTGGAATAATGCTCCAAGGACTGTCCCAAAAACCGGCGATTGCCCCTCTTACCGTAAGTGCAATTAAAGCCGCAAAAAATAAAATCGCATAACCTCTTTTCTGAGCAACTTTTGCTGCAACCAGTGCCATTACTATCATCGTGCCTTGTGCAAGCACAACTGTTGCCGCCGTGTAGGAAGCAGGATTTGCGCCAAATCGGGCTACCGCGGATTGCCCTAATAGCGGCAGCAAGGCAGCATTACCTAAATGGAACAGAAAAAGAGTAACGGCTACCAACAAAATCGCTTTATTTTTTAATACATCAGAAAAAATGATCTCTGCTGAGTCAGCTCTACCCCTGGCCCGATCGTAATCGACATCGTTAGGATTAATGCCAAGCGTTGCAACAACGCTTAGCACCCCCATGACGCTCATCACAAAAAAGACACCAATAATTCCATAGAAGTAACCGATCAGCCCGCCGAGCAGAGCAGTAACCATGTTTCCTGCATGATTAAATGCTTCATTTAAACCTAGTCGCATCGCTAACTTTTCTTCAGGAACCAAACCCAAAGTGATATTGGTTAGAAGCGGGGCGATGGCTGCCCCCGCAATGGACTGAATCATCATTGTTGTTGTCGCACTGACAACACTGCTATCAACAAATAACCATCCACAGCCCAATACGATCAAAATAATGCTAATAATCAACCAAGTACGTTTTCGGTGAGTCTGATCCGCGAGAGCACCCAAAGCAGTTGTGAACATAAGCGCAAATAGACCGCCCACGGTCATCACATAACCGATCATATCGGCGCTCCAACCGCATGACTGCAAATAAACACCCAAAAAAGGCCCCAAGCCGTCTCTGACATCGGCTAAGAAAAAACAAAGAAAAGAAAGACTGATAAGAGAACGCATCGGTTAATTAGAAAAAACACTCTCGTGATCATAACTTAAGCATGAGTTGAAATTTTTATATTGGAATAATTCTTTTGTACTTCTTCTTTCAAACTAAACAAATTAACTTCAAATTTTTTCTCCTTCGGTACAATCCAACACCTATAATCAAAGTAGAAACCGAATAAAAATAATTCGTGAGTAAGTTATGAAAAAAATACTTTTAGTCTCTGCCCTTGCCGCTTTAACGCTAGGTTCTGTAGCGTTGTCTCCCGCCATCGCTGCTCCGATCAGTGCACCGCCCCAAATCAGTGAGGCCGATGCTCAAACGGCCAAAGACCAGGTGAAGGCTCCTCGCCGTGCAACAAGTTACGACAAAATTTCAGAAAAAGCGCGTCAATATGATGTCAATCCTGACTTAGCGCCAACGGATGCTGACTACGCCAAAGCTCGCAAAGACCGCGAAGAAGGCAAAGTCACTCGCCGTTCCCAGCGCACAGAAATTGAAGAAGTTCGCGATCAAAACAACCGCATCACAGAATACGTTGTGACGCCCGGTAGCACACAAATTCCTTATACGGTTGAAAACCGCTCTGACCGCCCCAGTACAAACCCCGGTCACAGCAAAGACACGCTCGGAACACCTAAGTTCATCAATTTCGGGTTCTAAAGCATGCAAGGTCACATTGCGAGTTTTTCCTCGCCGATTAAGTGGCTCCGTCAGGGCCTGAGCGCCATCCGCCAGGCCCCTTTCGGCATGGTGAGTATTTGTATTTTCTACGTTTTCACCATGTCGGTTTTGGGAGCCTTGCCCATGTTTGGCCTCGTTGTCGCTGCTTTTTTTATGCCTTTCGGAACGATGCTCATCATAGAAGGGACACGAGAGGCCTACGAAGGCAGACAACCGTCGTATGGTGTTTTGGTTGAACTTTTTAAGGATCCGTTTAAACGCTCCCGACTGATGAGAGTCGGAGTAATTTATGCGGCTTTTCTGTTAGTCGCCAATTACCTCTACATTTTTATGGCTGTCGATGAGGTCAGTCAGTGGCAAGTGGTTGACGGCAGACTCAATTGGGATTCTGTTTATGCCAATTTCCCGTGGTCAGCGGCCGTTGTCACCGTTATCATCTATGCATTAGGACAGATGGCGACCTGGTTTGCGCCCGCTTTGGTTACTTGGAAAAACATGGCGGTTGGGAAAGCTATTTTTTATTCCTTCTTCGGCTGCTTAAGAAATTGGCTCGCTATCGTGGTGTTGCTCATTCTCATTTTCGGCTTTACAGTGCTTTGTGCCTTAGCAGTCATTTTTATCACTGAATCTTTAGGTATCGGCGATCTTTCAATCTTTGTTCTCATGCCAATTGCATTTTTCTTGACTACCGTCGCCTATAGCACGATCTGGCCCATGTGGGTTGATATTTTTGGCGATGTTAATGCCGATTAGTCATTCTTAAGTAGAAAAAAACTCGACGAAGGATAAAAACCAACGTCGAGTTTTTTATAGAGCACAACGACTATTTGTGCTCGATATAGTGATGCCACTCACCGTTCACTTCGTCCTGCGAAAGGATTTTGTGTCCGGTCTGCGAAGCAAATTGGGCTAAGTCTGCGACACTTGCCGGATCGGTAGCCAAAACCATCAGCACCTCACCGGTTTGCATCTTGGCCAAAGCCTTTTTCGTTTTAAGCACTGGCATGGGGCACTTCGTGCCCCTTGTATCGATTTGCTCGTCAAAATGCATGGTTACTTGCCTTGCAGAAAACCTTCAACCGAGGCTAACGCTTCATTGAGGCCTTCTGCCTTCGGAGCGCCCGCCATAGCTAAATCGGGTTTTCCACCGCCTTTGCCGCCCATCTTGGAGGCAACAAATCCGGCCAATTCACCAGCCTTCACACGAGAGGTAAGCGACTTAGCCACACCAGCCACAATCTGCACCTTACCGTCGTTTACGCTCGCCAACACCACAATGGCTTCACCCAATTGATCGCGCAAACCTTCTGCCATTGAGCGTAAAGCCTTGGCTTCAATGCCTTCGACCTTAGTAACAAGGAGCTTGTAGCCATTAAAGTCCTTGGCAGAAGAAACCAACGTGGTTGCCGTCATTTGGGCAATCTTTTCTTTCAGGCGTGTCACTTCTTTTTCAAGGCTCTTAACCGTATCAAAAACGGCGTGGGCCTTGTCAGTCACCACATCAACCGGAGACTTCAAAGCAGCGCACACTTCGTGAATCGTATTTTCTTCTTTACGTGTAAAAGCCACAACGTTCATGCCGGTTGTCACTTCCACACGACGAATACCCGCAGCAATCGCCGATTCACTTAAGACCTTGAAGGAACCGATATCGCCCGTACGGTCAACATGAGTACCACCGCAAAGTTCACAAGAAGGACCAATCTTAACCACGCGGACAGTCGCACCATACTTTTCACCGAAAAGCATCATCGCGCCCGTCTTCTTAGCCTCTTCAATCGGCATTTCCTGAACGCTGACTTCGGTATTAGCCAAAATTTCACGGTTAACGATATCTTCCACTGCGTGGATTTGATCCACAGTCATGGCTTCCGTATGAGTGAAGTCAAAACGTGTCACATCGGGACCAACCCAAGAACCACGCTGTTGAACATGATCACCCAATACTTCACGCAATGCGTACTGGAGTAAGTGAGCAACCGAGTGGTTGCGGCGGATGCTTGCACGACGTTCGGCGTCAATTGCAACATCAAATACATCGCCCACTTTCACATGGCCTTCTTCCACATGGGCGTGATGGCCGGTTACCTTTGCCTTAATCTTTTGCGTATCAATCACACGAACAATAGTCGTGTCATTTTTCATAACACCGGTGTCACCGACTTGACCACCGCTTTCACCATAAAACGGCGTGGAATCCAAAACCACAACGCAGTCATCGCCTGCCGGCACTTCTTCAACCTGCTCACCATCAAGGTAAAGGGCAATGACCTTAGCAGCCTTGCCTTCGGTTTCCGTATAACCAGTAAAGGCCGTATCCGGACCACTGTATTCAAGGCCTGCGGCCATCTTAAATTTAGCGCTGGCGCGAGCCTTGTCGCGCTGCTCTTGCATGGCGGCGTCAAAACCATCCATGTCCACCGTCATATCACGTTCACGGCAGACGTCTGCCGTTAAATCAACCGGGAAACCGTAGGTATCGTGAAGCTTAAAGGCGACCTGACCATCCAAAACGCCGTTCTTCGTCTCAGCAATGGCATCTTCGAGCATTTGCATGCCTTGGGAGAGCGTCTGAGCAAAACGTTCTTCTTCTTTGGCAAGAATCGTCTTAATTTTCGGATTCTTGATTTCAGGATAGGCTTCACCCATTTCTGTGACCACGGCATCCACCAATCCGGCAAAGAAGGGTTTGCGCGCACCGAGCTTATAGCCGTGACGGATAGCGCGACGGCAAATACGGCGAAGCACATAAGCGCGACCTTCGTTGCCCGGCAAAATACCATCAGCAACAGAGAACGTGCAGGCGCGAATATGGTCGGCGATCACCTTCAAAGAGGGACTTTCGGGATCCACATCGGTAGCACCGGCTTCTTCAACGGCTTTCTTTGCCGCTGCCAGCAAATTCTTAAAGAGGTCAATTTCATAGTTGCTGTGAACGTGCTGCAGCACAGCAGCGATACGTTCAAGACCCATGCCTGTATCCACGGAAGGCTTCGGCAGTTTATGCATCACACCGTTTTCGTCACGGTTAAATTGCATGAACACCAGGTTCCAAATTTCGATATAACGGTCACCGTCTTCGTCTGGGCTTCCCGGAGGGCCGCCTTGAACTTCTTCACCGTGGTCGTAAAAAATTTCTGAGCAAGGACCACAAGGACCGGTATCACCCATCATCCAGAAATTGTCCGACATGTAGCGAGCGCCCTTATTGTCACCGATACGAACAATGCGTTCAGCGGGCACTCCCACTTCTTTATTCCAAATGTCATAAGCTTCGTCATCTTCAGCGTAGACCGTGACCCAGAGCTTTTCAGCCGGAAGATGAAAGTGCTGCGTCAAGAGCTCCCAAGCAAATTTGATTGCATCGTGCTTGAAGTAGTCACCGAAACTGAAGTTGCCCAACATTTCGAAGAAGGTGTGGTGACGAGCGGTATAGCCAACATTATCCAAGTCGTTGTGTTTACCGCCTGCGCGGATACACTTTTGAGCGGTCGTTGCACGGGTGTAAGGACGCTTGTCAAAGCCCAAGAACACGTCCTTAAATTGATTCATACCTGCATTGGTAAACAACAGTGTCGGGTCATTGCCCGGCACCACAGGGCTGGAATGCACAATCGTATGACCTTTGCTTTCGTAGAACTTCAAAAAGGTCTCGCGAATTTGCGAAGTCTTCATAATCAGTCTCTTTTCATAAAAAACGGTTTTCCCAAGCTTTTTTTCAAATCTTAGGAGCGAATTTGCTAATTTTAGTCATTTTTACACTAGCTGGGGACAATATCGCTGAATCCATGCATTCGACCAAGGCACTAACAATCTTTTTGACAACAATTTCAAACAGTCCTTTTTTCGTTACAAGCCTATGATATTATTAGTGAGGGAAACTTAACCCAAGGAAGTCAATATGAGCGTTACTAGACGATTATTTATAGCTTCCGCTTTAGGTTTAGCTTTTCTTGGCTCCAAGGCTTTTGCCGAAGAGAAAAGTCCGCTTGGCGAATTTCTCTCCAATGTCAAAGACAAGGCAATGAAAGACTTCATGGAGCGTCACGATAAGGATGGTCGTTGGGACGGAAAGTATTACTACGATCGCGAAAACAACAAACGCTATACGCGCGACAAATGGCGCAAAGAATTAGAGTGGCGCTATAAGGAAGAGAAAGCCGGACGCGATTGGCGAAAAGAGCGCTATGGGAAAGGGCCGCGCGAGATGGACGAAAACAAAAAGCGTAAGGATCGGGATGAAAAGAAACGCCCGCCCAAACCCAAGAAGGATAAGAAACCGCCTCGCCCTAAAAAGGACCATCGTCCGGACCGTCGAGAAAAAGATCGGCGTTAAGTTAATTTTTTTACCGCGAGTTCCGTAAAGCCCCGGCATTCATGCCGAGGATATAAGGAACGCCAATGTCAATTGGCTACGTTGAGGCTATTTTGGGGCAAAATTGTTTTCAATTCCCGTAAAATCATGTCTCATGTTGTTCCGCCAAGGTTTTCTCTTCAAACTCAAACCCAACGGTCGGCAAGCCCGTCTGATGTCGCGCTTTGCCGGTTGCTGCCGCTTCGTCTACAACAAAGGATTAAGTTGGGCTAAAGAGCAATATGAGAACAAAACCGGCAAACATCCCTCCTATAAGAATCTTTCTGCTTTATTGCCTGATTGGAAAAAAGATCCTGAGATGCTGTGGCTCTCAGAATGCTATTCCCAGTGCCTGCAGCAATCGATGAAGGATCTGTCTCGAGCATATCGCAATTTCTTTTCAGGAAGAACTGCTTTTCCCGTTTTCCATAGAAAATACGGGGCAAATGATGCCTTTCGCTATCCGCAAGGATTCAAAATTGATGAAACCGGCAAGCAGATTTATCTGCCCGGGATCGGTTTTGTGAAGTACAGACGCAGTCGATACATCGAAGGCAAAGCGAAAAATATCACTGTTACTCGTAAGGCTGACGGTTGGTATGTCTCTATTCAAACGGAATACGGAAAAGAAGTTCCCGTACACAAAGGCGATGAAGTTGGAATGGATATGGGAGTGGCGTGGTTTTGCACGCTCTCGGACGGAACACAGATTGCGCCTTGCAACGCGCTGAAAAAACATTTGAAGAAATTGGCTCAAATGCAAAGAGCACTATCCCGAAAGGAGAAATTCAGCAGTAATTGGAAAAAGGCTCAGAGGGAAGTCGCGAAACTGCATCAACGGATCGGCAACATACGTCAGGACTTTATCAATAAAGTTGCGTTGGATTTAAGCAAAAAACACGCGGTGATCTATCGTGAAGACTTGAGAATAA